>Ga0137409_10002326_pt1 | contig 20442 bp, 21 predicted proteins | sample CZODoug1_16funga_FD_122059 | JGI IMG/M metagenome (GOLD analysis project Ga0137409, IMG submission 122059) | Vadose zone soil fungal communities from Angelo Coast Range Reserve, California, USA - CZODoug1_16fungal (Hybrid Assembly) | ecosystem: Environmental > Terrestrial > Soil > Vadose zone... | reverse complement strand
CCCTGTCGCCCGAGTTGACGCAGTTGCTCCAGTCGATGGCGCGCGATCTCGCAACCCTGGGGCAAGGAATCGAACAGCTCAAGGCCAGCCAGGAACAAATGGCCCGCGTTATTGCCAAGGCTTCCGAGCAGAACCTTCGGCCCAAGATATCAGTGCTTCCGCCACGGCCGACTGCCATCCCGACGCGCAAGCCGGTGCCGACGCTCCCGTCGCCGCAAGCCGCAGCGCGGCCGCAGGCCGAAGAACCGCAGTTGTCATCGGCGCCGCGGCGGCCGATGCCCGTGCGCTAACACCGTTCTTTCAGGGAGAGCGGACTCGATCGGGTTGCGCTTGCCAAGACACGAGTTTCGAGATCCGCTTGCAAGCATCGGGAAGGTGACAAATGACCCCTGCGTTCTTCCGCAGGAACCAATCCGGCCACCGCGCGACTTATCGCGCATATTTCATAAACCGGGAGACTGCCATGAAAATCGCAAAGATCATTATGGCTGGCACTGCGGCCCTCACCATCATCAGCTCGGCGGCTGTGGCCCAACAAGCGCTTACGGGAACGGTTACCAAAGTTGACCGGATCAATCGCACCATCGCGATTCAACAGATGCAAAGCGGTACCATCGGAGCGAATACCGGCGGCGCTGCCGAAGAGTTCAAAGCACAAAACGGCTTGTCGTTAGACGCCTTGCATGCTGGCGATAAGGTCACCTTTTCCGCTACGGAAACGGGTGGGATCAAGACAATCACGAAACTTCAGAAACAGTAAATCTTCAGAATCCGTAATTTGACGTCACCAACCACAATGGCAAGGGCGGTTGCGTACAAGAGTCCGTTCCTGGCATATTTTGGAAGTGCCGTCTGTCGCGGTGGCAAAAGCGGACCTCGTAAATTCCCTGATCGGGGCGGTTGTAATGCTGCTTGTCGCATAATGATCGACACGGAATGTCCGGTGTTGGGAAAGCCGACAAATGCGAAAAGCCGTGGCGCGACGCTACCTTTGGTACGTGGGTTTCTTCTCCCGATCGCAATAGCTCTTCTCGGACGCGCAGCAATCATTTTCTGAGGTGATTGGCAGCTGCCGCCGCAGGCGTCTTGGAGGGCATGTCCGCGAGCTTGCTGGCGGACGCACGCCGAAGTGATCCGCGCCTGTGTCTCGTCCGTGCGATGAGAATTCTCTGAGCAGGAAATATAGGGATAGTGAAATGAGCGATGCTGAAATGAATGTCGGGACGCCAGAAGCCGCTTCCAGCAGCGAAACCTTGTTTGGAGGCGAAAATGACTACGCGGCGATGTACAATATGATCTGCGCGCATAGCGTGGCGCAGATAGTGAGATGCGCAGCTCTGTTCTCCTTCGCGGACCATCTGGCTGCTGGCCCAGCTACCGCGGAGGCGGTCGCCCGTGTCGAGGGCCTGGACGTGGACGCCACCTTTCGTCTGATGCGGGCCTGTGCCGCCTACGGGCTGATGAGCTACGATAAGGACCGGGGCTTCTCGGCGACGCCACTCTTAGCCACCCTGCGCACGGACGATCCTCGCTCTCTGTGTGCTATGGCCATGGTGCAGGCAGGCCACGGCCACTGGGCGGCGTGGGGCAGACTCGACGAGGTGATTCGGACGGGCCGGCCGCAGACCGAAGTGGCGCTCGGCTCCAGCCTGTGGGCCTACTTCGCCACGGCGGCAGGCGCCCGCGAGGGGCAGGCCTTCAGCCAGGCCATGGGCGGAATCACCGGTATGCTCATGCTGGATGCCGCCCGACTGATCGACACCGGCTCGGTTGAGTTCGCGTTGGATGTCGGCGGCGCAAGCGGAGCCTTGATCCACGCCCTGATGAAGCAAAATCCTGCCCTGCGCGGCGCGGTACTGGACCTGCCGGAGAACTCGGCGGAAGCCGCCAAGGCGGCGGAGGCGCTCGGTCTGCAGGAGCGGCTATCGATCATTAGCGGGGACTTTTTCGTCAAGGTGCCAGCGGCGGACTTATACCTGCTTAAACACATCCTACACGACTGGAAAGATGACGAGTGCGTTTCGATCCTGCGCAACTGCAGGGGCGCTATCAAGCCGAGTGGTCGGGTAGTGCTGATCGAGATCGTCTTGCCAGACCTCGACCCGCCGCCCTATGCCACCCAGGTCGATCTGACGATGCTGGCGGTGCTGGGATCCCGGGAGCGCACGCTGGAGGAGTACAAGATCCTGCTTGCGACGGCGGACTTCCGGTTCACCAGCCTTACGCCGACCGCCACGCCCTTCTCGCTGATTGAGGCGGTCGCTGCTTAAGCAAAGACGCGCGAGTTGACGGGCCTGAGCTCCCTATGCCGGCGGGAGGGCATTGCCACGTTAACTGCCGATAGCGGCCGACGTCGGCACGCTGTTTTTGAAAAAATGGATGTGCTGAACAGTTGATCGGTCCGATCCGAAGGGAATGCCTCGACACCTCGTCTTCGTTGTGCTGCTGGTCATACATGGGTACTGGCTGAAGATGGACAATCACAATCTTTATTACAGGTGAAACGCGAGCGCGAAGGGCCGCAATCAAACTGTAATTTTGAAGCTCTACAGGATAACCGGCCTGTCGCTTAAATCGGTTCCCGAAATGCTTGTTGAGTTCGCCGGGATTGACACACGATCCGAAGCCCTCCCCAATCGTCTGCATATTTCAAATGATGTTGGTTTGCGGCGAGGCTCGGTGGCCGCCAAAGAGGGCCAGCGTGTTGGCCGCAGTTAATCTTCTGCAATTACAACTATCCTCAAGCGAAATGGGAACGTGTTTGGAGCACTCGTGTCGGAGATCAAAAAGTCTAATCATAAGGTGGGTAATGTCGACCGCTCCGCCGCCATGGCCGAGCTTCAAGACATACGGGGCAGTATCGACAATATAGATGCCTCGATCATCCACATGCTGGCGGAGCGCTTCCGGTTTACCCAGAAGGTTGGAGTTCTGAAGGCAAGACACAACATGCCGCCGTCTGACCCCGGCAGAGAGGCGCAGCAAGTCACCCGTCTCCGCGAGATCGCGTCTGCGGCTAAACTTGATCCAGAGTTTGCTGAAAAGTTTCTTGCCTTTGTCATTCGTGAAGTCATTCGGCATCATGAAGCCACCAGGCGCTGATGCATGAACGCGCGGTGCCAAACCGCAGCCCACTCCCTAAGGGGAGCGCGCACCAATAAAGGTATCTACATGTCCGATTCAAGTTCAAGGGCGACTGCAACAGCGAGCATTCCCGGCTTTGTTCGGAATCTTGGCGCTTTTGAGGAAATCTACTGGCTCTACAACCAACTGGGCGCGCATGGTTTCGCTTACGCGATGGAGGTTGACGGACCGACGATCGTAGCTGAGTGGCAGTCGGCACTGGATGCCATTCAACGAAGCCACCCATTTTTCTCGGTATGCATCGAGCCGAACAGTGGTGGCGTGCCGTTTTTCCGTCAAGTGGACGGCGCCCCTATTCCATTGCGCGTCGTCGATGGAATGTCAGGCCCGAGGTGGCAGGAAGAGATGGCGCGGGAGATCTTCACCCCTTTTGCCGGGGACGCAGCGCCGCTCCTGCGGGCTACCTTGATTCATGGAGCCAACCGCGCGGTTTTTATCCTCGCGGCTCACCATACGATCTCGGACGGCGTGTCCATGGCTACTGCTCTGTGCGACCTGTTCCACGTCCTCGCCGGTGGGACGATCGAACTGCATCCGATAATCCCACCGATGGAGGAGAGTCTCGGAGTTCCTCGTGCTCAACTGAACGAGCCTCTGGATGCTCCTCCCCCGGCAGGACCGCCCTTGGTCTACCGCGGCCCGGACAACAACCCGCCGAGAATTGAGACTTTGAAGCTCGATGCGGCGCTTACCAACCAGCTTGTGGCACGTGCCCGGAGCGAGAACACGACCGTGCATGGAGCGCTGTGTTCTGCGGTCGTGCGCGCCGGCAGGATGTTTTCGCAGGCGTGGCGCCAGAAGCCTGTCCGCGTTCTCTCGAACATCAACGTCCGCAGGGACACGGAAGTTGGCAACAGCTCCGCCCTATATTTCGCCGCTGGAATCACACCCGTCGAGCCCGAAAACACCGAGGAGTTTTGGCCATTGGCACGGCGTTTCACGGACGCTCTGCCGGCGCAGCGGTCTAGGGGAGCCCTTCAATTCGCAGCTAAGGCCATGACCCAAACCGTTCTGCAGGGTCTCGACGTCAAGGGAGCACAGCAGTTCTTGGCGCAAGGCATGCCGTTCGAGGTGATCATTTCAAATATAGGCCGATTGAACTTCGATGGGCGCTTGAGCGATCTGCATCTTCGATCCGTTTGGGGCATGTCGTCGATAACTGGGTGGGTCGACGAGCAGATTGTCGGCGTCGTAACAGTGAACGAACAGTTGCACATGACCTACACCAGCCAAACGTCGATACCATCGCTGCTCCCGGCGATCGAGCAACTGCTCAGAGAGGCATGCCATATCATAGCGTAGACCGCGGGGTGTTCGAGACCGAACGACTACGCATTTTGCTGCAGCGCCAAGGGATGATCACAAGTCTATTGGTTGGACGGACCCTTGCGGCATCTTGTTGTCACCGACCAAAATCACGGATTCTGCCTAGATACCAATCCCGGTCGCATCCGGTGTCGCCGCAACTCCGACCCAATGCGTTCGTTTCGCCTGATCGATGATGGCTCCGCGACTCACAGCCCTCACATTACAGTCGTAATGCGCTTTCCCAAACTAGAAATGATGCTGTAATTCGGGCCCTTCACCCTGACTGTCAAAGCATAAGCCGTGGTCAGCTGGTTGCTGACCGACTTGTGTCGTCAGCGCGATTTCCGTCCGCGGGCTTTCGCTGTTGGCCGACGATAACGCGCAGGAAATGACGTGGAGTGATTGTCGTGACAGTCGCTCCGATGGGCAAGCACGCGATTGTGATAGGCTCTGGAATCGGCGGCTTCGCAGCCGCTGCTGTGGTAGTCAAACTATTGTCCTGTGATCGAGTTCGGTCTGGTCGGGTAGACCATGCACCAGATCGACGAGGGTACGCCGGTTTCACGATCTGGAGAAGCTGACCAAAATCTATCGCAGCGTGCTGGAGCGCTATTTCGTATGACCGGCAAGATTCTCGTTCTCACCGCGATCGACGACGAACTCGACAAGGCGCGGGCCCCCGAGGGCGTCGAGGTGATCTACAGCGGCGTCGGCAAGGTGCACGCGGCGAGCGCCGCGACATTGGCGCTTCTGGAACTGCGGCCGTCGCTGATAATCAACTACGGCACCGCCGGAAAGATCTGCGCAAAGCTGCGCGGCCTCGTCGAAGTGGCTCATGTCGTGCAGCGCGACATGATGGCAATGCCGCTGGCGCCGCGGGGATGCACGCCGCTCTCGCCCGCTCTCGACAGGCTTTCGTCAGGATATGGCGATGTGACCTGCGGGACCGGCGACAGCTTCGTTACATCAAGCGATCCGTGGCTCAACGAAAACAATATCGACATCGTCGACATGGAACTCTTCGCGATCGCCCATGTTTGCCAGCGCCACTCTGTCCGCTGGCGCGCATTAAAGTTCATCACCGACGACGCCAACGACTTCGCCGCCGAGCACTGGACCGCCAATGTCGCCGACGGACAGGAGCTGTTCTGGGATGCGATGAAGAAGCTGACGTAAGGTCTCGACCTTCGATCGTGAGGCGCTGGCGAATATTGAGTACTTCGTCAACAAGGTGTCTCCCCGGACAAGGAGGAGCTTCCGCAACAGTTGGATGCATTCATGCGGGCGGCGGCGGTCCCGGGCACACGCGCGGGTCCGTAAGCCTTCGATCGCGGATTTCAGGCGCGCTCGGATGTCGAACTTCGTCTCGCGGAGTATATTGGAGAGGTCACCGAAGCAGGGGTCTTCCCCGCGAACAAAGCTGTCGTGAGGGAGACCGTAGGTAGGCATGGCGAGGGGATAGCCATGGATGCGGTCGGAAGGCGAGGGAGATTTGGACGGACGGCGACAAATCGTCTCCCGGCCTTACCCCACCTACAAGCGTAACCCAACTTGCTGACTGCTCGGAGAAAGCCCGTGACAAATGTGAGCCGAATCGCTTGGATAGTTGGCGTCGGGGCGAGTCGTGGACTCGGCGCCGCGTCTGCCAGGCGCTTCGCACGGGAAGGCTATAAGGTAGCAGTAACCGGGCGGTCGTCGGACGCCCTCCAAGTGATCGTTGATGAAATCGTGGCAGCTGGAGGCCAAGCGATCCCAGCAGCTGGTGACGCTCAGCAAGAGGCTGGAATGGTCGATATTCTCGACCGGCTGGAAAGCATCGGCCCTGTTGAGGTGGGCGTTTATAATGCGGGCAACGCGATTTGGGGGCCGCCGCTCGAAACAAAAACAACAGATTTCGAGGCGATGTGGCGGGTCGGTTGCCTCGGCGGCTTCATCTTCGGGCGGGAGGTTGCCCGCCGCATGTTACCACGCGGCTACGGGACGATCATCTACTCCGGGGCGTCAGCAGCTCTTCGCGGAAGAGCAGCATTTGCTGCATTCGCCGCCGCTAAAGCTGGCCTCAGGATGGTCAGTCAATCCTTCGCACGCGAATTCGGGCCACGCGGTATTCACGTCGCTCACGTCATCATCGACGGTTCCATCGAGGGCGATAAGATCTTTAGCAAGATTCCTGATATCGGACAGCAGAAGGGGCCGGACGGCCTGCTGCACCCTGATGTGATCGCTGACAGCTATTGGTATCTACACACGCAACATCGTTCTGCTTGGTCGCAGGAGCTCGATGTGCGTCCACATGCAGAAACCTTTTGAGCCTTGGCAGGCCCATTCATCACATCGGTCGCGTCGTGATATTTTTGGTCTGTGTTTTGTCGTATGACAGTGTTCGTTTTTTGCCGAGCCGTCCGTCTCGTGAGGCATCGAAAAGAGTGGATGCGTCCTACCTCTTGGTGCGAGATTCTGCCGGGTGGGGGCCGACGATATTCGATTTGGCGGCGGGACTGTCCAGGAGCAGCTTGCCCGAATTTACATAATGTCGCTGTTGCACACCCACGTGTTGGGCCGCGACGTGAAGGTCGCGCATTCGCTGCTGCAATGTCGAGCTCTCATAAAGCGCACTGCCGCCGCCTGCAGCAAAACATGCATCGACGACACGAACGCAGGTCGCGGTGACCCAAATCGCTGTTTGCGTGCCTTGTGCCAGGAGAGCATCATTATTCAGCGTTCCGGCAAGCGCGTGGCACCAGTGAGCGCGGGCCTGGGCTTGGCAAAGGGCCCGCGCTGCTCTGAGTTCAGCTTCGATACGGCCGAGTTCGTATTGGAATATTTCCGAAGCCCGCATTGCCACGGCGGCCCGCTGCTGCTGTCGCCCAGTGTTGGCGAGCTCGACGAGTTCGTCGAGCGCGCCCTCGGCCATACCGACGGCGAAGGCGCAGTGCAGCAGCGGAATAAGCTGCAGCACGGCTTGATAAAGCGGCCCCGGCTGACATGATCCGCCATTCACCGGATCAAAGGAATTCGCCGCTGGGACCAACGTGTCCCTGAGCGTGACATGATGGCTTCCCGTACCCTTGAGCCCTGCGACGTGCCAAGTGTCCTCGATCTGCCAGTCGCGCGCCGGCAACATGAATCCCCGGAGCATTGGCGGGCCGTCCGTCCCGGCCGGTCCGGGTATTGGTTTCTTTCCATCGGTCACGGTGCAGAACCCGAGAATCCAGTCGGCGTGCTGGCAGCCGCTCATGAACGGCCACCGTCCGGTGATCCGCCAGCCGCCAGGCACTGCCTCGGCCATCCCCGCAGGCTGGGCCGAGGCGGCAATAATCATGTCCGGGCCGTTGTGGTAGACCTGATCGTAGGTTTCCCGCGGAAGATAAGGCACGAAGATGGCGGACCCGGCGCCAATCATCGCGGTCCAAGCGACCGAACCGTCTAGTCTGCCGAGTGCCGCGATGACCTCGAGCGCCGTTGGCAAATCGAGTTCGAGCCCGCCATGACTCTGAGGCACGAACATGCGAAAGACGCCGATCGATCTTAACGCTTCCACCAGATCGAGCGGAATGCGCCGTCCGGTTTCAATCTCTGCTGCGCGCGAGGTGACGTGGGGCACCAACTCCCGGATATCGGCGAGCAAAACGTTGGGCTGTTTGAGTCATCGTTCAGCTCTGCGGCGCTCAGGTTGCCGTCGTGTTTCGACATTTGCGAATGAAGTTACGGTTGTAACTGTCGGGAGCGGGAAGGAAGCTTAGCCACATTTCAATGTTCGGAAACATACTCACGAACGTATCAGTTTGCCTTCATAAGGAGCAGACTAGACTGGGGAAGTTATTGGGGGAGCTCAATGAGTTCAAAAGACCAATTTGCAGCGTTGGAAGTCATGAGCCGCGCGCGGGCTGCGCTTGGTCCACCTACCAATAGGCTCGACGCGACGGCACCACCGAAGGTCCCGGTCGTTATTCCGCACCGCTTCGAGCGGACCTGCTCAACAGGTACACCGCGAAAAATTGGAATGCGGCAATGACGAGAGGCCCGATTGATTTCCCCAGATCATGCTGGAACAACCCGACCCCCGCATCCAGCAATTGTATGACACCTGCCAATGTACCCAATACCAGCAAGGCTGATTCCGAACGTTTGTAGATCGCAATCAAAGCGACAACGGCGAGCGGAATGGTACGGGCTGCGGCGTACATCGCAAATATGAATGAGGCTTCGGTCGGAGCGTAGTCCGCCGGCAGTATCGACTTCGGGCTGACAAGTCCAGCGATCGAAAATCCGCTTGCGACCAGGACATTGATGGCGGTCACCAGCGAGGCAATACGCTTGGTTGCCGATCGTGAAGAAAGCGATGTCATCGCGAGCATCTCCGTGGCGAGGGGGAATCACGCCGCTGGATGTGATTTGCAGGTTGGGATAATAATAGTATACTATCATTATCTTTCAGCGTCACCTTTTTGTGTTGCGGCGCAACCTTCCGGAGGCCCTGACCCATGTTTAGACCGTATATTGTCGGACTGGGAGGAACGACCCGGGAAGGCTCATCCACCGAAAAAGCGCTGTCGTTGTCGCTACGGGCCGCCGCATCACAAGGGGCTGATACCTTGCTGCTTTGTGGAAGCGACATCGACCTGCCAGCCTATGTCCCGGGCGCAACATCGAATACCAAGGCCAATCGGGTCACGGCGGAACTGGGCAGGGCGGATGGCATTATCCTTGGGACACCCGGGTACCACGGCGGTTTGTCAGGTTTGGTTAAGAACGCGCTCGATTACACCGAAGACCTGCGAAACAATAAGCGCCCCTATCTGGAGGACCGACCCATCGGTTGCGTGGTGACGGCCGCCGGAGAACAGGGGGCCGTCACAACTCTTGCTGCTCTCAGGTCCGTGGTTCATGCTTTGCGGGGTTGGCCGACGCCCTTGGGCGTTACAATCGTCACCTCAGATCAGGTGTTCGACGCTGAGGGCAATTGCATCTCTCCGCGAATTGAAACGCAACTGAAAATTCTCTCGCAGCAAGTAGTGGATTTTGCGCGTCTAAGAGCCAAGGCTGATAGCGAATCGTCGGTCGGAGCCAAGCGCGGAATTGCATTCGGATAGTTTCCCAGCCGCCCGGCAGAAACATGGTCGAGTGAGTCCGAGAGTGGTCGTTGTAGAGCCACTACAGACCTAGCTTGCACGCCCAGCCAACGATAGCCGGTCCATCATACAGATCGTTAAGCACGTTCCAATGCGGCTCGCCGCCTCGATGCTGCTTGCCCCGGCATCATTATACGGTAAATAGCTTCATGCTGCTTAGGCCTCAGCAGCGCAAACCCTCTATCGGGAAGAGAAATGGCAAGAAAAAACAAGTCGCTCCAGTCTGCGGAACCGAACGCCCCGATCGACCACCAAAAGATACTCGGTCTTGCCGTCAACACCCTGGGGCGGAATATCGTCTGGAGCTTATCAAAACGAACGGCGCGGCATGGCGTCTTGCCGGGAGTTTATCCGATCATCGCCTGGCTCATGCAATTGCCGGAATCAACCCAGGCAGAGCTTTCGCGTCTTATAGGAATCGAGCAGCCCACAATGGCTATCACCTTGCGGCGTATGGAGCGAGATAGGCTCATTCAACGCAAACCCGACCCCGATCATGGCCGGCGGAGTCACGTGACACTTTCGGCCAAGGGTCGAAAACTCAGTCAGATTATGCGCACTGCAGCATACGAAGTTGAGAAGCTCGCGACTGATGGGCTTACCGCAGCAGAAGTCGACCAGTTTTTCCGTCTAGCTGGAATCATGATTCAGAACCTGAACATTGATCGCTACGGACGAAAATAAAGATTCTCGCTTTTTTATTTGCGATCGGTTTTCCCGTGACTGACGCGACTACGCGTTTCACATAGGCGTGTCTCATCCAATTCCGCTTGACGCAGCCATGTCACTAATAATAGCATGCTATGTTAGTGGGTGCACCATTGAAACGCCTGCCGCACGGGAGAGAATCTGATGTCGACGTTACAACCCCTGCAGTTCTATTTTATGCATTTCATGCCTTATCCCGATGTCGCTCCGGGTCGACCGCAGGGGCAGTGGGTCGATATCCCCAATCGACGATTCGATCCGAAGATCGGCCACAAGCTCTACAAGGAATATATCGATGAACTGGTGCTCGCCGATAGGCTGGGCTACGACGGCCTAGTCGTCAACGAACACCACGCGACGTTTTACAGCCTGATGCCCTCGTGCTCGGTAATTGCAGGCGCTCTTGCACTGCTTACTGAGCGCGCGAAAATTTGCGTGTTCGGCACCCCTATAGCCCTCACGTATCCGCATCGGCTGGCGGAAGAATATGCGATGCTCGATGTCATGTCGGGCGGTCGGCTTGAATGCGCGTTTCCGCTCGGGACCGGTATGGAATATTGGGTCAATCCGATAAATCCGAGCTTCGCGCGTGAGCGGTTTCGCGAGGGCATGGACATCCTGATGCAGGCGTGGACCCAGCCCGGTCCCAGTCGCTACGACGGGGAATTCTATCAATACAAATATCTCAACCCATTCCCGCTTCCGTACCAAAAGCCGCATCCGAAGATTTATATCGTCGGTTCTGGAACAGAGGAAACAATCAACTACGCTGCCGAGAAGGGATACGGATACTCCCAAGTGTTCACCCCAATTGCTGCGCAATTGAAGTCATTCGAAAATTACCGGGCGACGGCCACCAAAAACGGCCATGTGCCCGACTCTGAATCCATTATCATTTCAGCGATGGCCTTTGTCGCCGAGACGGAAGAAAAGGCGATCGAAGAGGGCAAGGAACACATCCTCTTTTACTTCAAGAACCTCTTGAAAACGGATTCTCACCTGAACTCGCCGCCGGGCTATCTGCCGGTCGAACGGCTACGAAAACGCTTGGAATCGGGAGCCGTCCAGGAAACGGAAGTGACCTGGGAGGGTTTAACGTCTGTCTACCGAACAGTGCTCGGCACGCCAGACCAGGTTGCCGAACGCATCGCATTCTGGTGCGAACAAGCGCAAAGCAGCAAGATCATTCTGCACCTGCATGTCGGCGACATGCCGCATTGGAAAGCAGTGAAAAATATCACGCTATTCGCCGAAGAGGTGATTCCCCGCGTCAGGAAGCTCACATCTCTGGCACTTCAAGTCGCAGCCGAATAGCGAGGATCGAAAATGCCTGTCTTTACGAAGCGCGCTGTCTTGGTCGATGGAATTCGTGTCGAAGTGCTCGAGGCGGGCAGCGGCGAACCATTGGTCTATTTGCATGGCGCTGGCACGACCAGCGGTTTTCAGGATATTCTCCCGTTGGCTCGGTCCAGAAGACTGATCGTGCCGATACATCCCGGCTTCGGTGCCTCGGACGACGACGCCGGAATCAATTCGATGCTGGATTATGTGGTCCACTATAACGCGCTTTTCGACCAGCTCGACTTGAGCAGTCCCATTGATCTGATCGGACACTCTCTTGGCGGCTGGATGGCAAGTCTTTTCACAGTGTTGAATGACCGTCGCGTACGTCGCCTCGCACTGGCTTGTCCTGCGGGCCTTCGGGTCACTGAGCATCCAACTGCTGATATGTTTACAATTCGAGCGGAGCAGGTGCCGGCTTACATCGTTTCGTCACCGGACGCGCTGGCGCGGATCCCGAGCACCGATTTGACAGTTGACATGAGAGTGGGCCGGTATCGCGAGTTGACGTCACTCGCGCGTATCATGTGGGACAGAAATTACGATCCGAAGCTTACCCGTTGGCTGAAGAAGATCGGAGTGCCGACTCTGATCCTGTGGGGCACCAAGGATCGGATCATTCCGATCGAACAAGCAAAGGTCTGGGCATCGCTTATTTCGACCAGCGAGGTCGATACATTCGAGGGCGCAGGACATTTGCTGTTCTTCGAGGCACCTGCGGCCGTAAGTCGACTGGAGGCATTCCTCGCCGACGACAGGCCATTGAGGAAAGCCGCGAGCTGACTGAAGCGTCGGAAGTATCCGAACGAGAAATCAGGGGGAAGCGTCTATGACGGCTCGTATGCGTTGGCTTGAAGCGTTTGCCGTTTCCGGGCTCGTAATTGCGCTGGGAAGCGCCAGCGCCGTAGCGCAGAAGAAATACGATGTAGGCGTAACCGATTCCGAGATAAAGATCGGCAACGTGATGCCGTACAGTGGACCCGGATCGGCTTACGCCGCGATCGGCAAAACCGAAGCCGCTTACTTCAAAATGATCAACGACCAGGGTGGTATCAACGGCCGGAAAATCAATTTCATTTCCTACGACGATAGCTACAATCCGCCGAAAACGGTCGAGCAGGTGCGCAGGCTGGCGGAATCCGACGAGGTGTACGTGCTGTTCAACATCGTCGGGACAGCGGGAAACTCAGCCGTTCAGAAGTATCTCAACCAGAAGAAAATTCCCCATATCTTCATATCGAGCGGCGCCGCCCGGTTTGACGATCCCGAGCAATACCCTTGGAGCATGGCCTGGTGGCCGGGCTTTAAGAACGAAGCCCGGATCTATGCGAAATTCATCCAAGAGCATTATCCCAGCAAGACGATCGGGATCCTGTATCAGAACGACGATTCCGGAAGAGATTACCTCGCCGGCTTCCACGAAGCGTTTGGACCGGACGCGTCGAAGAAGATAAGGCTGGAACTGCCCTATGAACTGACATCGCCAACGGTGGATTCCCAGGTAGTGCAAATCGAAGCGGCCAGAGTTGATATCTTCATCAATCTCGGCACACCGAAATTCGCCGCCCAGGCGATCAAGAAGATCGCCGATCTCGGATGGAAGCCAATTCAGTTTCTCAGCAATGCAGCGGCGTCGACGGCGTCAACCACGAATGCGGCCGGTGTGGATGCTTCTAGGGATATCATCAGCGCGGTCTACTTGAAGGACGCCGCCGATCCGCAATGGAAAGATGACGAGGCCGTCAAGGAATTTCGAGCCTTCATGTCAAAATACTATCCGGACGGCGACCAGGAGAACGGCACCACCGTGTTCGGCTACGGAGCCGCAAAAGCATTCGTTCAGGTGCTCGGACAATGCGGAGACAATCTTACGCGCGACAACATCATGAAACAGATGAGCAGTCTAGACTTGAAGATCGACGTCTATCTCCCTGGCATCAGGATCAAGACCAGTCCCACTGACTATTCTCCGATCGATCAGCTTCAGATGGTGAAATTCGATGGTCAAAGATTCGAGCCGTTTGGTTCGATCATAGACAGCAAGTAGTCGACTGCCGATGTGCACGAAGCGCGATCTGAGTGTGTCCAGTTGTCCTCCGGGGAGGATAATCAATGCCGTCTCTTGAAAAGAGGGTAGCGTTGGTCACTGGCGCCGGCGGGGGAATTGGAGCCGCGATCTGTCATCGCCTGTCAAAGGAAGGCGCATTCGTCGTCGCTGCAGATTGGAATTTTGACAATGCGAGTAAGGTTGCCGAGCAGGTCAGGCAAGTGGGAGCGGGGTGTCTGCCGATCCAGCTCGATGTCACCGATCAATTGCAGTGGCGGTCTGCGGTCGCAGAAACGCTGCGTGTTGCCGGTGGTCTCGACATTTTAGTCAATAATGCCGGTGTCGCACATATCAAACCGCTTGAGGCGGTGTCCGTCGATGAATGGAATGCCGATATCAATGTTAATCTAAACGGCGCATTTCTCGGGATCAAGGAATCGTTGAATGCTATGCGCGAACGCGCAGAACGATCGCCGTCGGGGGCATCGATCATCAATATTGCGTCGGTCTCCGCGCTGGTTGGATCGCCGGGCATGCCGGCCTATTCGGCGAGCAAAGGCGGTCTGCGGCTGTTTTCGAAGGCGATCGCACTCGATTTCGCCAAACGCAGATATGGAATACGGGTCAATTCGGTTTATCCGGGCCTGATCGATACCAGCCTGACGACGCCGCTGTTCGAAAGCATGCGTGGAGCGAATTCAAGCAAGGATATCGAGGCGATTCGAGCGGAAATGATCGAGAAATATCCGATCGGAAGGATCGGCAGACCCGAAGAAGTAGCCGGCGTTGTGTGCTTCCTTGCCGGCGAAGATTCCTCTTACATGATTGGTGCCGAACTGGTCGTCGACGGCGGACTGACGGCCTAATGAACCTCTAACGGCAGGCGGGCCGAGGAAAGTGCCATGAGCTATCCCAATCTGTTCGACCTATCCGGAAAAACGGCGATTGTGACGGGTGGAGCGAGCGGGCTGGGCCTGTCAATCGCCGAGGCCTTGGCAAAAAATGGCGCCCATGTTGCATTATTCGATCTTGACCAGCACGGCCTTGAAGAGGCTGCCCATCGGCTCAGAAAAGCCGGGGCAGATGTCCTGATCAAAACGGTCGACGTTGCCGATCGGGATCAAATGCGGCGTAGCGTAAACGCCGTGGCCGACGATTCCGGCCGCCTTGATATTGCATTTGGAAATGCCGGGATAGGAGGCGGTCCAGGCTTTACGGGATTTGACGGATCCCGCAATGCCGACGGCGAGATCGGATCGATTTCGGATGCGCAATGGGACCGCGTCATGGCCGTCAACCTGAACTCGGTTTTCGCCACGATCCAGAGTTGCGCGTTTCACATGAAGAAGCAGCGCGCGGGCCGTATCATTATCACAACCTCTATCGCATCATTCCGAAACCAGAACTGGGTCGGCGTGCCCTACATGCCGGCGAAAGCCGGCGCTGCCCAATTTGGTGAGGCAGGCGGCTCTGGAGCTTGCGCGCTACAACATCACGGTAAACGCCATTGCGCCTGGTGCTTTCGCGACAAATATCGGTGGCGGTAGGCTGAAGTCCGAAAATGTCAGCCGCGCAATGAGCAAACGAATTCCCCTCGGCCGCGTCGCGGATCCGGATGAGGTCAAAGGTCTGGCTCTGTTTCTCGCATCGTCTGCGTCGAGCTTTGTGAAGGCAGATCGTTTTCGAGATGGGCGTTGAGCGGAATGCCGACGATCAGCGCCACGGCGTCCACGAGCGCCCTATAATAGATGAACTCGCCGCCAGCGCCGCCGCCAAGCGCGAGTTGAAGGCCGAGAGAATCGAGGATTTCGCCGAGGATGATCTGATCGGGCGAAACGCCCTCGCGGTCCGCGATCTGTTGTTCGAGGGCTTGCGCATCGTCGCCCGAATACCGGCGATCCCGGTCAACGCGTTTTAAATTGCTTCCACCGCAAGGGGCGAAGGCTCGATAGGAGATCTCCTGCAGGATGAATTTGCACTGTTGCTGAGCTATTTCACCGGAGAAATTTTTTGTTACAGCGGTCGTTTGCCCGTGACCGGCAGACCATTGGATGTCCTTATCCCGCGATAGGCCGACGGCCCGGTGCCATTTCGACGCTGATCTTCTCCGGTAGGCAAGCGTCGTGGGCTCACTCGCGATGAAACGGCATTCGTTGGTCTCCGCTCCCGAGCGACAACTTGCCGAGTCCAATGAGGGCGGCGTGAATTTTAATTGCGAGACGACCTGTTTATCGGATGTCAGCCCGCGCAATGTTGCTGAAGGGCAGGGGTTGACCCATTTCGGGCGTCAGCGGAAAAGACAGCGTCGCCATGTGTTTGGTCGCTCGCCTACAATCGCAACCGTTTTCCCGAGACTGAAATAGCGCGGTAGCGGAGCCCGTCCAATCTGGGTGCCGCCTATCAGCAACGGGAGACCAGCCAATGAAAACGACTCCAACAGGTGCCTTGCTGCACCATGCACAAACGCGGCCAAAAAGCGCGGCCTTCATCTTTCACGAAGAAGTGTGGACATACAAACGGCTTGCGGCCGAGGCCGAACGCCTCGCGCACGGATTGGCGGCGCACGGCGTCGAACCGGGTGATCGCGTCGCCCTTCATATGATGAACAGGCCCGAAATGGTCGTCGCCTATTATGCCTGCTTCAAATTGGGGGCTATCGCGGCTCCATTGCGAACCGCGTTCACATTCGCCGAACTCGCTCCCATGCTGCAACGGCTGAAACCCGCGCTCTACATCGGCGAGATCGACCTCTACAAGAACGTTGCCCCGGTTGACGCCTCAATCCTTGCGCCGGACAGGCGCTTTGTCGTCAACGGAACCTTCGAAGAGCACGGCGTCCAGCCGTGGGAGGCGCTATTCGACGAGGCCACAAATGCGAATTCGTCGAGCTCGCCCGCCCAGTACAAACCCGCAGTGCTGATCAACACATCCGGGACGACCGGTCAGCCCAAATTCGTCATCCATACGTCGACAACGCTATCTGAATCGGTGGACCTGATCATCAGGCATTGGGGATTTTCGAACGACGATGTCATGATCGAATCCTTGCCCTTGGCGCATAGCAGCGGGCTCTTCAGTTTCCTGTCGTTTATTCAGTTCGGTGCTCCTTTCGTCTTGCTCGAGGGCTTCGACGCCGACGGCGTCCTCGACTCCATTGAACGTCATCGTTGCACCTGGTGTGTCGGTTTCCCGGCCCAGTATGCGGCACTGCTCGAGTGCCAGCGAGCTCGGCCGCGCGATCTGGCGTCCTTGCGCATCTGCCTGACCGGAGCGGATGCCTGCCCGATCGATCTTCAGGAACGGATCCCTTCGATCTTTGGCGCCCCCTCTACAACATCTGGGGTGCAACGGAAGTCATTGGTTCTTTGACCTTCGGGCTGCAACACGGGCCGGTGGCGCGGATCGTGAAGGGCGCGCGGATACGGTTGGTCGACGAAAATGGTGCCGATGTTGCCGACGGCGAGGCCGGAGAACTGCTGGTACGTGGGGTAAACGTCTTCGCCGGTTACTGGAATGATCCTCAGGCGACGGAGGAGAGCTTGAAGGGCGGCTGGTATCATACCGGCGATCTGATGCGGCGCGGCGAGCGAGATGACCTTTGGTTCGTGTCCCGCAAGAAAGACATCATCATTCGCGGCGGCACCAACATTTCGCCTGTCGAAGTTGAGCAGGCGCTGGTAGCCGCCCATCCCGGGGTCGAGCAAGCTGCAGTGGTGGGCATACCAGATGCCGTGCTCGGTCAACGCCTGTTCGGTTTCGTGAAGCTCGCAAAGGGGATGAGGGACACAATCGTTTCCGAAATCCTCCGCAACGTCGCGACGCGGCTGGCATCCTATAAGGTCCCTGAGGGTCTCAGGATCGTCGACGAATTGCCCCGCAACGGGCTGAGCAAAGTCGATCGCAACATGTTGCAGACCATGGCGGCCCCGACCGACAGGGCAGGCCAAATCCGAGGTGCACTCTCGCTGCCGAAACGGCCGGACGAGCGGTCGGCCCGGCGCGTCGCTCGGAATAGATAGGCGCTTTTACATGTGAAAAAAACGGCGGGCACCACCCGCCGTTGGCATCGCCGGTTTGCATCGTCATCACATCATACGGTCCCAGCAGCCCTGCGCCGGCCCGAAGCAAGGCACATTTCGGGCAAGGAACGGATCACAATTCATCACGTCCCCGACACTTAGCCGATGCGGACTGCAGAAAGACCCAGTTGAAGGGTTCACTGCAACCCGCGAACCGGAGGACCCCAAACCGGAGATCATGATGCCTGAGAGGGACAGTATTTCGAGCACGTCACTGTTGAATTTCGAAGCGTGGAGAGCTTTGCTCCGCACGATTTGCGGGCGATACAACCCAGAGGGTATCGAGCACAACGCCTTTATCGGCTGGGTTCGTCCCATGAACGTATGCGGGCTCGCGGCAGTCGATATTGGATGGAACGCTCACCGGGTCGAAAGGACGCACCGGGATATTCGCCTCGATGGGGCGGAGCATTATTATGCTTTATTTCAAGTCTCTGGCAAATCAGCGATGACTCAGAACGACCAGGCGGTGCAACTCGCTGCCGGCGACGTCGCACTCGTCGATGCGGCTCGGCCCGTGACATACTTCCGTAACGACAACAGCGCGCAATGGTTATCTGTTCGTCTGCCGCGTCGGTCCCTGGTTTCCCATCTTGGATTCGAGCCGCAAGGAGGTTCTTGCAGGCACAGCGGAACACCGGCCGGGCGTTTGCTCTTCAGTCTTGTTCACGATGCTGACACAGATAACGGATTATCATGCGCGTCCGCCGATTCCTACATGCAGCTGGCTGTCTACGATCTCGTCGGCGCGCTATTTGCGCCGTCCGATCCCCGGCCTATCACTCGCCCTGCGGGCAAGCTGTTCGCGCGCATCTGCGGCGTGATCAAGGACGGCTTTTCCGATCCGGATTTTGGGCCCGTCGAGGCGGCCGCCGAAGCGGGAATCTCGTTACGCTACCTTCAAAAGCTCTTTACGGAGCACGGTTCCACCTGCAGCGAGTTCATCTATTCGCTTCGTTTGGACGCCGCCGCACGTCTTCTGCGCCGGCGCGCGCTAGTGGGTACGGGCCAGCCTCTCAGCGAGATCGCCTATGCCTGCGGCTTTCGCGATTATACACATTTCGCGCGAAAATTCCGCCATCGGTTCGGTAACCCGCCGGGCGCCCACGCCCGACATGGTCAAAGTGCCGCTGATGGAACAGTGCGCGCTGGTACTATCGAAAGTGCGTTGTCGGCTCACGACGTTCAACCTCCTGCGGCCTAGGTTCGATCTGACGGTAATCCGGTTCGGAACTTGCGGCCGGAAGATGACACAGAATTTACCGGTTGAAATTCAAATTGAGACGCCACAGCTTAGTGATTAAAAAAATTGAGAGATCGATTCATGCTCTCGGATGTCGGTCATGTCGTCGTCGTTGATGATGACCCGTCGCTGCGGCAAATGGTGATCAGGTTCCTAGAAGATCACAACGTACCGGCCAAGTCCGCGTCAAACCGAACAGAGCTGAATCGTCATTTTGCGGGGGCCGTTCCCAGCCTGATAATTCTGGATCTGCGGCTCGGTCAGGATGATGGGCTGGACCTCTTACGAGAAATTCGTTCTCATTCGGATGTTCCGGTGATCATCACCACCGGCCATCGTCCCGACGAAATCGATCGCATCGTCGGTCTCGAACTCGGGGCGGACGACTATATCGTAAAGCCCTTCAGCCTCAGAGAATTGCTTGCCCGCGTCCGTGCCGTGTTGCGGCGACAGGAAATGGGGCGGGTCGCGCGAGCCGATGATCCCGAGCGAGGCGGGTACAGATTCGATGGCTGGCTGCTTGAACGGCGTGGCCGGAAACTCCTCGATCCCAAGGCGACGCCGGTCTCGCTGAGCAAAGGCGAATATGCATTGTTGTTGGCCTTTCTCGAAGCACCCCAGCGGCCTCTCTCGCGGGAGCATCTGTTGCAAGCCACCCGAATTCACGAGGATATTTTCGATCGAAGCATCGATGTCCAGGTCTTGCGGCTGCGGCGCAAACTGGAGATCGATCCGAGTACGCCGCACGTGATTCAGACGGAGCGCGGCGTCGGCTATATCTTCGCGCTGCCGGTCGAACCGTTCTGAAAAGTGATAAAAATGCGGCGCCGTGCAATTACGGTTGTAACCGTATTGTCCACGCCGGTGATGATCCCGTAACCGGCCATCGTCAGAATCTCCGTACCGGTTCGCGGGGAATCTCATGTTGCCGAAACGCCAATCCTCTCCATTACCTTCGTTGGTCGCCTATCAGCGGGCCTCTTCGCTAACCGCGTCGGTGCGGAGCTGAAAATGCGATGGTTTGTTCATGCTCGCCAGGTTGACGATCGCGGCGACCTCTACGAGTTCGGCGGCAGCGCTCGACGCGCAAGTCGCCGCCCCAAATACCCTTTCTCCGCTAACGGTTATGGGAGCATCTCATGTTGAATTCATCCGGATCGCTGAACGGTGTCGCCAGACGGTACGGCGTTCCGAGCCGCGAGCTACGCGTTGCTTTGCGCGATAACAGTAGCACTCCACACGAGAATGGGGCGTGGGCTCCACGGCTTGATTTGGCGGACGTAAAGTCTCCCCCGGTGATTGTGCCAACGATGACGCGAGCAGAGGGCCAGAAAACTGCACCCTGGTCGTCGCTGTTTACGTCTTTCATCGAAGGTTTTGCGTTATACGGCGCTTCATACGGCTGTTACGGCGCTTTGCTGAACGCAATCGCAACTTCTT
>Ga0137409_10002325_pt1 | contig 20447 bp, 13 predicted proteins | sample CZODoug1_16funga_FD_122059 | JGI IMG/M metagenome (GOLD analysis project Ga0137409, IMG submission 122059) | Vadose zone soil fungal communities from Angelo Coast Range Reserve, California, USA - CZODoug1_16fungal (Hybrid Assembly) | ecosystem: Environmental > Terrestrial > Soil > Vadose zone... | reverse complement strand
GACCGTCGACGCCAATCTCGCGCTCCGCGGGAGCGTCCAGGCGCCGACGCTCGCGGGGGCGGTCACCGTCAGGAGCGCGACCTGGAGCCGGAGAATCGATCCCACTGGAGGTCTTTTCGAATTCAGGGGAGGCCGAAGCTTCGCTGTGGCCGGTCCGTCCGCGCCGCCCTCGCCCCCGGTTCCGCTTCGATTCGATATCGAGGGATTACATCATTTTCGGGGATCGGGAGCTGTGGTTCATCGTCGATGGGAAAAGAATGCGCATCGACGCGGCTTCCGAATCATCGGCCCCATTCGTAGCGAAAGACCAAGATGAGAAAGGGCGCATCCCATGGACGACTCTGATCTCGTCCATGAGTCTTGCGCAGGCAGAAGAAATTGTTGCCGGGAATAAAGTCGAGATGCGTTTGGGGACAGTAGAACTGACATGGAGTCAGCCGGTGTTGGCGAACATGCGCGAGTATGTTCGAACGCTGGCCAGTTACGCGCCTTCGCGACAAAAAACAAGAGGGAGAAAGCCATGGTGAAGGGAAAATCCCTGCTGCGGGAAATGCTGTGCGGATTGCTGATCGGACTGCTGATCATGCCGCCGCTGCCGGCGCAGGCGCAGCTCCTCGGCGGCATAGTGTTCGATCCGAAAAACTATGCGCTGCAGGTCGTGAAAAAGATCGATGAGGCGAACCAATTTCTGCAGACCGTTCTGTATTATCAACAACTCTACACTAATGCCGTCAATCAATTGACCACCTTGCGAGGGGTGATGCAAACGGTTGAGAGAGAACTGGGCAAGAATTTGGAAGTGGCGCGACTCACCAACGACATCGCCGAGATCATTCGCGGTTCTTATCAACTCCGGCGTCAGGCAGAGAACATGGCGCGCTACCAAATCGCGTCGCTACAGCGAATCGACGACCGCCTGAAGAGTGGGATATTTGACCCTGAGCGGGACCTTCAGGATTTCGAAGAGTACCTGACGTACTCGATGGGCAGAAATTCGAAGCAAACCATTCAACTCGCCGTCCGCACTGCCGAGGCGGACGCTCAGGTACACAAGTGGATGACTGATAAGGCCTCTCTCGAAATCGCCCTGGCCGAAGAATGTAAAAAGCTGAACGCTTACCAGGAAAGACTTGCGCGCGAGAAGAACAACCCTGATCCAGGTCTTATACAAGCGCTGAATGAGTCCATTCAGAAAACCGAGGCGCGAATCGACACGTTGAAAAAAGACATCGCCGAACTGGATGAGAAGATTCAACAACGGATCAACGCTCTGGGCCTGAAACTGTCCGACATGGAGAATTTCGGCTATACGATAGAATCGACGAAGGCGGCCTGGCGCGAGTTGAAGAACACCAAAGCCGAGATCGCATCCACCTTCGACGCCACGATCCTCGAGATGAAGACCAGCCCCTAGAACCCGAGCCCCCTCTGGCAGAGCGCGTCTTGTTGTTGACCCTTCTGAAGTGAAAGATGACTTGATCCGGGATATGACTGAAGTGTTGACATCATTTTGCGCGAGACTTTACGGCAAACGGGCGGCGAAACATAAGGCCGAAAAGGCCATCAAGGCGACGCAGGACGAATAATATGAGGACGGTCAGACGCGAAAGCCTCAAACTGAATAGGTCTAAATTCAACGCTCTTGAGCGCATCGCTCGCGCTTTTGCCCATGACAAACAAGCCCATCTTGATTTTTATCAACATGATTTGAATTTTTCCGAGGCGCAAAGTTATCGTCTTCGCCGGAACGAGTTGAAAGGCGCCGATCATCATGCCTCGACGCCTTTGTCTGTGCATGCGTCTGATTTGGCGGTCAAGGAAGCCTTTGAGACGGAAGTAAAATATTGGGCGGCGGTCGCGGCTGAGATTCATCCCCGAATCGCTTCGCGTCAATGGACTGGAGAGCAAAAGCATTACGCTTATTGGCTATTGGGTAATGAGCATAGCTTTTCGCTTTTGATTCTGGATCGAGGGCCAATTAACGAAAAGATCTCTCTGGCGGTTCGGGAGCGAAAGCAGGTTCAAAATTATCTTCGTCGTCGCGCGAGACGGGCGATGAAGGCGCGTCCAAGAGTCAAAATCGCTCGTAGTTTTGCGCTCGATAGCACGCTCTATGCGGTATGCCGGACGCTCAGCGTTCAAGGGGTTGTCATTTCATCTTTAGAAAAAAGGAAACGGATATTCATACCACTGCAGGGCGAAGGCGCCATCAGCGGGAATATTCGCATCGTGCTCGATCCTGAAGCGAGAAAGGTCGAGGCGCATGTTAGTTCCGAGATCAAGGTTCCAGTTAATGCTTCGGAAAAAGTCATCGCCGCCGACGCCGGCCTGACAGAAGCGTTCGTTGATGATGAAGGCAATCATTACGGTAAAGAATTAGGCGATACGCTGAAAAAAGCATCGCGCCGGTTAAACGAAAAAGGAAAGAAGCGAAATAAGCTTCAGGCATTAGCGAAAAAGTACGACCGGCAAGGCAAGCAGGAGAAAGCGCGCAATATCAGGCGGCGAAATTTAGGCCATAAAAAGTCGCGGGAATTGAAACGTCGAACGAAAATAACCATCACGAATCAAATCAATCGAGCGATCAACGAGATGATCAAAAGGCGAGAACCAAAGGTGATAGTGACCGAAAAGCTCGACTTTCGAGGAAAAGCGCCAAGTAAAGAGATCTCGCGTCGAGTGAGTTATTGGCAGCGTTCGACATTAAAGGATCGTTTTGAGTTCAAGGCGTCGGCGGCAGGTTGCCGTCGAGAGCAGGTCAATCCGGCATACACCTCGCAAACCTGTCCTGAATGCGGATACTTGGAAAAGGCGAACCGCAAAGGGGACGAGTTTCAATGTCAGAAGTGCGGACATCGAGGAGATGCGGATCAGATCGCGGCTCAAAACCAGAAGAGCAGATATGATGATCGAAGGATCACTCTTTACACGCCAAAAGAGACCGTCAGGGAAATACTGCTGAAGGATTACCAGTCCCGATTGGAACATCGGAATGCCTCGAAAGAGAAGATCAGGAAGATGACCGTTCCGGGGCAGACTTTAGAACGAGACGAAGCGCCTGGAACCAAGTCGTCACGTCAATCAAAGAACAAAACTGCGGCGGGCAAAAAACCAAAATCCGCCGCGATGAAGTGATGGCGTAAATGTCATCATTTTATGGAACGGATAACTCTATGACCGGCCCGACACCATTTCGTACTCATCGCTCCCACCTGGCGGCCGTCATTGCCATGTTGGTGATGATCTGTTGCGCTTTCCTACCTTCGGTCGCCCAAACTCAGAACCCGCCGGGGCAGCAACAACCGACTCTCCAGACCGGCAGCGCCGGGTCTTTCGGCGCCCAGATCGTCAAGTTCGGCGTTCGGGCGCGTGAACTGATGAGCGGCCTGCAAACCGAGATGATGAGCTTGATGCGGTGGGTGGAATACCTCGCCCTTGTTTTGATGATGGTCGTCATCATCGGGAGCGGAGTGCGGGAATGGCACGAGAATAACTGGGAAGGTCGAAACCTCTTCTGGTGGTTCGGGCGCCTGGCGGTCTGCCTGCTGCTGTTCGGTAGCAGCGTCGGGATAATCGACGAGTTGTACCTCGCAGGCAAGGAAATCGCCGAGGGCGAAAATCATGATTCGATGCTGTTCAAGTTCTATGAAGACCGTGAGGTCTTGTTTAACGCCAGTTACGAAAAGGTCGTGGACGGTAATTTCAAAGTGACGGTGAGAGGACAGGAATTCAAGGTCGAACCCATCGACGGCGCGGAAGCGTTCCTGGGAGTCATTTATGACCAGGAAGACACCATACGGGATGTCACATCGAAACTTAATGACTCGGCCTACACTCTCCCGCGTCTGTTCGCCATTCTCAGTATCGCCCGCGGCGTGATGGAGCTAGGTGACGTCTGGCTGGTGATCCTTGCCGGGCTGCTCATGATGACCTTCAAGGTGACCGCTCCATTCATGGTCGTCTTGGGGATCGACCGGAAACTATCGCAACGCACAGTCAACGCCTATCTGTGGGGTCTGATCGTCCTCACGCTGATTTGGCCATCAGTGAGTTATTTCATCCGCGGACTAGCGTACATGGCGGGTAACCTGGCCATGTCGATGGGCGACCAGGGCCAGGTCTATACATTCGCCGATGGGGCGCAAAAAACACTGCGGTTTGTCGATACGCAACCGGTCTATACCATCGGCTTTGGGGCGCTCATGATGCTCGGGGCAGGACTTGCTCTCTGGGTCTCGCCCTTCTTAGCCTATTCGTTCTCCATGGGGCGAGTCTTCGAGGGCGTCAGTCAAACCGCCAGCCAATACGCGGCGTCCTTCGTCGGCGCCGCGGTGGAGTGGGTTAGCGCCAATGTCGGAGCGAAGATTTCCCGCCAGGCCGAGCGCATTCAAATCCAGGGAGGAAATGAAGCTGAGCAGGAGCGGGCGCGTGGAGAGAAGCGGGCAGCGGACCTCGGGGCGACAGCGCGACTGGCGCAGGCGCTCGGAGGGGCCAGAGCGCAGCAGATCACCTCGCTCAGCCAGGTCTGGGCAAATCGCAACAACCAGGTGGGGATGGCCAACGCCGGACGCGACTTCCAGAATATGTCCGCTTTCAGACAATACCAGTATAACTACCGCAACTGGATGGCCGCCCGGTCCAAAGAGAATCAAGACATTCGCGTCACCGGCAAACAGCAACTCGCGGAACTGAAAGCCGGCGCGCTCGGCGCCGAGTTCGACATCACCGGCGGAGCGCTCAGCGGCGCCGGCGCCGTCGGATCCGGCATCGGCCTGCCGATGCGACATTCCGGAAATATTCTCCAGTGGCAGATGCGGGGAGGCGCGCTTATTGAGGCCACGCGAGGGCGGAATCAGAACCTCGATGATTATTACAAGGACATGAATAAGAGCGCGGGCGCTTACGCCACCGACATGTACGGGGCTAACGCCGACTTCGCAGCAGCCCAGGGCGCCGTCGCCAACGCTTCCGCCGCTCAGGCCGCAAAGGGCGTTAACGACGGCTACATGAGACAACTCCACACGGCGCATCGCGTCTATGATCTGGAGACCGACGCGAATCAGGCCCGCTTCGACGCGCAGATGAAGGCGACCGACATCAATCTCCGTTCCGGGCTGCAAGCCGCCAATCTCAGGGCCATGAGTCACGTCATAACCCAAGTCGCCGGCAAGGTCACCCGCGACATCGAGAAGAACATGGAGATGCGTTTTTGAGCGGCTGGCGCCGTTCAATGGACGCCGCCGACATCGATCCACGCGTAACGAACGCTATGCGGCCTTGACTTGAATTTGCGCGGCCCTCTTCAGGCGGCGCGCCGGAGGAACGACAATCTCCACGTCGCGGCTCAGGCGATTGATGAAAATCAGTAATCGGCCGACAGAAAACCTGCCGAAGCTCCGCATCAGCCGCGACACTTCCGCCTGATTGACGCCGAAGTCGGCGTTATCCGCCTTCGCTCGTAGGCCGGGTCTTAAAACTTGATTCGAGTAGATTGAAAAAGTTTCTGCTTAAGCGATCGCCGCGCACTTCCGCTCGGAAAAAGCCGCAGGCCACTTTCTTCCAACTACCGACCGGGATTGCATTGCCGGAGGTCGGATCGCCTTTACCGCAAATCCCGACTGGATGTCGGCTTCAAATCGAACGGCCTGGCGGCTCACGCCTCACGCTGCCGGCTCTCGATCTTGTCTCCATCAGCCGGCTCTGCGCCGATTTCTTGCGCGCTTGAAATCTCGATGATTCAACTCGTCCCTCAACTCAGGATCCTCCTCGCTTGCAAGCCGATCGACTTCCGTAATGGGATCGATGGGCTTGCCGCGCTTTGTAAACGCGAGTTGGCGGAAGATCCTTTCTCCGGCGCACTCTTTGTATTTCGAAATCGGCGCGGAACTCCAAAGGCTTCGCCGTTATCCGGAATCGCCGCGATCAATTTTCGATGCTTTTCCGGTATTCCCCTTTTCTCTTCGGTTTCTCTCTCGGATCCATCGGAGTTGTTTTCAAATCAAACTTAAGAAACTCCAGCGGGCTATCACTCATGTTTTCGAATCGAGCGATTCCGGCTGCCGGCATCCAGATTGTCTGCCCCAGCGCAAGGGTGGTCTGTTTCGCCTCCCCTTTCCCTTCGATCAATCTGAAATTGGCATCTGACAAGGCAATGAAGAGAGCTGGATTAGGCGAGATTATTTCAACATCGAGGCTTTGGCCTGGCGCACAGATCAGTCGCGTAATCCGCATCTGCCCGTTTTCGAATTCAACTTTCTGGTGATTCTTACCGGGAGGGTATTCACCGCGATTATGACGCCCTATCATAGAATCTCTGTCGACCGTATAGGTCTTGAATTCTACCCGCAAAAATTCGCTTGGGACACCAGCAGTATTTTCCACTTCGTGAGTCTCATCGATGAAAGTAGTCGGCGAGAGACGGTAACTCCCTGCTGTCGTCGCGGGTCGCGTTAGTGCGGGGTTATCCCCACCTACATGCTTGAAGATCACTGGGCCCGCATTGTTCAAGTAAACATAGGCGACGGGCAATCTGGAATGGTCATGAGCGGGTATCTTTTCGTGCGGCCCATACTGCACTCTGACGATTTTCACCCAATCGTTCTCAAATTGTAGTTTGTACGTTTTCGGTAGAGTCGTTAACGGGTCCTGAGAGGATGCGGCAACAGCAAAATAGAATATTGTCGCTGAAATCATCAGGGCTCTTGCTCTCATAAATTTCCACACCTTTCCTGTAATTGTCACATTCGGGTTCAAAACCCGGCGGAATTCACGCAGCGCCGGCTGCCAGTCTCTGAGGTAATGCAGGACCAGCGCGCTGAGCGCTATGTCAAATTCGCCATCTTCTGCAAAGTCCAGTGGACGGGACAGGTCGGCCTGCAGCACACACGCGCGTTCCCCCACGCGCGATCGGGTGAGGGCGACAAATTCTGAATTGAAATCGAAGGCGGTGACCGTCGCCCCACTACTGAGCAGATATTTCGAGTCTTTGCCCCTTTGTGTCCCTTCTGGAATCAGGCTTGACCTTCGTTTCAATAATCAAGCCTGATTCCAGAAAGGACACGATCCAAAGTTTAAAGCGCATCCAGAGTTACATATTCTCCGCGCTGGTACTGACGCATTGATTCGGTCATCCGCTCCACAAACGCCGCGTCATGGAGCAGTAGCCAGTCAATCCAGTCATCTTCATCCTCAAAGCCGATAATCACAGCAGCAGGCCGTCCATGGATCGTGACCACCACGTCCTCGCTGCCGGCCTTGCGAATGAATTCCGACAGGTTATTCTTCATTTCAGACAGCGGCACTTTGGTTATTTTTTTCCGCGTTCTTTTAGCCATTGATTTGCCCCCTCCTTTGATATGATTTCCTGGACGATCACGTCAGTTGATATCTTATCGATCACGTCATAAGGCGACAAGACAATGACCCAATCATCCGGCTGGCAATTCTGGATCGACCGCGGCGGCACCTTCACCGACATCGTCGCGAAGCGCCCCGACGGCTCGCTCGTCACTCACAAGCTGCTGTCGGAGAACCCCGAACATTACCGCGACGCCGCGGTGGCCGGCATCCGCCGCCTGCTCGGCGTTGAGGACGGCGCGCCCATACCGGTCGAGCGGATCGAGGCCGTGAAAATGGGGACCACCGTCGCCACCAACGCGCTGCTGGAGCGCAAGGGCGAGCCGACGGCGCTGTTCATCACGAAAGGCTTCGGCGACGCGCTTCGCATCGCCTATCAGAACCGCCCGCGCATCTTCGACCGCGAAATTCGCCTGCCCGAGTTGCTGTACAAAAAAGTAGTCGAAGTGACCGAACGCATCGGCGCACATGGCGAGGTCGTGATCCCGCTCGACGAGCAAAGCGCGCGGACAGACCTCGAAGCCGTCTACGGCGAAGGCTTCCGCAGCGTCGCCATCGTCTTCATGCACGGCTATCGCTTTCCGGAGCATGAGCGTCGCGTCGCCGAGATTGCTCTCGATACCGGCTTCACGCAAGTGTCGGTCTCCCATCGAGTCAGCCCGCTGATGAAGTTCGTGTCACGCGGCGACACGACGGTGGTCGACGCCTACCTGTCGCCGATCCTCCGGCGCTATGTAGATCAGGTGGCCGGCGAACTGCCCGGCTCGCGCCTGATGTTCATGCAATCGAACGGCGGGGTCACCGACGCCCGCCGTTTCCAGGGTAAGGATTCCATCCTGTCCGGCCCGGCGGGCGGCATCGTGGGCATGGCGCGCGTGTCGGAGTTGGCCGGGTTCAGTAAGGTGATCGGCTTCGACATGGGCGGCACTTCCACCGACGTCTCCCATTACGCAGGCGAACTCGAACGCGAATTCGAGACTCTTGTGGCCGGCGTGCGCATGCGCGCGCCCATGTTGTCGATCCACACCATTGCGGCCGGAGGCGGCTCGATCCTTCATTTCGACGGACAACGCTACCGCGTCGGGCCGGATTCCGCCGGCGCCGATCCCGGCCCCGCGTGCTACCGGCGCGGCGGGCCGCTGACGGTCACCGACTGCAACGTCATGCTGGGGAAGATCCAGCCCGGATATTTCCCCAAAGTGTTCGGGGCGAAGGGAGACCAATCTCTCGACGTCAAGATAGTGCGCGAGAAGTTCGCTCAGATGGCCGCCGAGATCGGGGCCGCAACCGGTAAAAAGCAAACGCCGCCAACGCCGCCAGCGCCAGAGGAAGTGGCCGAAGGATTCATTCGGGTCGCTGTGGCCAACATGGCCAACGCCGTCAAGCGCATCTCAGTGCAGCGCGGCCACGACGTAACCAAATACACGCTGGCCTGCTTCGGCGGCGCCGGCGGCCAGCATGCCTGCCTGGTGGCCGATGAACTGGGCATGACGAGCGTTTATATTCATCCGTTCGCGGGCGTGTTGTCGGCCTACGGCATGGGGTTGGCCGACGTCACGGCGATGCGCGAGAAAGCGATCGAGGCGCGAATGGAGGAGACGGCGCTCACGAAAATCCGCGCGGAGATGGACGCGCTGGGCGTTGCCGCCACGCATGAGGTTCTGAGTCAGGGCGCGCCGGCCGAGCGCGTCGCGCTGCGCCAGCGCGTACACCTGCGCTACGAAGGCACGGACACGGCGCTCATCACGCCGTTCGGCGGGATCGCCGATATGCGACGGGATTTCGAGGCGGCTTACAAGCGGCGCTTCAGCTTCCTTATGCCGAGCCGGGAGATCATCGTCGAAGCAATATCCGTAGAAGCCATAGGCGAAGCCGTCGGCGAGTCTGAAGCTTTCACCGAAACGCTCGCCGCCCCCGACTATAAAGAGGCGCGCACACCCGCCGTCGCGGTCGAGTTCGTGGAAATGAGCGCGGGCGGAAAGACACACGTCGCGCCGGTCTTTTTGCGCGAGGCGCTCACGGTCGGCCAACAGATCGACGGGCCGGCCATTATCGCCGAGAGGAACGCCACGACCGTCGTCGAGCCCGGTTGGCGCGCCGAGGTAACGCCGCTCAACCACCTCGTCTTGAGGCGAGTCCTGGCGCGCGAAAGCAGAGTCGCGGTAGGCGCCGAGGTCGATCCGGTGATGCTGGAGGTCTTCAACAGCCTTTTCATGTCGATCGCCGAGCAGATGGGCTTAACGCTGGCCAACACCGCTTACTCGGTCAATATCAAGGAGCGGCTAGATTTCTCCTGCGCCCTGTTCGACTTCGAAGGCGCCCTCATCGCCAACGCTCCGCATATGCCCGTGCATCTGGGATCGATGGGCGAGAGCGTCAAAACGGTGATCCGCAAGAACGCCGGCCACATCGAGTCGGGCGACGTTTACGTGTTAAACGATCCGTACAACGGCGGCACGCATCTGCCCGACGTCACGGTGATTACGCCAGTGTTCGAAGAGAGAGGAAAGGAAATACTGTTCTATGTAGGCTCGCGCGGCCACCACGCCGACATCGGAGGCGTCACTCCCGGCTCCATGCCGCCATTCTCGCGGACGGTGGAAGACGAGGGCGTGCTGATCGACAACGTGAAACTGGTCGAGGGCGGACGCCTGATGGAAGACCGGATGCGGCGCATTCTCGCGGAGGCCGCGCATCCGGCGCGCAACATCGATCAGAACCTGGCTGACCTCAGAGCCCAGATCGCCGCGAACGAAAAGGGCGCGCAGGAATTGCGCAAGATGGTCGCGCATTACGGTCTGGACGTCGTGAGGGCTTACATGCGCCACGTCCAGGACAATGCGGAAGAGTCGGTGCGCCGCGTCATTGGCGCGCTGAAGGACTGCGAATTCGGCTACGAAATGGATAATGGCGCGATGATCCGCGTGAAGATCGCGACCGGCGCGGACCGGCGCAGCGCCACGATCGATTTCACCGGGACCTCAGCCCAACTCGACAGCAACTTCAACGCGCCGAGCGCCGTCGTTTATGCAGCCGCGCTCTACGTCTTCCGCACGATGGTCGATGCCGACATCCCGCTCAACGCCGGGTGTTTGAAGCCGCTCCACATCGTCGTCCCTGAGGGCTGCATGCTGAATCCGCGCCCGCCCGCCGCGACCGTGGCCGGTAATGTGGAAACCTCGCAGTGCATCACCGACACTCTCTATGGCGCGCTGGGCGTGATGGCCGCATCGTGCGGCACTATGAGCAATTTCACGTTCGGCAACGCGCTATATCAGTACTACGAGACTATTTCCGGCGGATCGGGGGCCGGACCGGGCTTCCACGGCTGCGACACGGTGCAGGTTCACATGACCAACTCGCGCCTCACCGACCCGGAGGTGTTGGAGTGGCGCTTCCCGGTGCGGGTCGAGGAGCATTCCATTCGCAGGGGCAGCGGGGGACGTGGAAAGTGGAACGGCGGCAATGGCGCGACGCGGCGCATCCGGTTCCTGGAGCCGATGACTGGGGCCGTTCTGTCCGGACATCGCCGTGTGCCGCCCTATGAAATGGGAGGCGGAGAACCGGGCGGATTGGGGCGCAACTGGGTGGAACGCGCAAGTGGCGAACATATTGAGCTGTCCTATGCGGATGAAATTGATATGAGGGCAGGCGATGTGTTTGTCATTGAAACGCCGGGCGGCGGCGGATACGGCGCTCCGGAATAACACAGGGCCTGCGGCGCGCATAACCGTTCCCGGCAGACATGCCCGCTATGAAAGGCACGCTGACTTTCAGCAATTATTACGACTATACGATCCAAAGGGAAAATTCGGGAATGAATTTCTTGATGGCGCCTACTCCACCTAAACGCTAGCGCATTGTAGGTGGAGTGGTTGACCTTATCTTCTCTTTCTCAATTGGGAAACCTTGATAGATCAATTCGTCAACAAGCCTTGCGCGAAAGTCCGGTCGATTCACCGCGGCGAAGAGTTTGTTGGACTGCCTTGTCTTTGCAATCGTGACCTCCCGGCCCGCGCGTCTCTCACACATCCGAATCCACACTCCGCCGTCAATCAAATCACATTTAAACCATCGGTTGGGATGATGAAATGCGATCACTCGCAAGTGATGACGGAGAACGCTAAAGGCCGGCAATCTCTCGTCTGCCGCGCTTAAGGCTACAGTTGTCGCAATCTTGGCGCCGGATTGTCGCTGTTGTCGCAAGGCCGGATTGCGCTGCGCTTCGCGATCTGACGCGTCTAGTTCCGACGGGAAGTCGTCATCCTGTTCGACAACCTCGCCCGCTTCATCAGGCGCATATGTGGACTCGATTGTCTCTCGCTCCTCTTCGGGCAAGGCTTGAAACGCGCTGGCGCCGGCCTCGGTCATCTGAAATCCATAAGCATGGGGGGGGGCATCGGCTCTCACGCCCGCAGTGTGGTTGAACTTTGCAGACCTGTTGCGAATGTAAATCAGAGTGACCGCGGCGAGAATCAATTCGCCAAAATTCGCCATTCGAATCCACGCGTCCCACCGCGTTAGAAACGCCGCCGATGATTCTTCGGGTTTCTCAGGCTTTGCAAGCTCAATCGGACTGGTCGAGAGGGAAGAGGATTGATCGAGAGGGCCTCGACCGGCCCGCGCCCGCTTCAGGTTTCCAGTTTCAGCCGCTCGTCGAAGCTGGTAGGCAGTGTCGTTTCGCAAGCGCTCGGCCTTCGAGACCGCCTCCGCGATGCGGACGTTATCGCCTGAAATTCGCTCGGCGCGTTCGTTGTATGTGACCGCGCTCGCTTCGTATTTGGCTTCCTGCGATTGGAGCGTTAGCAAGTGACCTTGCGCCCACAGCAAAAAGCAGAAATGGGCAATAACAAAGCAGAGGGTGAACGAATCGAGAATGGAAACGCCGCGCGCCAGCCGCGCATCCCTCGAATCGCTGTAATGCAACGTGCCCACGCATAACCAGGCGAGCAACGCGCCCACGCTCAACATGATCGCGCCGAAGTAGCCTTGTAGCTTGCCGGCGCTTCCGAAGATCGACGCGGTTAAAACGGGATTCAACACGGAAAATATAAGCAGCATCGGGAACCAAAACCGCCATTTGCCGTGCGCGAAAATCTGGCCTTCAGGTTCATCGAGCCAGTTATGAAACCTCTGTCCGAATTTGAGTCTTTCTTTCATTTCCTGTAGTTTCCGTTTTTTGATCTCTGAAAGGCGGGGGGAAATGCGGGGAGCGGTTGCGCCTCTCGCATCGCTGTTCGATGTTTTAGGTTTCAGCGCCCAAAACATCGAACAACGATGAATATCCTACCATCAGTTATTGCCCAGTTGCTTGAAAACTTTCGCCCGCTGACGCGGGTCGCGGTCTATGAAATCTGACGCCGCGCCCGATTCTATTTACAAAATAGGATAACCGTGTAAAACTGCGTCTGTCTGGAGTAAGAAATTTTTTTTATTTCCGTCCAACATTGCCCGGCCGCTAGAAGATCCTGGCAGTTCTTCAACGCGACCGAAATTCACCTAAAAACTGAGTCAAGATTAAGCGCCTTTGTAAAAAGTCGGTAGAGCGCGCATGGGTTAAGCGGCGCGCATCAAACGAGATACAAGATAAAGGCTAAGATATAAAAGAGTCAGTACGCCATCGCCCTGAGAAAGCTGGCGTACTGACTCCGCAAAGTCACAGGTAGCCGAGAGAGAATTTTTCACAGCCGCCTGCGCATCTGTCTATTATAGACGTGATCGCGATGGGTTTGGTTTATAAAAATTTCGCTCGGCCATTCTCAAATGAACACCCATCAGAAATCTAATGGCAAATCTTACGGCGTCAGTGTCTTCTTCCCCGCATTCAATGACGAAGACTCCATAGGCAAACTGATTCACGAAGCCCTGGAGATGGCTCTGCGGATCACAAATGACTACGAGGTAATCGTGGTCAACGACGGCAGCAGTGACGGCACGGCCGCGGTGCTGAATGATCTGACGAGCAGCGAGCCCCGCCTGCGGGTCATTCACCATCCACGCAACCGCGGCTACGGCGGGGCGCTGCGCAGCGGCTTCGAGAGCGCTACAAAAGATTTGATCTTTTACACCGATGGCGACGGCCAATACGACGTGCGCGAGATGGCGAATCTGATCCCGTTGATGATCGAAGACGTGGACGTCGTCACCGGCTATAAAATCAGGCGGTCGGATAGTCGCCGCCGCATCGTGCTGGGAGCGATATACAAATTTTTGGCGAGACGGATGTTCGGATTGCCGATCCGCGACGTGGATTGCGATTTCCGTCTGATGCGGCGCGAGGCCATTCAAAGCGTTACGCTGACCTCGACGAGCGGCGTCATTTGCACGGAGATGGTCTATAAGCTCAGCAGGGCCGGTTACCGCTTCGCCGAAACGCCGGTTCATCATTACCCACGCTTGCACGGGCAATCGCAATTCTTCACGCTGCGCCGCGTGGCGCGGACCGGCTACGATCTTTTCAGGCTCTGGCTGAAGCTGGTCATCTTTTCGACTCCAGGCCGGGCTGAAGAAGAATCCGACGGTGTGGAGCGATTTGTTTAATCGCCCTGTTTGCGGCTTTGTCCAATAAGCGCGAGTAAATAACTCGCGCCACAGCCCCCTACGCGCAATCGCTAACATCTATAAGGAAACGGCCTATGTCCCCTAACAATACTCCGCGGCCTCGGCCGCTCCCGAGCGTCACAGTCGACCTTAGGGCTGCAGACTCCACGCCTTTCGCTTCGTGGCTGCGACCGAGCCGCTGGTCGCTAATCCACTACAAAGACTGGAGCGATGACTCCGGCTCTGCGCCGATCGCATTACTGATTGTCCTGCTGAGCGTGGCCATCTACCTCCCCTTCTTAACGCTTCCGCTCCTGCCGGACGATTACCTTCAGGTGATGCTCGCGAGAAAATACGGCCCCGTTTCCGGGTGGGGCGCATTGGCGGAAGATCCGCTTTACAGAAGCCGCGCAACGTCCTTGATCCTCACATACTGGACCGAAACGGTTTTCGGATTTTCACGACTCGCATTCGGAATTTCCAGCATCATTCTTCATGCGATAAACGCGCTACTGGTCTACGCCCTCGGCGCCGCGCGTCGCATCGGCTGGCGGCTGAGCGCTCTCATGGCCATCTTCTTCGTGTTGCAGGAACGGTATCACGAGGCCGTCATCTGGTATTCTGCGCTGCCCGAGCTGTTGGCCTTCTGCTTCGGCCTTCTCACGCTGCTGTTTTGGATCCGATGGCTCCACTCGCCGGAGTCCTCTACCCTGGCTTGGCTGGGCGCGCTGGCTTGTTTCTGCATGGCGCTGCTGTCAAAGGAATCGGCCGTCTGCGTCATCCTCTTAATGCCACTCTTTGCCGTCGGCGCCAATAGTCAGCGGAATCGACCGCTGCGCGCGCTTCTACCGTTCGGCCTTCTGGTGGCAGTCTACGTCGTCCTCGTGTTCTCAGGGCAAGACCAGAATCATCATTTCCGGGATGGGACATTTTCTCTGCAGGCCGGGGCGCTGAAGGCGTTGATCGGCAGCGCCATTCGGGCTCTATGGGTCTGGGGTATCTTGGGGCTGATTGCGCTGCTGGTTTTTGCCTCCCGCAAGCGGTACGGCGTCATGGCGCTCGCCCTATGCTGGATATTGATCACGCTAATCCCCTACAGTTTCCTGACCTACATGCCGAGGGTCCCGAGCCGGCATCATTACTTGGCGGCGGTCGGATGCTCTTTGATCCTGGCGCTGGGCGCCACGACCCTGCAAGAGCGGATCGGAAGGCGGTGGGTCATCGGGCTGTGCGCGCTGCTCATCGGAGTCCATCATATTTCGTATCTGTGGGCGGTCAAATACCCCCAATTCCGAGAACGGTCGGAGCCGATCGAGGCATTACTCCGATATATGCGAAGCGAGCAGAAACGGCCGGTCGTGATTCGCTGTTTCCCATACTCTTTTGGCGAAGCCCGCAGGGCCGTAGCGATACGGCTCGGTGAGCCCGAAGCGAACCTGATTCTGGACACGGCGTCTAGTAACGCCGACCTGCCTTCGTTTTGCCCACAGGAGCGGCTTAAGTAATCGAATTCGGCTTTGATCTTATAGCCGATTGCAAATGCGTGGACGGGACAGCAAAGCGGTACGGTACCCATAGCGTAATTATGCAAACCGAAGATTACGAATATCTCTATCGCCTCGAAGAAAACTTTTGGTGGTTCGCCGGAATGCGCGAAATCACCGCGGCGCTGCTCGACCCGTTTCTGCCGCCCGGCGCCCGCGTGATTCTGGACGCGGGCTGCGGAACCGGAGGCAATCTTGAATGGCTGGCTCGTTACGCCGGCAATGCCCACGTCGTCGGCATTGATCTGATTTCAACCGCGATTGAGTTCTGCCGCAAACGAAACCACGAACGCCTGGTTCAGGCGTCGGCGACCGATCTGCCTTTCGCCGGCGAATCGTTCGACCTGATCACGAGCTTTGACGTGCTGGTGCAGATTCCGGGTCGCGGCGCCGACGACCAGGCGATGCGCGAGATGTTTCGAGTGTTGAAGCCGGGCGGGGTCGCGTTCGTTCGCGGCGCGGCCTACGAATGGATGAAGAGCGGCCACGACCGGGCGCTGGGCACCGAGCGGCGATATGGACTGGATGAATTACGGGAGAAATTGAAACGCGCCGGATTCGAGATTCTGCGCGAGACATACGCCAACAGCCTGCTCTTCCCCGCCGTGGCGATTCGACGGTTGTTGCTCAAACGGCTCGGCCTCGCCGACGAGGGGTCGGACGTCAAACCACTGACGCAAAATCTTCAATGGATCAATCGCGTGATGACAAACGCTCTGTTGTGGGAGGCGAAAAGGCTGCGAGATCCGAACGCGAAACTGCCGGCGGGTCTGTCGGCGATCTGCGTCGCGCAGAGGCCGAATGGTCGTTGCGATTAGATTCAAGAAAAAGAATTTTAGCCACGAATGAACACGAATCTTCACGAATAGAAGCAAGAAAATGGCCGCCAAACAACTTAGGAGGCCGGAAATAATACTCGTGTTCATTCGTGGCTAAAAATATTTCGTCTCTCCGTGATCGGCGCTACAAAATCCGTTAGCGCCAGGAATATCGAAAGGATCTCATCGTGGAACTGGATGACGCATTTGCCAATCGTCGCGTGTTGATCACTGGCGGGCTGGGATTCATCGGCTCGAATTTGGCGCGACGGCTCACTTCTATCGGCGCGCACGTGTTGCTGGTTGACAGCCTGATCCCGGAATACGGCGGCAATCTTTTCAACATCGCGGGCATCGAGACACTGGTTCAGGTGAACGTCTCCGACGTGCGCGACGCCCACAGCATGCGTTACCTCGTGCAGGAGCGGGATTATCTGTTCAACCTCGCCGGTCAGACCAGCCACATGGATTCGATGAGCGAGCCCGACACCGACCTGGAGATCAATTGCCACGCTCAGCTCTCGATCCTCGAAGCCTGCCGGAAGTACAACCCTTCGATCAAGGTCGTCTTCGCCAGTACCCGCCAACTCTACGGCAAGCCCGATTATCTGCCGGTTGACGAGAAGCATTTGAGCCGGCCCGTCGACGTGAACGGCATCAATAAAATGGCGGGCGAGTGGTACCATATCCTCTACAACAATGTTTACGGCGTTCGCGCCTGCGCTCTGCGACTGACCAACACTTACGGGCCGGGGATGCGAGTGAAAGACGCGCGGCAGACATTTCTCGGTTTGTGGATCAGGACGCTGATCGGGGGCGAGTCGTTCGAGGTTTGGGAGGGGCATCAATTGCGCGACTTCACTTATGTCGACGATGCGGTCGATGCCTTTCTGATGGCGGCCACTAGCGAGGCGGCGAACGGCGAGATATTCAATTTAGGCGGCGATTGCGTCGTCAGCCTGAATGGGCTTGCGGAGCTGTTGGTCGAGGTGAACAGCGGCGGCGAATTCGTGAAGCGCTCATACCCGCCGGATCGCAAGCGGATTGACATCGGAGATTATTACGCCGATTTCAGCCGCATCCGTTCAATGCTGGGATGGCAACCCACTATCCCTTTGCGCGAAGGTCTAAGCCGTACCCTAGCTTTTTACCGGGAACATCTGCCCAAATATTTATGACTGGCGCCGTTTTGCAATCCGATCCGAAAGCCAATTACCTCGCTCACAAACGCGAGATTGACGAGGCCGTTCGACAAACACTGGACGGCGGCCGGTACATTCTCGGCGGACAAGTGAGCGAGTTCGAGCGTGAATTCGCCGCTTACCTCGGAGCGAAGCGCTGCGTGGGCGTGGCCAACGGAACCGACGCCCTGCATCTGGCGCTGCGCGCGGTCGGCGTCGGGGCCGGCGACGTGGTGATTACGGTCGCCCATACGGCTGTCGCCACAGTCGTCGCCGTCGAGATGGCCGGCGCCTCGCCGTTGTTGGTCGATATCGATCCGGCGACGTTCACGATCAGCCCCGAAGCGGTCGAAGATGCGATCAGAAACTGTCGTGACCGGCCGCATATTCACCGGATCGGGCGGATCAGGGCGATCCTGCCTGTTCACCTTTACGGACGCCCCGCCGACATGCCGGCGATATGCGACATCGCGCGCCGTTACGATTTGAAAGTCGTCGAGGATTGCGCGCAGGCTCACGGCGCGACGATCCATATGGTGGGGAGTTTTAAGGTCGGAGTTTTCGGGGACGCGGCCGCCTTCAGCTTCTATCCGACGAAGAATCTCGGCGCGATGGGCGACGGCGGCGCGGTCGTGACGAACGACGCGGAAGTCGCCGAGCGAGTCGGGCTGGCGCGCGAATATGGCTGGCGCGAGCGATACGTGAGCGACGTCGCCGGGTTCAATTCGCGGCTCGACGAATTGCAGGCCGCCATCCTGCGCGTGAAGCTGAAATATCTGGATGAAGAGAACGCGCGGCGAAGAGAGATCGCGCGAATTTACGATGACCGGCTCGCGCCGACTTCACTGCGATTGCCGGAACGCCCCGGCGGAGTCGAGAGCGTCTATCATCAATACGTCGCGCGCTGCGACGAGCGCGACGGCTTGCGCGAGCATTTGCGGGAACAGGGCGTGGGGACGCTCGTCCATTATCCGGTCCCGGTCCATTTGCAGCCGGCCTATCGAAATCGCGTCCCAGTCCATCGCGGCGCAATGCCTGAGACCGAGCAGGCCGCGCGCCAGGTTCTGAGCTTGCCGATGCATGCGCAGTTAAACGACGCTCAAGTCGAGCATGTCTGCGATGCGATTAATCGATGGTCGCGTTGATTTATATGAAGGCTGTGCAAATTAAAGCTGAATACAATCAACTACTTGAAATGGCGACAGCCTTTGGAGTGCGGTTGCTTGGAACCGCTTTGGTAGTCCTTTTGGGGGCTACAGATTTCTGGTACAAAGGACCCGAGTGGGCTTCATCTCCGATCATTGCCGCAGAATCGGAGATGACTACCAAAGCGGTTCCAAGCAACCGCACTCCAAAGGCTCCGCCGATTTATGCGCACTCTTCATTTATATAAGCCATGGTCAGAAAGTAGCGCTCTTGCTTTTCTCAGATCCATCGTATCGCTGCCTTCTGTAAACCACCCGCAGATTTCCGAGAGCATTTGCCGGGCTTCCTCTTTCCTTCCCTGACTTTGAAGAAGCCGGCTCAAACTAATCACGGCTCTGAGTTCAATCGATTTCGCTTGTCGAATCCGAGCGCTTTCGATGGCCTGACGAAAATAGTCTTCCGCTTCCGACTCCGGTTGGCTGGCAAGCAGCAACTCGCCTTTGAGGCGACAAATATCCGAATGGGCGAAGCGTTCGGAAGTGCCAGCTACCAGGGCCAGGGAACTGTCAATCACGGCGATTCCTTCATCGAACTCCCCAACCGCCGCGAGCGCCTCGCCAAGCAGAGTAAGGAAATAAGGCCGTCCCACCTCCGCTCCTGTCGCGCTTTCGGCCGCCAATCCCTCGCGCAAGATCCGGATTCCTTCCTCTCTTTGCCCCTGCTTGAAGAGCGCGTAGCCGAGGTAAATGGCTCCCATCGCCAGCCAATACGAAAAGCCGTATTGGTTGGAGAGGCTGAGCGCTTCCTGCGCCGACCTGGCGCTGGCGCTCCAATCTCCCCGAAGCAAGAATAGAAGCGACTCGTAGGCAAGGGAACGGGCGATGTTGAAGGGTTGGGCAAGGCGCCGAGCCAAAGTGACCGCCTGGCCACTCCTGCCGAGCGCCTGATCAGGAAATCCGAGCGCCCATAACGCCAGGCTCGCGACGGCCAGGCAACCGATGGTCGCGCTTTGATCGTAAGGCGCGGTTTGATCGGCGCGGCTGTCGAGATCGATCTCTCGCTCCGCGCATTCGAGCGAAGCGGCGAATTCTCCCATAAAGAAGAGCGTAAAACTGAGCGAGAAGAGCGCCTCCATATGGATAGACGTATCCTGCTGGCCTTCGGCGAGACGCAGCAGTTGCTCCCCCAACTTACGCGCTTCGTCTAATTTCGGCCGCGTGCTGTAAAACAAGCTGAGCCCCCGCAAGACCGGGAAGATCTGAGGCGACGCCTCGGTCCGCAGACATAACTCCCGCGCTCGAGTGAAAGCCCTTTCCACGTCCGGAGAGGCGTAGCCTTTAACCGCGATCAAGGACATTCCGAGGGTGATCTGCAATCTCATCTCCTGATTCGTCTGTTCCGAGGCGTCCGGCAAGCTCTTGAGCGACTCCAGGCCTCGACGCGACAGTTCGATCGCTTCCTGATAGGCGAAGACGTTCGCCGCATTCTGCGCCGCGAGAAGAAAGTAGTCCGCGGCGCGAGAGAATTTGCGAGCCACTTTAAACAGCAGCGCAAGGTCGGCGGCGATGGTATGGCTTTTCTCTTTGTAGAAGCCCAGGAGGGCCGCGGCCGTTGTTTCGCTTAAAGCGGCTCTGCGCGTCGGTTTGAGTGAGGCGTAAAGAGTGTTCTGGTAGAGCCCGTGGACGAACCGATAGCGCAAGGTCAGGGTCCTGTCCGGCAGCTCATGCTCGCCGACAAACCTGACAAAAGCGTGGATCTCATCGAGCGCCTGGAGCCGCTCTTCGACCTGTCCGGAATCCATATCTAGAACTTTGGACAAAACCGCCGAATCTATCTCCTGCCCTTGAACGCTGGCCGCCGTC
>Ga0137409_10002324_pt1 | contig 20455 bp, 14 predicted proteins | sample CZODoug1_16funga_FD_122059 | JGI IMG/M metagenome (GOLD analysis project Ga0137409, IMG submission 122059) | Vadose zone soil fungal communities from Angelo Coast Range Reserve, California, USA - CZODoug1_16fungal (Hybrid Assembly) | ecosystem: Environmental > Terrestrial > Soil > Vadose zone... | reverse complement strand
CAGCTCCCGAGGCAGGACTCGAACCTGCGACCCGCCGGTTAACAGCCGGCTGCTCTACCAGCTGAGCTACTCGGGAATGAGACGAAATATAGGGGCTAAGGGGCTAAGGGGCTAAGGGGCTAAGGGGCTAAGGGCTGCGCGACATTGTGATTCGCGGAGCCGAGAATTGGTACCGGGTTAACGCCGAGACGTCCGCACCTTCGTTGCACCATGCCTGACTATCGGCACCTTCGAGCGTGGCAGCTCGCGCGGGATGTCGCGGTCCAGTCCCGTCCCTACGAGGTCGCTGTTGTTCTCGATCTTGTGGTGGCGCTCGGGTACTTCAAGGAGAGCGATCTGGTTTCGCTACGGCGGGTGCGAGACGAGTGTGCGCGCACAGTCTGGGGTCTGCTGCGGTCGATCGCTGCCAGAAACTCCCCTACCTCTTAGCCCCTTAGGCTCTTAGCACCTGGGAGCTCCGCCAGCACCATGCCCGCCAGGATCAACGCGCCACCGCCCCACTGCACCAATGTGAGCCGCTCGCCGAGGACGAGCCACGCCGTCACCGCCGCGAACAGCGGCTCGAAGCAGAAGATCAGCGCGGCCCGCGCGGTCGACATCTCGCGCTGGGCGCGCATCTGCAGCAGGAAACAGAATGTGCTCGCGAACAGGACGGTGTACAGGAGCGCGCCGACGAAGCGCGGCGTCCAGTGAATGGACGGTCGCTCGAACAGCACGGTCGCGAGCGCGCCGATCACGGCGGTCGCGGCGATCTGAAAGAACACGAGGCGCCGCGGATCATACCGCCGCGTGAGCTCGGCGACCGCCACGATCTGGCCGCCGAAGCACACGGCGCAGATCAGCGTCAGCAGGTCGCCCCGGTTCAAGCCCCCGGCGTCCGGCGCGGTGAGCAGGTAGATACCCAGGGTGGCGAGGGCGAGCGCAACCGCGGTGAGCCAGCGCGGCCGCTCGCCCAACAGTGCCAGCGCGATCACCGGCGCGAGCACCGACGATACCGCGACGATGAAGGCCGAGCGGGAGGGCGTGGTGATTACCAGCCCCGCGGTCTGCGCGATGAACCCGACCGCGACGAGCACACCGAGCAAGGCGCCGCCCCAGAGCTCCCGGCCGGCGGGGGGCGGGCGTACGCGCGTGCCGGGGGCGAGCGCGAGCGCCGCGATGCCGAAGCGGACCGTCAGGAACGCGAACGGCGTCGCATCCGCGAGGGCGCTCTTCACCGCGACGAAGCTCGTGCCCCACAGCGCGGTCGCGAGCAGCAGCGCCAGGTCCGCCTGGCGCCGGGTCATCGGCCCGTGCGGACGTTCATGCGACGTCTCTGAGATAGCGGCCGGTGGGAGAATCGGGGCTGCCGGCGATATCCTCGGGCGTCCCCTGCGCGACCACGCGCCCGCCCGCGTCGCCCGCTCCCGGTCCCAGCTCGATCACCCAGTCGGCTCGCTTCACGACGTCGAGATGGTGCTCGATGACGAGTACGGTGTGGCCGGCATCGACGAGCCGGTCGAGCACGCGGCACAGGGTTCGGACGTCGTCGAGGTGCAGCCCCGTGGTCGGCTCGTCGAGGATGTAGAGCTTCCGCCCGCGACCTTTCCCGCCCGCGACCGCCAGCTCGCGGGCGATCTTCAGACGCTGTGCCTCGCCGCCGGACAGCGTCGTCGCGGGCTGGCCGAGCCGCAAGTAGCCGAGCCCGACCTGTTGCAGGTGCCACAGGGCGCGCGCCAGCCGCGGCTGGCGGTGAAACCGCTGCAGCGCCTGGTCCACGGTCCACTCGAGCACGTCGTGGATCGAGCTGCCGCCGAGCTTCACGTCTAGCACGTCCTTCTTGAAGCGCTTGCCGCCGCACACGTCACAAGGCACGAACACATTGGCGAGGAACACCATCTCGACCAGCACGTGGCCGGCGCCGTCGCATCCGTCGCACCGCCCCCCGGCCACGTTGAACGAGAACGTACTGGGCGTGTACTTCCGCGCGCGGGCGAGCGGCTCGGCCGCGAACAGGGCGCGCAGCTCGTCGAACGCCTTGATGTAGGTAATGGGGTTGGAGCGCGGCGTGCGGCCGATGGGGGCCTGGTCCACGAGCACCACATCGCTGATCGCCTCCCAGCCGTCGAGCGCCCGCACTTCCCCCACCGGCTCGCCCAGATGCTGTTTGGCGCCGTGGGTCCCCGTAAGACGCGACTCGAGCTGCCGGAACAGCACGTCGTGCACCAGAGTCGACTTCCCGGATCCGGAGACGCCCGTCACCGCGGTGAGCGTTCCCAGCGGAATGCGCGTATCGACCCCCTGGAGATTGTGCAGGCGCGCACCCTTCACCTCGAGCCAGCGCCGCGCCGTCCGGCGCGCCGACGGCACACCGATCCGCTTCTCGCCCGAGAGGTACTGTCCCGTGAGGGTCCCCGCCGCGCGCACCCCGGCGGCCGGCCCCTGGTACACCAGCGCGCCCCCTGCCTCGCCGCTCGCGGGGCCCAGCTCCACCATCCAGTCGGCGGCCCGCATCGCCGCGGGGTCGTGCTCGACCACCACGACGGTGTTGCCGCCGTCGGCCAGCCGCCGCAACAGGCCGAGCAGCCGGCCGGTATCCGCGGGATGGAGACCGATGGTCGGCTCGTCGAGCACATACAGCGTATCGACGAGGTGCGAGCCGAGGGCGTTGGAGAGGGCGATCCGCTGCGCCTCGCCGCCGGACAGCGTGCGCGTCAGGCGGTCGAGAGTGAGGTAGCCCAGCCCGACGTCGTTCACGAACGAGACGCGGGACGCGAGCTCCGTCAGGATGTGCACCGCCACCGCGCGCTGGAACGGCGTCAGCTCGAGCGCCGCGATCCAGTCACGCAGCTCGCCGACTGAAAGCGCCGCGACATCCGCGATCGTGCGGCCGCCGACATGCACCGCCAGCGCTTCCGGCTTGAGCCGCGCGCCGCCGCAGGCGGGGCAGACCTTCGCCAGCTGGTACTGCCGCAGGAAGACGCGGATGTACTGCTTGTAGCGCTTCGCCTCGAGCCGCTGCAGGAACGGGAGCATGCCGAGAAATCGACCGCTGGCACCGTTGAGCAGGAAGTGCCGGGCCCTTTCCGTCAGGTCCTTCCAGGGTGCATCGAGCGGGATTCCCTTGGCCCGCGCGACCTCGCGCAGGATGCGACGCCGGCCCTCGTAGCGCGGCTTGGTCCAGGGATCCAGCGCACCCTGCGCCAGACTCTTCCCGGGGTGGGGCACGATGAGCGATTCGTCGTACTCCAGGACGGCTCCGAAGCCATTGCACCCGGGGCAGGCGCCCCGCGGGTTGTTGAACGAGAACAGGATCGGCGTGAGCGCTGGCGCGGCCGTGCCGCAGCTCGAGCACGTCGGGTGGGATGAGAATCGCCGGCGATCCCCGTTCTCGAGCGCCACGGCAACGCCCTCGCCTTCGTTGAAAGCGGTCGCGACCGCGTCGGCGAGTCGCCCCCGGGTCGCATCGGAAGGCTGCACCCGGTCCACGACCACCAGGACCTCCTGCGCCTCGCGCACCCGCTGCTCGGCGTCGGGCGGGTCCAGACGGGCCAGCACGCCATCGAGCTGTGCCCGGACGAACCCTGCCGCGCGAAGCTGCGCGGCTGCGTCGACGTCGGGACGGTGTGCGCTGGTCGGCAACGGGAACGTGATGGCAATTGCGGATTGTGGATTTCGGATTGCGGATTGGTCCCGAACCCCGACCGCCGAATCCGCAATCGCCAATCCGCAATCCGCAATGAGTTCGTCCACTACTTCCTGCACTGTGTCGATCTTGACCACGCTGCCGCACTTCACGCAGTACTGGGTACCGGTACGTGCCCAGAGCAGCCGCAGGAAGTCGTAGATCTCCGTGGCCGTCCCGACGGTCGAGCGGCTGCTGGTCGTGGGGTTCTTCTGCTCGATGGCCACCGCCGGGGAGATCCCCTCGATCGCGTCGACCAGCGGTTTCGGCATCCGCTCGAGGAACTGCTTGGCATAGGTCGATAGCGACTCGATGTAGCGGCGCTGGCCCTCGGCGTAGAGGGTATCGAACGCCAGCGTGCTCTTGCCGGACCCGGACGGTCCGGTGATCACCGTAAGGGCGCCTCGCGGCAGCTCGACGGTGATCCCCTTGAGATTGTGCTGCCGCGCGTTGCGGATGATCACGCGGTCGGGTGAGTGCGGCATAACCCTGTAAACTAATAAGGGCCGGGGGTTAGGGGCTCGGGGTTCGGTCTAACGCGGCCCCCGAGCACCTAGCCCCGAGCCCCGAGCCCCCCTACTTTCGCCACCACATGGCTCTCGCCCTCACGCCGCGCCTGCTCCGTCGCGGCCTGGAATTATTCGCCATCATCTCGCTGGCAGGTGTCATCGTCGTGCTCGCCGTGTATGGCGAGAACGTCCAGGCGGTCGTCCGCGCGCTGCTGCACCTCCAATGGGGGTGGATGGTGGTGGGGCTGGGACTCGCCTCGATGGACTGGCTCGGTGGAGGAACGCGATTGTGGGTCGTCGCCCGGCATGTACATCCGGGCGTCCGGCTGAAGGACATGATCATCGCCGGTGGCATGAGCGCCTGGGCGGCATACCTCACCCCGTTCCAGTCCGGTGCGGGGCCGACCATGATGTGGGTCATGCGGCGGGCCGGCGTGCGGCTCCCCGAAGCGATGACGTCCACCTTCATGACGTTCGTCGCCACGGTGGTGTTCTTCGCCATCGCCGGACCGCTCGCCATTTACCTCGGCGCCGGCAAGTCCCTCGCGCAACACAATGTGGTCTTGGGGATCACCTACTACGGTCTGTTTCGCGCCAGTCTCACGATCTTCGGGATCCTGGGTGTCGTCATGCTGGTCGCGATGGTATTTCCGGCCTGGATGCGGGATGCCGTGCACTGGCTGGCTGGCCGGCTGGAGCGCAGGAGCCACCGCATCGCGGCGCGCATCGAGCAGTTGCGGGAAGGGATCGACCGGGCGCACACGTGCTTGGTCGCATTCGGCAACCCGAAGGGGTGGCTGGCGCTGTTTTGGGCCGTGCTGCTCTCGGCGCCGTCGCACGCCAATAAGCTGCTCGCGGGATACATCGCGCTGCGCGCGCTCGGTATTCCCGCCAACTTCGTCGACATCCTCCTCCTCCAAACGTTCATCACCTTCCTGCTCTACTTCGCCCCGACGCCAGGGTCGGCCGGGCTCGCCGAGTTTCTTTCCGCGGCGGTCATGCAGATCTATGTCGGGCCCTCGCAGCTGCCGTTGTACGCGCTCATTTGGCGGTTCATCAACAGCTACGCGACCGTGATTGCCGGCTCGCTGCTCTTCTGGTACTGGTTGCGGCGCGGGCTGGTGGGACGCGAGGAGGCGGTGAACATCGCGTAAGCCGTGTTTCCTTGCGCGGTTACGCCGTCGGGCGTAACTTCCGGCCTCCCAGATGGCACTGCTCGAACTCGGCGGCAAGAAGTTCACCATCCCGGTGGGCGAGGTAATGGTCGGTAGCGACGCGGGCTGCGCGATCTCACTCGCCGGCGCCGCGGTCCTGCCGCACCATGCCTTGCTGCAGGGTCAGGCTGACGGCCAGGTGATCATTCGCAAGGCGTCGCCTGCCGCCGAGGTCCTCATCAACGGCGTGCGTCTCGGCGCCGAGCCCACGCCCCTCCTGCACGGCGACAAGGTAGAAGTCGGTGGTCACGAGCTCACCTTCGTGGATGAGCGGCGGACGGGCAGCACCCAGTTCGTTAAAGCGTTCACGCCCGCGACGGCGGGCGGACCGGCCAAACCGAGCGTCAAGCCTCCCACCATTGGGGTCACGGGTGGCCGGGTGGTGAGCCTGACGGACGGCCGCGAGTACGTGATCACGGGGGCATCGCTGGTGTTCGGCCGCGAGGCGGGGTGCGACGTCGTGGTGGCGGGGAAGGACGTTTCGCGTCGGCACGCCGAGATCGTCCTGACACCCAAGGGCTATGTGCTGGTTGACTCGAGCACCAACGGGACCTTCGTGAACGAGGAGCGGGTGGAGGGTCAGCGCATCCTCGCCCGCGCCGATGTGCTTCGGCTGGGCGACGAGCAGTTCCGCTTCTACGCGGACGCCGCCCCTGCCATCGCTGCGGTACCCCCTCCACCGGGGCCGGCCGCTAGCCCGCCGCAGGCCGCGCCCCCAGCGTCTGCGGCGGCGTCACAGGTGGGAGCGCCAGGCCAGGCGGCGCCCCCGCCCGGCGCCACGGAACGGCTCAGACACACCGTGCATGGTCTCGAAGCGTTCGTGCCGGCGGGCGGCGCTCTAGCGAGCTTCCTCGTGCGAAGCGGGGGACTGATGGGGCAGCGCCTGGCGGTGAAGACACCCATCGTGAATATCGGGCGCGCCGACTACAACGATCTCGTGGTCCCCGATCCGTCCATATCCACCAGCCACGCCAAACTGCAGCGACGCGAAGGGGTCTGGGTGCTGGTGGACCTCGACTCAACCAACGGCACGTTCGTGGATGGGGAGCGGGTGAAGGGGGAGGCCCCGCTTGCTCCCGGCGCCACGGTGCGATTCGGGGACGTGCAACTCGTGTTCGAGCCGACCGACGACGCGCTGCGCATCGCGAAGGGCGGCGGCACTCAGGTGCTGAAAACGCCCCACTCGATCGCCCCGAATGTCCCTCCCAAGCCAGCGTCTTCCCCTCCCGCTCCCGCTCCCACCGCTCCGAGAGGATCACCGGCTCCGGGACCCAAGGCCCCGCCGCCGCTGAAGCCGCAGGCGCCCAGCCCTTCACGACCTGGCCCCAGGCCGGCGCCTAAGCGGCCGGCGGCCCAGCAGCCAGCGCCCAAGAAGGGCAAAGGCTGCGGCGGAAGCGCGGCGGCCCTGGTAGTGGCGGGGGTAGCCCTCGTCGCCCTCCTCCACCGGCTGTTGGCGTAGCGGCGCGCCGTGCACATCACCTGCGCCGGTCGCACCGACGTCGGAATCATCCGCTCGGGGAATGAGGACAACTTCCTCATGGTCGCCGACCGCGGGATCTTCGTCGTGGCGGACGGCATGGGCGGGCATGCCGCCGGTGAGGTGGCGAGTGAGATGGCCGTCCGCTTCGTGGCGCGCGAGCTGGGGTCCCTGAAAGGGCTCTCGGACGACCAGGTGGCGGATCGGATGCGCACGTCGATCCGGGCCGCGAACGGCGCGATTTTCCAGCGCACCCTGACCGAGCACGACAAGCGTGGAATGGGCACCACCGTCACGGCCCTGGTGCTGTACGACACGCGCTTTCTCGTGGGGCAGGTGGGGGACAGCCGTGCTTACCTCTACCGTGATCAGAAGCTGATGCAGCTCACCAAGGACCACTCATACGTCCAGGAGCAAGTGGACGCAGGGTATCTCACGCCGGAGCAGGCGCGCTCCCACCCGTATTCGAACGTGATCACCCGCTGTGTGGGTGCGAACAGCGATGTGATGCCGGATGTCTACCTGGGGACGGTGAAGCCGGGCGACCTGTTCCTGCTCGCCTCGGACGGATTGACGGGGATGCTGGAAGACCCCCAGCTGGCGGAGCTCTTGGCGGGAAACCGGATGCCGCAGGAGCAGGTGGACGATCTGATCACCGAGGCAAACCGGCACGGCGGGCTCGATAACATCACGGCGATCATCATCCGGATCGATTCGGTGGAAGCGCCCGTGGCCGACGGCACGCAGGTCACGCAGCCAGGCGCGCGACCGCGCTAACCACAGTATCGCCCTCGAGGAGTCGCGAGTAAACTCGCGGCTCGGCCCTGTCAGTGAACTGACGCCGCTTCAGCGGCAGTGCCGAGCCGCGGCTTCAGCCGCGGATCATCGGGAGCCCCTCCTCAAGTAGCTTCACCACTTCCTCCCGCGGTAGCATCACAAGGTCCACAATCGCTCGGTCCGGGATTTTCGCGGTTGCCAACACGAACACTCGCAGCCGCCGCGCCGAGCGGTACAGCTCGCCCACGACCCTCGGGAGGCCGAGGTGGGCCGCCGCATCGGCGCCTCCGAGCTGCGTCACCGTGCCGTCGCGCTTCACGAGCGGCAGGTCGAGCGCCAGCATCGCAGCTTTGGCGGGGAAGTCGAGGAACAGCTCCCCGGGTGAGAGGCCGACGTCCCGGGCGAGCCGCTCTTCCACTCGCTCCAACAGGTCCGGATCGTCCGAGGGCCAGGAGGGGGTCTGGGCCGGCAGCTCCGTGGCCGGGAGGTCGAGCGCTCGCTTGGCGAGCCGGCGCTCGCGCAGGCTGCGGGCGAGGCCGGTCGCGTCCTGGTGCAGCAGCTCGTGGATCAGTCCGTCGTCGGTGGCGACCGCGACGGCGTCCGGCTGGACTCGACCGGTCGCGATCGCGCGCCGCACGAGACGCTTGAACATCGAGGTAGCGCTGCGCACGGCGTGGTGCCAGTACACGTTGCGATACATCTGGTACTTGGCGAACAGCAGCGACTCGAGGGCCGCGAGCCCCTTCTCGTGAAGCGCGAGCGTCGGTTGCCCGTCCCGCCCCGGGGCGAGCGTCAGCGACGTGAGCAGCCGGTCGACGTCGATCACCCCGTAGGGCACACCGCACATCCAGGCGTCGCGCGACAGGTAGTCCAGCTTATCCACATCGAGTGAGCCCGACACCAGGCCGGCCAGGGGCTCGCGCGCGCGGCACTGAATCAGGGGCAGCAGCCGCTGGGCCGGGGTCCCCAGCGTTCGCAGCCGTTCCGCCAGCTCGCCGTCCGTCAGGTGCCTCGCCGCCAGCTCCTCGTGGTGGGGCAGGCCGGCTTCCTCGAGCGCGTGCGAGAATGGGTAATGCCCGATGTCATGCAGCAGCGCGGCGAGCTTCAGGCGGACGCGGTCCGCGGCGTCGAGCCTGACGTCGCCCGCGTCCTCGAGCTGCGACAGCGCGCGGCGCGCCAGATGGTACGCGCCGAGCGCGTGCTCGAAACGGCTGTGTGTGGCGCCCGGATAGACGAGGAACGCGTGCCCCAGCTGGCGCACGTAGCGCAGCCGCTGGACCGCGGGCGTGTCGACGACGGCGAGCGCTTCGGGATCGAGCCGGATGTTGTCCCAGAGCGGATCGCGGACGACCTCGAACCGGGTCACGGTATTTGCCTCGGCAGCGTAGCGGGACCTGAGATCATCGTGCCCCGAAGTCCGCGGCTGAAGCCGCGGCTCGGCACTGCCGCTGAAGCGGCGTCAGTTTACTGACAGGGCCGAGCCGCGAGTTCACTCGCGACTCTTCGGAGCGGTCGACAATCCTATCCCCGCGGGCCCGCGTCCCCGACCGCGGCGTGCACCTGATCCTGGAACTGGGAAAAGTTGTCCCGGAACATCTGCGCGAGCCGGGCCGCCTGTGCGTCGTACGCCGCCGGATCGCTCCAGGTGCCGCGCGGCAGGAGCAGGTCGTCCGGCACGCCGGGGACTTGGAGCGGGACTTCCACTCCGAACACGGGATCGGGCGTGGTTGGGATGCGGTCGAGCTTGCCGGCGAGCGCGGCGCGCACCATGGCGCGCGTCTGGCTGAGCCGGATCCGCTGGCCCACGCCGTAGGGTCCGCCCGTCCACCCCGTGTTCACGAGCCAGCACTGCACGCCATGGGCGGCGATCTTCGCGCCGAGCAGCGACGCGTAAGTGTTGGCGGTGAGCGGCAGGAAGGGTGCGCCGAAGCAGGTCGAGAACGTGGCCTTGGGCTCGGTCACGCCGCGCTCCGTGCCGGCGACCTTCGCCGTGTACCCGGACAGGAAATGGTACATCGCCTGCGCCGGCGAGAGGCGGGCAATCGGGGGCATGACCCCGTACGCGTCGCACGTGAGAAACAGAATGTGCGACGGGTGGCCGCCCGCCCCGCCCGGGACGTGGTTCGGGATGTAGTGGATGGGGTACGACGCGCGCGTGTTCTCGGTGATCTGGTCCGAGTCGAGGTCAATGGCGCGGGTCTCGGGGTCCACCACGACGTTTTCGAGCACCGTCCCGAACATGCGGGTGGTGGCGAAAATCTCGGGCTCGCCCTCGCGCGACAGCCGGATAACCTTCGCGTAGCAGCCGCCCTCGAAGTTGAAAATCCCCCGATCGGACCAGCCATGCTCGTCGTCCCCGATGAGCGCCCGTTCCGGGTCGGCGGAGAGGGTGGTCTTGCCGGTGCCCGACAACCCGAAGAACAGCGCCACATCGCCCGCCCGGCCGAGATTGGCGGAGCAGTGCATCGAGAGCACGCCGCGTTTCGGCAGCAGGTAGTTGAGGATGCTGAACACCGATTTCTTCAGCTCGCCCGCGTAGCGCGTACCGCCGATCAGGATCGTCCGCTGGCCGAAGTGGATGACCACGAAGGTGCCCGACTTGGTGCCATGGGTCGCGGGATCGGCATGGAGCTCGGGCGCGTGCAGCACGGTCCAGGCGGGCGAGAAGCCGGCGAGGTCCGTGGGGGACGGTCGCAGGAACATGTTGTAGACGAACAGGGCGTGCCACGCGTTCGGCGTGACGAACCGGATGCCCAAGCGGTGCTCCGCGTCCGCGCCGGCGAACAGGTCCCGCACGAACAACTCCTGCCCGGCGAGGTGCGCGAGCACCGACGTCTTGAGCCGTGCGTAGTGATCGGCCTCGAGCGGCTGGTTCAGGCGGCTCCACCAGATCTCGTCCGCGGAGGAGGGCTCACGTACGATGAACTTGTCGTTCGGGCTGCGTCCGGTGTGTGGCGCCGTCACGGCGCAGAACGCCCCGCCCTCCGCGATCACGCCCTCGGCGCGACGCACCGCGTGCTCGTAGAGCTCGGACGGTCCAGGATTCCAGTGGACGACGCGCTCGGGCGTGAGCCCCGCGGCCTCCAGGGAGGAGGCCCGCCTGCGTTCGGTGGGGCGGGTGGCATGCGCGGTCATGCGCGCGGGCGCCGCCCGTGCTCCTGGGCGTCTACGGCGGCGATTACGGCCATGTTCACAATATCGTTCACGTCGGATCCCCGCTGCAGGACGTGCACGGGTTGTGCCATGCCCACCAGAATCGGACCGATCGCGTCCGCCCCGCCCACCCGGCTGAGCAGTTTGTAGCTGATGTTCGCCGCGTCGAGATTGGGAAAAATGAGCACGTTGGCTGGTCCGCGCAGCTTGGAGAAGGGGTAGGTCCTGGTCAGGATCCGCTCCACCACCGCCGTATCGGCCTGCATCTCTCCGTCCGCCTGCAGGGTGGGCTCGCGCTCCTGGAGCAGCGCCACGGCCCGCTGCACCTTCTCCGCCGCCGGGTGGCGCACCGAGCCGAAGTTCGAGAAGGAGAGCAGGGCCACGCGGGGCTCGATCCCCAGCCGGCCGACGAACTCCGCCGCCGCGGACCCGATCTCCGCGAGCGTCTCCGCGTCCGGATCGATGTTCACGGTACAGTCGGCGAAGAAGAAGGTCTGCTGCGGCAATACGAGCATGTAGATGCCGCTCACGTGCCGGCGCCCGGGCTCCGCGCCGATCACCTCGAGGGCCGGGCGCATCGCATCGGGATAATACATGTCGACGCCGACTACCACCGCATCGGCCTGACCGGCGCGCAGCATGAGGAGCGCGTGGTACAGCGGGTCGACCACGCGGTTGCGGGCCTCGCGCAGCGTGATGCCCTTGCGGCGGCGGCGCTCCCACAGCTCCTGGGCGAAGGTTTCGAGGTGGACGCTGCTTCGCGGGTTCGCGAGCGTGATGTCCTCGAGGGTCACCCCGGCGTCGTCCGCCTCGCGGCGGATGGCATCCGGGTCGCCGAGCAGGATCGGCTCCGCCACGCCATCGTCCGCGAGGATGCGGGCGGCTTTGAGGATCCGGGGGTCCTCACCCTCGGGAAACACGATGCGCTGCGCCGCCGTCTGAGCGCGGCTCGAGAGACCCCGCATGACCTCGCGCGCCCGCCCCAGGCGGGCGTCCAGCTCGGCGCGGTACTCGTCCACGTCGATCACCCGCCCGGCGACGCCCGAGCCCACCGCCGCCCACGCCACCGCCGGCGCGACCCACAGGAGCACGCGCGGGTCGAACGGTTTGGGGATGAGGTAGTCGGGACCGAAGCGGAGGCGCTCGATTCCATACGCGCGCATCACCGCATCCGGCACTTCTTCCTTGGCGAGCGCTGCGAGCGCCCGCGTGGCCGCCATCTCCATCTCGTCGTTGATCTTCTTGGCGCGCACGTCGAGCGCACCGCGAAAGATGAACGGGAAGCCCAGCACGTTGTTCACCTGATTCGGGTAGTCGGACCGGCCGGTCGCGATGATCGCGTCGCTGCGCGCCTGGCGGGCCTCTTCCGGCGTGATCTCGGGATTGGGATTGGCCAGCGCGAACACGATCGGCCGCCTGGCCATGCCCTTGAGCATCTCTCCAGTCACGATCCCGCCTACCGACAGACCCACGAACACGTCGGCGTCCTTCAGGGCCTCGGCGAGCGTGCGGGCTTTCCCCCGGACGGCAAAGCGGCGCCGGTACTCGTCCAGGTCGCTGCGGTCGGCATGCACCACGCCGTGCTGGTCGCACAGTACGATGTGCTCGCGCGGCACGCCGAGCCGCACGTAGTGCTCCGCCGTGGCGATCGCCGCGGCACCCGCGCCGGCGAACACGACCTGGACGCTCCCGATGTCCTTCTTCACCAGCTCCAGCGCGTTGAGCAGTGCGGCACCCGTGATGATCGCCGTGCCGTGCTGGTCGTCGTGAAACACCGGTATCGAGAGCGTCTCGCGCAGCGTCTTTTCGATGTAGAAGCAGTCGGGGGAGCGGATGTCTTCGAGGTTGATCCCACCTACGGTCGGCTCGAGCAGCCGACAGAATCGGATCATGTCTTCCGGATCTTCCGAGCCCACCTCCAGATCGAAGACGTCGATGTCCGCGAACGCCTTGAAGAGGATCCCCTTGCCCTCCATCACCGGCTTCCCCGCGAGCGCTCCGATGTTGCCCAGGCCGAGCACCGCGGTGCCGTTGGTGACCACGGCCACGAGGTTCCCCTTGGCCGTGTAGGTGTAGGCCTCCTCCGGCCGGGCGGCGATCTCCCGGCACGGTTCGGCGACCCCCGGCGTGTAGGCGAGGGACAGGTCGCGCTGGTTCTTGAAGGGCTTGGTGGGCGAGACCTGGATCTTCCCAGGGCGGCCCTGCGCGTGGTAATCGAGGGCCTCCTGGCGACGGATCGACATCGAGGACACAAGTCTTTCCTTGTGAAGGAGTTATGCTATCCGCGCCGACCGCCCCTGTCAAGCAGATGACGGGCTCCCGCTTCAGCGGATCCGGATGACGCTGAGCCGTGGCACGACCTGAGCCGGGAGCGCGGCCGTCCCGCCGCCATTGAAGAGCAGGCTGAACGCCGGCGCTGCGGGCGCCTGGAGCGCCCGCGCGTACACCCCCGAGCCCGCCCGGAGCGTTCCGCTGAGGCTCACCGCGCTCCCGGCGCTGGCTTTGGGAACGATCGGGTAAGCAAGCGGGAAGTCGTTGGGGTCCTGCTGGTGCAGTGAAAGGAAGGTGCGCGTGCGGAAGTGCCACGACGTGTAACTGAGCTCGACCGGGGTCGCGAAGCCAGGCAAGTCAGATACCCAGTTGGCGAGCGCCCAGCGCGTCAGGGTCGAGTCGAAGCGGTGTCCGGTCTGTGCGGCGACATTGGCGGCGCCCGCCAGCGTGGATTGGTCGAGCTTCGCGGATAACCCGGCCCCGTACTGATCCACCAGGTAGCGCGCGAACAGCCAGCTCGCCCCTCGCTCCGCCAGAGTGCCCTGGTCGAACTCAATCAATAGGGGGGACGCGCCGGTGGCGCTGAGGTACTGGTAGGCGTCGGACACGGCGTTGATGGCCAGCCGGGAGAAGGTGGCCGTGTCGCCCGCCTGGAGGTAGCGCCGGGCGGTCAGCTCTTCGGCGTACAGCGACAGTCCCTCGTCGAGCCAGCCCTCTTCCGACACCGTGCCGTGCTGAATCAGGGTATGCTGCGCGAAGTTGATCATGTGCTGAAACTCGTGCGCGAACGTCCCGGGCGTCCCGGTCTTGACCTCCGCGCTGGTGTGCGCGCAGCTCACGGTGGCGCCCGGGTCGGGGACGATCGAATAGAAGATCTCTCCGCTATTCGTTTGGAACGCTGGCGCGGTCGGGTCCAGGTCGGCGGGGAAGAAGAATCCCGCAATGTATCCCGAAGTGCTGCACGCCGCCTTCGTGGTGAGGGCGTTCACGACGGGTGTCATGAGGGCGATCACCACGCCGTTGGCGTCGAGGTCAGACACGGGGCCGAAGTTCGCCGAGTCGAGCGGATACAGCAGCGTGTCGAACACCTGCCGCAACGTGTCCACGTCCGCCGAGTCGAGCCCGGGCGACGGGGCGAGGGTGTCGACGTAGATAGCGACGTGCGCCCCGACTGCGCGGACCCGGGCGCCGACAGTCTTAAAGTCGGCGGGTGCGCCGCAGCTCGCCGCGTTGTCGCATACCGTGAACTGGCGGAGACTGCCGAGCGCCGGGGGTGCGGCGGTGGGGAGGAGCCGGGCGGCTCCGGGGAGGGGGCGCGACACGGCGGCGCCCGCGCGTGCGGCGTGCTCGCTCCCAAGGCGGCGCAGCATGCCATCAAACTGAACGGCGGGCGTCGACGGCCCCGCGGCCTGCGGCAGAGTTTGAGCCAGGCGCAGCGGCGCGGCGCCAAGCGTCACCGCGCGGAGCGCGAACGCTGACGACGCACCGAAAGTGGGAGCAGCGGATTGCGGCACCAGCACGTATTCCGCCGAGTCCACGGTGGACGCGTTGGCCGGGAACGCGACACATCCTCCGTCGGACGCCGGATCGATCGACGCATACGCGCCGATCGACAGCGTGAGCTGAGATGCCAGCGCGGAGCTGCACGTCGGTGCGCTCGGGCCGGTGTTGTCACCGCTGCATGCGGCCGTGGCAAGGAGCGCCCATGTGACGATTCGTTCCGCCGTGCGATACGTCATCTCGACCTCCGCGCTGGCATCTCGTGATGATCCTCAAGCTCCGATGTTCATCCGTAACTGCACGCTCCGCGGCCGCCCCAGCGATGCTCCGCTGAAGAACGGACCCTTGAGCGCGTACTTGTGATCGAACACGTTCTCGACATAGATCTGCGGCCGGAACACCGTCCCGCCCACGGCGAAGGCGTATCCCGCGCTCGCATTCATGATGAAGTTGGGGTCGACTTTGATTGACTTGTTGAAGTCCAACAGGCCGGTCCCGTAAGTAGAGTCGGGACTGTTCCCGTTCGTGAGGCCGCTGCCATAGATCCCCGTCGCCGACAGATAGAACCCGCGCGCCGAATAGACCAGGCTGGCGGTTCCCGACAAGCGCTGGTCGTGGTCGAGGTCGAATGGAGCCGACGTCGTGTCGGCCGGGAAGAACCCACCGCTGATCCCGTTGAAACCATAGGCGTGGTTCAGCGCCACGTTCACGTAGCCAGAGACCGGCCCCCGCGGCCGGATCTCGACGACGCCCTCGACTCCCGTGATTCGTACGCGTCCGATGTTCACCGAGGTCAGAATGGCGGTCCCGGGAATGGTCGCGTCATCGATCCCGGGGCTGCTCCGCTTGTGGTAGGCCGAGAGCTTGGTGACCACGCCGACCGGAAAGCGGTGCACGTACCCCACCTCGTAGAAGTCGTCTCGCTCCGGAATCGTGGGCTCGGCGGCCACGCCGCCCTGGGCCGTGCTGGTGATGGCACGCAGGTCTTCCACGTTGGTGGGCAGAAACAGCCGGCCGTAGTACACCCAGAACGTGTTGGCCGGGTCCGGGAAGAAGCTGAGTTTCGCGCGGGGACTCACCTGATTCCGGTTGCCCGCAAACGGCGCGTTGTGGTTGTCGAACCGCGCGCCCACCCGGAGCTCCCAATGGTCCGACGGCGCAATCGCCGTTTGGGCGTACACCCCGACGTCGCTTCCCTTGAGATCGGAGTTCGCGGAGGGCCCGGGCGTGCCATTGTTGGTGACCGACGAAAAGTCCTCGTGCCCGCTGGTGTACGACGCGAGCACGCCGGTCTTGAATTCGAGCCCGTGATGCGGCTGCAGGGTGTAGTCCAGCTTGACGCCGACCGTACGAAAATTCCGGTCTTCCGAGATGATGTAATGGTTCGTGTCGCCGGGAAACTGGAACGTCGCCGAGTCCGTGAGGCCAGGCGTGTAGTTGAGCGTCCCATCCCGGAAGAAGGCGCCCGTGAACAGCTCGGATGAACCGCCCTCGCCGGATGCGTCCTCGGCGAACCGGTGGCGCCAGCCGAGGTTGACGAACCCGTTCACGTCCTGTTGGTGATCGTCGATGACCCCATTGGCCGAGTCGAACGGCACCGCGAAGCGCGTGCGTGAGCGATCGACGTCCAGGTTCAGCACGTCCCGATCGGTTGGGACATACTGCACCTTGCCGAAACCGAAGAGATCCGTGCCGTCGTTGTGAAAGTTCTCGACCTTGTTGTGGAGCGTGTCGAACACGAGCGGCTCGCGCCGCATGTCCGTGCTCTGGCGGGCTCCGGAAAAGAAGAAACCCCACTTCCCGGCATTGGTGCTCAGGTTGACTCCCTGGCCGTTGGCCGAGAACGACCCGCCGTAGCCGGATGCGTCGAGGTGGAACCCGCCCGACGGGATCCGTGTCGTGACGTTGACGACCGCGGCGTTCTTGTTGCCGTACTCAGCGTCCCACCCACCGGTCTGAAAGTCGATCTGGTTGACCACCTGCGGGTCGAACAGCTCGTTCAAGCTGCCCGAGATTCCCGAGGGGACGGGGACGCCGTCCACGTAGTAGGTGTACTCGGCGTGCTGTCCCCGGATGTGCACTTCTCCGGTGGGCGCGCGTGCCGCGCCCACGATCGACTGCTGCAGGATCTGCGACGTGGTGTTGGTCGGCGACCCGTGATAGTCGTTCTGCTTGAAGATCTGGTTGCCGGTCCGCGTGTCGACGGCGAGCGGCACCGCCGACGTCACCTCCACCGCCGATAGATTGATCGGGAGGGGCACCAGGCGGAAGTCGGCACGGGCGACGGCGTTCCCAATCGCGACGTTGCGCGTCTCCGAGCGGTAGCCCAGGTAGCGGACTTCGACGCTGTACGACCCGGCGGGCACGTTGTGGATCACGTAGCGGCCGAACGCGTCCGTGGTGGCGGTGGCGAAGGTGTTCCCGCCGCGCAGGACGCGCACCTCACCGCCGGGCAACGGTGTGCCGGTCGCGCTGTCGGCGACCGAGCCGCCGACGTCGCCGTCCACCGACGGAGCAGTCGTGAATCCGGCGGCGACGAGCCACGCCGCCACCAGCGTTGGATATAGGACCTTCGAGTGCATGCGCTCTCCGTAGACGTGAGTGAGTGCTGTTTGATCCGACGCATCCCAAGTGACGGGACGACGAGCGGATCAGTTCACGTGCGAGCGACGCGCGCGGATGGCGCGGTCGCTAGGAGAGGACGGGAGGTGCTCGGGGGTGGGGGTGGGGTCGAGCGAGCGCGCGTGCCGTGCCCGCCGAGGCGATGGGAAGGGGTACCTGGCGGGTGGAGACCTCGAGACGGATGACCGTGGCCCGGCTCCTGACGGCCGGGGCGGTGAGGAAATGACAGACCGCGCAGTCCGGCGCGTGGATACGCGCGCAGCTCTTGGCCGTGTGGGACTCGATGTGCGCCGTGGCATGGGCGCCGGCGGCGTCGAGGCGGGCGTCCGCCCACGCGGCGGCGCCCGGCAGCAAGAGCTGCAGGGCGGCGGCGAGGAGCCAGAGGACGCGCGCCCCCGGGGGACGCTGAGATACGCGGGTCACGCGGATGTGCGCACCAGCCTCCGCAGCGCGACCGCTCCCACCAGCACGACGCCGTACATGCATACGATTAGCGGGCCGGTGGGCAAGTCACCCGCGAGCGATAGCCACAGGCCCAGGATCGAGGCGAGCGCCCCCGAGCCCCAAGAGATGTAGGTGAGGCGCCGCATGTCGCGGGTAAAGAGGAACGCGATCACGGCTGGCACGACCAAGAAACTAAAGACCATCAGCACTCCGGCGACGGGCACGGCGAGCGTGATCACGACGCCAAAAGAGAGATAGAACAGGAAGTCCCACCATTTGATCTTCCAGCCCAGACGCTCGGCCTCTTCTGGGTGAAATGAGATGGTGAGAAACCGATGGCGTAGGAAGTAATGGAACACGCCGAGCGCGGCGTAGGCCACCGCGAGCTTAATGATGGTGGGCTTGAACGTAACCCACAGGATGCTGCCGGTGAGGGTCTTTTCGATGGCTTCGCCGCCCCCCGGAACCTTGTTCGCGACCAGGACCGCGGCCGCGGAAGCCACCACGTACACGATGCCGATGAACGCCTCCTGCGGCACCCGCCGCTCTTGTCGGGGCGAGGCGCGCGTGAGGGCGAACAGCAGCGCGCCGACGGCCGTCGCCAACAGGGCAAAGACGTATGCCCACGTCGAATCGGCCTCAACTTGGATCAGCAATGCCGAGAGTCCGCCCAGGGCCGCCATCTGCGCCAGCTAGAGATCGACGAAGATCACCTCACGGGCAATCACGTGGAGCCCGAGGTACGACAGCATCGCGACGAGCACCATACACGCCACGAACGGCGGAATCATCAGCTGCAGACCACTCATCTCCCCTCCCCGTTGTCAGTCAGTTAGCCGTGGCGCCGCCGGTGCCGAAGGCGCGTGCGAGCTCCGAGATCCACAGATTCATGAGGTCGAAGTAGGTATTGATCCCCGCCGCGCCGCCGGTGTTCGACGGCACGATCACGGCTTTCGCGCCCGTCTTCTGCGCCACTTCCAGGACCTGATTGCGGTCGTAGTAGTTGGTAGAGAGGAGGACCTGGATGTGCTGCGCCCGCATTTCGTTGATCACCTCCAGCACGTGCCCAGGGGTGGGCGGGATGCCGGGCTTCGGCTCGATGTAATCCACACACGGGACGTCGTACTCCCGCGAGAAGTAATCCCATTCTTTGTGATAGCAGGCGACCGGCTTGCCGCGGAACGGCATCGCCTCCTTGAGCCATCCACCGAGGTGATTGATGAGCGGTGCACCCTGGTACTGCTTCGTTTTCAAGAAGTCGAACAACTTTCCTTGCCGGTCCAAGTCGGCGAGAGTCGGGCCGCTGAGCAGCTTCACGAGCTCCTCGCCGAACAGCGCCCTGTGAATGCGGTCCTCGAAGTCCTTCTCCCGCTGCGCGAAGTAATCAGCGTTCTCGGGGGAGACGCGTTTCAGCCCCGTCAGGATGTTACGGGCGATCTGGACGGCATTGAGCGGACTGGTCCAGATGTGCGGGTTGCCGTACACGTGGATGTCGCCCTGGGCGCGGGAGTAGCTCGTGGGCACGTCGAGCAGGTCGATACCGGCGTAGGCTGCGACGTAGCCCGGCCCTCCTTCCGTTACCTTGGGATTGTTCGCTTTGTCGAGTAACGCCGGTACCCACAGCTCGAGGTCGAGCCCCGTCGTCACGAACACATCGGCTTGGCCCAGCAGCGGGACGAAACTGGGCTTCGGTTGGACGTAATGCGGGTTCTCGTCGCCGGTGGCGATCGAGTTGACGATGCCCCGGTCCCCGACGATTTCGCGAGCGATGGCCCCGTACGTCGCGAGCGACGTGACCACTCTGACCTTGTCCACGACCGGCGCTCGGACGGGCGGGGGTGTCACGGGAACGTGAAGGGCAATGAGCAGTGCGGCGAGTCGGAGCATGTCAGTAGGTCTCGTGTTTGTGTGGTCCAATCGCCCAAACCGCCTGGAGGGCGAACTGGTTCGTGGCGTTGAGGGCCGCGGTCTTGGCCCAGGTGTACTGTGCGCGTAACTCCACCCACTCGCTCTGCCACAGCGTGAGCGAGGGGATCACTTGCCGCGTGATGACACCCGAGAAGGGGTCTTCGACGTAGTCGTACCGCGCTCCTGCGATCCAACGCTGGCCCAGTTTGTAGGTGGTCCCGGCGTACCAGCCCAGCCGCGTCGTGCCGGCGCCGGCGTACTCCTTGCGAAGGGCGTACAGCTCAGCGCGCAACGTCCACTCCCGATACAGCGCCTCGGCCGGCGGGCGCCACGTGAAACGGAAGTCGATCCCGCCGACCTTGGTACGGAGGCTCGAGTCCGGGTCGGTACCGTACAGCGCGGTGCCGCCGAGCTGGGCGTAGGTCGAGCGCGTCAGCTGCCAGAAATTCAGCAGGTGGACGAGATAGGTCGGCCGCCCGCTGCCGCCGAACAGCTCGCCGTCGCTCTCGCTGCGGGTCAGTTGCGCCGTCAGCTCGTGCACGCCGAGCCCGCCGAAGGCGTGGTACAGCGAGATGCCAGTTCCCGCGAGCCCATCACCGCCCAGATAGGCCCGCAGCGCAAGCGGGTACTCGGTCTCCGGGAGCGCGTGCAGGTGCCAACGGTTCAGCTCGCCGAACTGCTGGCGAAATTTGCCGATGTCGAAGCGGATATGCCCGGGGAGGCCGGTCCAGTACGCATACCCCTCCTCGATGCTCACATTGCCGTTCTCGAAGCTCACGAAGATCTTGGTACTCGAGTAGGGATCGAGTGGCGACTGGAATCCCACCTCGAACTCCCGCGCGTCGAAGTTGTCCCGTTGCACACCCGGCGTGGTGCCATACGCTCGCACGTCGCCCGTGGCGCTGATCTCGGGGTT
>Ga0137409_10002322_pt1 | contig 20459 bp, 14 predicted proteins | sample CZODoug1_16funga_FD_122059 | JGI IMG/M metagenome (GOLD analysis project Ga0137409, IMG submission 122059) | Vadose zone soil fungal communities from Angelo Coast Range Reserve, California, USA - CZODoug1_16fungal (Hybrid Assembly) | ecosystem: Environmental > Terrestrial > Soil > Vadose zone... | reverse complement strand
CAGTACTCTTCCTTTAAGTAATACCTGTTCATCTGTAATGTCTGCAGCCTCTAATCCCACACTGGCTAAAATGTTTTTTACAATAGTTTCGCAGCCCTGGCGAACCATATTTTTTATTGTAATAAGCATAGGGGTTTTCTTTGAATTAAATAATATCGATACTACAGATATTGAAATAAGAATCATGCCAAAACAAAAAATGGTTAATAAAATGTACCCCGCTTTTTATGCACAGACCTGCATATAAAATAATGCGCTATTATTTTACTTTCGTATGACTTTCAATGGAAAACACCGTAGTAGTATTACCTGCACTGCAGCATAATAACAGAAACAAGCAATTTTTAAGAACAGCAATTTTAATACTATTTTAATGAAGCCACCCGGACCACAGACGACGGACGATGCGTCAAGGCAGACCACAGACGACAGACGATAGACCATGGACCAGGCCTGAAAACAACTCCGCTTCATCGTCCATCGTCTATCGTCCATCGTCTATCGTCAAAAAGGAGGAATATGATTCCTGCACAATTTGATTACGAGGCGCCACAAACTCTCGATCAGGCGATAGCCTTGCTTGCCCAACATCCGGATGATGCAAAAATCCTCGCCGGCGGGCACAGCCTGATTCCGGCGATGAAGCTTCGTTTGGCGCAACCGCCTTTGCTCGTAGACCTCGGGCGCATTAGCGATCTCGCCTATGTGCGTGAAGACGGGGGCCAGATCCGCATCGGCGCGATGACCACCCATTATCAAATCGAGTCCTCAGACTTGCTGAAGCAGATCTGTCCGCTGCTGCCGGAGTGTGCCGCGGCCATTGGGGACGTGCAGGTGCGTAATAAGGGAACCATTGGCGGCAGTCTCGCTCACTCCGATCCAGCCGGCGACTGGCCGGCCGCGATAATTGCGCTGAACGCTGAGATGGTCGCCGCCAGCAAAAGCGGCGAACGTACGATCAAGGCGGATGATTTCTTTATCGACCTGTTGACGACGGCACTGGAGCCGGGCGAAATCTTACGAGAGATTCGGATCGGAAAGCCGGCAGGCCGCACGGGCCAGGCCTACGCCAAGATGCATCATCCCGCCTCCGGCTTCGCCGTGGTGGGGGTCGCAGCAAACCTCTCGCTCGACGCGGACGGGAGTTGTCAGAAGGCGAACATCGGCATTACCGGTGTCTCTTCTAAAGCGTATCGAGCGGCAGCCGTGGAAGCAGGGTTGAATGGCTTAAAACTGGACGAGCAAACGATCTCGAGCGCGGCATCGCATGCCACTGACGGGGTGGATGCGAATGGCGATCTCTTCGCGTCAGCGGACTATCGCCGTCATCTCGCCGAGGTTTATGTGAAGCGCGCGATAGCCGGAGCTATGAAGTCAGTACCGCCCGCGTAAGCGGGTGGGTTAAGCATTTAACTCGCAGATTGATCGATGGACCCACCTGCTGACGCAGGTGGTACTGACTTCATCATGAGAATCGAAGGTACACAGGAACTCCACGCACCGCGCGAACGCGTGTACGCCGCGCTAACTGATCCGCAAGTTTTGCAACGCTGTATTCCCGGCTGCGAGTCACTCGAAAAAACTGGCGATGACTCCTACGCTGTGACCATCAAGGCCGGCATTGGCGCGATTAAGGGCACCTTTAAAGGCAATGTCCACCTGGAAGATATGCGCGTCCCCGAGCATTACCGCATCGTCGTCGACGGCAAGGGCGGTCCTGGGTTCGTAAAAGGTTCGGGAGATTTCGATTTGGAAGATAAGGGCGGCGCCACGCTAATCAGGTACACCGGCGAGATGCAGGTCGGTGGAGCAATTGCCGGCATAGGGCAACGAATGATCGAAGGCGCGGCAAAGATGATGGCGTCGCGGTTCTTCAAGGCTCTGGAAAGCGAAACAAAAGATTCTCAGCAGTGAGTTAGAACCATGACAGCTTGAAGCCTTCAAAATATTATCGCAGGTTCTAGCTCCTCGCTTTTGCAATGAACGTTTCGATATCGGGAATCGAGCGCGGCAGCGCTCCGGTCATCCACTTCACGCCGTCCTCAGTAACCAGCATGTCATCTTCGATGCGCACCCCGATGCCTTTGTATTTCTCAAAGGCCGGCCGCACCGCGGCGATGAATTTTTCGTAATCCGCCGTCTTAGGCAAATTGTCCAGCGCATCGGGGCGAACATAGATGCCCGGTTCGTTGGTAAAGACCATGCCGGGCTGGAACTGCGCACCCCCGCCGACGTCATGCACATTCATTCCCAGCCAGTGCGACGTGCCATGCATGAACCAGATGCGGTATTGCCAATCCGAAGTGCGATCCGTAATCAAGCCCAGCCGTAACAAGCCGTCCTTGATCACTTCGGTCGCGGCGTTGTGGACCTGCGATAACGTCGCGCCGGGCTTGATAACTTTCGCGCCGGCTTCCTGGGCGTCATAAACGATCTGGTAAACCTCTGCCTGCTCTTTGCTGAACTTGCCGCTGACGGGAAACGTGCGCGTCACGTCCGCGGAGTAGTGACCGTACTCGGCTCCGACGTCCATCAACATAAGCTCACCCGATTTCACAGGGCCCTGAGACTCTTCGTAATGCAAGGTCGTGGCGTTGGGTCCGCAACCAACAATGTCCGGATAACCCCAGTTGTCCGCGTTGCGCAGCTTGAAGGTGTAAGCCACCTGCGCGTCGACTTCGTATTCCCACTTTGCCTGCGAGGCAAACGCCTCCGCGCGTTGATGCGCTTCGATGCTGATATCGATCGCGTGCTGCATCAATTGAAGTTCCATCGGCGACTTGCGCACGCGCATCTGGGCAAAGATCGGCGAAGCGTTCTGGATCATGAAGCCCGACTCTTTGGTCCAGGTGGCCGCCAAACGTTGCTCCTGCCGATACTCGCGACTTTCTCCTTCGGGAGGAAACTGGAGCAGGTAAAGCGAGCCCTGGTTGCTCGCCGCCGCGCTGTAGAGGTTTTCCAAGCCGCCAGCGCTGACAGTCGCGAGCGACATCAGAATATTCTCAGGCTTTGGCCGGTAAGCCTCGTGTTTGCGCAGCGCATTCACAAAAGGCGTGAACTCGCCGGCTTCCCAGATTTCCCTGATGCCGGAAAGCTTTGCCGCTTCTGCCGCGCTGTACATGTGTCCTGTCCATGTTTCAGCAGCCGCATTGCGCCGTGGCAGAAACAGAACCTCAGGCAACTGCGCATTGCCCGGCGTCAGCACCAGCGTCGCGCGCTTCTGGTTCAAATTGGTGAGGTAATAAAGATTGTTTTCCTGGCGAAATTGGTAATCGACGTCGTTGGTATAGACGCGAGGTTCAGCACTGAACATTATCAGCAGCCCTTTCGGGCCGATTGCCTCGGCGACCCGTTTGCGGCGAGCCGCGAGTTCTTCCAGGCGCTTGGCGTCGTCGAACACCGGCGCCGGCGGCGTAATGCGAATCACCGGAGGTACCGTTGTCTCTCCTGACACCGCCCGAACGGGAACCAGAGGTAGTGCAAGTACTGAAAGTAAAATGCCCAGCGTCACCACAGACGCCGAAACGATGCTGAATCTTCTAATCATCTCTCAAACTCCTGAAGCTTACTGGCTGAATCGTGATTTTTGCAGGATAGGGTCGAACAATTCAAAAACTCTCGAGAATTATTTGGCACGGTGGCCGTCAGGGGCGGCGTCTACGATTGGGTCTTTCACCCGGCGGAATCACCCGCGTCGTGCCGTTAGGGAAGATCATGATGCGCGTGCCATCCGGCTGAGTCACTACGCGCACGCCGTTCGGAAACGTCCGCACGCCCGGCGTTTGATTAGTTCCGGGCGGATGGCCGGTGCCCGGCGGATTACGCGCAGGATCGACGGGCGGAATCTGCGGCGGGCTCACGTTTGGATTAGGGTTAGGACGATCCTGATTTCGATCGCGCTCATGTGCTCCGGCTGTTTGCTGGCTCGGCTGGTTTTGCGCGGGCTTGTTGACTTCGGCCTTCTTGTCGACGGTTTGCTTTGACGTAGCCGCGCGCTGACTGGTATCGACTTTTGGTTTGTCGACCTTGGTGTCGGCAGGCTTGGTCGACTCTGTCTGAGTCGGCCCGGTCGCCGTCGTTCCGGTTTGATTCGATTCCACGGACTGAGTGGGCGCTTGCGTTGTCGGCGCTGCGATTTGCTGCTGCGCTTGCTTTCTCGCCTTATAAATGTAAAAGCCGCCCGCACCACCGGCCAGCACCACCAACAAAGTCGCGGCTCCCAGCCATACTTTCGTGCGGTTGCCGTTGCCCGCTGGTCGCACAACGGTGGCCGTTTCGCTCGACGAGTTCGCGGCGCGAACGCTGGTAGCATCGCCGGCCAACAGAGTCTGCGCTTCACTGGCTGCGGGTCTGGTGGGAGAGCCGGCAACCTTAGTCCTCTGATCGAGCAGTACCGTCTTCGCATTAGCCAGCGCAGCGCCCTCAGCTCCGATAATTGTCGCCGCGTCACCTGGCTGGTGCGACGAAGCAACGCGAAAAGCCTCGCGCATGTCGACCGCTGAGGTGTAGCGATCATCTCGCTTTTGCGACATGCCTTTGCCAAGCACCGCGGCGACGGCTCCGCTCACCGTGGCTACCTCATTAGCCGGGATCAGCGGATCCGGCTGGCCGTTGACGACGGCCCCGGCGCGACTGAGCGCGTCCGGCGGCTTAACGTTGGTAAGCAAGTGATAGAGCGTCGCGGCCAGCGCGTAGATGTCGCTGCGCGGGTCTGTTCCCAGCCCCTGAACCTGTTCCAGTGGCGCGTAGTTGGGCGTATAGCCAAAGATGCTGGCCGAAGTTGTGACCACCGACATTTGACCGGCCGATCCTTTCGCCAGGCCGAAATCGAGCAGCACCACCTGACCCCGCGCGGTCATTTTCAGATTCTGCGGCTTGATATCGCGATGGATGATCTGTGGGTCTTGCGTGTGCAAATAGTCGAGTGCGTCGCAAAGTTGATCGGCCCACAACAACACTTCCTCCTGCGGGAAAGGAGCCTTTCTTAGCATCAGCATTTCGAAAAGATCGTCGCCGGCGATGTACTGCATTACCAGGAATTGCCCGTCGCCTTCGTTGAAATGATCGCTGACACGGGGCAGGGCCTGATGATGAAGACGCGCGAGTAGACGGGCCTCGCGCTCAAACTGCTTGCGTAACCGTTCGTCAGAGAAAAGCGTTTCTTTCAGGGCCACGATGGTGTCGAGCCGTTCGTCCACCGCCTCGTAAACCGCGCCCATGCCGCCTTGCCCGAGCTGGCGAACAATTCGGTATCGCGCCTGAAGAATTGTGTCTGGTGAAAGCATTGGTTGGACTCTTTAGTTCAGAATGCGTGACGAGTCTATCATTCCACGCAACGCAAGGCCAACGGGTTCAATCTCTTTTTTGCTGGGAAAAAGCGGCTTCTTTGTCGCATTGGTGTTCCCTTCCTTTTGGACCAGCCAGACGGGCGAATGGTCTTTGACCCTTGACGCTTTCGGCGTATGCTAGGCGCGCATGAGCCAGCCCATTTCCTTGGATCCGCACGGCGAGATCATCGACGTCGGCCGCATCAGACCGCGCCGCAAACGTTGGCGATGGTTCATTCTCCTGGCCATACTCGTTCTGCTTTTCGTCGCTTCTCGTGGGTTGTCGATTTACATCTCCGCGCTTTGGTTTGGCTCGCTCGGTTATTCTTCGGTCTACTGGTACATGTTTAAGCTGAAGGTCGAGCTGTTCGCGATCTTCTTTGTGCTTACCGTTTTGATCCTGCGAGGCGGATTCTGGTTGGTCGAGCGGGCGTTTGCCCAATTCGCTCTGGATCGCCGTACCATCCTGGTCAACCAGCAACCGGTTAACTTTTCGCCGTCACGCGTACTAAAACCCGCAGCCTGGGTTGTGGCCGCTCTGGCGGGCCTGGTATTCGGTTTGAGCATGCGCGAAATCTGGCGCACCTTCGCTCTCTATTTTCATCGCGTGCCGACAGAGCTAACCGATCCCATCTTTAATAAGCCAGTCGCCTTCTATTTGTTTACGCTTCCGGTATATGACGCCGTCAGCGGCTGGCTTCTTTATCTTGCAATTATCATTTTGTGCGCCACGATCGTCTACGCGCTGCTGGCGGTTACGCAACAGGGACTGGCCCGCACCGGCGTTTTTGCCCGCGCGCGTCGCACCAGCGTCGCCGCTGTTTCCTGCGCTCTGGCTGCATTGTTGTTGATTTCCGCCTGGCGGTTTTTACTTTCGCGCTATCCCTATCTTTGGGACGACCATCAAACTTTTTCCGGAGTCACCTATATGGAAGCGAACTACCTGCTTCCCGGTTACGTTTGGGTGGCAGGTTCGCTGATCCTCGCGGCACTAATCGCGGTACTTAACGCTTTCCTTCTTCGCCGCCTACGAATCTTGATCGCCGGGGTCGCTATTCCGGTGCTTGTTTACTTAATTGCGGCGGTGATAGTTCCGTGGTATGTCACCACCTTCATCGTCAAGCCCAACGAACTGGGCCGCGAAACGCCATACATCGAACATAATATCGTTTGGACGCGGCGGGCCTTCGCGGTCGACCGTATCGAGCAGCGAAATTTCGAAGCCGAAAGCTCGGTTGAAGCTTTCGATTTGCAGAATAACCGCGTCACGCTCGACAACATTCGACTTTGGGACTGGCGCGCGCTGCAGGACACCCTCAAGCAAATCCAGGCAATTCGCACCTATTATGACTTTCCGGACGTCGACGTAGATCGTTATCCGATCGGCGCCCAGGGCCGGCAGGTGATGATTGCCGCGCGCGAGTTGAACCTTACTAAGCTGCCGGCGGCCTCGCGCAACTGGATCAACGAACGGCTGATTTACACTCACGGCTATGGCGTGACGATGAATACCTCTAACGGATTCACGCCTGAAGGCATGCCGCGATTCATTCTCTCGAACATGCCGATTGAATCGGCCGCGCCGGAGATAAAAGTCACGCGCCCGCAGATTTATTTTGGACAAGAGACCAACAGCGACGTCTATGTAAAGACGCGGCAGAAAGAGTTTGATTTTCCACAGGGCGAATCAAACACCTATACCAGTTATGAAGGCATCGGCGGGATCCGCATCGGCGGCGGTTTGCGGCGATTGCTACTTGCCTGGGCTGTCAGCGATCTGGCTAAGCTCCCCTTTTCTGATGATGTTTCGGCCGACAGCCGATTAATGATCCACCGCAACATCAGAGAGATAGTCGACGGCATTGCGCCCTTTCTGATTTACGATCGCGACCCCTACATTGTTACCGGCAATGACGGCGGACTCTACTGGATGATCGACGCCTTTACTGAGTCTTCCACCTATCCCTATTCGCGTCACCACAAAGTCGAAACCAACGAGATCAACTACATTCGCAACAGCGTCAAGGTGGTAATCGACGCTTACAACGGCACGACTCGCTTTTACGTTTTCGATCCCAACGATCCTTTGATCGCCGCATATCGTGGAATCTTCCCCGGTTTGTTTCTGGAGGCTAACCAGATGCCGGCGGATCTCCGTGGACACATCCGCTATCCGGAAACGTTGCTCCGCGTACAGGGCGAAGTCTTTAGCCTTTACCATACCCAAAACCCCAAGGTGCTGTTTCAACAAGAAGATGTCTGGAGCGTGGCTACGCAAGTTGTTCTGGATGATCAGGACAAGAAGCAGGTTCAGGCAATCGAGCCTTACTATGTCCTCATGCAACTCCCCGGCGAACAAATCAAAACTGAATTTGCGTTGATCCTGCCGTTCACGCCGGCTAACCGAAATAACATGATTGGCTGGATGGCCGGTCGATGTGACGGTGATAACTATGGCAAGCTGCTGGTTTATGACTTTCCCAAATCCCGTCTGATTGATGGCCCGCTACAAATTGAAGCCCGCATCGATCAAAATGCGCAGCTTTCAGCGCAGTTCAGCCTTTGGAATCAGCAAGGCTCGCGCGTGGTTCGCGGCCATCTGCTGGTGATTCCGCTCGGCCGGTCGCTCCTGTACGTAGAGCCAATCTATCTCAGGGCCGAAAGCAGCCCCATGCCCGAATTGCGTCTGGTGGTGCTGGCCACGCAGGACCGTCTGGGCTATGGCGCAAGTTTTGAGGAAGCCCTTAACAGTCTTTTTGGCGAAGCCGCTAAAGCTCCGGTAGAAAGTAAAGGCGAACAGCCGAAGCCACAACCGGGCGCATCGCCCAAGCCGTCCCCTTCGCCGTCACCCTCACCGCCAGTCGCGGGCGCGCCGAACGTGCAGCAATTGGTTAATCGGGCGATACAGGAGTTTCAGGAGTATCAGCGGCTAACATCTGAGGGCAAGCTGGCAGAGGCTGGAAAAAAACTCGAAGAGCATAAGCGTACCCTCGAAGAGTTGAAGAAAGCGACCGGCAAACCTTAATTCTCAGAGCACTTCCCTGGCTGCTGTCGCTCTCGTTCCTTTGCCTGATAACGTTCTATCGGCTTTCCTGCTTAAGTTTTTCCTGCAACTTTCGGACTTCGGCGACCGCTTCTTCATACTCGGGCTCGTAGCCCGGCGCTGGTTTCATAGCCAGCAGGTAGTCGATCTGTTTGCGCGCGTCATCATTCCGGTGAAGTTCAACGTAAGCCGCGGCCAGGTGCCAGCGCAACAACGCGTTGTTCGGGCCCAAGCGAGCCCCTTTTTCGAGGTACTCAACCCCCTTCTGCGAGTCTCCGCCGAGAACTCTGGGTGCTTCCAGATACAACTGGCCCAGGGCCATGTAGGCGCTCCCCGACTGGTATCCCTCATCCAGCTTGAGGACTGTTTCCATCTCATGCCTGATGTCTTCGAAATCTGACAACCCTGCCAGCACGCTTAGCTGAGCGTTGCCTCCGTAGTTCGCGCCCAGCCAAAAGTGACCCTCCGGTTTTCCGTCCTGCAACCGCACCGCTAGCTTGCCCGCCGCAATTCCATCGTGAAACGACTTCTCTTTTTCGGTGGATTCCGGAGTGTGTGAACCAAGATAGTAACTAAACTTCGCCAACCGCCAGGCCAGTTCATAGTTCGTCGGATCGTTCGCCTGGGACTGGCGAAGCGCAACCAGCGCCTGCCGCACCTTCGTCAGATCCGACCGCCCGGTGTAGAGCTGGTCTGCTTCGGCAATCGCCTCAGCGGCCGGCTTTCCAGTGCCCCGTACCTCAGCCTCTGAAACCGCTTTTCGGCAGGCGCCGGCGAGAATTGGCAGTAACAACACAATCAACAAAAGCCCGATATTTCGGCCTTTTCCTGCGATGCAGGCTCTCTGTTGGCCTATATTGTCTGGTCTATTCATACACAGTTAAATTGCCCTTTGGAATTCTCCTCGGATAAGGTATAGTGGCGCCCTCGAAACCGGAAAAACAGTGGAGGACCTAGGTGGCGGCGGCAGCATTCTATGATCTCGAGGGAACTCTGGTTAGCACCAACCTGGTTCATACGCTTGGTTTCTACGCGCGCAATCAGCCCAATCTGATCCGGAGTTTCACCAAGAGTGCCGCCACCCTGTTGAGCGTCCCGTTGTTCGCGGTCAGCGATCAGTATAGCCGAAAAGTCTTCAACGATCTTTTTTTCAAACGGTACAAAGGCGAGACCGAGGATCGGATGCGATTCTTTGCCGACGAGTTGTTTGTGAAGGTGCTCAAGCCCGCGGTCTTTCCAGGTGCCTTTGAACTAATTGAGAAGTCGCGCAGCCTGGGCTTGCGCCAGGTCGTGGTTACCGGCGCCCTTGATTTCTCGGTAGAGCCGCTGATGAACTACCTGGGGATTACCGACTACGTGGCAAACCGTCTTGAATTTGTAAAAGGAAAGGCAACGGGTCGTCTGTTGCCGCCAGTACTGGCAGCGGCGACCAAGGCTTCCTGGATAAGGACGTTTGCCGAGCGCGAGGGCATTAGCCTGAGCGAATCGTTTGCTTACTCAGACAGCATTAGCGATCTGCCGATGCTTTCGATCGTCGGACATCCGGCGGCCGTGAATCCGGACCTTCGTTTGCGGCAGACGGCATTGCATCACGATTGGCCAATTCTAAATCTAAAATAGTTTCCTGGAGCCTGAAACCATGGCTTTGCAGCTAAGAAAAAAAACACACGAGTCGATCGTTTACATCGACAGCGACAGCGCACCGCGCATCATGCCTTCGGGCGAAGACTTTATCCTCGAAGACCTGCCCGTCGGTACTCGCGTGATTTACCCCAATCCGCCGATCAAAGGGCTGCCCAATCGCGAGGCGGCGATTCGCTATGCGCTGAATCACCCGCTGGGGTGCGATCCGCTTTTTTCCCAGCTCGAGCCCGGAATGAAGGTCACGATTGCCGTTGACGACATCAGTCTGCCTTTGCCGCCGATGGCTACGCCCGACATTCGCCAGACTGTGCTGGAAATCGTGCTGGACATGCTGGCCGGTCATGGCGTCGACGACGTGCACATCATCATCGCCAATTCCCTGCACCGCAAGATGACGCCGTGGGAAATGAAGCGCATGGTTGGACAGAAGATCTATGACGATTTTTATCCCGATCGTTACTACAACCACGACGCCGAATGGAAGGAAGGCCTGCTCAAGCTTGGCGAGACGCGCCACAAAGAGCCACTGGTGCTGAACCGCCGGGCGGCGGAAAGCGACTTACTGATTTACTGCAACATCAATTTTGTGCCGATGGATGGCGGGCACAAGTCAGTCGCCGTCGGCCTCTGTGATTATGAATCGCTGCGCGCGCATCACGAACCGCAAACGATACGCGATTCCGACAGTTATATGGATCCCGCGCGGTCGGAGTTGAGTAACAAGTGTGGGCGCCTGGGCAAGATCGTCGACGAGCATCTGAACGTCTTTCACATCGAAACCGCCATCAACAACCGCATGTACAAAGGCGACATGGATTTTCTCCTGAAGAATGAAGACGACTTCAGCGCCTTTGATCGAATGAAATTCGAAGCCATGCGCTACACGATGAGCAAACTGCCGCGCGCCGCAAGGCGCAAGTTGTTGCACTCGCGGCCCTCCCAATACGAGATGACTGCCTGTTTCGCGGGCAAGACGGAGCCGGTGCATGAAAAGATCATCGAGAAGGGCTTTCAGCAATACGCCATTCCTGTTCGCGGCCAATGCGACATTCTGATTACCGGCATTCCGGACATTTCTCCCTACAACGTGTATTCGATCCTGAATCCTTTGCTCGTGCAGGTGATGGGCCTCGGCTATCACTTTAATTTCTACCGGAACAAGCCGCTATTAAAGAAGGGTGGAGTGCTGATCATCCACCATCCGTGCTATGACCAGTTCGATCACGATTTCCATCCCAGCTACATCGAATTCTTTAATCGTCTGTTGCCGGAATCGCGCGATGCTTTCTATCTGCGCGATAAGTATGAACGCGAGTTCGCCAACAATCCGAGCTACGTAGAAATGTATCGCCGCGGTAACGCCTATCACGGGGCGCATCCGTTTTTCATGTGGTACTGGGGCGAGAACGGACGCCAGCACGTCGGCAAAGTGATCGCAGCCGGCGCCGAAAACGCGCACGTGCCCGCAATGCTCGGCTGGGAGCGCGCCGACAACCTGACGGAAGCCATCGCGATGGCGCGCAATTACATGGGCAATTCCGCCGAGATCACGATGCTGCATCAGCCCATGATCGGCATCGCTGATATGGAATAAGAAGTAGCACAGACTTCAGTCTGTGTTGACACGTCGAAATGACAGACTGAAGTCTGTGCCACAAAGTCCATGAGTAGAGCAACTGCAAATTTGATCATTACGCGGGCGATTGCCTTTGTCAGCACGTTCGGATTCTCGCTGGCGATAGTGAGCAGCCGGCCGCAATTCAAAGCGCAGCGACAGAGTTATTTCGCCCAGGCTGCGATAGACGGAAATCTCCATCGCATGCAACTGCTTCATTTCGCGGGCGCCAACGTAAACGCGCGCGGCAACTGTTGTCTGCCGCTCTATCTCGCTGCCGGTGAAGGGCGCCTCGAAGTCGTGCGCTATTTGCTGGATCAGGGGGCGGACGTCAATGCGCGCGAACAATTCGGCGACACGGCCCTTACCGAAGCGGTCTTTAACGGCCAGTTGGCTGCCGTAAAAGAGCTGCTGCTGCGCGGCGCCGATGTAAACGCAATCGGCGACGGCGGCACGGCGCTCGACATAGCCATCAACAGAAATCATACGCCAATCGCGGACCTGCTTAAGCACCGTGGCGGAAAGAGGGCCTGCGAAATCCGCAGATGCGGCTGAGAGTTTATCCGATCATGACGAACAAGCTTTCACCAACCGAGATTTATCAGGGCCGCAGAATTTTTCTGATCGGCGGCACCGGCTTTGTCGGCAAAGTAACGTTGAGCATGCTGCTGCATCGCTTTCCCAATATCGGGAAAGTCTATGTCACGGTTCGCGCGCGCTCGCAGGAAGAGTCTGAGACTCGCTTCTGGAACAATGTAATCAGCGCGCCGCCTTTTGATCCGCTGCGCGAGCGATATGGCGACGCCCTGGAAGGCTTTATCCGCGACAAGGTCGCAATCGTCGGCGGCGATATTGCCGAAAAGAATCTTGGTTTCAGCGAAGAAGACGCCGGAGCGCTTGCCGACGATCTGGATGTCGTCATCAACTCGGCGGGTAACGTAACTTTTAACCCGACTCTCGAGAGTGGATTGCGCACCAATGTTGTCGGAACGCAGAACGTGATTGCCTTCGCCAAGCGCATGAAACGGCCGTGCCTGATTCACATCTCGACCTGTTTCGTCGCCGGCAACCGTTCCGGTGCAGTCTGGGAGAACGACGACGTGATCGGTTACTTCCCGCGCAAGAATGAACTCAAAGGCGTTGAATTCTCTGTCGAGCAGGAAATTCAGGATTGCGCGAAAATGTCCGAGCGCGCCCGTGAAGAAGCCAAAGACGCGATGCGAGTGGCACAGTTTCGCGAGCAGGCGCGCAAGCGCCTGAATGAAGAGATGCGTGACGCCGATGATCCGGACGCGTTGGGTCTGGCCGTCGCGCGCGAACGAAAAGTCTGGACCCGCAATCGTCTGACGGAGTTGGGTATCGAACGCGCGAAGTTCTGGGGCTGGCCAAACATCTACACTTACGCCAAGGCGTTGGGCGAACAACTGGTCGCCGCCGAGACCGGAATCGTGCGCAGCATAGTCCGCCCCAGCATTGTGGAATCCGCTAAGAGTTATCCCTTCCCCGGCTGGAACGAAGGATTCACCACAACGGCGCCGATTATCTTTATGGCCTTGAAAGGCCAGCGTCAGATTCCGGCCAACGAAAAATTGATCCTGGACATTACGCCCGTAGATCAAGTCTCCGCGGTGATGCTCGCGGTCGCAGCCCAAGCCTGCGTTGAAGAACCCAAGCTGGTTCACCAGGCGGCCACCGGCGAAGTAAATCCCAACAACATGGAGCGCATCATCTCGCTGGTGGGATTGTTCAGGCGGCAACAGGAGCTGGAAAAGAAAGACGGCCTGCGTTTGTTCCGCGAAATATCAGCGCGCATCGAGCCTTTTCGGGTTACTCCGGAACGCTTTGAATCAACCTCGCTGCCGATGATGAACAAGGCCGCGAAACGAGCCTCAAGCCTGCTGGATCGAGCGCGACCGCGCTGGGGCGGCGGGCGTTACGAAGGTGTTATCAACCGGATGAAGCAGACTGTGGACCGCGTTGAAGAAGAAACGCGCGAAGCGAAAGAAGCATTCGAAATGTTTCTTCCCTTCACCTCTGAAAATGCTTACGTCTTTCGCTCGGACAACGTGCGGGCGCTCTTTGCCCGTATCCGCGAGGACGAGCAGCAATTGCTGACCTGGGATCCCGAGAAGTTCGACTGGTACGACTACTGGCTGAACATCCACATGCCGGGACTGAAGAAGTGGGTGCTGCCCACCCTCGAAGAAGACATGCGGGCGCAGCCCAAGCGTATCTATACGTATCGCGATCTGGTTGAGCTGTTTGAGACGACGACCAAGCGCCACGCGACGCGCGTGGCAATGCGCATCGAACGCGACGGGCGAAAAGAGCAATACACTTATGCCGACTTGCGCGAGTTGGCGACGCGCGCCGCGGCATTCTTTGCCAGCCACCAGATCCGTTCCGGCAATCGCGTGATGCTGTTTAGTCACAACGCGCCTGAGTGGGGTATGACCTACTTCGGAGTGCTCAAGGCCGGCGCGACCTGTATTCCTGTCGATCCCGAAAGCTCCGCCAAGGAAGTGGTTAATTTTGCCCGCGCGGGTGAAGCTGCGGGCATCGTTATCAGCAGCAAGCTGATGGAAGAACATTTCGATCTGCCAGAGAAGTTAAAGGCCGCGGGACTTGACGCAGTCAAGCTCTGGAAGTTTGAAGAAGTCTTTGAACTAGCTGACGAGAAAATTGAGGACGAACGGATTGCACTACTGCCGCAGCGGGTGACGGCGCAATCGGTGGCTTCGCTGATCTTCACTTCGGGCACGACTGGCCGTCCGAAAGGCGTGATGCTGTCGCATCGTAATTTGACCAGCATGGTCTCGATGCTGTCGTCGGTCTTTGATATGGACACGAGCGACGGCGTGCTTTCAGTCTTGCCGCTGCACCATACGTTTGAGTTCTCGACCGGCTTTCTTACCCCACTCAGCCGCGGCGCACAGATCACTTATCTGCCTGAGCTGACCAGCGAACACCTCGTGAAGGCTATCAAGAACGGTCACGTCACCGGCATGGTCGGCGTGCCGGCCCTTTGGGAATTGCTGCATCGACGAATCAAGAATCGTCTGCACGAACGCGGCAAGTGGGTCGGTGAAACCGCGGACCTGCTGATGAAGTTTAACGCCTGGCTGCGTGACCAGACTCCGCTGAACTTTGGCCAACTGCTCTTCTATCCGATTCACGAAGGCATGGGTGGCCGCATCCGTTATTTCATCAGCGGCGGCTCGGCGCTGAATGACAAAGTGCAGCGCGATTTTCAGGGTCTCGGCTTCACGATTCTCGAAGGCTATGGTTTGACTGAAGCGTCGCCCGTGCTGACGGTGACGCGGCCTGAGAATCGCATGCTGGCCGGCACTGTCGGCAAGTCTCTGCCCGGAGTCGAAGTGCGCATCTCCGATCCCGACTCGAGCGGAGTCGGCGAAGTGATCGCCCGCGGGCCGAACGTGATGCTTGGCTATTTCGGCAACGAGGAAGCGACGCGACAGGCACTGGTCGATCGCTGGCTTTACACCGGTGATCTTGGCCGTCTCGACGACGAGGGCAATCTTTATCTGGTCGGGCGGTCAAAGGAAATAATCGTCGACACGAACGGCAAAAATGTTTATCCGGACGAAGTGGAAGAGGTTTATCAGGACTCGCCTTACATTAAAGAGCTGAGCGTAATTGGTTTGCCCGACGGCATCGGCGAGAAAGTCGCTTGCATCGTGGTGCCAGATCCCGAATCCGACATCGCGCTCTCTCGCGCTGAGTTACGCAGGAAGATCGAAGAACACTTCCGCGAAGTTTCGGCCCAGTTGCCTTATTACAAGCGCGTCAAGGTAATGCATTTCACGGACGAAGAATTGCCGCGCACCGCCACGCGCAAGGTCAAGCGCCGCGAAGTGCTGAACCTGATGCAGCAGATTGAAGATGGTGAGCGCTCTGAACAATCAGATTCCGTCGAGGCAATGACCGGCGATGCTATGTGGCTGCTCGACATAGTCGCGACAGTGTCGAATCGTGCAAAGGATGAAGTAGCGATTAATACGCGACTGGCTGATCTCGGATTTGACAGTTTGATGTTTGTCGAACTGGCCACGGCGATCGAGAACGCCGGCGGATCGCTGACGGCGCCCGAGCGTCTTAACGAGGTTCAGGACGTGCGCGAACTCCTGACTGTTGTTAACCGGCAGGCGGCAACGGGACCCAAACGCGACACCGGGCGACTAAAACTGGAAGCTGAAAAAGGTGACGATGAAATTCGTGTTCCTGAATTTCTGCGGACGATTGGGAATAAGACCCTCGACCTGGCGCAGCGCACGCTCTATGAACGTCTACTGCGCACAAAGTACGAAGGCCAGACTAATATTCCCTATCACACGAACTTTATCGTGGCGGCGAATCACTCGTCTCACCTCGATATGGGTTTGGTGAAGATGGCCCTGGAAGACGCGGGCCAGGATTTGGTGGCGCTGGCGGCGGCGGACTATTTCTTTGACACCAAATACAAACGCGCTTACATGGAAAACTTTACCAACCTGGTACCGATGGAGCGCAGTGGCTCACTGCGGCAATCACTCAGGCACGCGCGGTCGTATTTGGATCGCGGTTACAACGCGCTGATCTTTCCCGAAGGAACGCGTTCGATGACCGGAGTTATGGCCGACTTCAAACCGGTGATTGGATACCTGGCGCTGGCTTCGCGCGTCGGCATCGTGCCGGTCTATCTGCGCGGCACGTATGAAGCTTTTCCGAAGGGCTCGACGATTCTCAAGGGCCGGGACGTGGGCGCGCGCGTCGGACGCCTTTTGACGATTGAGGAACTCGAAGAGATGACGGAAGGACTAGCTAGAGCAGAGGCATATCGGTTAATAGCCGAGCGCGTTCGCCACGACATCGTCAACCTGCGCGATCGCACCAACGAGCCTTTCGCCGTCGACGCAGTCAGGCAGCAATGGAAAGAAGAACGCCGCAGCGGCCGTTCGCGAATCGAAGCCGACGAAGAAGAGTTCGCGACGGTGAAGGCTTAACCATCCGTAGATTACGCAGATTTCACAGATGAGGCAGAGTGATCCACGAAATCACACGAACTATTCAGTTGATTTCAAGCAGTTTCGTGTGAGTTCGTGGATCGTGCCTGGCCTTTAAAGGTATAGGTCTCTTATTCAATTCACTGTGACGAAGTTTGGAACTCGCCGTTTTGTATTTTCTAAGTCTTTGAAATCTGCGAAATCTGCGGATTAATAACTGAATGCCAAAGAAGACTACGCCAAAGAGGCGCACCGCGCAGATCGTGCCCCGGAAAAGCACGAAAAAGCACGCGGCCATTGTTAAGAAAGTCCCGCCGACAACCTTGATTACCGGCGGTACAGGCTTTCTCGGCGCGCATCTGGTCCGCCAACTGGTTGAATCGGGCGTTAAGGATTTGCGCGTGATGGCAAATTCGACGCCGGAATGGCTGGCCGATCTCGGCGTCGACACCGTCGCCGGCTCAGTCCTGAACGCTGATGATGTAGCCCGCGCCGTCGAAGGTGTCACCGAAATCTATCACCTGGCGGGGAAGGTCTCGCGCGAGAAAGACGACGCCCGCGAAATGTACAGACTTCACGTTGAGGGCACTCGTCTGTTGTGTGACGCCGCGCGCAAGGCGGGCGCACACACGATGGTGCTCGCCTCTAGCAGCGGTACGATTGCGGTAACTGAGAAAGGCGATGTCGTTCCCGACGAAACGTATAATCCGCCCCTGGACATCATCGCACGCTGGCCTTATTACGCCAGCAAGGCCTACCAGGAGATGGCCGCCCTCGAACGTTTCAGCGGAAAAGGATTGCGTCTGGTGATCATGAATCCGAGCTTACTGTTGGGGCCGGGAGATGATCGTCTGAGCTCGACGAAAGTTGTGTTGGATTTCCTGGCTCGGAAAATTAGCGCCGTGCCCAACGGCGGTTTGAACTTTGTCGATGTGCGGGACACGGCACAGGCTTTTCGGGTGGCGATGCAGAAAGGCCGGCATGGCGAACGCTATTTGCTGGGCGCGGTGAACTGGACCTTTGTGAAGTTTTTCGATCGACTCGAACGTCTGACTAAGGTGGCTTCGCCACGCCTGGCCTTCCCTTCAAAGTTCGCGATCACCGGCGCGCAGGTAATCGATTCTCTGTTCCGGCAATGGAACCTGACGTCGCCGCTGGAAGCCGACACCATCGAAATGGCCGAGTACTTTTGGTACTTCAATCACAATAAAGCCCGCCGCGAACTCGGTTTCACGCCGCGCGATCCCGGTGACACTCTGAACGACACGGTGCATTATGTGCGCGAGAATTTTCTGGGTGGGTGAGCTGGCCCAATTGAATTTAAGGGACCACTTCGACATTGCCGAATTGGTTGAAGTGATGATCAAAAGCGAAGGCCTGCGTTATGCCGAGCCTTTCAATTACAGCCTTGCTGGTGCAATCGGTAAAGCTCCAGTTCTTGTCAGCAAAGCCCTCGAATACCTCCCAAGCCAAGGCGATGTCCGCAGAAGATAGTTTATGAATTTCAGCCAGCTCAGAATGAAAGAAGTCCTTCCCCAGCAAAAGCGCGCGTCGACGTTCTCCGCGGGCTCTGAGCAAGGTTAACTGTCAATAACGTAATCAGTGGTCAGCAACGGTGAAGTGTTGGCAACGAGCCAAGCCGTAGCAGCTTAGTGATACGGATCTGTCGGTACCACGGACGCGAACCACGCGCCGGTATCAACGAAGATCATGAAGGCTTCTCAGGATATAGAACTGAATCGTGATCCCTGCCTGAGAAATTATCAGACTTTCCCTCGAGAGGCAGGGCGGCGATTTCAGCGAGAATGGTTGACGCTGAGTTGCCGTTTGGGCCAGCGATGTCCCTGGTAACGATAATCACGTCGAGGCGTGAACCTTCGGGCAACGGCAATGGCTCAAGCGGTCTCAAGACGCCGCGCTCATAGATTGCTTCGAATTCTTTCGTCATCGTCTCACCTTAGTCGCATTATATACTGAAGTATTCTAATCTGCCGAGAAGTACTTCCAATAACGCAACCCCAGACCCGCGAACCCGTGACACTCTGAACGACACGGTGCATTATGTGCACGAGAATTTTCTGGGTGGAATGCGTTAGTCAAGTAATTCTTAGGTAGTGCTAAGATTAACGTGGCCGAAAAGTCTTCATCGCGAAAGGAGGCGTCGCATATGAATCTCGAAAAGCGGATGACGATGAGCTTGTTTGTATTGCTCAAGATCGGTGTCATCGTCTTGCTCTTAACTGCGACCACGTTTGCTCAAAACGGCGAGACTGAACGCGCTTCACGCTGCAACGCGGCCCCGACGGATCCGATCTCGTACGTGCCATTACCCGGTCATCCGTTCAGCACCATCTCCAGCAAGGACGGTTGCTGGCTTTTTGTGTCGGTCACCAGCTCAAATCCGAAGTCCGCAAACGGCGTGGCGATGTTGAGTCGGATGGACGGGCGCATCATCCTGAAGAAAGTCTTTCCGATCGAAGCGGGCCCAACCGGGATGGTGATGACTCACGACGGCAAACTGTTAATCGTTGCCGATGATGACTACGTTGTTTTTCTGGACGTGATGCGGATGACCGCCGGTATTGGCGACCCAATTCTGGGTTATATCAGCGATGGAGATTTTTCCGGCAGCGTCTATGTCAACGTGACTGCCGACGACAGGTTCCTGTTTGTCAGTGACGAGAACACTGAAACCATTACGGTGATCAATTTGGAAAAGGCCCGCTCGGAGGGCTTCAAAGACAGCGCGAAAGTGGGGAAGATCTCCGTGGGCACCGCTCCGATCGCTCTGACATTTTCTCCCGATGAGCGCTGGCTGTACACCACGAGTCAGGGCGCGCCCAAATCATTCAACTGGCCGATTGCGTGTAAGCCGGAAGGGCAGGATCCGGCCACGGCGAAGCCTCAATATCCCGAGGGGGCGATCATCGTCATCGACGTAACGCGCGCGAAAACCGACCCCGCAAGCTCGGTGATTTCAAAAGTACCGGCCGGTTGCAGTCCGGTGCGATTGGCGATCTCTCCCGCTGGCGACCGCGTCTACGTCACGGCGCGAAACAGCAATGCTCTGCTGGCCTTTGATACGACGGCGCTAAGAACTGATGTTGCGCACGCGCGCGTCGGGCAGGTTCCCGTAGGAACGGCTCCGGTAGGAGTCGCCGTGGCCAATGAAGGAAAGCTGGTGTTCGTCACTAACTCAAATCGCTTTTCCAGCAACAGAACTGCGCGGCAGACGTTGACCGTAATTGATGCCGCAAACGTCGGCGCAGGTCAAGCGGCGATTCTGGGAAGCGTGCCCGCAGGCGCTTTCCCTCGCGAGTTCGGGCACTCGCCGGACGGCCAGACGTTGTTTGTGGCCAACTACAATTCCAACGAGTTGGAAGTGATCGATCTCAAGCGCTTGCCGCTGGATCGCTCCCCCAAGCCGCCCGGCAGGCAGTAAATCCGAAGGCGGAAGTTTTCTGTTGGGATATAGGACGCGGTGCGAGAGAAACCAATTCCATAGTCAACCAGTCAACGAGTCCGCGAAGCGGAACAGCATATTAGTAGCCATGTTGCGCGAGAATTTCCTAGGTGGAAAGTAATGCCAGTCGGTGATCAGGTGAATCCGACCCATCGACTAAGGAAATGTTTGCCAAGCTAAAATCATTCCTTAATAGGAAACCAGTCACGAAACTCATCGTTCGGATTAGCTCTGGGCTCTCCGGCAGTGATCCATGACCGACTTCATTCAGCGACTCACGGAGGAAACCATGCTCAAGAAAGTTAATTTGGCGGCCTGTCTATTCCCAGAGGCATTAAGAACAGCTTGTTTCGCCATCGGGCTG
>Ga0137409_10002319_pt1 | contig 20502 bp, 17 predicted proteins | sample CZODoug1_16funga_FD_122059 | JGI IMG/M metagenome (GOLD analysis project Ga0137409, IMG submission 122059) | Vadose zone soil fungal communities from Angelo Coast Range Reserve, California, USA - CZODoug1_16fungal (Hybrid Assembly) | ecosystem: Environmental > Terrestrial > Soil > Vadose zone... | reverse complement strand
TGATATTCATGCGCCAGTCGCCGGCATGGGTCAAGGAATGAAAGTCGCGATAATTCACTAGCGCTTTCAGTTCCATTTCGAGGGCACTGCTTCCCCGCACGAGGGTGTACTGAATGTACGTTGTGTTTTCGCCCTGGCGCATCCAGACTCGTTTTTCCAGAAGCGCATCGGCTAGCGCGTAGGTCCACACCGGCGTCGAGCCTGCCAGGTGAAAATCCTCAAGGAGTAGAAAGCCCTGCGGATCTACAGCGCCGCCGGCCCAGCGATGCGTGGCGAGACAGAAATCCGTTCCGGCGTAGTGGACGATCTCGTCGATGGCCGAGACAAGCTGCGTGCGGCCCACGGGCGGCTGCAGGGCGGCAACAAGCAGTCCGTGATAACGGCGCGTCTGGCTTCCGGCAACGGTGCCGGAGGCGTATCCGCCGATTCCGTTGGTGACCAGCCACTCGCGCGATTCGGCCGCAGCGAGGTCGCCACAAATCTCGCGGCCAAACTGAACTCCCGCCTGTTCCGGCACCCACCGCTCCTTGGTCGCTGAGAATTGCGCCCGGCCCGGCAATCCAGGGCCGCCTAATTCAGATTTATTTCTTGAACGAAAGTTTCAGCTATCCCCATAGACCGGTATGGCGGCGCCGTGAATGACTCTGGCTTCGTCGCTGCATAAAAACAGGATGACACGCGCGATCTCCTCGGGCTTCGGCCACTTCGCAAAATCCGCTTTCGGCATGGCCTTGCGGTTGGCCTCCGTATCGATGATGCTAGGGAGAATCGAGTTCACGCGAACGCCGCTGCCCTTCACATCCGCGGCCAACGAATCTAGCATGGCCAGCGCCGCAGCCTTGGAAGTGGCGTAGGCAGCTGCGCCGGCTGCGTGATCAACAGCCGCTTTCGAAGCAACGTTTACGATGGCTCCCTGCCCTTGTTTCAGCATCGTGCGTACCGCTGCACGCGACAACGCATAACCCGAGCGCAGATTCAGCGCCAGCATCTGGTCGAAGACTTTGGTCTCCAGTTCCCACAGCGTCACGCCGCCCGCATAACCGCCAACTGTATTTACAAGCGCGTCCAGCCGGCCGTGTTTCGCAAGAATCTTTTCGATCAGTTGACGCACCGCCGCCTCATCCGTGACATCAACACTGTTCCCTTCGAGTTGTGAGCCATTCACGCCCGCTGCGCCCTTCAAGGCATCGAATTCTTCCTGTTTTCGATACGTGACGACAACCTTCGCTCCTTCTTCCAGGAATGCCAGGCTCACGGCGCGGCCCAAGCCACCCGTGCCGCCTGCCACCAGAACCACCTTCCCCTCGAACTTCGCACTCATCAGCGCACCTCTCCGATCAACAGCTTACTCACCGCTCTGTTCAATTAGTTTTGCGACCAGGCCGCTCCAGCCGGTTTGATGGCTGGCGCCGAGGCCGGCGCCGTTGTCGCCATGAAAATATTCATAGAAAAGGATGAGGTCGCGCCAGTGCGGATCGCTCTGAAAGCGGTCGGTGCCGCCGGCTACTGGCCGGCGGCCACTCGAATCGCGAAGAAAAATATGAACGAGCCGCCGGGAAATTTCCGCGGCTACCTGCCAGAGATCGGATTCGGCGCCGGAATGGGTGGGGCACTCCACTTTGAAATCTTCGCCGTAGTAGTGGTGATATTTTTGCAGAGATTCGACGAGGAGATAGTTCACCGGAAACCAGATGGGCCCGCGCCAATTCGAATTCCCTCCAAAGAGGCCAGTCGAGGATTCCGCCGGCTCGTAGGCGACGCGATTCGTATTTCCGTTCACGTTAACTTCGTATGGATGGTCCTTGTGAAAGCGCGAAAGGGCGCGCACGCCGTAAGGCGAGAGGAATTCCGATTCGTCCAGCATGCGGCTGAGCATGCGCTTGAGCTGTTTGCGATTCGCGAGGGAGAGCAGACGCCGCACGCCGCGCGCGGAGCGCTGCGTCATTTCGATGTGTTCGGGCACGTCCGGATGATTGTCGATGAACCATTGCATGCGCCGCTTGAATCCGGGGAGGCAATCGACGATTTCGGGCTCGAGGGTCTCGACAGCAAAAAGCGGAATCAATCCGACCATCGAGCGGATTTTCAGGAAGTGCTCTTCCCCGTTGGGGAGCTTCAAGACATCGTAATAGAAGCCGTCTGCATCGTCCCAAAGGGAACGGCCTCCACTGCCAAAATCGTTCATGGCACGCGCGATATAAACGAAATGCTCAAAGAATTTGCTGGCTACGTCTTCGTAGGCAGGATCTTCTTTGGCCAACTCGAGAGCCATCGCCAGCATGTTCAGACAGTACATGCCCATCCAACTGGTGCCGTCGGACTGTTCGAGGTTGCCTCCCGTTGGGAGAGGCGCCGAGCGGTCAAAAACTCCGATGTTATCGAGGCCGAGGAACCCGCCCTGAAAGATATTCGCGCCGTCAGGATCCTTGCGGTTCACCCACCAGGTGAAATTCAGGAGCAGCTTATGAAAAACTTTTTCCAGGAATCCGCGGTCGGCGACGCCGCGCACGCGCCGCTCGATTTTGTAGACGCGCCACGCGGCCCAGGCATGAACCGGCGGATTCACATCACCGAAGGCCCATTCATAGGCAGGCAATTGACCGTTGGGGTGCATGTACCATTCGCGCAGAAGAAGGATGAGCTGCTCTTTGGCAAAATCGGGATCGACGAGCGCGATTGGAATGCAGTGAAACGCCAAGTCCCATGCGGCGTACCACGGATACTCCCATTTGTCCGGCATGGACATAATGTCGTCGTTGTAGAGATGCGTCCAATCCTTGTTGCGGCCCTTCCAGCGCTCCGGCGGTGGGGGCGGGCCGGAAGGATCGCCCTCCAACCACGTTTGAACGTCGTAATGATAAAACTGCTTCGACCACAGCATCCCGGCAAACGACTGCCGCATGATGGCTTTCGCATCGTCAGATAGCTCTTTAGGGATTCTTGTAGCGTAAAACTCTTCGGCTTCTTTTTGGCGCGTCACGAACAGACCGTCGAATCCAGCACCAAAATCGTCGGTTCCGGGAACGCCTTCGGCGCGGTCGGCTTCGCCGGGCGAAACTTCTCCGCCCACCTTACCCGCACCAATCTCCATCCCGCCAAGAGGCTCCATGTCGGTGAGTCTTAGCTTGAGCGTGACGGTCTGGCCGGGATTAAGTTCAAGCGGGTAATACGGGGCTACTTTCGTCCCCAGCTGTCCGGGATTGACCGCCGCCTTGTTGCCGCGAGTTACATATTCGTTGAATGCGTCTTTCACGTAAGCCGAGCGATTTTTTCCACCAAAAAGAAGCGCGCTGTTGGTTTCGTTTTCCGTGAACAACAATTCAGGCTGCCCCGCGCACAGCAGCCAGCGCTTGCCGTATTGCCAGTGCTGCAATTCGACGCACGTGCTTCCAGGCGCGCCCGTTGCTTTTCGCGCGACCGGCCTCCGCAGATCCTTGCCCCACGACCACGTGTTTCGAAACCAGAGTTGCGGAAGGATATGCAACACAGCGGCTTCCGGCCCGCGATTCACCGCGGTGATTCGAATGAGGATGTCTTCGACGTCAGCCTTTGCGTACTCCACGAAAATATCGAAGTAGCGATTGCCGGAAAAAGCTCCGGTATCGAGCAATTCGAATTCCGGCGCCGCGCGCCCGCGCCGGCGATTTTCTTCCACCAGAGATTCATAGGGAAATTCGGACTGCGGATATTTGTAGAGCATCCGCATGTAGCTGTGCGTGGGAGTTGAATCGAGGTAGAAGTAATATTCTTTTACGTCTTCGCCGTGGTTGCCCTGATTGCCGGTCAAGCCAAAAAGGCGTTCTTTCAAAATGTAGTCGCGCCCATTCCATAGCGCCAGCCCAAAACACATCATCTGGTGACGGTCGCTGATGCCGCCGATGCCGTCTTCCCCCCAGCGATACGCGCGGGAACGCGCGTGATCATGCGGAAAATATTCCCAGGCTGTGCCGCCCGGGCTGTAGTCCTCGCGGACCGTTCCCCACTGCCGTTCGGAGAGATAAGGTCCCCAGCGCTTCCAGTGCTTCTTTCGGATGCGCGCTTCTTCGAGCCGGCGGTCTTCCGTGGTCTGGATTCGTGGCATGATTGGGTGGCCCTCGGCCAAAAGTTTCAGGCTATGGTCGCACTTTTTCTGGATGACAGCAGCGTTGACGTCGAAGCGGGTGCTTGTTCCGGCAAGCCCCGCAGGCGTTAGAATGCCCACTGAATCGGATGCAGGAGACCGCATTTTGGGTCAGACTTTTTTTACACCACGAAGATTGCTACTGGCGAGGCCCTTGCATTTGCTGATTTAGGGGCGAAACCGCGGGGCCAGGTCATTCGCTGCACTGTAGGATACCTAGGAAGCATCAATAGACTGAGGACTGTTTTGAGGAGACTAGACATGTTCGAGTCCAACAGCTACCCCACCGTAGGGCGGCGTCCAATGCTGCGCCTTTTCGGCCCCCTCTGCGGCAGCGCTTTATTTTTGCTTATCCATTTGCCGGCTGCACTTGCCCAATCTCCGGATCATTCCTTAGATGAACTTCACAAGCTCAATGAATCCGTGAATGCGCTTATCAAAAAGGTTTCGCCCAGCGTGGTGCAGATCGTGGTGACCGGCTATGGCCCGCTCGAAGAAGGCGAGCACGGAAGCGCAAACGCCGTGATCGGCAGGCAACGGGCGATCGGCTCCGGATTTGTGATCGATCCCAGCGGGTACATTGTGACGAACGCGCACGTGGTGAAGGGTGCGCAGCGGGTCCAGGTGGTGCTGCCGTCCGCGAATGCCGATGGGTCGCTGGATTCCGCGCTCTCAACTCGAACGACGATCGTTCCCGCGCGGATTATTGGAGCGTCCAGCGAGATCGATCTCGCGGTCATCAAAGTTGACGCAGAAAAACTTCCCGCGCTGAAGCTGGGTTTGTATCGAAAACTGGGCCAGGGGGAAATCGTTTTTGCCTTCGGAAGTCCAGGAGGATTGCGCAATACAGTCACGATGGGGGTAGTTTCGGCGGTAGCGCGCCAGACAGAACCGGATTCACCGATGATATATATCCAGACGGACGCGCCGATCAATCCCGGGAATTCGGGTGGTCCGCTTGTGAATGTGGATGGAGAAGTGGCGGGAGTGAATACCTTTATTCTGTCGCAATCGGGTGGAAACGAAGGGCTGGGATTCGCGATCCCGAGCAATGTGGTGAACGTCTCCTTTCGGCAATTGCGGAAGTTCGGTCACGTGCACCGCGCTGAAATTGGAATCGGAATCCAAACGATTACGCCAAGCATGGCGGCGGCACTGAGCCTCCCGCAATCGTACGGGGTGGTGGTCTCCGACGTTCTGCCGGGCGGCCCGGCCGAGGCCGCAGGGGTGCAGATCGGAGACGTTCTGGCAGCCGTCGACGGGAGGGCCGCCGACAATCTGCCGTTGGTGGCATTTCATTTCTATTCGGTGGAGACGGGAGACAAAGTCCGTCTCGACGTCTTGCGCGGAAAGAGCCGGTTGGCATTCGATGTCCCCGTGATGGAGCCGCCGCGCGATATGGACCAGATCACCGCGCTGGCCGACGCGGAGAAAAATCTTGTGCCGACGCTGGGGATTCTCGGGTTGGAGATTGATAAGAGAATTGCCTCGATGGTGGCGGAATTGCGCGACCCGTTTGGGATTATCGTTGCCGCTCGCGCGGCGGGGGCTGGCGTGGAAGTGTCGTTGAACGCCGGAGACGTGATTCGCACGCTGAATGGCCAGCCTATGACTACGCTGAATCGTCTGCGTAGTGCGCTCAAAGCTCTGCCACCGGGAGCGCCGGTCGCTCTGCAGATCCAGCGCGACCAGAAGTTGCTTTTCCTTTCCTTTGCGCTCGATCAGCCGTAAAGGCTTCAGAAAGGATGCGAAAGGCAGTCTACGGTCGCGCAGGAAAAGCGATTCCCGGCACCGGAATCTTTGTGGGTCCCGCCGGGACTCAAAAGGCGCATTCGCAGGTTGGAAGGCTGACCGTACAATATTGAACAGTCAGCAGCGTCGGGTTCCATGCTATTTTGGCCCATGGTGTCATCCGCTCCCAGATGTGTATCCCTCAATGCCCCTCGCTCCCCAAAAGAGCGAATTCAAGAAACCCCGCTTTCGATGTGAAATTATTTCTCGACTCAGCCGGTCTGGGGAGAAAGGTAGACAAGTTTCGAAAAAAAGAAACGGTCTTCGCACAGGGCGCTCCCGCGAAGACGGTCATGTACATTCAGGAAGGCGGCGTGAAGCTTACGGTGGTCAACGAGACCGGCAAAAAAGCCGTTGTGGCGATCCTTGGACCTGGCGATTTTTTTGGGGAAGGGTGCCTTGCGGGCCAGTCCATTTGCATGTCGACTGCGACCGCGATTGCACCCACCACCTTACTCGTCATCGAGAAGAATCAGATGATTCGCGTGCTCCACGAGGAACACGAGTTCTCCGAGCGCTTCATCGCCTGTACGCTGGCACGAATCGTCCGAGTCGAGGAGGACTTGATCGACCAGCTCTTTAACTCCAGCGAGAAACGGCTGGCGCGCACTCTGCTGCTGCTTGCGCGCTATGGCGCGCCGGGCCATGCTCAAAAGGTGCTCCCCAAAGTATCGCAAGAGATGTTGGCGAAGATGATTGGCACAACGCGGTCGCGGGTCAATTTTTTCATGAACAAATTCAGGAAACTGGGCTTTATCCAATACCACGGCAAGATCCACATCAACAATTCCCTCCTGAGCGTTGTCCTGCACGAATAGGCACCAACTTTCGCGCTTATCGGAAGGCGGCATACTTACAGAGCCCTGTCGGTAACAGGGCTCCCACCAATTCGGCAAGCCATTGATGATCGCCCTTGAGGAAGGAGACGAGGCCCCAATGCATTCTTGGCCGGGGCCTCGTCGTCTGGATGACCCATTAGATGGGAGCGGAGTTTGTTTGTCTTGTCAGCGGAGTCTGTCTATCGGTGTCGAGAGTAAACAAATTCCTGTCCAGAGTTGTCGCCCGGATAGAACCAACCCCGAAGGGCCATGGGCGAATCGCTTGGGCGCTCATCAAATTCGAACATGGGTCTATCCGAGAGTTCCAAGCGGTAATTTGGGATCGCCATGATTGTTGCCAAGATCTGGGTTTCATCTCTATTCCAGATCTGGACGATGTGGCGGTCTGAAAAGGTGTTAGCCAGTTTGAAAACGTAGGTTCCAGCCAGCAGTACTTGCCCGGGGATTTCCACCGAGTTGCTGAAGGTCACGATGGTTTTTTTGTCCCAACTGTCAGCTCTGACGCCTGCGCCAAATGCAGTGCCGAGCAGAACTACGCACAATGAAAGTTCTACCACTCTCCTGATTCGCATATTACGATCCTCCTGGTTGATTTTGGCCGGGGAAGCTCGTTGGGGGAATCGGGCTGGAAAGCCCCTGGAGAGAACTTTTGTTCAATTACTTCTGCGAACGACGCCCACGCTGTGCTACCGACTAGCTCATCTTTGATTGAGCTGAGCCTGGAGCGCCTGCGGTGGCGTCAGCCACTCCAAGCGCAGGGTTTCACGAAGCAGTCCACGAAGCCGTCTGCGCGCCCGGTGAAGCTGGGCCTTGGAGTTCCCGATCGACCAATCCATAATTTGGGCAATTTCCTTGTGCTTGTAGCCTTGGATGTCGTGCAACTCAACGACCAACTTGTGGCTCGGCGTCAACTGGTCCATCGCACGCTGGAGATTTACTCGGTCGATGGATCCAGCTAGCAGCAGGTCCGGGCCACCGAGTTCCTCGTGCGGCCGGCCACGATCACCGTCCGGCTCGCTGGGCTTCTTAGGCGAGGATTCCAGCAGGGCGTTCTTGCGATGGCCCATCAGCACAAGGTTTACAGCGATCCGATGCAGCCAAGTGGAAAAAGCCGAATCGCCGCGAAATGTCTGGATCTTGCGCAACACCGTTAAGAACGCATCCTGGGTGAGATCCTCGGCTTCAGCAGGATTTCCCGCCATGCGCAGACACAGGGCATAGACACGCCGGCAGTGCAACTGGTAGATGCGGGCAAGCGCATCTGCGTCTCCACGCTGAGCTCTTTGTATGGCTTCGCTTTCCGACAAATCGGCCGGTTCGGGATGGCAGCGTTCCGAGACGTTTGCTTGTTCCAAGAATGTTTGCTGCCCGATAGCGTAAGAACCAATCATCTTGCTCTCCCAATGCAGAATTTGATCGTCAGCCTTGTGAAGCGTCGCAGCCGGAGTGTGGAAAACCAGGCCGCTGCTAACTCTTTTGATTCTCGTGAAGCCTTTTGAAGCGAGCGGCCGCGACTTGCCCATCGAAGAAATGCGGCCGCATCGCCTCTCTAACGCGCAAATATGGAGTACACCGCACCTTGCGACTTTCGCTCTGGGATCGACTGCATCTGAATCTGACGCCGCGTGGCCGCCGCAATCGCACGATCCGCCGGACGATTGGCGATGCGCTCAAGGGCATCAGCAATACGAGACAACTCGAATGCAACCTGTTCGGTTCCGCTCGACCTCTTCAGCACAACGATCCGTCTTCTGCTGAAGGAAACAGCCGTCCAGAACAACAGCCCCATCACGAGGGATACACCTGCCATGAACACGTCGTGACCCGTGATAGTGATGCTTCTGCCCGCGATGGTAATTATGTGGTCCGAAAACAAAGTTTCCTCCCGGCTGAGAATTCTGGATTTGACTGCCTGTAGCTGGATCAGGGTTTATGCACCGTTCTTCCCAGGTTTGAGTTCAAGACTTGCTCTTGCTTGCTGCTCTTGAGTATCACCCTGCAAACATCAAGTTCATCCAGCGGGCTGATCCTCTGAGAGATTGTGGGCCACCGTTAGCGGAGCAACTTTACCGCCAGACGCCCATTGAATTTGGCAATGGCCTGAAGATTCAAATGGATAGGGCGAACATCTGGGGCAACGGTCTATGGGACCGGAAGCGTGATGCGTGTAGATTTTTCCGGGAGTGCGGACTTCCTGCCTGAGGCGAAGTTCAAACGATAGCTTTCTGTTGATCTTCGCGGTGCCACTCGCGGCAGGTTCGTGTCATGGCTTTATGGCCACGCCCTGTGGGAAGAGGGGCTAATCTCGAAGTAGGACGGCGGCGCCGTCCTGTAAGTACTCCATCCAGGTGCATCGGGATATATCCTGTTAAGATCTCAAAGGCAGGCCGAATATGCGGATGGACGCTAGCGAACGTCCTCGGATGTCTTTAAATAGACGGGAGTTAGTGAGACTCGCCAACAACTAAGGTCTTTGCCTGAGGCGGGTTGAAGGTGTTTACTTGATTGAGACAGGGGGTCTCCGATGGTATTGCCTTGTTAAGGTTTCTGCGCATTTTGGAGGCGGATCGGTCCGGAGCCGGGCTGTTCGCGCCGAGGAGAAAATCTTCATGGCGAAACGAGATGGCACGTCCACATTCCCCGAACCGAAGCAAACAGAAGAACCGTCAGAACTTCTACGAGAACTTGTGGCGCACCTCCGGCAGAATCGAACCCAATTACGCGAAGAATGGGTGGTGCGCATCACGGAGACGCGCCTGCTCACCGCGATGACCAAAGAAGAGATCTTCGCGGAAGCAACCTCGGTGTACGACAGTTACGTTGAAGCGCTGGAAACCGAAGCCTTCGAAGCGCTGCAAGCTTATGCGCGAAATCTTTCAGAACGCATCATTCCACGAGGCGTCGAAACCCACGAAGTCGTTGGGATTGTGCTGCTGTTGCGCGACGTCCTGGCGCGTTCCCTGTTCGCGAAATACCAGAACGATTTCAAGAAGTTGAACCGCATCTTGGACGCCTACGAGCCGGCGGCAAACCGCATCGCAAACACGGTGGCAGTCGGCTTCGTGCAAGAGCGCGAACGCGTTATTCGGCAGCAGCAGGAAGCAATCCGCGAACTCTCCACTCCCGTGCTGCAGGTTCGCGAGCGGCTGTTGATTCTTCCGATCATCGGGGTCATCGATCCTCAGCGCGCCCGGCAATTAACGGAGCAGCTTCTACGCGGAATTCGAACCAACCGCGCAAAAGTCGTGGTGATCGATATCACCGGTGTGGCAGCCATGGACGTCACGGTGGCAAACCACTTGGTGCAAACGGTAGAGGCCTCGCGGCTTCTTGGCGCGACGGTCATTGTCACGGGACTTTCGCCGGAGATCGCGCAGACGCTGGTTACCATAGGCGTGGACCTCGGCAAGATGAATACCGTGGGCGACCTGCAAGGCGGCATCGAGCAGGCGGAAAGACTGTTGGGATACAAAGTTGAGACGCTAGCGGAGCCACGCTAGGCAAAGCGGAGGAAGGGCCACGTGGAAGTCCCGATTCTTAAGCAGGGAGCGGTACTGATTGCGACCTTTCAGGCTGCTCTCTCGGACGCGGACCTCAACCAACTGCGCATGGGCTTAGTTCAGCAAGTCGTTAAGTTTCGCTCTCGCGCGGTCATCGTTGATGTTACAGCGATGGACGTGATGGACTCGTTTGCATCACGGACGTTGCGTGAAATCGCACACATGATCCGGCTGCGCGGCGCGGAGACAGTTATCGTAGGAATTCAGCCCGAAGTGGCTTTTGCAATGGTGCAACTGGGCTTAACACTGGAAGGCGTTGCGACCGCTCTAGACTTGGAAGAAGGTCTGGCCTACTTGAACGAGAAGTTCAAAACCACGAACTGAAGGTGAGCCACAGTGGCGGCTGGGGAAATCCGGGTGGCAATCAACTCCGACCAGGATATCGTATCGGCCCGCCAGAAGGGCCGGTTGATGGCGAGTGAGATCGGCTTTTCCTCGGGTGACGCCACCCTCATTGCCACAGCAATCTCAGAACTCGCGCGAAACATCGTGTCCTACGCGCGCACGGGCCAAATCACGATAAAGGCGGTGAATGGCTTGAACCGTCAAGGCATTGCGGTCATCGCTACCGATGACGGTCCCGGGATCCCTGACATTCGGCAGGCGCTGCGAGACGGCTTTTCCACTTCTGGAAGTCTGGGACTTGGCTTACCCGGAGTGCGTCGCTTGATGGACGAATTTGAGCTCACTTCACAACCCGGCAGGGGAACGACTGTGGCGGTGAAAAAGTGGAGACAATAAAAGAGCCGATGGTCGAATATGGTGTTGCCAGATTCGCTCTTCCGGGCCAGGGCGAGTCGGGCGATCACCACTTGGTTTGCTGTACCCAAAGCGGAATACTGGTTGCCGCTATCGATGGCTTAGGGCACGGCGAAGAAGCTGCCAACGCCGCTAAGGCAGCAGCCGCAATTCTCCGAAGCGCTTCCGACAAACCAATTATCTCTCTCGTAGAACGATGCCACGAGAAACTGCGAGCGACTCGCGGGGTTGTATTGAGCCTTGCCTTTATTGACGCTGAACATGGCATGATGACTTGGCTCGGTGTCGGCAATGTTCAAGGAGTGTTAATGCGCGCCGATGCGAAAAAGGGCGGTATGCAGGAGTCACTTCTCCTTCGAGCGGGCGTCGTCGGTTCCCAGTTGCCTGCCCTTCAGGCCACCGTGCTTCCGATCGTACAGGGAGACACACTTTTTTTTGCTACCGATGGAGTCCGAAGTGATTTTTCGGTGACTCTCTCCGCCCGGGAGAATCCGCAAAGGGCGGCAGACAGAATTCTCGAGCAATATCGCAGCGGAAATGACGACGCGCTCGTTCTAGTCGCGCGGATAACGGGAATTAGCCAATGAAGACCGCAACTCGAGGCAAGACGAAGCCGCTGGCGGGTTTTGAAGACGAGTACCGCTCGTCATTGCGTGAGTATGCGGCGGGGGGAGGCGAACCCGCTCTGGGCCGCGCCTACGAACTCGGCCGTCGAGCGCTCACCGAGCAAAAGAGTCTCGTGGAGATGGCTTCCCTGCATCATCAAGCTGTGGTGGCTTTGGTTTGCGATGCGGAAAGTGGGAAACGCCGGGAGGAATTGCTCCGGTCGAGCGCCGAATTCCTCGCGGAGTGCTTATCTCCTTATGAGATGGCACACCGCGGATTTCAGGATGCGGTGAAGGCTTTGCGGCAATTGAACGAAACGCTTGAAGAGGAGATCAAGCGCATCGCGTACGCTGTGCACGACGAGGCTGGGCAACTGCTCGTCGCCGTGCACCTCGCGCTGGCCGAAGTGGCTCTGGAACTGCCCGAGCCCCAGCAAGCGCAGTTCGCGCGGATTAAAGAAATGTTGAACCAAGTTGAGAAACATTTACGACGGTATTCCCATGAACTTCGGCCTACAATCCTAGATGATCTCGGGTGGATTCCCGCGATCCGTTTTCTAGCGGAAGGAATTTCGAAACGCGCCGGTCTGCCGATTCACATCGATGCGGCCGTTTCCGGACGCCTGCCTAGCGCCATTGAGACGACACTTTATCGCATCGTTCAAGAAGCGCTAACCAACGCCGTCAAGCATGCGAAGGCGAGCAATATCTGGATTCGCGCGTGGAGAGAAAATCTTGTGCTGTGCGGTTCGATCCGGGACGACGGCGGGGGTTTCGACTCCGGCCAAGCTCGTGCGATACCAGGCCGCAAGGGCTTAGGACTAATTGCAATGCAGGAGCGAGTGACTGCCATTGGCGGAACACTGCAAATCGACTCCCGCCCTGGACTGGGAACTGAGCTTTCCATACGAATTCCCTTGGAGGATAAACATGCCAATTCGAATCGTGCTCGCCGATGACCACGTGCTGGTACGTCAGGGTCTGAAATCATTGCTGGAGCGGGAGAGATTTCAGGTTGTTGCGGAAGCATCCGATGGGCAAGAAGCAGTGCGCCTAACGGAAACGCACCACCCGGATATCGCCGTCTTTGACATCAGCATGCCGACGCTGAACGGCATTGATGCGGTTCGCGAACTGGGTCGTTCCTCCCCAAAGACGAAAGCAATTCTGCTTACGCAGCATGAAGAGGAACAGTATGTCCACGAAGCGCTCGAAGCTGGCGTAAAGGGATACGTCCTGAAGAATCAGGTCGCAAGCGACCTGATTCACGCAATTCAACAGGTCTCTCGAGGAGAGATCTATCTAAGCCCGGGCATATCGCGCGCGGTGATGGAGGCGTACCGCTCCAAATCGGACAGGCCAGCAGATCCTTTGACCGGACGCGAGCGGCAGGTGCTGCAATTGATTGCCGAAGGAAAATCTACGAAGGATGCGGCTTCCCTTCTTGGTATCAGCGTGAAAACAGCCGAATCGCACCGCATGAGACTCATGCAGAAGCTGGATATCCACGAGACAGCAAGTCTTGTGCGCTACGCTGTGCGCCGGGGGTTGGTACAGCCCTGAACGGAAAACTTTTCTGTAACCGCCGCAAAGCTTCGATGTTTCCTCTTCTCAATACTGCCCTCGGCAGTACAGGCCCCTATTCACAATTCTCTGGACGACACCACGCTACATCACTTCTGAGTGAGGCTTCTTGTCACTGGCGATGAATCTTGATGGAGGCTGCAGGCGTTGTTCCCGTGGCCCCACTGTAAATGGAACTCTTGCCGTAGGTTAAGAAACGACGGCCAGATCGTCTTCCGCATAAGCCTCCCAGCCGATCAGGTCTTTACCTCAGGGAAATATAGGAAACCACCCGATTGCCTGGGAGCGCAGTAATTCCATAATCTGGAAGTGACACGATGCCCACACGCATTTTACTTGCCGATGATCATGCCCTGGTCCGCCAAGGACTGAAAGCATTACTTGAAAAACAAGGATTTCAAGTTGTGGCCGAGGCCTCGGACGGGCAAGAAGCGCTGCGCTCGGCAGAGCAGACGCACCCTGACGTCGCCATCATCGACATCAGCATGCCCTTGCTGAATGGTGTCGACGCGGCTCGCGAATTGAAGAAATCCTCTCCGCAAATCAAGGTCATACTTCTCACGCAACACGACGAGGATCAGTATGTCACCGAGTCTCTGCGCGCCGGCGTCAACGGCTATGTGCTGAAGTGCCAGGCGGCGGACGCCCTGGTGCACGCGATACAAGAGGTCTGTCGCGGGTCCATATATCTTAGCCCGAACATTTCGCGTGCTGTTGTTGATGCTTATCTATCCAAGACGCAAAGTTCGACTGATTCTCTCTCTGGTCGTGAGCGCCAGGTTCTTCAATTAGTTGGTGAAGGAAAGTCCACGAAAGACATCGCTGTGCACCTGGGGATCAGTGTAAAAACGGCTGAATCGCACAGAGCGAGACTCATGAAGAAACTCGATATCCACGAAACAGCGAGTTTGGTTCGCTACGCCATTCGCCGCGGTTTGATCCAGGCCTGACACCACGCCCAAAGGGTTTGCCAGTAGACAATTCTCGGTCATTTCACTCGGTCGAAATGGGTGATTGACCGGATTGAAATCATTTGGCAACTGGCTATGCTGCAATGAAAGGAGCGGGCTGCCTCCGTGGACAGGGCCCCCACCTCGATCACCCCGATAACCGAACTGCGCTGACACGGAGGCGGTCCGAGCTTAAAGCGTTAGAGGAATCGGTGACAGAAGCATTTTGGCGGACAAGGCAAGAGAAGCGAACCGGGATTCGTGATCGAAGATGGGCACAAGTGCCAATGAGCTCAAACAAGTTCACTAGCTGCTCGCGGAAACGACAGGAAGGTTTCAAATCCGCAAACGATCCTTCTGATGTCGCCATCCTAGGCATGGCGGTTGATTCTCAATCATTATTTCGCCGCAGTGTCCCGCGCTTGTTGCCTCGCAGAGAAAATGAACCTGCAGAAGCAGCGGCGATCGAGGCCACTTCTCGACACGGAGAACAGCACTCAATCTCAATAGGCACTATGGACTTTAGAGAAGCTTCGCCGCTGAAATTCTTACTTATTCCTGCAACTTTTTGGCACCGCCTAGCGCGGTGCAAGCTAACGAAACCCAGATTGGAAGGTTATTTCACAAATGCCTGCGCGGTCTGGACGACTTGAGAAACGGATTCGGCTGGCGGTCCCGGTGCAGATTTCCAGCCCCCTGGACCCGGCCGCGACTGAGCGGACGACTACGGAGAACGTCTGCTCGCTGGGAATACGCATTCTGACCCAGCGGGCTAGAGATTTGAATGAGCGACTGATGATCCGCTCGCTCATGGGTGATCTGCGAACCCTCGCTCGCGTTGTTTACTGTCACCGGCTCCCAGACGGACGGTTTGGTGTCGGATTACAGTTCCAAGGAGAAGTCGTCAACTGGTCAAAAGGCTCGGCCACCGATTGAACGGCCAGCACGGGGAATCTTCGCATCTTCCATACCGCAGCCTCGTGGAAAAAGCGAACATTTATCTATGCGCTTAAGAGAACAGGCCAACACCGGTATTGGTCTGCCCGAAATCGGATTCGGCACGTGGAATTGGCGCGGAGGTGTCGGACCGCTACGGACGGCAATCGAATATGGCGCTTGCCTCATAGACACGGCAGAAGCATATGGACCCCTCAGCGTCACCGTGCCGGTGGAAGAGCGCCCGTCACGTTCGAGCGGCTCAGGCTTAGCGAGGAGAGAGGGTTGGAGTGGGTGAAGACTACTGCTCGAAGATCAAGACTGCGGGATTCGGATCGCTCGACGAAACCACCACAAACTTCGAAGTGGAAACCACATATACGATGCCGCTCCCTCCAATGCTCCCTCCAATAGTTCCTCTTCCATTGGTTGGGAATGAGGATACGGAGTACGTGGCATTGGCCGCCACGGCCAAACTCGGTCCGCCCGCGGCGCCGATATCCTCGGTACCGGTGATATTGCCCGTCGGGATGGCACCGTCGGCCGTGAACTCACCGGAGAAGATAACAGCACCAAGCGTCGCCGGGGTAGTCGTCGAGCTGGCATACCTACCATTCACCGCGCTATTGGTTAACGACCCCGCGGCCTGGGGCTCGCCGAACCCGAACAAAACAGAACTATCCGGGGCGAGGAACAAGGCCTGGTTGGAGCTCACCATGTAGGCAACCACGTAATCCGCTCCGATCCTGATTGCTGCCCGGCCATTACTTGCCACACTGCACGTCCCGAACAGACCGGTGGCCGACCCTGGTGCGCCGCCGCAGTTCTGGTCGTAGGTTAGAGTGAGAGCCCCATTACTATTGCCAGTGAGCAAACCTACGAGCACGTTAGACGCGGGGCCTGTTCCTTTACCGCACCCGGACGCGGAGCGCCCTGTAAGGTACATCACCATGCCACCATTCAGCGAGGCGTTGGAGAAACTTCCCGTTGCACTTTGCTGCCGCAGCACGACGCCGTTTAGGAGTGGGGTCAAAATCGTGACCGGGTCCACCTCCATCGCGAACAGTTTTCCCGCGTTAACGATGTAAAAAACCATATTGAGGCTCGGTGGCACTCCGCCGACCAAGGGGGGCAGGATCATTATGCCCCGGCCGCTTGTGGTGTCAGATACTGTGTACTGCGCCGCATAGCCGGTCCAGGTAGTAAACATACCCGACTGGTTGACGTCCGCGGCTCCGTCCGTGAAAATGCCCGCTCCGTTCGCAGTAAGACGGCCCGCAATCGCCGTGCGATTGTTCCAGCTGTCCAAGCCGGCGACACCAAACGCATAGTCACCCGTTATTTTGGATGTGTTGTATGCAGTGGTGTCCACCTTCTCCATGGTCCCCGAGCCGACCGTTCCGGTTCCTCCCGCAGCATCGGCCTCGATGAACTTGGCGTTGCCGTTGGCCATCATCGCGAACGCGAGCGTGCCTCCACCCGGAATATTTAGGGCCATCACCCCCCGGTGGTCAGCACCGATCTCATAGGCGCCGGTAAACGTTTGAGCGATTAGTTTCTCCTGCGGGCCTGCGCCGTTCGTGTCCAGTTCGCCGTTCGTCAGCTTCCCGGCCCCGTCCGCCGTGAATCTTCCCACGGCGGCGAAAACGGTGGAGGCGCCGCCACCGCCGGTGGTCATCCCGTTGAATGTAAATGCGTAGTCGCCCTTCAGCTCGGCGTTGTTCACTCCGGGAGTACTCTGGGCTCGGACCGTCGAAGCAAGAACCAACGCGAAACTCATGGTCAGCAGAGCATTCAGCTCTCTCATTTTCCCTCTCCGTCTTGGCTGGGCGGTCGGATGGGACTGTTTTCGTTGCGAACCAGCAATCATGACAGCTTCCTGTGGGACGGCACCCACGTCTTAAGCTGAAACTATGCTTAATGTCGGGACGAAGACGCTCTCGATTAACTCATCCACTCTATCCTGCTCTTGACCATCTTCGAGACGCTGACCGCCCTTCTACCTTATCTATGCGTCAGGAGCGACCGGAGGGCAATCGGGTGGTTACCGGAAAACTGCGATGGGGAAATGCCCTAAAATGCGGGCGATAGCGATTGGACCCGCGTTTCGCCCATGCGTCGGCAAGGGGCCTGGGCAGTCGCAGGATAACTGGATTGAGATTATCGAGTACCTGGGGGGAAATGGAAGGACGCCGGCAGTAACGGTGAGAAACGCGCGGGGGCTTGTTGCTGTGTAGTTCCTACGGTTGAAGCGTTGGATTTCGAAATCAAATACGCAGATGGATTGGCACGGACGCACTGAGAGCGGAGAGTCTTAAAGATCTTCACTCAATCTACATTCCCGATTTTGAATCTTGGAATCGCCCTTCGTTTTCTCCTTCGGCGGTACCCGGATGCTGAACGCGCACAGTACTACGCAACCCGGGAAATCATCCCTCAATGCTCCTAGTACCATTGGTAGGACGCTCTCACAATCCGGCGAACAACTTAACCAGAGGGGGAATTCCTTACCGGGACTGGCAAAAGGCCAAGGACGTTCTATGGCAGGCCAATGAATGCCCAATTTCTGGCCGTTCGGTCAACCCAAGGCCATGCCCAATTTTTGGTCTTCTGGCCAGTTGTCTCCTCGCAGCCCGTCGGTTCACACTCCTCCTTCGAAGAATAGTACTAGTAGTTACAGAACTTTAGAGGCTGCTCTCCGGCTAGCTGTTCCTCCTCATCCCAGCCAACCTCGCACCGGGGGAAGTTTCGCGAAAGAGACACTATGAATCGTTGGGGTTTGATCTTATTGGTTGTAGTGGCGCTTACTACTACGGGATGTTCTGGATTTGTTTCCGGGGCAAACACCTCGGCTCTGGTAGCGCCGATGGTCACATTGCAGCCCGCGAACCAGACCGTTACGGCGGGGCAGACGGCGACCTTCTCTGTTACTGCCAATGGCACCGCCCCCTTGACCCACCAGTGGAAGAAAAATGGTGTCGCCATAAGCGGGGCTGTCTCCTCCAGCTACACCACGCCGGCCACCGCTAATTCCGACAACGGAGCACAGTTCATCGTGCTGGTCAGCAACTCAGTTGGGAGTGTCACCAGCGGCGCGGCTACGCTCTCGGTGAATGCAGGAGCGGTGGCGCCCTCGATCACCACGCAACCTGCAAGTCAGACGGTGATGACGGGCCAAACAGCGACCTTCAATGTGGCCGCCGCGGGTACGGGTCCCTTGAGTTACCAGTGGCAGAAGAACGGGACGGCCATCATCGGTGCGACATCTTCCGGCTATACCACGCCGCCCGCTGCAGCCTCCGACAACGGGGCGCAGTTTACGGTGCTGGTCACCAACTCGGTCGGAAGTATGACCAGTGGCGCAGCCGCGCTCACGGTGAGTGCGGCCCCGGTGGCGCCTTCGATTACGACGCAGCCGGTCAGCCAGAGCGTCACAGCGGGTCAGACAGCTTCCTTCGGCGTGGCCGCGACGGGTACGGGTCCCCTGAGTTACCAGTGGCAGAAGAACGGAACGGTCATTACGGGTGCGACGTCTTCCAGCTACACTACCCCGGCCACGGCAACCTCTGACAACGGAGCGCAGTTTACGGTGCTCGTCAGCAACACGGCCGGAAGGGTAACCAGTAACGCAGCCGCGCTCACGGTGAGTGCGGCCACGGTGGCCCCTTCGATTACCACGCAGCCGGTCAGCCAGAGCGTCACAGTGGGTCAGACAGCTTCCTTCAGCGTGGCGGCCGCAGGCGCCGCCCCGCTGAGCTATCAATGGCAGAAGAACGGGGCGAACATCGTGGGGGCAACCTCGGCCTCCTACACGACCTCGGCGACGATGATCTCCGATAGCGGGTCGACGTTCCGAGCGGTGGTGAGTAACACGGCAGGAACGGTAACGAGCGCCGCGGCCACACTGACGGTGAATGCGGCTCCGGCGCCAGGTATTCAGGTGAGTCCTGCCTCCATCAACTTTGCAAACGCCGTGGTCGGAACTACCTTGTCTCAAGTCTTGATCGTCACCAATACCGGCACGGCCACACTGAGCATTACCCAAGTGACGGCATCGGGCTCAGCCTTCGCTGTCAGTGGATTTTCACTGCCCTTGAACGTGAGTGCGGGGCAGCGAGCCACAATCAATGTAGCTTTCCTGCCAACCGCAGTTGGCCCCGTGTCCGGCAACATCTCCATTGCGAGCAACGCGATTGGTTCCCCGCTGGCCATTTCCTTAAGCGGAACGGGCGTGGCTTCAACTTTTCTGCTTGGAGCGAATCCGACAAGCTTGAACTTTGCAAATGTGAACGTGGGGAGCACCAGTTCGTTGAGCGTCACGCTGACGAACAATGGCAATTCAAACGTCACGATTTCGAGTGTGACGGTCGCGGGCGCGGGATTCAGCGCCACGGGGGTCACCTCGGGCACGGTCCTGACGCCCAACCAATCCATCGCGCTGAATCCTGTATTTACGCCAACCGCTGCCGGTAGCGTAACCGGCAGTGTGTCCGTGCTCAGCAACGCCACGAACTCGCCGGCAACAATTTCTCTAAGCGGCGTCGGTGTCACACCCGCAAGTTCGGCGTTTACCACGTGGGTGGCGCCTAGTCTCGTCAGGGTGGGGCCGACCAATGCCCCCGGCACGACTTCTTCCATCAGCCTCTCCGGTGCCCGCGGCGAGACGCTAGACACTCAGATTATCGTCACCGCACCGGCGGGTGGCTTGACCAACGTGAACCTGAGCCCTTCAGCGCTCACCGGTCCAGGTGGCGCAACCATCGCGGCCTCCAATGTTGTGCTGTATCGCGAATACTATGTAACGGTCAGCGGCACGGTTCCTCAAGGCGGGTTTCCCTCCGGCGGAACGAATCCACCGCTTGGTTCGGGAACCTACGCGGAACCGCTCATTCCCTTCAATGATCCTGCGACTGGTTTGGCTCTGTGCGGAACTGCGGCGACGCTCAAGGCCTGCAATGCGACGATCAGCGCGGGGCAGAATCAACCTTACTGGATCGACATTTCCGTGCCGCGCGGACCGAGTAACAGCCCCCCGGGAACCTATACCGGCACGATTACGGTAACCAGCACCCAGGGAAACGTGACCGTACCCATCACGGTGACGGTGTGGAATTTTGAACTTCCGTTAAAACCCACCGAGCTTTCCGAGTGGACTCTTTGGAATCCCAATACGGGCAACACCGTAGCCACTTTGGCGCAAGCTCTCATGCGCAACAAGGTCATGAGCCGGTACGATAATGCCATCTCCGCCGTGCCCAACATGGCTACTTTTGGTATGAACCGGGTCGGTCTGGACGGATCATTTTATATTGGCATGCAGTGCAACGGGGGGTTCAGCAGCTTGCCAACACAGGTGCA
>Ga0137409_10002318_pt1 | contig 20505 bp, 20 predicted proteins | sample CZODoug1_16funga_FD_122059 | JGI IMG/M metagenome (GOLD analysis project Ga0137409, IMG submission 122059) | Vadose zone soil fungal communities from Angelo Coast Range Reserve, California, USA - CZODoug1_16fungal (Hybrid Assembly) | ecosystem: Environmental > Terrestrial > Soil > Vadose zone... | reverse complement strand
CCTGTCGAGGTGGATCACGTCTTTCCGGGAGAGGGTCAACGGACGCTGATTCTTGACGCCCGTCCTTTGTCTTTGCCGGGCCATTCCGAGCGCAGGGTTCTGGTGACTTTCCAGGACATCACGGCGCGCAAACAGGCGGAAGCGGCCAACGATCTGCGTGCCATCGCGGAACGCAAAGAAGAGTTGTGGCGCAGCGAGGCATTTCTCGCAGAGGCTCAACGCCTCAGCTTAACCGGTAGCTTCTCCTGGCGGGTAACGACAGACGAAATCACGTGGTCAGCACAGCTCTATCGGATTTTCGAGTTTGACCAGGGTATGCCCGTGACGCTCGAGCTGATCGGCACTCGAGTCCACCCGGAAGACATCCCGTTGCTGCAGGACATGATCGAACGGGCACGAGGCGCCGGCACCGACTTTGAATATGAGGTCCGGCTGCAGATGCCCGAGCAGTCGATCAAGTACCTGCACATGGTTGCTCACGGGACGCGAGACCAGGATGGCCGGCTGGAGTACATCGGGGCCGTTCAAGACGTGACGGCGCGGCGTTTGTCGGAGCAGGCGCTCGGGAAGGCACAATCCGAGCTCGCACACGTCGCCAGGGTTACCACCCTCAGCACTTTGACTGCGTCCATCGCGCACGAAGTGAACCAGCCGCTCTCGGGCATCATCACTAACGCGAGCACCTGTCTGCGGATGCTCGCCGCGGACCCGCCGGATGTCGACGGCGCGCGCGAAACCGCACGGCGGACGATCCGCGATGGCAACCGTGCGTCTGATGTGATTGCGCGAGTGCGTGCCCTGTTTACCAAGAAGGAATCGACGACCGAATCGGTTGACCTGAACGAGGCCACGCGAGAGGTGATTGCGCTGTCGTTGAGTGAGCTTCAAAGAAATCAGGTGATGCTGCGGGCTGAACTTGTCAGCGACCTGCCGCATGTCACAGGGGATCGTGTGCAGCTGCAGCAGGTCATCCTGAACCTGCTCCGGAACGCCTCAGACGCGATGAGCGGCGTCGACGATCGCCCGCGACAATTACTGATCAGAACCGAACGAGAAGGCGGGGATCGTGTGCGCGTGACCGTGCGGGATGCCGGTGTCGGCATCGGGCCTCAGGCCATGGACAGGCTGTTCGATGCGTTCTACACGACCAAGAGCGGCGGCATGGGTATCGGGTTGTCTGTCAGCCGCTCGATAGTCGAGAAACATCACGGTCGTCTCTGGGTAGAGCAGAATGACGGACCAGGCGCCACGTTCGCGTTTTCCATTCCTGGCGAACCCCTCGCTCCGGAGGGGGAGCGGGAATCGCTGGAAAAGCCCGTTGATATCAAGGTATGATGGCTGATCGGCGCGCAGCGGCGCATGATGCGGGCATCACCAGCGGCCTAGGAGGCCACGGAGATGAGCGTGCAATGATCGCCGAACGTCCCCTCGTGACCGTCATCGACGACGACGAGTCCGTCCGGGAGTCGCTCCCCGACTTGCTGCGGGAGTTAGGCTTTGCGGCCCTGGCCTTCTCCTCGGCGGAAGCGTTCCTCGCATCCGATTGCGTCCACGAGACCAAGTGCCTGGTCCTCGACATCCTGATGCCCGGGGGAATGTCAGGACCCGATCTCCAACGAGAATTGACGCGTCGCCGCCAACAGATTCCGACCGTCTTCATCACTGCCAACGGAGATGAGACCGTCCGTCAACGCTTGCTCGCAGAGGGGGCCGTGGCATGTGTGTTCAAGCCGTTCAGCGAGACGACTCTGCTTGAGGCGATCAATGCCGCACTTGGAGTGAACTGAGCGATCCGCGAAGTGAGGGCCTCCACTTATGACGGACGCCATACCAACGGTGTTCGTTGTTGACGACGATATCTCGGTGCGCGAATCGCTGGAATTGCTGATTCGCTGCGCCGGCTGGCAGGCGGAGACATTCGCGTCGGCACAAGAATTCCTCGCCCGTCAACGGGCCGTTGCGCCGAGCTGCCTGGTGCTCGATGTGAGCATGCCGGGCCTCAACGGCCTCGATCTGCAGCAGCGCGTCGCTGTTGAGCGCGCTGACATGCCGATCATTTTCATCACGGGTCACGGCGACGTGCCGATGTCGGTTCAGGCAATGAAGGCAGGGGCCGTCGAATTCCTCACGAAGCCGTTTGGCGACAACATACTCCTGACGGCCATCCGGAACGCCATCGACCGCAGCCGTACGGCACTGAGTCGCGAGGCGGAGATCCGCGGCCTCCGGGACTCCTACGCGTTGCTCAGCCGCCGCGAACGGGAGGTCATGGCATTGGTGGTCTCCGGCCGGTTGAACAAGCAGGTCGGCGGCGAGCTGGGCATCAGCGAGATCACGGTGAAGGCGCACCGGGGCAAGGTGATGCGAAAAATGAAGGCCGGCTCGCTCGCCGACCTGGTGAAGATGGCCGCGCAACTCCGGCTCGCGCCTGTGACGATGCGAAATCATCCCTCCGCGCATTAGACCTTCGTCCAATTGTCGCACCGGGTTTAGCCTCGCCATCCTGTAGCCGTCGCGAGTCGACGACCATCGGTAACGAGGTGATGTGCCATGACGGCCACAATTGCGGTGCGCATGCCGAACGACGTCTACTTGCAACGACTCCGTGTCCTCGGAGCGTGGTGGCGCCTGGGGTCCAGCGCCCTCAACCCGGACTTGCTCATCGAGCACGCACAGGACGGAGCGGGTCGTGAAGGATATGCGCCATGCGACGTGCCGGGTCGCGGCTGAATCGGGGCGTGGGCGCCCTCCTCCCCCTGCTGGGTCTCGTCGCCGTGCTGGCGGCCCGGACCGCGTCGCCACGCGCTCTCCGAGCGGCGTCGGGTGACACTCGCACCCTGGTCCTGTCGGATCAGGCCCGTCGCTACCTGGCGCTCCAGTTTCGGGCGTTCGCTACCGAGTTCATGGGATGCATGATCGGCGACGTGCGCGGTGCGGCGGTGCTGGTGCGGCGCATCGCGCCGGCCGACGTCGAACCGGCTCAGTCGACGCAAACGCACGTCATGCCGACGCGGACCTGCGAGCAAGCCGGATGGCAGGGAACGGTCGGCATGATTCACAGCCATCCGGGCGGTGAGCGGTGTTTCTACTTTTTTCCGGGCACTCGGGTTGCCAGCTCGGACGCGCAGTCCTTCGCAATGCAGTCGTACGCCATCGACGCGATCATGTGTGGCGACAGCATCGTATGGGTGAATCGCGATCTCGTGCAGCGGGAGCTGTCGCTCACCGGGAAGCGCTTGCCGCAGGCCATCGCGCTGGCCCCTGGTAACCGCCTGCGGTAGCGCGACGCCGACCCCACGAAAGGAACATGTAGCGCGCCTCACCAATCCCCTCATATTAGGCGCATGCGGCGTCTGGGTCTTCCAACGTACAAAGCTTTGGAGGTGAAGTATCATGCTGATACGAGTTGGTAACGCGAAGGATGTCGCGGCGGGGCAGATGCGCGTCTTCGATGTCTCGGGAACCAAAGTAAGCGTGACGAGTCTGGACGGTCATCTGTATGCCTTCGATGACACCTGTACCCACATGGGATGCTCGCTTGCGACGGGCAAGCTGGATGGCACGACCGTGACGTGCCACTGCCACGGCAGCCAGTTTAACGTGACCTCCGGTGCCGTGCTCCGCGGACCAGCCACGCGCCCCGTGCGTTCCCGGCTGGTGCAAGTTGAGGGCGAGGCTCTGCTCGCCGAGGCGTGACGAAGGTCTTCATGCCACCGAACGATGCGGTCGTCCGCCGAGTCAAGGAAGCCTTAGCCTTCGCTTCACCGATAGCTCGCGGCCGGCTGCGATCCGCTTGGCCACGCCAGCCGTAATCTGAACTCCCGCCGCAACAGCAGCATCGCGAGCCCGAACTGCACGAACACGGACGCTACCGACAGCCACCACAGCCAGTGCAGCTCGAAGCCAGGCAGGCGCGACAGGATCACGCCGGGGATGGCGACGAGGGCGATGCGCACCACCGATGCGATCAGCGAGGGGACGGTGTTGCCCATGGCCTGGAAGGTGCTACCAGCCACGAACACCAGGCCCGACGCGACGTAGTTGAACGAGATGATGCGCAGGTACTCCGTCCCCACCGCGATGACGGCCGGGTCCTTGCTGAACACGCGCACCAACGGCCCCGGCAGCAAATGGCAGGCGGTCGCGAACGCCGCCATGATGGCCACCGACAGCCACGCAGCATCCTTGAACGTGTCCTTCACGCGTTGCGCCAGGCGCGCCCCGAAGTTCTGGCCGGCCACGGGAGCCACGGAGAACGCCAGCGCGACGACCGGCATGAAGCCCGCCTGGATGATGCGCATGCCGATGCCGAATCCCGCCTGCGCCGCGGCGCCGAACGGCCGGGTGATCGCGTAGACCAGGCTGAGATACACCGTCATGATGCCGAACTCCACGCCGCTCGGCAGGCCGATGCCGAGCATGCGCTTCCAGACGTCGGGTCGCGGCCTCCAGGCCGACGGGTCGAACCGCAGGAACGAGCCGACTTTTCGGAAATACGCGGTGAGCCATACCAGGCCGACCACGATGGCGATGAGTGAGGCCACGGCCGCGCCGGCGACGCCGAGCGGATGGCCCGTGCACCAGCCGAAAATGAGGAATGGCGCGAGGATCATGTTGATGATGACCGTCGCGGTTCCCACCACCATGCCGGTCTTGAAGTTGCCGATGGCGCGCAGGGCGGCGCTCATGGCCACGAGGCCGAACTGCAGCGCCATGGCCGGGACAAACCAGGCGAGGTACTGCGCGGCGAGCTCGGCGGTGCGCGCGTCGGCGGCCATGCCGCGGGCGTACGGGAGGCGCGTCGCCAGGCCGACCACGAGGAACAAGGCGCCCGTCACCATGGCCAGCACCTGCGCCTGGTTGAAGAGCATTACGGCTGCGGGCGCGTCCTTCCGGCCCACGGCGTGTGAGATCACGGCGGTGGTGCCGACGCCGAGCATCTGCGTGAGGGCGAGCACGATGAAGGTGAGGTTGCCGGCGATGCCGACGGCGGCGACGGCGGCGGTGCCGAGGCGGCCCACCCAGTAGAGGTCGATCAGGAAGTAGAGGGTCTGAAACAGCATGGTCACGAGCATGAAGCCCGTGGTTTTCAGCAGGTGGCGGGTGATAGGGCCGGTGGTGAGGTCTTGCATGGGGACCGAAGATGGTGGGAAGGCTGGCGGGCCGCTACGAGGCCTCGAGGATCAGGTGAAGCAGGCGCGTAGGCGGCGCAAGGTCGATTTCTGCGCCGCTCATTCGTCGTTAGTGGAACCCAAACGACCGGGACGCCCCACAATGGCGGACATGTGGAACTAGACACTTATATGATCGAGGAGAGAGCAATGCTCAAGACAACGACGTTCAGCCTGGCGCTGGCAATCGTGGGACTGCTGACGGTGGCGCCTTCCAGTCGCGCTCAGCGTACCGCGCCGTCCGCAGCCGGCCTCAAGCCGGCGCGCACGGGATACGTTCCGGCAAACGGCCTCAACTACTACTACGAGATCCATGGGCGGCGCGCCGGCGGGGCGGGGGGGGCGCCCCTGCTCGTGCTGCACGGCGGGCTCGGCTCCGTCGCGATGTTCGAGCCGGACCTTGCGCAGCTCTCCAAAGGCCGGCAGGTCATCGCCGTCGATCTCCACGGCCACGGCCGCACGGCCTTGGGAGACCGGACGATCGACTATATCGACATGAGCAACGACTTGGCTGCGGTCGTGAAGCAGCTGGGCTACGACACCGTGGACGTCCTCGGCTACTCCATGGGCGGGGGCGTTGCGCTGCGACTGGCGATTCAGCATCCCGCGGTCGTGCGTCGCCTGGTACTCGTTTCGACGCCCTACTCGCCGAGCGGGTTCTATCCGGAAATGATCCCTCTGCAAGCAGCGCTGAGCGGGGCCATGGCGGACGCGATGAAAGAGACGCCGATGTATAAGTCGTATGTTGCCGTCGCGCCGCGCCCGCAGGACTTCCCGCGGCTGCTCGATCAGATGGGCGCCTGGATGCGTCAGAGCTATGACTGGTCGGAGGACGTCAAGAAACTCAAGGGTCCGGTGATGCTCGTGTACGGGGACGCCGACATGATTCGGCCCGAGCACATCGTCGGTTTCTATCAATTGCTGGGCGGCGGCTTGAAAGACGCGGGATGGCGACGCGAGCACATGTCGCAGAACCGACTCGCGATTCTTCCCAACGTCACCCATTACGAGATGGCGATATCTCCCGCGCTGGTCCCCACAGTCGTGCCGTTCCTGGATGGCCCGAGTGGCTCTCGCTAGTGTGTGTCGAGCGGATGTTTGCTCCGCTCGTAGAACTCGTTTTGCAGCCGCAGGCTCTCCTGGTCCGCCTTGACCGCGCGGATCGCCTGCACGATCCCGTTGATCCAGGTCTTTGCCTCGAACTCGCCCAGCTCGCGCGTCGCGGCGGCGCCTTCGCCGGCGTAGTGATTCGGGAACCGCGCGTACCACCAGATGCCGGTGTAGAGGCCTTCCGGTAACGCCGCCAGGCGCGCCTGATCGGCACCGGATTCCTGCGTCGCGCGATCCAGGTGCACCAGGTCAGGCCGGGCGATCATGCTCATGGACGTCTCGCTTTCGCCGGCATGCATGTCGGTCGCGGGGTTCGATTTGTGCGTCGGCTCGCCCTTCCCGCTGCGCGCGATGCCCGCTACGTACACGACGTAATCGTGCGATGCCTCGAGCTGCGCCTGCGCGAAATACGGGAGCAGGCTGTTGTTGCCGCCGTGGCCGTTCACGATGATGACCTTTTTGCAGCCGTTGCGGGCCATCTCGTCGGTCGTCTCTTGGAGCAATTCGAGCTGCAGGTGCGCACTGTAGGCGACCGTGCCGGGCTGCTGCTTGGCCTCGAAGATCTGCCCGAAGTAGTACTCGGGAAAGACGATCGCGTATTCCTGCTGGGCGGCGTTGAGCGCCACGTAGCGGACGTTGAGCAGATCGTTGCCCAACGGCAGATGCGGGCCGTGCTTCTCCAGGATGCCGAAGGGGAGCAGGCACGTCCCTCGTGCCCGGCCGATGGCGTCGCGGAACTCGGCGGCGCTCAGCTCCTCCCAATGCACCGACAGCTTCGTTTGCGGCGACGCTGGTGACGGTGCCTGTGCCCATATGACGGAAGCGCACAGGGCGTTGATGGAAAGCAGCAGGGTCTTGTGCAAGGGGTCCTCCCGTATGCGTGGGCCTGGGGCGCTTACGTTGCTTGCGGGCGGCGATTCCCGCCAGTCCGCGCCGGTTGTCGATTCCGGTGCCCGCCGCTCGTCGTCAGTTTGAAGGGGCACAGACGGCACGTTCACGCGACGGTCGGAGGAATCATCAGATGCGAAACCTCATTGTTTCCGAGTTCATGACGCTCGATGGTGTGATCCAGGCGCCGGGTGGCAAAGACGAGGATCGCGATGGCGGGTTCCAGCACGGCGGCTGGACCATGCCGTACTGGCACGATGACATCGGCAAGAGCTTCGGCGCGATGATGCAGGATGTCGATGCCCTGCTGCTGGGTCGGCGCACCTATGTGACGCACGCCGCGGCGTTCGAGCCGATGGCTCCGGGCGACCCGTTCGGGGATATGATGAACGCGCCCAAGAAGTACGTGGTATCGAAGACGCTCCAGAAGCCCACATGGCGCAACACCACGATCATCCGGGAGAACGTGATCGAGTCGGTGCGCGCCCTGAAGGAGCAGCCCGGCAGGAGCATTGCCACGGATGGCAGCAGCCAGCTCGTGCACGCGTTGTTGGCGCACGATCTGGTGGACGAGCTGCACCTGCTCGTCTATCCCCTGATGCTGGGGACCGGCAAGCGGCTGTGGCCGGGCGGGGTGGACCGGGCGTTCGTGCTGCGGTCTACGACGCCGTATCCAAGCGGGGTTGTAGGCTTGGACTATGTGCGCCGGCGCCCTTGAACACCAGCCACAGCATGATCGCCAGCTCTCCGAACAGGGCAGGCTGTGAGTAGGCGAACACCTTGTTCTGATAATCCGGAAAGAAGAGCCCTGTGAGGCTCAGGACTACGTAGGCGACGCCGTTGATGATGAGCCACACGCCGATGAACCGCGGCACGAACCGCGATTTGTACGCCAGGGCCCCCATGGGGAAGAGCCACAGCCCCCACAAGATCTCGGCGGCAACGATCTGAGCGTGATGCAACCGGAGGAACAGCATGACGAGTGCGTCACGCTGTGGCTTGTCGAAGACCGACAAAAAGTCGGCGCCCCCGCTTTGCGCGACCAAGAGGGCGCCGGCATCGTTCACCACGTTCACGAAGATGATGAGGGCGGGCATCACGCCGCCCACGATCACCAGCAGCACCGCGAGTTGCTGGTCGACCCCTTTGAACAAGCGGTAAAACGCCAGCACGAGGAAGATCAGGACCACGGCGCCGGCGAGATCGCTCAGCATGCCGAATCGGAACAGCCACTGGTGCGCGGCGATATTGCCGGCCGTCGCGGCCGCGTTGTCGTGGACGAAGAGCTTGTTGGGGATGTAGATGAGGCGCAGCGGCCCGAGCAGTACGAGGAGCAGATACCAGAAGCCGACCACTCTTCCTCGATTGCGGGCCGAGTTCATGTGTTCTCCTACGCAACGAGCGGATGGGAAGGTTTCAAAGCTACAAACACCATACGGCTTTGATCTTGCACAGTCTTGCAAGCATCTCTTCGTACTCTTTGTTAACGCCTGCTCGTTCCGTCACGCCGATGAACTGGATCATATATCCATGGCGGCCGGGCATGATGACAAAGGGATACATGCCGGCGAGTTTCCCGGCGCCGATGTCTTCACTGGATACGTTGGGGGCGTAGTACATGACGTGCGGCCCGTTCAAGGTGCCGACGCTGTCGTTCTCTTCCGGGTTCCAATACGTCCGCAGCACCGGAGACAGCATGTAGGAGATGCCGGCTCGTGCCGGCGCCTTGTAGTATCCGGTCTTGTAGCGGTCTTGGATGATCTTCTTTAGCTCGCCGGGAGGAGTGCCCTTGGCTTGCAACTCCGCGGCGTCAAGGAAGACCCGCATCTGTGCCTTGGCGCCCGCGTTGTCAAAGGAAATCGGGTAGAGAATATCGTCTCTGTATTCCCTCAGTGGCCAGGATCCCCTGAACGCGTCATCGCCGGTTCGGGCAACAAAGGCCTGGAATCCATTGGTACCCTGGCGGGCGACTTCGAAGCCCTTGGCAGGGTTCAACACGTACACCGTGGCATTGTCTCTGAGGTGCGGCGGCAGCGCGCTCAGGGCCAACTGGATTTCCAAATCTCGCGGTAACGGAGTGGTTTTATCTTGTGCGCTCGCTGTGAGCGAGAACAACAAGCCGATAGTAACCGCAATAACCCTTCTCATCGTGACCTCCAGCGTTGGGTTCCGAGATATGCAACGGTAGTGTTGCGTATTATACCGGGGCCCCCGGTAATATGCAACCCCGGTGTTGCATTTGTTTGGGGCGCGGACGGAAGAAAAAAGCCCCGCAGCAGAAGTCGCTGCGGGGCTTGATCTTCGAGCAGTCGGGTCAGCGCTGCGCCGTCTGGAACAGCGGCAGGAAGCGCTCGTAGCCCTCGGCCTGCAGGCGCTCGACCGGAATGAAGCGCAACGAGGCAGAGTTGATACAGTAGCGCAGCCCCGTCGGCGCGGGACCGTCGTCGAACAGGTGGCCGAGGTGGGAATCGGCGTGGGCCGACCGGACCTCGGTCCGCTTCATGAAAAGTGAGCGGTCGGTCTTCTCGGTGATGTTCGCCTGCTCGAGCGGCCGCGTGAAGCTGGGCCACCCGGTGCCCGACTCGAACTTATCGAGCGAGCTGAACAGCGGCTCTCCGGAGACGACATCCACGTAGATGCCCGCCCGGTGGTTGTCCCAGTACTCATTGTGGAACGGCGGCTCGGTGGCCTCGTGCTGCGTCACCTGATACTGCACTGGGGTCAGCGACCGCCGCAGCTCGGCGTCGCTCGGCTTCGTGTCATGCATGCTGGTTCGTTCCTCCGTCGCTGGGGCATCGGCGCCCCAGATTGTCCGCAGCCGCTGGTCTCGGCCGCACGCCACGCGATACATGCCGTACCGGACTGGATTCTTGCGGTAATAGTGTTGGTGATACTCCTCGGCCGCGTAGAACGGCGTGGTCGGCCGGATCTCGGTCGCGATCGGCTGGTGGAACCGCCCCTCCAGGGCGCGCCGCGATGCCGCGGCTATGCGGTGCTGGGCCGTATCGCGGTAAAAGATGGCAGTGTGGTACTCCGGGCCGTGGTCGCAGAACTGGCCGTCGGCCTGAGTCGGGTCGATGTCGTGCCAGAACGCGTCCACTAGGCGGTCGTACGAAATCTTGCGGGGATCGTACACCACCTGCACCGACTCGAGGTGTCCCGTCTGGCCGGTGGACACCTGCTCGTACGACGGATGGGGCAGGGTGCCGCCCATGTAGCCGACAGTGGCGGACACGACGCCCGGCACCTGGTTGAAGGCGCGCTCCATCGACCAGAAGCAGCCGCCCGCGAAGGTCGCGGTGTCGAGCGGCGCGGTCGTGACAGCGAGTGCGAGCAGGAAATTCATGGGCTGAACCTAGTAGGGCACGACATGCCAGTGAAGCGCCCGGGCACTTTCTTAGAGCTTTCTCACGGAGCTCACACTCCCCGTGCCGGCCGGTGCATCGTAGCTTAGGCTCTCGTGCAGATACTCCTCGTCGAAGACGATCGCGAGCTGCGGCGCTTTCTGAGCAAGGCGTTCCGCGAAGAAGGCTACGGCGTCACAGAAGCCGAGACCGGCGACCGCGCGCTGGAGCGCGCCCTGGGCGGCGGCTTCGGCTGCATCGTGCTCGACGTGATGTTGCCGGGGCGGGACGGCTTCAGTGTGGTGTCGGAGCTGCGCGCGCGCGGCGTGTTCACGCCGGTGCTGCTGCTGACGGCTCGCGACGAGCTCGAGGCGCGGGTAAAGGGCCTCGAAGGCGGTGCCGACGACTATCTCACCAAGCCGTTCGACCTGCCTGAGCTGCTCGCCCGGGTGCACGCGCTGATTCGCCGCGCCGAGCTGCGCCACCAGGACGCCACGCTGAAGGTGGACGACCTGACGCTCGACCCGCTCACGCGTCGGGTCACACAGGGCGAGCGGGTGGTGGATCTGAGTCCCCGCGAGTTTGCCCTGCTCGAGTTCCTGATGCGCAACGTCGGGCGCTCCGTGTCTCGCTCGCGCATCGCCGAGGCTGTGTGGAACTATCAGTTCGATCCCGAGACGAACGTGGTAGACGTGTACGTCAATTACCTCCGGAAGAAACTGAGCTTCGGGGGCCGCACGGCGCCGATCCGAACGGTCCGGGGAGTGGGATACCGCCTGGAGGGGGCCGCACCATGAGCGAGTCCCGGCTCGGCACGGTGCTCACCCGGCGGTTCGCGCGCGTGGCCTGGACCGGGCTCGCGGGGTACGCGCTCCTGGTCGTGGCGCTGTTCGCCGCGGCCGCGGAGATGGCTTTACGGCGCTCGCTCGAGCACTCCGCCGACCTCACCCAGTCGCTCCTCGGCGCCTACCGCGACTCGACGAGCGAGCCCGGGGGCGTCATGCCGTCGGCGCTGGCGGACCAGCTCGTCGCGATGGGCGGCCAGGTGGTGATCACCCGCACGACCACCGGCGCCGGAGGCAAGCAGGACGTCTATTTCGTATCCCCCGACATGCCTGCACGGCGGCTCGAGGGCTTGCCGGCGAGCGCTTCGCCGGACGACGTGCGCCGGGCGCTGCTCGCGGCGATCGCCCAGCGGGCGCGCTGGCGCTACCGGGTGCTGCACCGCGCGGCGGGTGCGTTCGACATCTACGTGGTCGCGAGCCGGGAATCGTACGTCGTCGCGCTGGGCGCGCTTGCGGCCGCGGCAGCGTTGCTGCTCCCCGGCGCGGGCCTCGCCGTCGCGCGGGGCGCCCGTCAGGCGGTGGCCGGCGCGCTGCGCCCGCTCGAGCGCGTCGCCGCCGAGACGCGCGCCATCGGTCCGGCGGAGCTGGGTACGCGCCTCACCAGCCCAACGGGCCAGGCCGAAGTCACGGAGCTCGCGGACTCGGTCAACCGCATGCTCGAGCGAGTGGACCGCGCGCACCGGGCCCTCCAGGCCTTCACCGCGGACGCGAGTCACGAGCTGCGCACGCCGCTGACCCACCTGCGCGCCCGGGTCCAGTGGGCGGCCGCGGAGGGCCGTACGGAGGGGGAAATGCGCGAGGCGCTCGGCGCGATGGAGCGCGTCCTCGATCAGACGGCCAAGCTGGTCGAGGAGCTGTTGCTCATCGCGCGGGGCGAGAACCGCCAGCTGGCGCTGGCGCACGCGCCCTTCGAGCTCGGCGCCGTGGTGAACGAGGTGCGGGAGATCACGGAAGCGATGGCGCTGGGGCGCGATCTCACGGTGTCCGCGGCGCCGTCGCCACCGCTCTGGGCCCTGGGGGACGCCGATCGGACCCGCCACATCCTCTTGAACCTCGCCTCCAACGCCGTGCGCTACACGCCCAGCGGCGGCGTCACGTTCGCGCTCGAGCGCAACGGGGCTATGGTGGGGGTGAGCGTGCGCGACACGGGACCCGGTATCGCGCCCGAGCATGTGGAGCGGATCTTCGACCGGTTCTTCCGGGTCGATCAGTCGCGCAGCCGCGACCTCGGGGGCACGGGGCTTGGCCTCGCAATCGCGCGCCTCTTGGCCGAGCTGCAAGGCGGCCACATCGCGGTCGCCAGCGCCCCCGACGCGGGCAGCACTTTCACCGTGTGGCTGCCCACGGCGGAGTCCCCGCTCGGTTCGTGAATCTCCCAGGCCCTACCAGGCCACGGCCATCACCACCAACCGGCAGAGCCTTTCACCGGCGGGACAGACGCTCAGGCGCAGCGTACCGTGCCGACTCCGGCTCGGCGGCGCGGCGACCGTGGGAGCGGCCGCGAAGTAGGCCGAGTCGGGCGTCACGCGGGGCGAGTCGAAGCGGAGGACTGTCCCGTCGTCCAGCTCGAGCGCCGGTTTGAGGCGGGCGTTGATGCGGACCCCTGGCGCGGCCACCAGGCGGAGCGGGGGCCCCGCCTCGAGGGCGACGAACGGTGGGGAGCCATGACAGGCGGCTACCGCGAGCGTCGCCAGCACGAGCATCGCGAACCGTGTCATTCGGCGAGCAGCTGTTGGATGCGCTGGTCCCACGTCCGAAAGTCTCCGTCGTCCAAATGGAACTCTCCATACCCGGTGTAGCGAATCATCCCCCGCTTGTCGATCAAAACAAAGCTCGGCCAATAGCGGATGCCATAGGCGTCCCACGTGCGGCGGTCGTTGTCCTGGGCATTCGGATACGCGATGCCCTGACGGGTAAGCGCCCCGGCAAGGTTGCCCTTGTCGTGCTCACCGGCGTAGGGTGGGAACTCCGGCGTATGAATACCGATGATCGTGAGTCCGCGCTCCCGATACAGCCGATCGTACGCCACCAGCGATGGCACGGTGCGCGTGCAGTTGCCGCACGTAAACACCCAGAAGTTGAGCAGCACCACGCGGCCGTGCAGCTCGGACAGCCGCAGCGGTCGGTGGGTGTTGAGCCAGCTCGTGTTGGTGAGCTCGGGCGCCGGGGTCCCGCCAACGCTCGGAACCGCTGACCGGAGTGCCGCGCTGGTACCCGCGACGACTCCGGCCAGTAACAGTCCCATCGAAAGGTTTCGGATCACATTGCCTCGAGTGGGGCGGCCCCGAAGTTCACGCTGAACCGCCGGCACCAGATGGAGACGGCGCGGTACCGGCTCAGGTCGAGACCGGGCGGCAGATCGTAGTTCTGGTCGCCGAGGTTGCCCTTCAATGCTCCCAAGTCAACGAACCCAGCCTGCTTTGCCGCGGCCTCGCCCTGAACATCGCTCGCCGCCACGAGGTACACGCGGACGTCGGGACCGTTGGAGGTCGCGAATTGGGTCAGCCGCAAGACGCGACGGCCGTCAAGGAGGCGATAGATCGTCGCCACCCCGTTCGTCTTGTGAGCGTTCGTGTGGAACCGCCCACCCGCGAGCTTCACGGGTGCGTCAGCAGGCATGGCCGACGGCGGCATCGCCGACATGGAGTGCTCCGCGGCGGGCAACGGTTCATTGACGGTCTTGCTGATCACCAAGGCATCGGGCCGGAACAGGTACCACAAGGCGGCCGCTGCCACGGCGGCCGTGGCGACGAGTAAGGATTTGCGGGTAGTCATGTTCGTCTTCCTTCTTGATTGAGTGTCAGGGTAGGGGCGCGGCGCACCGCGCCCCTACGGTTGTCAAATGAGTCCTACTAGAAAGCCGCGAGTCCCCTCGTGCCGGCGGGAAGGCCGCCGACCGGCCCCAGAGGGGCGAGATGACCATCCCGCTCGATGCGGAACGCGTGGATCGCCTGGGCGCCTCCGGTCTGTAGGACGTACAAGTAGCGGCTGTTGCTGCTCAGCGCGATATCGTTCACGCCGGCACCGATCAGGGCGCTCGCCCCGTTCGGATCGATGAGGCTGATGGAGCCGTCGCCCGCGATGGAGAAGCCCGAGACCGATCCGCTCCCGTTGCCGGTGAAGCCGAAGCGCCCGTCGTTGGTCACGACGGCCCAGCAGGGCGCGCCCTGGTGGGTGAGCACCGAGCCACTCGCGACGCGGAGATCGCCGGCCTGTCCCACGACATAGGACGACGCCGAGCCAGGGGCCGCGGCTTCAGACACCAACAGCACGTGACGCGGACCGAACGCGAAGCCGAACGGCGTCCCGCCGGCGGAAGTGAACGACGTGCGTGCGCCGGCGGCGCCGTTTGCGTCCACGGCGTACACGTCGAGCAGACTGGTGTTCTTCTCCGTGACGACCAGGCGGCGGCCATCGGGGCTGAACGACACCTGCGCCGGCCCAACGTTGGTGGCGGAGAGCAGCTGGGTGGAGCCCGGGATGGCGATGAGCCCGCCGGTCGTACCGATTGTGAAGCCACTGATGTTGCCGTTGCCGCCCGCGTTCAGCACGTAGAGCACATTGCCGTGCACGGTGAGGCTGATCGGCAGCGTTCCGCCGGATGCCGTCCGACCCGCGAGCGACAGGCCCGCCGGGCCGACGTCGAACACGGAGACGTCATTCGAGCCAGCGTTCACGGCGAACAGCCGGCGCCCGTCGTCGCTCAGGGCGACCGCGCCCTGCGAACCCAGCCCGGCGCCCGTGCCCGTTCCACCCGTCGCGATCGTGCCGGCCGCGGTGAGCGTACCATCGGCACTTCGATTGAAGACGGCGACCGCGTTGCCCGCGACTTGGTTCGTGAGCGTGTAGACTGCGCGCGGACCATCACCGTCTTCGCCGGACTGGTTGCCGCGCTGGGCCTGAAGCGACGTTGCGACGGCTGCCGCCGGGCTGGTGACGCCGCGGTTCTGCTCACAGGCAGCGAGTGCCGCGGTGGCGAGTGCGATGAAACCGAGGTACTTCGTCATGGAGCGAAACCTCCCGAGAGTGGTGGATGAGCGTGTGTGCTTCTCGGGCAAGTAACGCTGATGGGCGGCGCCGCGGATCTACGTCGCGTACGTTATGAGAGACTTCTCATGCTCCTCTCACGGCGGCCGTGTTACGACCAACAGGTGAGCCAAATGTTCGAACGCTGCCAGCACGTCCTCGCGATCTCTATCTTGGGCGCCATCACGGCGATCGGCTGCACGCCAGTTCTAGTTCAGTCGCAGGGCAGCCGCACCGGACTGGTTGCGGTCTCGGCCAAGACTGACTCCACGTTCTCGCGATGCGCTCAGGCAGCCGTCCCGATCGATACCGTCACGCCGGCGTCCGAGCCGTTCGGCGTCGTCGATCCACACAATCAGAATCATCTGGTCATATCGTGGATGCAGCGAGCGCGCTTCGGCGTCACAGTGCTTCGCTCGGCGGCATCGTTTGACGGTGGTGAGTCATGGCTATACGTGACGACGCTGCCGCTAACAAGTTGTGCGACGCGAACCAATCTCTCTTTCCACACCGCCGGCGATCCCTGGCTTGCCGTGGGCGGGAACGGACTGATCTACGCGAGCGCCCTCTCGTTCACCGAGGATTCAGCGAGTGGCATTGCGGTGACGACGTCCGGCGATGGTGGCCGCTCGTGGGGCGCGCCGGTCATCGCCATGGCGGTACCGGCGAAGCAGGGTCAGTATGACAACTCATCGCTCGCGGTAGATCCACGCAACGCGGCCGTGGCATTCGTGTTGAGCACCCGTGCCGAGTCGATGCCCGATAGCACACAGGTTGGTCTAGTGGTCCTATCGAAGACCATCGATGGCGGCCGAACATGGTCCACTGCCAGAGCAATCTCTCCGAACTACCCTGGGGCATCAGCCGACTTGCCACAAATGGCTATCGATCCGGTCAGCGGGCACCTGTTCGTGGTCTATACGAGCGGCGCGCATGGGGGCATTTGGCTCCTCGTCTCAACGGACGCCAGCGAGTCGTGGAGCACGCCAACTCAGGTGGCGACATTCACACCCCTGAACACCCCGCCCCGGTTTCCGGGGTCGAAAGCTGTTATGCGTGTCGGGGAGGACGTAGCCCGGGTCGCGATCGATCCACAGACCGGCCGTTTATTCGTCGCGTTCGCGGACGGGCGATTCTCTCGTGGAGATCACCTTCAAATCGGTATCACAGCGTCAAGTGACGGCGGACGAACATGGAGCCCGGTAGTTGCCGGATTGTCAGACACCACGGTTGCAGCCTGGCAGCCAGCGAGCGCCGTTCTTGCGGACGGCAGCCTCGCGTTTTCGTATTTCACTGCCGCTTCCGTGGCCGACGGATTGGGCGGCAGCTACCCGACATCGGTGCGAGTCGCCCGTGTTCGACTTTCGAACGATGGAATGGTGCTCGAGCGACATGATTCGCCGGCGCTCGATTTTCCGTGGCAACCCGGACCGCGAAAACAGGGAATGTTCCTGGGCGACTACCACTCGCTGCTGGTTGTCGGCCAGGCGCTGTGCCCGCTGTTCGCGCGGTCGTTCGGACCCTCCTCGCAGATTGCGCTCGCGTGTATCGCTGAGAACCGGTGATAGAGAAGTCCCAGCCCGAAGCGGTCGGCCTACGGCATCACAGGCAGCACCAGGTGGGATGGCCGCGACGCAGAGCAGTAGACGCGCTGCGTGGCCTTGATGAAGTCGGCCGCCGTCGCTCGGTAGATGCTCGGTACAAACTTCTGCGGATTGCGGTCGATGAGCGGGAACCAGGTCGATTGCACCTGGACCATCAGGCGGTGCCCCTTGAGAAACACGTGATCGCGGTCGCGCAGAGGGATCTTCCACTCCAGGGGTGTGTTGGGGGGTAGGGGCCGTGGCTGCTCGTAGCTCGCGAGGTAGCGACCGCGGCGCACCTCCATCGCGATGGGCAGCTCGTAGCCGTTCACCGAGCGCGCGTACTGCTCCGGCGTGGGGCCAGCGTCGGGATTCCACGCGTTCGACTGCGCGTCTTCCGGGTACACGTCGATCAGCTTCACCACAAAGTCGGCATCGCTGCCGGAGGTGGATGCGAACAGATCGGCCGCTACCTCTCCGGTGATCGTCAGGTCGTGCTCGAGCGGTGTGCTCACGAAGGTGAGGACGTCGGGCCGCTGATCGACGAACCGCTGATCTTGGACCTCCCAGGTCCGCCAGTCACCCGCGGGATAGGTGGGCGAGATAGGACGCCGCCGGTAGGGCACGGGGTTCGCCGGGTCCGAGACATATTCGCGGTACGCGGGCGCGCGGGCTCCGGCCTTCGGGACGTCGAACGACAGCGTCCCGTCGACGTGGAGGTACAGGTTGGTGGGCTTGGCTTCTCCAGGTGGCCAGGCGGCGTAGGTCCGCCAGCGGTTCGCCCCCGACTGGAACGTGGTCGCCCGCCAAGTCGGCTTCTCGCCGCGTCCGTGGAGGTAGTGGCGGAAGAACGGGGCCTCGATCGTCTCACGGAACTCGCGCGCCGTCTCGTGGCCGCCGAGCGCGATGAGGCCGATGCTGTCGGCTTTGGGCGTCCGCCACTGGCCGTGATACCACGGGCCCGCGACCATGAAGTTCGAGTGGTCGGGGTCGTGCTCGGCGGCGTGACGAAAGATCTGCCACGGCCCCCACGGATCTTCCTGATCCCAGAAGCCGGCGACGTTCAGGTTCGGGACCGTTGAGGCGTGGAGCTGGCTGATCCATGCCTCTTTCTTCCAGAAGTCGTCATAGTCGGGGTGCGCGACCACGTCGTTCCAGTAGGGGATCGAGCCGTGGAGGTAGCGATCGTTGATGTTCGAGAGCGGGCCGAGCGCCAGGTACCACGAAAAGCCGTCGTACGTCTCGAACGCGAAGTTGGTGTTCTTGTACTTGTCCGCTTGCTCGAGGACTGCGTACTCGAACGCATAGCTCTCGCGCAGTGCCCCGTAGCGATGGTCATCGTCGTTCATCCATTGGTCGACCGGGGACGCTTGCTCGCTGATCGCCTTGAGTGCCGGGTGCGGATGCAACAGGGAGAGTGCCGTGGTCAGCCCGTCGTACGACACCCCGAACATGCCGACGTTGCCGTTATTCGGCACATGCCTCACCAGCCAGTCGATGCTGTCGTACGCGTCCGTCGTTTCGTTGGTGGCGGTCAAGTCCGTCAGATCCACCTGCGACGTCAGCTTGAAGACGCCCTCGGACTTGAACCGTCCCCGCAGGTTCTGGAAGACCAGGACATAGCCGTCCTGCGCGAGCTCCTTGAGGCTCGGCGGCACCTGCGCGACCGGCCCGTCCGGTACGCCGTACGGCGTGCGCCGGAACAGGATCGGGAGCGGCCCGGCCTTGTCGGTGGGCGTGAGAATCACAGTTTGCAAGTGCACGCCGTCGCGCACCGGGATCATGACTTCCTGGAAGGTGAAGGCGGGCTGGGGTGGCGGCTGCTGCGCTTGAGCGTTGGCGGCGAAGAGGAGCGTGGCGGCTATGCACAGGCCGTGACGCATGCTACTAAGCCGCCCGGGACCGCGGCGAGCGTCCCAGAGCCGACTGAATGAGCAGGAACTCGCCCACGTTTTCCATCGTGAGGAGCCCCACTAAGGCACCGCGACTCGTCACAGGCAGCGTGTGACAGTTGCAGGACTGCAGCCGCGCGAAGGCCGTGTCCAGCATGTCGGCCGCATCCACGACCTCGAACTCGCGGCGCATGATGTCGCGCACCCGCCAATCGGACCCTCGCTGGGCCAGCGCCTTAAGCACATCACTGCGCAGCAGCACGCCCGCGAGGCGGGCCCCCCGCTCCCCGTCCACCACTGGGAAGTCCTGCTGCGACCCCGCGAGGATCAGGTCGAGCACTCGTTTCGCCGCGTCATCCGGCGCGACGGAGTGGAAGTCGGTGAGCATGGCGCGACTCACCGGAATGCCGCTCAACCCGGTGCGCATTTGCACCAAGCTCGCCTCCTGGGCCGCGCCGATCCAGACGAAGAGCGCGATGAACACGAGGAACGGGTTCGTGAACAGACCGAGCAGGCCGAACCCGAGGGCCATCGCCTGCCCGACGTGCGCGGCGACCTGCGTGGCCCGGACGTAATCCATGCGCATGGCCAGCAGAGCCCGCAGCACCCGACCGCCGTCCATGGGGAAGGCGGGGAGCAGGTTGAAGACCGCGAGTGAGACGTTCACCAGCAGGAGTCGCTCGAGGAACGGACCACCGGCCATGGTGAGCGCGGACAACGGGCGCAAGGTCTGCGAGAGGAGGAGCCAGGCGTACAGTGCCGCCGCGATGACCACATTCACGGCGGGGCCCGCGAGCGACACCCACACCTCCTGGCGCGGATCGTCAGGGATGCGCTCGAGTCGGGACACGCCGCCGATGGGCAGCAGGGTGATATCGCGGGTGCGAATGCCGTAACGCCGGGCCGTGAGCGCGTGGCCGAGCTCGTGCAAAACGACGCAGGCGAACAAGGCCAGGATGAAGGCGATGCCAGAGAGCGCCGCCGCGCTGCCGCCCGCGAGCCAGTACGTGATCCCGACCCAAGCGATGAGCAGGAAAAACGTGGCGTGCACATAGAGGCCGATGCCCGCCACGGTTCCAAACTTCCAAGACCATTTCATCTCAGTCGCACGTCCGTGCCCACGGCACCAGGTCGAGTCGCTCGAATGGGATCGGCTTCCCGCTGCGCTCGCACCGCCCGTACTGCTCCGGTGTCTTGTACAGCCGCTCGAGCGCGGCGTCGATCTCGGCAAGCTCCGCCGTCTCGCGCGCGGCGTTCACGACATCCCGCTCTTGGTCCGCGGTGTCCGTCCCCCGGTCTCCCGGCTCCTGTTGAGCCATGTCGCGGGTTGCGCGATTGTAGCGCGCGAGCGCGTCCACTACGCGGGTTCGCTCCTCGAGCAGGCGAGCCTCCAGGTGCTTCCGTTGTGTCGGGGTCAGCGCCATGCTCCCTCCCCCCTAGGAGATAGCCGGGCGCCGTGTGAGTCGCAAGCATGCCTCGCACGCCCGGCAGCTGCGGTGTGTGTATCCTTTGTACTACAACAACGTCCCGCGCAGAATCAAGACGGCCACGCCGAAGTAGATGCACAGGCCTGTGACATCGACCAGCGTGGCGACAAACGGCGCCGATGCGGTGGCGGGGTCGAAGCCGAGCCTCCGCAGAATGAA
>Ga0137409_10002316_pt1 | contig 20511 bp, 18 predicted proteins | sample CZODoug1_16funga_FD_122059 | JGI IMG/M metagenome (GOLD analysis project Ga0137409, IMG submission 122059) | Vadose zone soil fungal communities from Angelo Coast Range Reserve, California, USA - CZODoug1_16fungal (Hybrid Assembly) | ecosystem: Environmental > Terrestrial > Soil > Vadose zone... | reverse complement strand
GGCGACGCGGATGTCGAACGTCCGCAACTTCTTCGCTCAGCTCTACGGAAACGCCAACGTCGAGGCAGAGCCGGCCTCCGGCGGCCGCCAGATGGGAAACCATTTCGCGACCCGCATCCTGGATGAGAGCGGCGCGTTCTCGCGAACGGTCGAGATGCTGAACTCGAGCGCAGACGTCTCCAACGTGGCGGGGTGGATGCCGCGGCTGCTGGGCCTCGCGTACGCCTCGAAGCTCTACCGCGACAATCCCCACCTGAAGGCGGCGCAGGACGGTTTCTCCGTCAACGGCAACGAGGTCGCGTTCGGAACCATCGGTGACGCCGCCACCAGCGAGGGGTTGTTCTGGGAGGCGATCAACGCGGTGGGGGTGCTGCAGGTTCCCCTGGCCATGTCGGTCTGGGACGACGGATACGGCATCTCGGTGCCCATCACCGCCGAGACGACCAAGGCATCCATCTCGGACGCTCTGCGCGGTTTCATGCCCGACGACAGGCCCGGCATCGACATCTACGTGGTCCGTGGTTGGGACTACCCGGCGCTGGTGGATGCGTACGCGACCGGGGTCGAAAAAGTCAGGCGCGAGCACAAGCCGGCCCTCTTCCACATCACGGAGCTGACCCAACCGCAGGGCCACTCGACGAGCGGCAGCCACGAGCGATACAAGACGAAGGAGCGGCTGCGCTTCGAGAACGAGTACGACTGTGTCGCGCGGATGCGCGACTGGATCATCGAGTCGGGGATCGCGAGCGAGTCGCAGCTCGAAGGCTGGGAGGCGGCCGACAAGGAGGCGGTCGAGGCAGCACGCGACCTTGCCTGGGACGCATTCCAATCGCCGATACGGGCCGAGCGCGATCGCGCGGTGGCGATCCTCAAACGAGTCGACATGCCCGAGGTCGCTGAGATCACCAGCGCGCTGGACGAGGCGGGCAAGGTCACTCGCTCGCTCGTCATGTCCAGCGCGACGCGGGCTCTGCACCGCTTGCGCGGGATCGAGTCTCCGGCCCGGACCGAGCTGGCGAAGTTCGTCGCGGACTACGGCCGCGAGAACAGCGAACGGTACAACTCCCACCTCTACAGCGGCTCGGAGGAGTCTCCGCTGAAGGTGCCGGTCGCACCCGCAGTGTTCTCGGAGAAATCACCGACCGTCGACGGGCGGCAGGTGCTGTTGCGCAACTTCGACGCCAACTTCGCGCGCGACCCCAGGCTGTTCGTGATCGGCGAAGACGTAGGACGTCTGGGGGACGTCAACCTGGTCTTTGAGGGCCTGCAGGCCAAGTACGGCGACCTGCGGTTCACAGACACCGGCATCCGGGAGGCGACCATCCTCGGCCAGGCGATCGGGTCGGCGATGCGCGGCCTGCGGCCGATCTGCGACATCCAGTACCTCGACTACTTCCTCTACGCGCTGGAAACGGCGTCCGACGACCTGGCCACCCTGCACTGGAGAAGCGTCGGGGGCCAGAAGGCGCCGGTGGTGATCCGCACGAAGGGCCACCGCCTGGTCGGGATCTGGCATTCAGGCTCGCCCATGGCCGTGCTCCTTCATGCATTGCGCGGCGTCTATGTAGCGGTTCCGCGCAACATGACTCAGGCGGCCGGGTTCTACAACACATTGTTTCGCGGCGACAACCCGGGAGTGGTGATCGAGGTGTTGAACGGCTACCGGCTCAAAGAGCGGGTGCCGGACAACATCGGCGAGTTCACCGTGCCGCTTGGCGTGCCGGAGGTGCTGCGCGAAGGAACCGACGCCACGGTGGTCACGTACGGCGCGTGCTGCGGCATCGCGCTCGACGCCGCTCGAACGCTCGAGGAGCTCGGTGTGTCCTGCGAGGTGATCGACGTGCAGACGTTGAACCCCTTTGACATCGACCACACCATCGTTCGCTCGATCGAAAAGACGCACGCCCTGATCTGTCTCGACGAGGACGTGCCTGGCGGCGCTTCGGCGTTCATGATGCAGGAGATCCTCGAGGTGCAGCAGGGTTGGTGGCACCTTGACGCGGCCCCGCGCACGCTGGCCTCTTCACCGAACCGGCCGGCCTACGGGCCGGACGGGGACTACTTCAGCAAGCCGAACCGGGAGAGCATCGTAAAAACTGTGTACGAGCTGGTGCAGGAGCGGCAGCCGTGGAGATTCCCTTCACTGGACTAGCAGGTACCGCATAGGACTGTGGGATGCGGGTTTCAGATCTGGTTGAGTCCCGCATTAGACCGTGGAATGCGGGTTCAGGTCAGTTCGCCCGGTAAGTACTCCATCACGGCCAGGGCCGGCGCTCGGCTGAGGATCGAGACTCCCTCCAGCACGTAGCCCAAGAAGCCCGCCGCCCCTGCGGCGGCTGCGGCCGGCGGGATCATCCGCTTCGGCGGCCTCGGTTCGCGGACCGGCGCCTTGTCGTCGAGGTTGGCCAGGCTTCGGGCCTTGCGAATCGCGGCGTCCACGCCGCCCAGCTCGTCCACCAGCTTGCGCTCGAACGCCTGGCGGCCGGTCCAAACGCGGCCGGCGGCGATGGGGTGGACCTGCTCGGGCGTCATCATTCGCGCCTTGCCGACCACCTCCAGGAAAAGGTTGTAGACACGATCGATCTGAGCTTTCACGATCGCCCGTTCCTCGTCGGTATACGGCTTTTCATCGCTGTTGATCGTCGCGTGCTGCCCGAACGCGATCGTCTCGCGGTTGAACATGAGCTTCGGCCACAGGCCGCCGGTCACGAGCTTCCCGGTGAGAACGCCGATCGAGCCGGTGAGCGATCCGGGCCGCGCGACGATCCACCGGCCGGGAGTCGAGACCCAGTAGCCGCCCGATCCGGCGACCGGCCCCATCGCCACCACCAGCGGCTTGCTGGCGGCGATCACGTTGAGCGCCTGGCGCATTGCCTCCGAGGCGGTCGCCGAGCCGCCACGCGAGTTTACGTACAGGACCACCGCGGCCGCCTTCTTGTCGGCGGCCACCTGCCGCGCCGCCTGCACCACCGTGAGGTCGCCCGCTCGATCCTCCCCCACGAGGGGCACGTCGATCGGCGGTCTCACGGGCAGCTTGCCGGAGCGCCCGTCGATGATCGTCCCCTCTATGCGCAGCACTGCCACGTACTTGCCGCGGGCAAGCCTCGGCGCGGGGAGTTTGACCTTGCGCCGCGCTCTCTCCCATGTCCCGATCGTGGCGGATGATCCGGAGCTGGGGCCAACTCGCTCTGCGAGCTTCTCTTCCGGCACGACCGCGTCCACCGCTCGCATCTCGAGCGCGGTGTCGTCGCTGTAAGGAGAGCCGTCCACCAGCGCCTGCGCGCCCTTTTCGTCCAGCACCCTGCCCTTACCGATCGCGCTGAGGAGGTCCTTGTGCTGGGAATCGAGCAACCACGTCAGCTGTTCGCGAACCTCGGGCGACATCTTCGACTTGGTCAGCGGGTCGGCTGCAGATTTGTAAGGCGAGACCTGTACGAAGTCGGCCTCGATGCCGAACCTGGCGAGGCCATCGCGCAGGAACATCCCGGTGGTGGCAAACCCGAGCGGCTGCACCGTTCCGGTTGGCATGAGCAGGATCTCGTCGCACGCGCACGCGAGGTAGTAGGTCCCGGTCGTATAGAACGGCGCCCACGCCACCACCCGCCTGCCCGACTGCCGAAGCTTGCCGACCAGCTCCCTGAGATCCTGCAGGGTCGCCATCGGCATGCCAACCGGACGGAGATGCAGGATGACGCCTTTGATCCGCGGATCGTTCGCGATCGCATCGAATCTCTCGCCGAGCTCCCGAACGCTCAAGCGCGGCCGCCCAGTGAAGCGCTGCCAGAACGGACCCGGAGGATCCGGCAGCGCCGGCAGGTCATTCTCCAGCACGAAAATGACGTACTCGGGCGGCCGTCCGCGCGCCCGGCGAACGCTCGAGATCAGCCACCGCAGCCAGCGAAATGGAAAAAGCAGCATCGGCCCCCGCTTAGGTTACGGGGTCGAGGTGGCCAGACTCAGACGACCTTCGACACCTCGAGGTGCTCGTCCATGTCTTCGCTGAGCCGGGTTGCACCGTACTGCTGCCCCACGTGCTGGTGATAGGGCACACCCGTGAACAGGTGATGGCTGCGCGTCGGAATGTCGGCGCCGTCGGCCCATTCCTTGCGCTGCAGCGACATGTAGCCCTGCTCCTTGCTCTGTTTCAGGTCGTTCAGCAGCACCGACATGCCATGCCCGGCCGCGTGCTGAAGGGCGAGCGTGATGAAGATGAAGCCCACGCCCAGCTCGCCCAGCTCATCCCAGGTGATGGGGTTCTTTTCATTGAACCACTTGAACGACGAGGAGTAGTTGAACGCGAAACGCGCTTTGGGAAAGCGCTTGTGGATCTCAGCGCTGAATCTCTCGACCGGGCCGCGTTCGGCGGTCGGAAACTCACACCAGAGAAGGTCAGGCACTCCGCTGTCGAGGTAGCGCAGGCCGCGATCGATGGCCAGCTCGATGCCCCGCTTCGACTCGGGCGCCTCGGTGGCGGAAACGCCGTCGGTGCGCGCGATGATGACGAAGTCGCGGTGGCCCAGGTCGTCGGCGGCGCTCCGCATCATCTTGAGCTTGCCGACGAACTCATCGGCTGAGATCAGCGCCTTGCCGGCGATGTGGCCGCAGCGCTTTGGCATCACCTGGTCTTCGAGATGTGCGGCGGCAACACCGGCACGCACGTACAGCTCCGTGGTGCGCTGGACGTTGAAGAGATTTCCGTACCCGGCGTCCATGTCCACCACCACGGGCGGGATCTCGAGATGGATCGGCGCCGCTCCCTTCTCGGGGTCGCCCATCGCCATCGTGAGCTGAAATTTGCGGAGCGCGCTCACCGCGCGCCGAGCGCCATCGGCGATCTCGACCGAAGAATAAAGGTCCATGTCGGTGGTGCCGAGGTGACCGATGGCGAACGAGTAGCCGCTGAAGTACACGGAGTCGAAGCCGTGGTACATGACGAGCTCGGCGCCCATCGGGTCGTACACGCCGGGTCCGAAGACATAGGGCCTGGTCGCGAGCAGGCGGCGCAGGCGCTTGCTCGGGTCCTCGCTCCGCGATGCGGGAACTTTGAATCCCTCGGGGAGCAGCGGCGTGTCGACAAGATCCATCAAGCCCTCCTTGAGGTGCGAATGCCCAGATCGCTAACGCCGGGGATGGGAGGGTTTACTCGTTGTCGTGATCGCAGTTACAGGGTTCGGGGCATTCGCACTCGTGCGCCGAAGGCTCCGTCCTGAGTTCCTGCGCTGGCTCGTGGCTGTCCATGAGCAGGAAGTTATCAAGGGGGCGTCTATAAGTCCAATTAATAGATTTGATGAATCCTATCGGAAAAACCGATGTATCGAAGTGCTCAGTCGCGCGTTTTTATCAGTTCGAGAAATGCCGCCACGACGCCCTCGGGCTCGCCCGCGTCTCGGCGCCGAAAGACGACGATCGAGTTGTGCATGCGTGGCGCGTCCTTCATCGCCACGACCGTCAGGGTCCCGCCGGCAGCTTCGCGAGCCACCGCCGTGCCCGGAAGAAGCGCCACGCCCAGGCCTCTCTCGACCATCTTCTTGGCCGCTTCGATGGAGTCGAGCTCCATCAAACCGCGCAGCTTCACCCCGGCGGAGAGAAACGCTCCCTGGGTGATCTCGTAGTAGCTCGACGTACGATCGAACATGATCAGCTTTTCCGCCGCGACGTCCGCCATGGGCACGTTGCGGCGCTTGGTGAACGGGTGGTCCGGCGCGCAGACCAGCACGAGCTCCTCGGTGTGGAACGGTCGGAGCTCGAGGTCTGGATGGCGGATGGCCCGGCCCAGCCCGATCTGGACCTCGTCGCGGACGACGAGCTCCACGACGTCTTCGGAATGACCGGTCCGGACCGAAACCTCGACCCTGGGGTGAGTGGCGACGAAGCGCTCGAGCAGCTCTGGCAGGACGTAGGTGCTGACCGCGGGGGCCGCCGCGATCATCAGGTGTCCCGCGGACGCGGTGATGACCTGCTCGAGAGCATCCCTCCCGTCGACGAGGGCGCGCAGGGCGCGCTCGGCAAACGGGATCCAGGCCCGGCCGGCGTCGGTGAGCCGCATCCCGTGCGGGGTGCGCAGGAAGAGCGGTGTCCCAAGCTCGCGCTCGAGGCCCTGCAGCCGCGCGGTCAGCGTCGGCTGGGTGATGAAGAGGGCTTCAGCGGCCCGGCTGACGCTGCCGCGGCGGGCGACCTCGAGGAAGCCTTCGACCTGCACCAGCTGAATTCCGCTGGGCTTTCCGTTACGTGATTCATCTATGGCCACGGCGTTGGCCACAAATTCTATCTATAGGAGCGCCGACCGAACCGGTCTAACTGCGCGGCTTTCTCAGCACCACGGTGGCCGCCCAGATCGTCAGCACCCAGACCGGGCCCATCGTGATCACAAAGGGCCGGATGGTGTCGCTTCCGGAGTGGGAGTTTCGGTCGAAGGCTTCGAAGACCAGGACGCTTCCGTACACGAGGACGGCCAGCGCGATCCCGACGCCGCCGACCCTCGTCCACTTCATGACCTTGCCAACGTTTCAGTGATTGGGCCAGTTACGGAATGTTTCGAGTGCGAAATGGCGTTGTTACTTTGCATGAAAGCTCTCTTCGGGTTTCACATGCCCAATTACACGTTCAAAGGCACCCCTGACACCGGCCTCTTCGACCGCGTGGTCGAGCAGGCAAGGGCCGCTGAGGCCGCAGGCTTCGATCTCGTCACGGTGATGGACCACTTCTATCAGATACGAGGGATCGGTCGCGACACCGAACCGATGCTCGAGGCTTACACAACACTGAGCGCGCTCGCCGCCAGCACGTCACGTGTAAAGCTCGGCACCCTGGTGACCGGCGTGACCTATCGCAACCCGGCGATGCTCGCCAAGATGGTCACCACGCTCGACGTCATCTCCAAAGGCCGCGCCATCCTCGGCATCGGCGCCGCCTGGAATGAGGACGAGCACAAGGGCTATGGCATTGAGTTTCCACCCATCGGCCAGCGGATGGACCGCCTCGACGAAGCGCTGACCATCGCAAAGCTGATGTTCACCCAGGACCGGCCGTCATTCGAAGGCAAGTACTACAAGATCGATCGCGCCCTGAACGTGCCGCGGCCCATTCAGCCCGGTGGACCGAAGATCCTGATCGGCGGGACCGGCGAGAAGCGGACGCTGCGGCTGCTCGCCCAGCACGGCGACATCGGTCACTGGTTTGGCGGCCAGATGGAGGAGCTGAAGCGAAAGCAGCAGGTCTTCTATGAGCACTGCGAGGCGGTCAAGCGAGATCCCTCTGAGGTGCAGCTGACACTTGGCGTCTCGCTGGTCCTCGTCGAAAACGAAAAAGATGGCAAAGCCATCCTCGACACCCTTTCGCCTGAGCGGCGCGCGATGGCGAGGGTCGCCACCGTGCCCCAAGCTGCCGAGCTGATCGGCAAATACATGGATGAAGGATTCACGGGCTTCACGATGAACAACAACATTTACGGGACCAACGAGTCGATCGCGCTCGCCGGCGAGCTGATCAAGGTCGTGAACTCGAAGACGCCCACCGCCGCCTAGTCCTTGTAGGTCTGCTCCCCCGCACGCACCGGCACCGTCAAATAGTTCTCAGGTGGGGCCAGCGGGCACGCCCAGCGCGGGCTGTAGGCGCACGAGGCGTTGTAGGCGAAGTTGAAATCGATCACGACGTCGCTCGAGCCGGGCGTGATCTCGAGCACGAGCCCGTCCGTGTTCTTCGCGGTGTCGAACAGGTAGCGCCCGCCTCCATACGTCTCGCGACCCGACGTGGTGTCGCGAAACGGAACGAACAGCCCGCCCGCGTACTGGATGAGGCTGAGCACCGTCAGCCTGCACGGTGACCCGCCCAGCTCAAATAAGAGCCGGCCGGCCCGTCGATAGCGCACTGCTCCGTCCTCGCCCCCGGTGTCGATCAGAAGCTCTGATCCGTCGGCCGGCTCGAATCTGGCCTGCACGCGATAGGCGGCGTCGTGCGGAAAGTACCGAAGGCCTTTGAACTCGGCGCGCTCGCCAGGCTCGACCGGCGACTGGGGGTGGGACCGAAACAGCTCATCGCGTTCCTGCCGGAAGCGGGCGATTGGATCTGGGCCGCTCATCCGGTAGAGGTCGCCCACCCGCCGCCTCCAGTCGACGAGGTCGAGGAGCGCCTGCGTGTCAGCTCCCGTCAGCGCCAACGTGTTCAGCCGGTGTGAGCTTGTAGCTCGCCTGCGGCGGCAGGCTTGCCAGGGCCTGGTGCACGTCGTCCTCGGTCGCGTCTGTGACGGAAAGCACGTAGCGACGGGAGTTAGGGTCTGCGACTTCGGTGGCCTGGACCGGAACCGAGACGGGTGCGGCCACAGCGACCACGGCGGGCGCCTGCTCGACCGCAACCTTCGGAGGTCGAGCCGCTGCATCCGCCCGCAGCACCCTCCAGTGATACAGGCCGACGACCGCCGCGACGATGATCACAGCAAGGTAGTGTCCGAAGTCCAGGTTGCCGGGGTCGTTGAGCTTTGGATGGGCGCTGAAGACCTGCTGCAGAAGTGCGTTGAGCATCCCGACTCCGGCGCCGAGAATCACGAGCACGCTTGCCAGCAGCGCGGCCCACACGTAGAGGCGACGGCTGAGCGACTGGCGATCCGCCGCCCACGGCGATGGACGCCAGTGAGCGATCCAGACCGCGGCGCCGACGACCAGCAGGGTGACCCACAGGCTGACCGGGTCCTTCCAATCGCCGGCCTTGACTCCGATGATCGGCGCCTCCAGCTGCTCGGCGAGCGTCCAGAGAAGACCGCCTGCGCCGGTCGCCCAAGCGCCGAGCGAGACGAGTGCGGCCAGGTTCGTATACAGGCGCCGGATGCCGGCCTGCCGGTCGGCTTCCTGCGCCCTCGCGTCCTGGGCCAGCCGGCGGCGCACGAAAAACCATGCGATCCCGTAGACCAGGACCTGTGACCCAGGTACGGCAAGTGCTGCGACTATGTCGTCGCCGGCCACCCCGACGGGGTGGGCCACTCCGAGAGCACGCGCCAGGCCGAAGTACAGGATCTGGCTGGCGGCGATGAGGGCGGTGAGGATGCTCACGCCCACGGCGATGAAACCCGTCAGCGCGCGCAGCGTCGAGTGGCGATCGTCCGAGACATGGTGCTGCGCGATGGTGCGCGCGTGGAAGCCCCACACGACGAGTCCGGCCAGGAACAAACCGGCGGGGTCTCCCATATATCTGTAGTCGCCGAGGGAGCTGTGCCATGCCTTCAGCCAGGCGAGCTCGATCAGGGCGCTTGCGCCGCTCAGCATCGCGAGCAGGCCGGCGAGCAGGACGACGTACATGTACCAGCGCCGCAGCGTGGCGGATGCGCCGGCCTCGCCGACTGCAGCGCGATCTTGCGCCGCGATGCGGAAATGGAATGCCCAGATCACGACGAAGACAACAGCTATCCACCCAGCCTGCGACGTAGCGAGCCAATCAGGGTTTGAGCGGCACGGGATCGCGAAATCCGGTTCCTGTAGTTGGGGCTGCTTCACAACCGTCGCGCACGTGTCGATCAGCGGGCGCAGGAGGTCGGCCGCGGTGATCGCCAGCGAGACCAGAGCGCCGATCGACGCAGCGAGGCACGCGAAGTAGAAGTACATGCGCCTGATCGCGGAAGCGCGCTCCGCCGGATCGCGCATGGCAAAGCGTCGAGCGAAGAAGAAGTGCGCTCCCCAGACTGGCAGCGCGACCACCGTCATCGCGGTGTAGATGGCCAGCTGGGTCCGGCTGTCCTGAGCGTAGGGGTCATTGAAGACGAAGAGCAGCACCGTGGACCCAAGCAGGGCGAGCCCGGCGGCCAGCAGACCGAGGCCGGCGGCGCTCACCAGGTACAGGTAGAGGCGCCGGAGGATCATTGCCGAAACCGTACTACCATGCGCGGGTGATCTCTCAAGAACTGCTCGAAATCCTGGCGTGTCCGAAGTGTCATACCAAGGTGGAGCTCAAGGAGCCCGACCACCTGCGGTGCCCCAACTGCAAGGTGCTCTACCCGATCGTCGACGGCATCCCTGTGATGTTGATCGAGGAGGCGAAACCGGACGGCGAATCTGGCTTAAGCCCCTCTCCCTAACCCTCTCCCCGAGGGGGCGAGGGAAGTAGCTGGGTTAAGCGGCGCAGGCGTACTTGCTCGTGTCCGTCTGCGCCGGATGCGCTTGAGCGTCTTTGACGTCGCCCTGGATCTCGTCGTCGGTGAGCGCGTACGCCTGGTTGGGATCGCCCGCCGACGTCGCGAACACCAGCCCGAGCACTCGGCCTTCGAGGTCGACCAGCGGGCCGCCTGAGTTGCCGGGCCGCACCTTGGCCTGGATGACGAAGATCTGGCGGGTGACGAGGTTGGCGTTGTAGATGTCGCGTCCTTCGGCATCGATCCTTCCGTCAACCACAGCTGCGGTGACCTGCTCCTGCCCGCCGCCCGGGTAGCCGATCACGGCTCCCTTGGTACCGCGCTGCGCGGGACCGAAGACCAGCGGCGCCGTCTTGTAGTCGGGCACGTAGAGCACCGCCACATCCCGCTCTGGGTCGAAGTAAACGACCGTGCCCTGAAGCTTCGCCCCTCCCGCTGTCAGGATCGTGTGCGCGCTCGTACCCGACACGACGTGGGCGTTCGTGACGATGTACCCGACGCCGACTGGAAAGCCGCTGCCGGTGACCAGGCCCCCACAGCCGAGGCTGGAGATCTTGACCACCGACAGGGCGGCGCGGTTCACTCCGGGCGTGTCGACCGATTCGGGAAGCGGCAGGGCCGCGCCGAGCGCAGGCTCCAGCCCTGCGAACACAGGCGGAAATGACACGCCGGACAGGATTCCCTGGATGCTCGCCAGGAAGGCGGGCGGCCTCGGCGCGAGGTTGTCCAGCGTGTGCAGAACGACCGAACGCTGGATCTGCTGCGCGACCTCCTGGCTCGGCCCGCGTGAGAAGCTCAGACCAAGAAACCAGCACATCGTGAGCACCGCCACCGCGGAAAGGACCGCGCCGCCGAACGAGTCGGTTGCTGTGTGGATCCCGGTCTTGAGGATCCTGCGGCGGATCGGCTCGCCCGCTGCAAATCCGATGCTCGAGCCAAGGCTGCCGCCGATGACGAGAACGAGCACCGCGCCGAGCGGGCGTGCCACCGTGTTGTGGATCTCGAGGTAGTTGAGCACCGGGGTTGCAGCCGCCGCCCCCAGGAGAACGCCCAAGACGAGGCCGGCGTACTGGGCCGCGGACAGCCAGAATCCACGCCGGTACCCGTTCGCGAGCCCGATCAGGACCGCGGCCACGATCACGATGTCGATGAGGTCGATCACTTCTTAGCCTACTAACACCCTAGTGGGCTCGGCTGCCCGAAGTACTCGGGCCGGGTTTGCTGATAAATTGCAGGCGTGGTCTTTCTCGCCGGCGAATGGGTCCCGGCCTGGCTCGCGATGAGCATCACCTTTCTGGTCGCCACTCTTGGGGTGGTCGGCCTCGGCTGGTGGGTGCTGCGGGGCGATGCTCGCAACCGCGCGAGCGAGGAGGCTGCTGAGGCAGTCGCTGCCGAGTCCCATCCCCAAGAGGCGCACCACTAGCTTTTACCTCCCCGCTCGCTGGGAGGTCGGCCCGCTCGCTCAGCGAGCCGGCCGGAAGGGGACCGGGCCTGGCGCGCTTAGACCTTCGCCGGCTCCGGTTCGGCGGCCACGACCTCGCCAGATTCACGCAGGTCGCGCAGCGGCATGAAGCTGTGCACCGGCGGCACTCGCTCGAAGTTGTACGGCGGCGGGGGAGAGGTGGTCGCCCACTCGAGCGTGTTGCCCTGCCATGGGTCATCGCCCGCGATCTCACCCCCATTCCAGCTGCGCACGACGTTGATCAGGAAAAGCAGGACGGAGAAAGCGATCAAGAAGGACGAGACGGTGATGATCAAGTTGGTCGTCGCCCAGGATGCGTTGGCGTACGTCGCGATTCGGCGCGGCATGCCCTCCAGCCCGAGCGTGTGCATGATCAGGAAGGTTCCGTTGAACCCGACAAACAGCGTCCAGAAGTTCCACTCCCCGAGCTTGCGATTCAGCAGGTGGCCTGTGATCTTCGGGAACCAGTAATAGAGGCCCGCGAAAATCGTGAACACGCTGCCGCCGAAGAGCACGTAGTGCAGATGCGCGACCACGTAGTACGACTGGTGCAGCTGCGTGTCGACCGGGACTGATGCCAGATAGATGCCGGTGATGCCTCCGATGAGGAAGGTCGCCAGAAATCCCCACGCAAACTTCATCGGCACCGTGAACTCGACCGATCCCCACCAGGTCGTGGCGATCCAGTTGAAGAACTTGATGCCGGTCGGCACAGCGATCAGCATCGTCATGATCATGAAGAAGCCCTCGACGTAGGTGTTCATGCCGACCGTAAACATGTGGTGCGCCCATACGGTCATGGACAGGAAGACGATGCCGAACAGCGCCCCGACCATCGTCATGTAGCCGAAGATCACCTTGCGTGCGAAGACCGGGATGATCTCCGAGATCATTCCGAATCCCGGCAGGATCATGATGTAGACCTCGGGGTGCCCGAAAAACCAGAACAGGTGCTGGTACAGCACCGGCCGGCCCTGCGTCGTGAAGAACTGGGTCCCGAGCTGACGATCGAACTCGACCAGGATCATCGCCGCCGCAAGCGGCGCGCCGACGACCAGCAGCAGGATCGACGTCGAGATCTGCGCCCACACGAACAGCGGCAGCCGAGTGAGCTTCATGCCCGGCGCACGCAGGGCGACGATCGTGGTGAGGAAGTTGGTCGAGGCCATGATCCCGCTGATCGCCCAGACGATGAGGCTCATCGCCCAGAAGTCGACTCCCAGGCTGTGCGACTGGTAGGCCTTCTCGGTGAGCGGTGCGTAACCCGTCCAGCCGGCGTTGAGCGCGCCCCCGGTCAAGAAGCCGCTGTAGTAAAGGATGATCGAGACCGGCACGAGCCAGAAACCGAGCAAGTTCACCCGCGGGAACGCCATGTCGCGGGCGCCAATCATGATCGGGACCATGTAGTTGGCGATCCCGGTCAGAAAGATGGTGACAAAGAAGAAGATCATCGTCACGCCGTGCGCTGAGATGAGCTGGTTGTAGGTCTCGGCGTCGACCACCGAGAGGTTCGGCTGCGAAAGCTGCAGGCGGATGACCAGGGCGAAGATCCCGGCGATCAAGAAGCTCAAGATGCCGGTGACCATGTACATGATGCCGATCAGCTTGTGATCGGTCGTCGTCAGCCAGATGCTTATCGGCCTGAAGAAAGTGTCGTCGTAAGCCTTCGGGCGGGGCAGAACTGTGGTCGCCGCCATGATTTCTATCCTACCCCGGGGATGCCGAGGGAGACGGAGATGGAGAAGGCTTCTGCGATGCGAGCTGCTTCTGCAGCCACTGGTCGTAGTCAGACTGACTCATCGCCTTCACGATGATCTGCATGGTGCCGTGGCCGACCCCGCACAGCTCGGCGCACTCACCACGCCATGAGCCCACCTGGTTGATCTTCAACCAGGAGAAGTTGTCGTAACCCGGCACTGCATCCGTCTTGCCCGAGATGGCGGGCACCCACCACGAGTGGATCACGTCGGTCCCCTGGAACTGCAGCTTGACCAGCGTGTTGACGGGCACCACGAACGGAACGACATCACCGGCCAGGGTGCCCTCCTGGTGGACGACAACCCCATTGCCGTAGTCGTAGTCCCAGCCGAACTGGTGACCCCTGACGACCACCAGCATCTGCTCGTTGGTGATCGGCTGGAAGTCCCTCTGCAGCTCGACGAAGCTGAACCAGGCGATCGCGAGCACCACCGCTAGGGGGGCCAGCGTCCAGGCCACCTCGAGACCAGTGTGGCCGTGGATCTGCGGCGGGACATAGCCCGCCGGCTGGCGCGAGCGCCGGTAGCGGAGCACGACCCAGAGCAGCGCCACCTCGACGCCGATGAAGATGATGATGGCCGGGATCGAGATCCCGACATAGAGCGCGTAGATGCCCTCGCCGTTGGGTGAGACCGGCGTCGGAAAGATGGGCGAGATTCCGCCCAGGCCGTCGCACGAGCTGAGCAGGAACGCAGCAGCCGAAAGGCCGAAGAGCCCGCGAGCGCGTGCCGCCACGGCCTGAAGTATATCGGCGGTCAGAAGCGGGCAAGCCTAGCCCTGCTCCCTGCCGCTGATAGAATCCGAAATCGACTGTGCCGGCAGCTAAGAAGCCTCGATACGTCGACGTGTCGAACCCTGCTCTTGCAGTCGAATGCCCGCGCTGCGGGCTGCTGACCGCTCGCTTCGTCGACCACTGCCGCAACTGCGGCTACAAGCTCTGGCCGTCGAGCGAGATGGCCTCCGCAGCGTTCAAGGCCTGGCGGGCGGCCGACCCGGAACGACGTTCTGAGGTGTCGCGATTCGACACGGAGTATCCGGTCCGCATCGACAACACTGTCGACTACGCGGCGCGGGCACGACAGCTTGGGATCCATCTCTCGCCGAACAGCAACTGGCCGTTCGTCATCTGCTTTGGCGGAGGGTTTCTCGCTTTCGCCGCGATTCCATTCCCGGCGACGGTCAGGATCCTGCTCGCCTTGATCGGCGGGCTGATCTTCCTTTGGGGCGTCATCGGTTGGGTCGTGATCGATGACACCCAGATGTTCCCCACCGAAAGCCCCAACGGCGAGGTGCATCACTGATGGCGGTAGCAACCATGCGCCAGGAGCAGCAGCCGCAGTACCCCGCGATCAAGCCGGGGATGATGGGCATGTACATCTTCCTGGCTTCCGAGGTGATGTTCTTCGGCAGCCTCTTCGCCGTCTACTTCTATCTCTTCGGCTCGCATCTCGTGTGGCCGCCGCCGCCGCCGAGCACCAACAACGAGTTCTACGTCAACTGGTGGCCGATCCCGTTCCTCAACACGATCATCCTGCTGTCGAGCGGCGTCACCTGCCACTTCGCGTCCGATGCCATCGCGCAGGACAACCGGCGCCGGTTTTTCATCCTTCAAATCGCCACGATCGTCTTGGGCTTTCTGTTCGAGTTCGGGCAGCTGTACGAATTCATCCAGGCGTTCGGTCGCGGGCTGAACCTGACCGCCAATACGTTCGCGAGCGCCTTCTTCACCATGACGGGATTCCACGGCGCGCACGTGCTGGGCGGCCTGGTCCTGTTGATCCTGGTCCTCTATCGGGCTTCAAGGGGCCAGTTCTCTTCGCGGCATCATGTCGCGGTCGCCGCGGTGACGCTCTACTGGCACTTCGTCGACGTGGTCTGGATCTTCCTTTTCGGAATCCTCTACCTTGGCGTCACTGCGTTCCGATGAAAGCAATTGGTGTGGCGATGGCAGCGGCGGCGCTGATTGCCGGATGCGGCGGCGGGAGCGGTCCCGATCAGCCGAGCGGCTCGATCAAAGTGACGATGACGGAGTTCCAGTTCGATCCGTCGACGATCACAACGCCGAGCGGCAAAGTGGTGTTCTACCTGGTCAATGCCGGCTCGACCGGGCACGACCTGGTCGTCCGCGACAGCTCCGGTAAGAAGATCGCCGGCAGCGAGCTGGTCTCCGCCGGCGACCGCTTCATCTTCACCATCGACAACCTCCCCGCCGGGAGCTACAAGATCGTTTGCGACCAGCCCGGCCATGAGGGCTCGGGCATGAAAGGGGATCTGACGGTTACCTAGAAACCTAGCTCGGTGTCGGGCTCGGGCTTGGCGAAGGGCTGGGTGATGGGCTCGGGGATGGGCTTGGAGACGGGCTGGGGCCCGGCGCCACGCCCATCAGCTCGACCTGGAAGATCAGCGTGGCGTTGGGGGGGATGATCACAGCCCCGGTCTGCTGATTGGTCGAGCCCTGGGCCCCGTATCCGAGGGCTCCAGGGATGATCAGCTTGCGCTTGCCGCCGACTTTCATCCCAGGGATGCCTTCGTCCCATCCCGCAATGACCTGGCCCGTCCCGATCTGGACCGTGAACGGCCCCCGGCCTTCTTGCCGGCTGGTGTCAAACGGCTTTCCTCCGGTCGAGAGCCAGCCGGTGTACTGGACGGTCACGTTCATACCTGTCTTGGCCACGTCACCGGTGCCGACCTTGAGGTCGATGTACTTGAGCCCGTCGGGGTAGGTGACCACAGGCAGCCCGGCGCCGGCGTTGAAGTCGTCGGCTCCAGGCGATGGGCTGACCGTCGCAAGGGGGGCCGGGCTTTCATTCGCGATCGGGGCGGCGCTCGCGTATGGGTCGGGGTATCCGCACGCCGCCACCGCAAGCGCGGCGAGTGGAATAAAAGCCCCTATCAGTCTCCTCACGAGGCGCCGATGTCGATCGAAGTCATCCTGTCGCCGACCTGGATCTTGTCGAGCACTTCCATCCCGGACGTGACCTGGCCGAAATGGTTGTACACGCCGCTGGTCTCGAGGAAGGGAGCGTCGCCGATGGTGATGAAGAACTGCGAGCCGCTCACTCCCGCTGCGCTCGAGGCCATGCCGGCGGTGCCGCGGGGCCACTTCGACGGGTTGTTCTCGTTGGGCAGCTTGTAGGCCGGGCCGCCCGTTCCATTTCCGAGCGGGTCGCCGCCCTGGACGACAAAGCCGGGTACAACGCGGTGAAACGTGAGGTTGTCATAGAAATGGTTCTGCGAGAGGTAAACGAAGTTGTTCACCGTTTGCGGCGCGATCTTCGCATCGACGAACGAGATGACGAAGTCGCCGCGCGTGGTGTGCACGGTGGCGGAATACTTCTTGCCCGCATCGATCACGGTCGGTGGAGGCGTGGTTCGTTGCTCCATGCAGGTACGTATTTCATTGTCGCAGCCCGGGGGAAACGAAGTCGTCGGGGTGCCGTCCTCGCATCCTGCAACGGCAAGCATCAGCAACGTCAAGGCAAGACCCCGTCTCACCCGCGAGATATTAGAGAGGATCACCTCCCCACCCCGTGGGGAGGTCGGCGCGCAGCGCCGGGTGGGGCGAATCCCTCTGGCTCTCGCGCACCGAAGCCGATGAGCACTGCGAGGACGACCGCCAACCCCGCGGTGACCAGCAACGCAGCCGGCACACCCGCTGTCGCCGCCACTCCGCCTCCGACCAGCGGGCCGAAGAAGAACCCGAGCGCAACGGAGCTGGCGTTGGCTCCGAAGACGGTGCTCTGCGCCTCGGGCGGAGTTTCCAGCCCGATCATGCTCGCCGTCGCGGGGATGACCACGCCGCTGAACAATCCATTGAGCGCAATCCCCGCCACGACGACAGCCACCCAAGGCGAGACTGCGATCAGCGACACCGACACCCCGACCAGGACGGCCGCGAGGGCTGTCGTCCGTACGTAGCCAAGCCGCCGCGTCACTGTGGTGTAAAACACGGCAGCTCCGCTGCTCGCTACGCCGGCCAGGCCGAAAGCGATTCCGGTGACGGCTGCCACTCCACTGCTCACCATCTCCAGCAGGCGCAGCACGACCAGCTGCTGCGTGGCGGCGTTGACCAGGTTGATCATGCCCTGGGCTCCGATGAGCACGCCCAACGCGCGGTCTGCACCCGGCCGCTGCCTGATCAGGGTCAGGGTGCTCACTCGCGGGCCTTCACGCCGGCGGAGCGGGCTCTCGCGCACAACGAAGAGCACTGGAAGGGTCGACAGGAGCAGAAGGACGCCGGCTCCCAGGAAGACCAGGCGCAGGCCGAACACCGCCCCGGCGATGCCGCCGATCACCGGGCCGATCGCGCCCCCCAGGGCGATGGCCGATGTGACTACGCCCAGCGCCCAGCCGACCCGGTTGCGCGGCGTTTCGGCCGCCACCAGAGCAGTCGCCGCCGCCACCGTCCCGCTCGTCAGCCCCTGGAGAAAGCGGAGCACCAACAGCTCCTCTGGCGTGTGCGCGAAATAGATCAAACCGACGGTGATTGCGCCGCCCACCATCGACCTGATGAGCATCGGTTTGCGGCCGTAGCGATCTCCGAGCACTCCCCAGATAGGGCTCGCGACCGCGAGGGCCAGCCCCGACGCGCTGGCCGTGGCCGCGGTCCAGAGGTCCAGGTCTCTGCCCTGGGCGACGCCGAGGTCGTGATGGATGAAGATCGACAAGAATGGAAAGGCAAAGCTGAAACCGAAGATCGCCATGAACTCGGCGAACCAGAGGGCGACGAGATTGCGGCGCCAGTCGACGCCGCCGGGTCCTACCGGTGGGCTCGTCGCCCGCGGATCAGTGCCCAGCGGTGAGCAGCTCGACGATGCGGTCTGAGGTGATGGGCAGCCGGTCGACCACGGCGTCAGGCCTAAGCTTTCGCAGCGCATCTTCAACTGCGTTGGCGATCGTCGCGGGGACCGGGATCGTACCGCTCTCGCCGGCGCCCTTGAACCCCTCTGGGTTCGCGTCGGTTGGCGTCTCGATGTGCACCAGCTCGGGCTCGCCCATCTCTCCGGTGGTGACGATCGTGTAGTCGAGGAAGCTGGCGGTCCTGTACGAGCCGTCCGTGTCGTAGATGGCCGCCTCGTACAGCGCATACCCAAGTCCGTGTGCATAGCCGCCATGAAGCTGGCCCTCGAGCGTCACCGGGTTGATCGCCTTGCCGGTGTCGTGGGCGATCACATAGCGCAGCACCTCGACCTGGCCCGTCTCGGGGTCGACCGCGACTGCCGCGGCATGGCATCCGCTCGAGAAGGCGAGTGGACGCTTGGGATCGAAGCTCTCAAACACCTCGAGCCCTTCATCAGGGAGCACGTCTGTCGCGGGCACGCGGCGCGCGGGGGCGCCGCGCACTCCGATCACGCCATCCTCCAGGACCAGGTCCTGCACGTCCGCCTCCAGCGCCTCGCCTGCGCGTTCGAGCACGCGCTTTCGCATCGCGGTGGCGGCCTGCGCCGCGGCGCTGCCGACCATCACCGCGCTGCGGCTGCCGGCGGTGAGCAGTGCGAAGGGCACGTGTTGGGTGTCACCGGCTGTGACACGAATTTTTTCGAACGGCCAGCCGAGCCTTTCGGCTGCGACGAGCGCAACCATCGTCTCGTGGCCTTGCCCCTGAGGAGTCGAGCCCACGTAGACATGGGCGATTCCATCTTTGGCCAGATGGATCTTCGCCGGCTCACCGCGCCCGAAGCCTGTCGATTCGACGCAGCAGGCCACTCCCACCCCGACGAGCCGGCCGTCCGCCCGGCCACTGCGGCCGTGATCGCTGCCGAGCTTTTCGAGCGCCAGCTCCAGCAGGCGAGGGTAGTCGCCGCTGTCGTATACATATCCGCTGCGGCCCGCGGGAAAGCCGGTTGTGTAGGGGATCTGCTCGGGCTGGATCAGGTTGCGCCGCCGCAGTTCCGCGGGCTCGAGGTTGAGCTCACGCGCCAGCCGGTCGATGACCCGCTCCATGCCGTAGTTGCCGAGAGGTCGCCCACCTCCGCGGATGAATCCGCTGGGCACGGCGTTCGTGTAAACGAGCTGGTGCGCCACGTCCATCGCGGGCAGCACGTAGGCCGAGATCATGTGGCCGACGATGATTCCCGGCTGCCCTGTGCCCGAGCCGGCATACGCGCCGATGTCGTGGATGAGCCGTCCGCGCAAGCCGGTCAGCTTGCCGTCTGGGTTCGCTGCGAGCTCCAGCTCGATGACCGAGCCATGACCCTGCGCGGTCGTCGCGCCGTCCTCGCTCCGCGAGGCCACCCATCGCGTCGGTCGTTTCAAGCGCCAGGCCGCCAGGGCGGTGAGCACCTCCTCGGGAAAGACGCTTCCCTTGGCTCCGAATCCGCCGCCGACGTCCTCGGCCAGCACGCGGACCTTGTCCTCATCGATGCCGAGCGTCGACGCGACCGCCCCTTTCACGCCAAACACGTTCTGGGTCGAGGTCCACATCTTGATGCCGCCGGTCTCGGGGTCCGGCGTGGCGGTGACGGTGCGGGGCTCCATCGCGGCGCCGGCGACGCGGGCCGTCGTCAGACGGATCTTCGCTGTCACGTTGCCGGGGGCGAACGCGGCTTTGACATCGCCGTAAGTGGTCGAGGCCGACTGCGCGATGTTGGATTTCATGTCGGCGTGCACGATCGGGGCGCCATCGGCGGTGGCGGTTATGACGTCGCCCACGCCGGGCAGCGGGTCGAAATCAGGAGCCACCTGCTCGGCCGCGTCCTGCGCCTGGTACGCGGTCTCCGCGATCACCATTGCGTACGCCTCTCCGACGTAGTTCACCTCATCGCGGTTCAGGATCGGCCGGCCGCGCTGCTCGATTCCCGCGGGACCGAAGTCGCTCAGCCCCGCGGCGACCTCAGGCAGGTCGTCAGCGGTCCAGACCGCGATCACTCCCGGCATTCCCCCAGCCGCTGAGCGGTCGACCGCTGCGATGCGCGCATGAGGAAGAGTCGACCGGCAGAATGCGATGTGAACCAGGCTGTCGAGCTTGATGTCCCCCGCGAAGCGCCCCTGACCTGTGATGAGTCGCTCGTCTTCGACGCGGCGCATGCGCCGGCCGATGTAGGGAGGCACGACAACTACAATAATTCGTCACTCGGCAACCATTCCGAGAGCCCCATCGCGGGGATGCGGGCGGCTAGCTCAGTTGGGAGAGCGCCAGCTTGACATGCTGGAGGTCGGGGGTTCGAAACCCTCGCCG
>Ga0137409_10002315_pt1 | contig 20516 bp, 21 predicted proteins | sample CZODoug1_16funga_FD_122059 | JGI IMG/M metagenome (GOLD analysis project Ga0137409, IMG submission 122059) | Vadose zone soil fungal communities from Angelo Coast Range Reserve, California, USA - CZODoug1_16fungal (Hybrid Assembly) | ecosystem: Environmental > Terrestrial > Soil > Vadose zone... | reverse complement strand
TCCAAGTCGAACAAAGAAACTGGAATGGAGGAAGTGGAGAGTGGTGTAAAATATATGCTTGACTTCAAAAGCCCCATCACTCGCGTTGCGGCCTTGCTCTTTGCCGAAGAGCAATTACGGCAAGGTGCTTAAGCGCGAACTGCAGGCCGAACTCATCTCAACTTCGAAAGCCCGGTAATTCAATCGCTGCTCCCGCCTTGAGTAATATTGTGTTTTCGCAGTTCCAGACGAGCAATTTGGTTCCGATGGACTTCATCGGGACCATCGGCCAGGCGAAGAAGGCGGGCCGTGGCGTAGGCCGCGGCAAGACCGAAATCGTTGCTGGTGCCGCCGCCGCCATGCGCTTGGATTGCCCAGTCGATGACCTGGCACGCCATGTTCGGTACCGCGACCTTAATCATTGCTATCTCGGCTTTCGCCGTTCTGTTTCCCACCGTATCCATCATATGAGCCGCGTTGAGGGTCAGCAAGCGCGCCTGCTCGATCATGATGCGTGATTCCGCGATACGTTCCTGCGTCACGGTCTGTTCGGAAACTGGCTTACCGAAAGCAACGCGGTTTCTGGTTCGAACGCACATTTTCTCAAGCGTCCGCTCGGCAAGTCCGATCAGCCGCATACAGTGATGAATCCTTCCAGGACCGAGCCGGCCTTGTGCGATCTCGAACCCGCGCCCCTCGCCAAGCAGAATGTTCGTCGCGGGAACCCGCACATTGTTGAAGACTACTTCCGACGCGCGATCAGGGACACCGTAGAATCCGAATACCGGTATCGGTCGTAACACTTCGACGCCGGGCGTATCCATCGGCACGAGAATCATCGATTGCTGGCGGTGCCTGTCCGCGTTGTCGGGATTGGTTTTGCCCATGAAAATGCAGATCTTGCAGCGCGGATCGGTTGCGTTGGTGGTATACCATTTGCGGCCGTTGATGACATAATGATCGCCATCGCGCACGATCGAGCTTTCAATGTTGGTGGCGTCACTCGATGCTACGGCCGGCTCGGTCATCGCAAAACATGAGCGGATTTCGCCAGCGAGCAGCGGCTTCAGCCAGCGCTCCTGATGTTCCTTGGTGCCGTAGCGTGCCAGCACCTCCATGTTGCCGGTGTCCGGCGCCGAGCAATTAAAGAGTTCCGGCGCGAGATGCGAGCGCCCCATGATTTCGCACAGCGGCGCGTATTCGAGATTGGTCAGGCCGGCGCCGTGGTCGCTTTCCGGAAGGAACAGATTCCAAAGCCTCTCGGACCTCGCTTTGGGTTTCAGTTCCTCGACAATCGAATAGACTTCCCATGGGCCGAGCTCCTCGGCCTCTTTGTAAAATCGCTCCTCGTTCGGATAGACGTGCCTGTCCATGAACGATTCCAGCCGGCGTTTCAGCGCGACGATTTTTTTCGGCTCGGGATAAAGCATGAGGATTTCCAATCCTGGGCCGGCGATCGTGGGTTTCTGATCCGCATCGCGGGCGGACCAGCGTAATAACCTCAAGGAAGCATTGGCAGCAGAACGACTCTGCCACCAATGCCGACCGAGGCCGCGCGCCAGGCGAGCGCTATTTCCGGGGCGGAGCGAGATCCACTCCGAGAAACTCGAACGGTGCGGAACTGGCATTTTTCCAATTGTGCAGCGTCTTAGGCTGGAAGACGATGACGTCGTCGGGCTTGTACTTGATCTCGCTGATTGTCGCGCCGGTCTGGTCAACGAGACCAAGCGTCCCGGTGCCGCCGATAACATAGAGAATGTATTGCTGAGGCCCGTCGTGGGTGGCCACGGTTCCGCCCGGTTCGACGCGGCCCCTTGCGATCTGAACGCCGGTTCCGGCGAGCTCAAGGGCGGTCGTGTAAGCGAAGCCCTGGTTCGGCTTGCCCTCCCCCATGGCCGGCACCGCGGTCAGCGAAAAGGCCTCCTTTTTGATAGCCACCGGGGTTTTTCCCGCCGCATTGTCGATGACGTAAACATCCCCAGCCCCGGCCGAAGGTGTGCCCAGGGCTAATGCAAACAAAGCAAGCATCCATCTCCCGCGCATATCGTCCTCCCATTGTATGACACTATCGTAGGTCAATATGATAGCACATTGGCGTCCCAGCGCCACCGCTTGCCTGCACTCGGGTCCCCATATCAGGATTCCCTCGACTCGGAAGGTCCCCTACCCCTAGCGTCCGTGCTCGGGGAACGACGGGACTCGCACGCTATCGTTCGAACAGGATTGCAAGGCTAATTCTCACATCACTGACCGACAATTTTGTATGACAATAATGCATATATTGCGTTTGCCACAGAATCATTTCACGCCTATAGGGTGAGGATGAAGGTGAAAAGCCGGCGGAAGTATTAGCAGGATGGCGGAAAGTCTTGGACTGATCGTGCCCAATCGTGGGGTGACCGATGCTGTCGATACGCGATCGGAAGGCGAACGCGCGAGTTTTCCTGACATCGTCGTCAACGCCATTATCCGCGGCGTCCACGCCGGCCGCCTGGTGCCTGGCCAGCGTCTCGTCGAGGCGGATCTGACGCGTAATCTTGGCGTGAGCCGCGGTCCGGTCCGCGAGGCACTGAAACGGCTTGCCGCGGAAGGCGTCGTGACGCTGAACCGCCATCGCGGAGCCTTCGTCCGCGCCATGACGCGCGACGAGGTGCGCGATACGCTGATGATACTCGAAGTTCTCACCGGCTTGGTCGCGCGGCTTGCAGCACAGCACATCGATCTGAAAGGGAACCGCGAGGCCTTCGCCGCCGAGCACGAGAAGCTCATGACGTTCCGGGATCAGGGTGACAGCATCGCATTCCTTGACCAGCGCCGCTCCTACTACGACACACTGCTTCGCATCGGCGGCAGCGGTGAACTGAAGCGTTTGATGCCGCTAATGCAGATCCACCTGCTGCGCTTGCAGTTCCAGCCTTATGTGACGATCCGCCAGCGCGAAAAGCAGTTCCAGGAATACGAGGCGATTTCGCGCGCCGTTCTGAGCGGTAATTCCCGTTTGTCGGAACGGGTGATGCATCTTCACATCCGGCGCACCCGTCTGGCGCTTGACCGTCTTTCGCAAGAAGCCTTTGCCCCGGTCCAGTCCTAGAGCGGGGTGAGATTAGGTTGATTCGATTTGGGGATTCTCGAATCGGCTCGGTTCTGATTCAACATGCTGGCTGTGGGCAAACCTTATTCGATCGATCTTCGCGAGCGGGTAGTCGCAGCGGTTGAGCGGGGCGGCATGTCCTGCCACCGGGCCGCGGCGCAATTCGGCGTGGGCGTCAACACGGCCATTCTGGGTACGGCGCTTCCGGCAGACAGGTAGCGTTGCGTCGGGACAGATGGGCGGGCACAAGCCGAAGGCGATTGCGGGCAGCATCGTGCCTGGTTGCTGGAACGGACGAAGGAGAAGGACTTCACCTTGCGCGGGCTGGTGGTCGAACTTGCCGAGCGCGGTCTCAAGGTTGATTACCGAACGGTCTGGAGTTTCGTGCACGCCGAGAAGCTGAGCTTCAAAAAAAACCGTGGTGGCTGGGGAGCGCGATCGTCCCGACGTCGCACGACGGCGGGTGCAGTGGGCCAAATATCAGAACAACATCGAGCCTGAGCGTCTGGTCTTCATCGACGAGACATGGACCAAGACCAACATGGCGCCGCTGCGAGGATGGGCGCCACTCGGCATGAGACTCAAGGCCAAGGTTCCGCACGGTCACTGGAAGACGACGACCTTCCTGGCCGCGCTGCGCCACGACCGGATCGAAGCCCCATGGCTGCTTGACAGTCCGATCGACGGCGAGAGTTTTCGAACCTATGTCGAGAAGGTTCTTGTCCCCACGCTTCGGCCCGGCGACATCGTCGTCATGGACATGTGTGGACGCCCCCGTTGGTGCAAGAAGAATCTTTCGCAAAGAGCGCGTCACGTGGTCAGGTGCTGACATGTGTCCGGCCTCTGATGCGGCGTTCTACATGCCGCGGGCCCGTATGGGAGTTCGCGGAGCGGGTCCAATTCAATCTCGCGTGCTCGAAGCACGTGTCCATGATCTGGTTTTCCCGATCCCGTCTCGTTGACCGTTGCGCCATACTCTCCGTTCGACGTTCTCACATCCCGGCCGGGCGGAACTAGCCCGCCACGGCCGAAGTCCGATAAGTTCCGCCTTTCGCCATTAATGCCCAGACGATGCGTGCCGTCTTGTTGGCAAGTGCGACAATTGCAAGCATTTTCGGTTTGCGGCTGAGCAAGCGGGAAAGCCACGGATCTGCCGTCGTGCCCTTACGCATCGCCCATCGGACGGCAGCGCTCGCTCCGATAATCAGCAAGCGACGTAAAGTCCGTTCACCCATCCGGGACGTCTCGCCAAGCTTCTGCTTACCGCCCGTGGACCGCTGCAGTGGCGTGAGCCCTAGCCACGCAGCGAAATCGCGCCCCCTCTTGAATATCTGAGCCGGTGGCGCCAGCGCCGCGAGCGCTGTTGCAGTAATCGGCCCCACCCCTGGGATTGTCATCAACCGTCTGGCTTCCGTATCCTCCTTGGCGCGCCGGGCAATCTCGCGGTCGAGCAAAGCCACCTTCTGATCCAGCGATCGCATCTGCTCCACGAGCACACGAAGGATCTGGCGAGCCGACTCCGGCAGGGCAGAGGGATCGTCCTCTATCGCCGTTGTGAGCTTGGTCACATGGAATGGTCCTTTGGCAGCCACGATACCGAACTCGGCAAGATGACCGCGGATTGCATTGATGGCCTGCGTTCGCTGGCGCGCCAGAAGATCACGAGTGCGAAACACGATTCCCGCCGCCTGTTTCTCCTCACTCTTCACTCCTACGAAGCGCATCGCCGGTCGCTGGGCTGCCTCGCAGATGGCCTCCGCGTCGGCAACGTCGTTCTTCTGCCGCTTAACGAAAGGTTTGACATAGGCTGGCGCGATCAACCGAACGGCATGTCCGAGCCGAGTGATCTCCCGCGCCCAATAATGGCTGCTGGCACAGGCCTCCATCGCAACCGTGCAAGTGGGTTGCGGGGCGAGGAACGTGAGTATCTGGTTCCGGCGGAGTTTCTTACGAAAGACGACCGCGCCCGATGCATCCGCGCCATGCGCCTGGAACACGTTCTTCGCCAAATCCAATCCGATTGTGTTAACTTCCAACATGGATGCCTCCTTCAAGTGATGAGCACACCACCATTTTGGCACGTCGATGCCGTCAGGGGGCGTCCACCCCATCAATCTCGGCAGCCACAAGGGCAAAGCCGTGCGCCAACTCATCCGCTCGGCTGGTGCCAAGCTCTTTTTCCTGCCGAAATACTCACCAGACCTGAACCCGATAGAGCAGGTCTTTGCCAAGCTCAAGCATCTGTTGCGCAAAGCCGCCGCACGCACAGTCGAAACCATTTGCACCGCAATCGGCGAGATCCTCAGCGCGTTTACCCCCGACGAATGCGCCAACTATTTCCGAAACTCCGGCTACGCCCTAACTTAAATGCATCCCGCTCTAGGCCGCTCAGCCGGCTGGTTTTCGAACTGGAATTTTGTTGCGCCCTCCGCAGCAACGAACTCGTCCAGTCTCGCGAAAATAACGCTGCACTCAATTTAAAAAGCAGCGATCGATCCGATCAGACGCCGGGCCGGATCAGAACCTTGATCTGGCCTTTCGGCCTGCGCAAGGCCTCGAACGCGGCCGGCAGTTCGTCGAAGCCGACGATGTCGGATACCAGCGGCATGGCGTTGATGGTCTTCTTGGCGATTGCATCGAGCACGATATCGAAATCCTCACTGAGATAGCCGAGCACAAACTGGATATCGAGTTCCTTGAGGATCGCCGATATCGGCACGACCGTGTCCTCCATCATGCAGACGCCGACAACCACAATCTGGCCGCGCGGACGCGACAGGTCGATGCATTGCTGGATGAGCCCGCGCACGCCGACGCATTCAAAGATCGCGTCCGGCGGACAGCCCGCGATCCTGGCGAAGGCTTCGGCGGTGTTCTCCGATGCCGGATCGATTACCGCGGTCGCGCCCATCGCCATCGACTTCTCGCGCCTTGTGGCGTTCATCTCGCTCACCACAACCTCGCGCGCGCCGGCGAGCCCGGCGAACGCGGCCACCGACAGGCCGATCGGCCCGGCGCCGATGATCAGAACGCGCGCGCCGACGCCGAGCTTGGCCTTGCGCACGGCATGGAGGCCGACGGCGAGCGGTTCGACCAACGCACCCTCTTCATAGGACACCCCGTCTGGCAGTCGAAGCGCCTGCCGCGCGCCGACCTTGACGTATTCGGCATAGGCTCCCGGCACATCGACTGCGAGACCGGTAATGCGATTGTTGGGACAGAGAATGCCGAGGTCGTTCTTGCAGGCACCGAGCCGCTGGCAAATCTCGTCGGCACAGGCATTGACAGGAACAGAGGTCAGCCGGTCGCCTTTCGTCCAGGCAGCGTCGGCGCTTTCCACAACCTCGCCTGAGAATTCATGGCCGAGAACCGTGCCATCCGGAACGACGAACACGCCTTCTGCGGTCGCATGCAGATCTGACCCGCAGATGCCACAATAAGCGACCTTCAACAGAACTTCGCCGTCCCGGATTTCCGGATCGACGACCGTTTCAATGGCGAGCGGATTTCCGAGCCCGCGAAACACGGCGGCTTTCATGACTTTTTCCTCCCCGAGTGACAAAAATTGTTGTGCAATATTGTCATACGATCTAGCCTGACATCAACCACAAAAACTCGAACTATCGAGCATTTTCACGTCCGCAAACCGGGAGGAACCTATGGGACGGCTGGAAGGAAAGATCGCACTGATAACAGGCGCTGGTTCGGGCGTCGGCCGCGCAGCGATGCAGATATTTTCGAAGGAAGGTGCGAAGGTCGTCGGGGTCTCGCGCACCCAGAGTGCGCTCGACGAAACGTTGAGGCTGGTCAAGGCAGCCGGTGGCAAGGGCGCGGTCGTATCGGCCGACTTGTCCACCGAAGCCGGCGTGGCCAAGACGATGAAAGCCACCCTTGATGCCTTCGGGCGCATCGACATTCTCGTGAACTCTGCCGGCGTCGGCTACAGCTGGATGGAAAGGAGCGAAGGCTCGATGAACGACATTGCAACGACATCGCTCGACAAGTGGAACGAAGTCATCGGCATCAATCTGAACAGCTGCTTCCTGATGTCGAAACTCGCCGTGCTGGAAATGAAGAAGCAGGGCGGCGGCGCGATCGTCAACGTCACCAGCATTTCGGGCTTTCAGGGCCTTGGCGTGGCACATTCCTACTGCGCGGCCAAGGGCGGCACGATCAACCTGACCCGCGCGATGTGCGTGGCCTATGCCGCGGACAATATCCGCACCAACTGCATCGCACCGGGCTTCATCAACACACCTATGGTCGCCTCGGTGATAAACCTGTTTGACGATCCCAATATGGCAGACCGCCTGACGCCGATGCGGCGTCCGGGGACACCGGAAGAAATGGCCTATGGCTGCCTCTACCTCGCATCCGACGAGGCAAGCTACTGCAATGGAACCGTGCTTGTCATCGATGGCGGTACGACGGCGAGGCAGTAGCCGGAATGTATCAACGCGTGTCGGAGCGATCCGGCCTGCGTTCATCCGGCGATTTCCTCACCGATCAAGATGATCGGCTCGACGTCGGTGAAATTCGGGATGTCGGCTTGGGTGCGAGGACCGTGGGCGGCGAGCGCGGTGTTCGTCGTCTTCAAATCCGTGAAACGCAGTTCGGCGACAAGCTGAAAGGCCGCGCCGGGATCGGTGACGATCGGCCGGTAGAAGGTCAGCGATTGCATACCCATCGGCGCCAGCAGGTCGCGGCAAAGCGGCAGATGGCTGTTCTGGTAGTAGGCGAGATCGAATTTCGATTCCGGATCGCTGGGATAAAGCACGCTAACGACGATCATGGTCCTGCCCTCCGTTCAATGGTTCCTATGATAGACGCTCGACCAGCGTGGCGTTGGCCATACCGCCGGACTCGCACATCGTCTGCAACCCGTATCGTCCGCCCGTCTTTTCCAGAGCACGCAGCAGGTTGCCGGTCAGCCGGACGCCGGACGCTCCGACGGGATGTCCGAGCGCGATAGCGCCGCCGAACATGTTCACCCGTTCGGGATCTGGCCTGAACTCCTTCTGCCAAGCCAGCACCACAGGCGCGAACGCCTCATTGACCTCGAACGCGTCGATGTCGCCAATGCCGATACCGGCTCTGCCAAGCAGCTTCTTGGTTGCCGGAATGACACCGGTCAGCATCAAGATCGGATCGTCTCCAGATACGGCGAAATGCGTGACTGCGGCGCGTGGCGTCAGGCCGAGACTGCGGGCAGTCTTCTCTTCGGCGATCAGCACGGCGCCCGCGCCGTCGCTGACCTGGCTCGAATTCCCCGCCGTCACGCTCCAGCGAAGCTGGGGATAGCGCGTCGCCATCTCGGAATCGTGGAATGATGCTTTCAACGCCCCGAGCTTGCTAACGCTGGTGTCGCGGCGCAGACCCTCGTCGCGAGACACCAGCCCGGTCGGCGTTTCGACTGGCGCGATATCGTGCGCCGTCGAGCCCGCATCCTCGGCCTGTGCTGCAAGACGGTGCGAGCGTTCAGCAAACACGTCCTGTGATTTGCGGGGGATATTCCAGCGCGCGGCGATCAGCTCAGCCGAGATGCCCTGATGGACAAAACCGTCCGGATAGCGCTGCCTGAGCAACGGTCCGAGATTGTCCTTGCCGAGCCGGTTCGCGCGCATCGGCACGAGGCCCATCATCTCGACGCCGCCGGCGATCACTAGATCATAGGCGCCGGCTATCACACCCTGGGCGGCAAAATCCATCGCCTGGTGGGCCGAGCCGCATTTACGGTCCAGCGTTACGGCGGGAACGGATTCCGGAAAGCCGGCCGCGAGAACTGCCTGCCTTCCGATATTGGCGGCCTGCTCGCCGACCTGGATGACGCACCCCGTGATCACGTCCTCGACCAGGCCCGGGTCGATCCTCGTCCGCCTGACCAAAGCCTTTAGCGTATGCGCATAGAGATCGACCGGGTGGCAGGCGGCAAGCGCGCCGGTCTCGCGCGCCCGCCCAAACGGGGTGCGAACAAGATCGATGATGACAGCGCGGCGCATCGCTCAGGCCCGATTTCGCCGGAGGGACAAGTTCATCGCCGATGACTTGATCTGGACCACTGGCACGCGCGCGGTCCGCATCAGCCGCCGGACCTGATCGAGTTCGCTGGATGACAGCAACGGATAGGTCGTCTTTACCGGACCCGCCGCCCACATGCGATCGAGATCGGCTTCAGGCACTAACGCGCGGAGGATCAGCTCATCGTCGTTGGTCGTACCGTAACGCTTGCGCAATTCCTCGATGGTCGGTTGCTCGGGCGGATTAGCCAATACCTCCTTGGCGCGGGGCGCTGACATAATCATGTCGAGCACGTTTGGATCAATCGGGGCCACCGTTTGACCGTAAAAGCCCGCAGCATACTGGATCACTTCGTCGGGCACGATCGCATAGCGCTTGCCGGAAACGATGTTGAGCACGGCCAGTGTGCCGACCAGCTGGCTGAACGGCGTTGCCATGCCGGGATAGCCGAGCTCACGTCGGACGCGGGCGGCTTCGGTCAGCACCTCGTCGAGCTTTTCGCTCATATTGTGCTGGGCGAGTTGTGCCTTCAGCGTGCCGGTCATCCCGCCCGGAATCTGATGCGCGATGGAGAGGATGTCGTACTCGCTGTACTGGTTGACGAGATAGCCGGCCGCTTTTCCGACCGCTTCGAAATGATCGGCTACTGGCTTCAACAAACTGATGTCGAGGTTGTGCGTGTGGCCCCTCAGCTCGATGTTCTTGACCATAATCTCGGTCGAGGGAACTGAAGGACCATTGGCCAACGGGCGGCTCGCCGTATGCAAAATCGAAACGCCAAGCTCGATGGAATCAAGATAGGCCTTGGCCGACATGCCGAGGATGTTGTTGGAATGGAACTCAATCTTCTTGCCGCGCGCCTTGGCGACGATGGCCGGAACAAGCGTCGTGAGCCGCTCCTTGTCCAGCGTTCCCGCCGTATCGTAGAGCAGCAATGTGTCGATGTCGGGCGAGACCGACAGCTTGTCGGCCTTGTCGGCGTAATATTCGTCGGTGTGGACGGGCGATAACGTGTACATGATCGCGCCGGCGACTTCCGAGCCGAACTCCTTGGCGACCTTCGCAAGGCGATGCGTCTTGTCGATATTGAACAACACGTCATAGATCCAGAACGAACGAACGCCGTGGCGGTTGAGTTGCCGCATCCAGGCATCCATTAGCGAATCCGGCGTCACGCCGAATGTCACCGACGCGTTGGATCGCATGCCCCCGCGGATCGGCGTGCGCGGCATCGACTGCACCAGAAGGTCCAGCCCTTCCCACGGGTTTTCGCGGCAATGCCGGATCAGCACTTCCATCATCGAGGAACCGGCCAGGTCGATGACACGGAAGCCGGTGCGGTCGATGATTGGAGACACCGGAAGTGCCATGCCTGCGCGCATCCGCATGCCCCATAGGCTCTGCTGGCCGTCGCGCATCGTTTCGTCGAGAAATTCAACATGGGCCATGACGGAACTCCTAAGCTTTAGAAAAGTCTGGAAGACCTTTGTCCTCAAGCCAGCGCGTGGTGATCCGGTTTTCGCGGAAATCGGTATGCGTCGCTACGAAGGAAAGCAGCGGCAGGGTTGTGTTCGGGCCTTCCAGGCGGAAATCGCGGATAGCCTTCAAAATGCGCTCGATAGCCTCGCTACGGTCCCGCCCTTTGGCGATCAGCTTGCCGATCATGGAATCGTAGAATGGGGGCACCAAATAACCCATGCGGGCGTGGGTATCGAGTCGGATGCCCTCGCCAGAAGGCGGCGTCCAGGCGGTTATGCGGCCTGGAGCAGGCATGAAGTTGTTGAACGGATCTTCAGCGTTGATCCGACATTCGATGGCGTGGCCACGGAAATGGACGTCTGCTTGCGAAAGCCCGATCCCCTGACCCGCCGCGACGTTCAACTGCCGCGCGATCAAATCTTCCCCGGTCACTTCCTCGCTGACGGGATGCTCGACCTGGATGCGCGAATTCACTTCGATGAAATAGAAATCCACCCGATCGACGTCATAGAGGAATTCGACCGTTCCGGCGTTCCTGTACTTCGCGAAGGACGTGATCCTGATCGCCGCCTCATGCAGTTTTCTGCGCAGACGGATGGGTAACGCAGTCGACGTCGCTTCCTCGATCAGTTTCTGATAGCGCCGTTGCACGGTGCAGTCGCGCTCGCCGAAATGAACGATCGTTCCCTCGCCGTCACCCACGATCTGAACCTCGACATGGCGCGCACGTTCGACAAAACGCTCCATGTACAGCCGGCTGTCGCCGAACGCGTTTTCGGCCTCGCGCGATGCGCGCTCGAAGGAGATATCGAGCTCTTCAGCCGAACGCGCCATGAACATGCCGCGTCCGCCACCGCCGGCCGAAGCCTTCATGACGACAGGATAGCCGAGCTGTTCGGCTGCGTGCTTGGCGTCGGCAATTGTCGCGACATGGTCCGTACCCGGAACAGTCTGCACGCCCGCTTGCAGCGCCATGGTGCGTGCCGACAACTTGTCGCCCAGCATATCGATGGTTTCGGGCCTTGGCCCGACGAAAACGATGCCCTCCTCCTCGCACAGCGAAGCAAGTTTCGCCTTCTCGGAAAGAAATCCATAGCCGGGATGAAGAGCATCGCAGCCGGTCATCTTCGCGGCGTGAACGATCAGGCGTTCATCAAGATAGCTCTTGGCCGAGGGTGCCGGCCCGAGCACGACGGCGCGGTCCGCCATCTCTGCGCCCATGCTTTCGCGATCGGCCTCGGAGACTCCGATGACGGTCTCAAGACCAAGACGTTTTGCGGTGCGCAGGATGCGCACGGCGATCTCGCCCCTGTTCGCGATAAAGAGTCGGTTCAGTGCCATGGTCAGGCCGGTTCGATGTAGAACAGCGTCTGGCCGTACTCGACCATTTCGGCATCGTCGACGCAGATCTCGCGAATGACGCCGGCTGTTCCCGCACGCACGGAGGTGAACAGCTTCATCACCTCGATCAGGCAGATTTCCATATCGGCCGTTACGCTCTGGCCGAGTTCGACATAGGACGCCGCGCCCGGCTTCGGCGCGCGGTAGAACGTACCGAGATTGGGCGCCTTCACCGCGATGCATCCCTCCGGCGCGCTTGACACTTCCTTGGCCGGAGTCGGTGGAGGTGCGAGATGGCCCATGCCCTGCGGGGTCGTTGCATGCGCGTGAGCAGAAGCCGAAGCATGCGTCGCAGTCGGATGTTGCGGCTGCGCCGCGATCCGGGCCTTTGGATCGGAGGACAGGAAGAGTTCGAGCCCCTCGATCTCGAGATGCATCTCGTCCCAATCAGACGCCTCGAACAGCTCGATCAGTGATTCGATATCTTCAGGTTTCACGACCGCTGTCATTTTCTTCTCGTTTTCCGTCATGAACTAGCAGTCTCCGCAGCCAGCATTTCTCCGGCTGCTTTTTTGGTCTGCGAACGGATGGCGGCGATGAGGAGCGGCAGAACCGGCTCACCAACGACGAATTCCAGTTTCTCTTGCAGCGCCGCCCGGATTCCTTCATCGCTGGCAATGGCCCCACCCCGCGCGCCACGATACCCGCGGATCAAGCCGGGTAGCCGTTTTAGATCCTCGCCACCTTCGACCGTGTTGAGGTCGATCAAATCTTCCGAAGGCGCTTCCGATGGAAGGTGAACAATGAGCCGGCTTCTGGCTTTCGCCCATCGGGTCAGCACCGTGAGCCGCTCGTCGGACGTCTCGTCCGGAGTCACCACATCAAGCGCGCCTTCGAAGATCCGGCCAAGCGCGCCATCGACGGTGACGATCCGGCCCGAAAGGAATTCAAGACTGCCCGAGCCGCAGCCGACCACGCAGGGTAGACCGAGCGCGCGACTGACGACCGCGGCGTGCGAGGTTGAGCCGCCCGCCTCGGTGATGATCGCCTTGGCGGCAAGCATGCCGTGCACGTCATCGGGACTGGTTGTCGGCCGAGCCAGAATGACGGCCTCACCGGTGCTCGCTCGCGCCTCGGCTTCGTCGGAACTGGTCACGACGATGCCGCGTCCGACGCCCGGGCATGCGCCTTCGCCACACGCGATCACCTTGGCATTGTCCGACTGTCCGTCGGCCAGACGCGGCGCCAGGATCAGCCTCACCTGTTCGGGCGTGATGCGGTCGAGCGCGGTTTCCTCGCTAATTGCACCTTCGCGCGCCATGTCGATGGCGATGCGGATCGCGGCGGCAGGCGCCCGTTTGGCTGAACGGCTCTGCAGCAGGAAAAGCTCGCCCTTCTGCACCGTGAACTCGATATCCTGGACATCGCCGTTCTCGCGTTCAAGCATCGCCGAAGACGCCATAAGGGCTTCGTAAGCCGCGGGGACGCTGGTCTTCATCGTGTCCAGCGTATCGGGGGTAAACTTGCCCGAGACGATATCTTCGCCCTGCGCGCGGGCCAGATACTCGCCAAACGGTTTGCGATCGCCCGTCGACGGGTTACGGCTGAACAGCACTCCCGTGCCGCTGCGGTCATCCAGATTGCCGAACACCATGGCCTGCACGGTCACGGCGGTTCCCAGATCGTGTGGAATGCTGTGATGCTCGCGATACCGCTTGGCTCGGCGCGAGTTCCAGGAATCGAACACGGCGCGCACCGCGGCCAGCAGACGCTCGGGTGCCGTGCAAGGCAGCGGCGAGCCCGTAGCTACCGCGACCTGCCTATTCCAGCTTTCCGCGTTGCCTTCCTTGGAGAAATTCTCGACACCGGCCTTGAGCACGATATGCGCAAAAAGATCGAAGAACCGGCGATGGACATCGCGGGCGAAAGCCGGGTCGCCGCATTCGACGACGAGTGCCCTTTCGGTGTCCGCTGTGATGCCGAGATTGAGGATCGTGTCCATCATACCGGGCATCGAGACCGGCGCACCGGAGCGCACAGAAACCAGCAAGGGCCTATCGCCCTTGCCAAAGCTGCGTCCGGTGAGCTTTTCCAGGCCGGCGATGCCATCGGATATCTCGGCTTCCAATTCGGTCGAAAACGCGCCGTCCGCGAGGAACGCCTTGCAAGCTTCGGTCGTGACGACGAACGCAGGCGGCACCGGCAGGCCAAGCGACATCATGCGTGCGATCGACCAGGCCTTGCCGCCGATCAGCGACCGATCGGGCAACACGCTGCCGTCCAGACTGATCACCCATCGATGTCTGTTCGATCCCATGCGACGAATCCTATTCGACGCGTTCACGACCGAGCGCGCGAAGAAGGTCTTCGTGCATCTCGAACCACACGGTGTGATAGCTGGCGATGCGGACGTCGCTCACCCATTCGATCGCACCGTCCTCGGCCCTTTCGAGCGCCGCCGTCAGCATCTGCAAATATATGCCAAGGCGCGGTAGGCTCGCCGCCATCCGCTTCAGGATCGGTTCGGAGCGCTCATGCAGATCGCCGAGCCGGTCGATGATCTTCTCATCGCCTTCCTTGTTCGAATGGTCGTTTGGCAGCTTCTCGCCACCGACATCCATCGTCTGCCAGTCAGTGATGAGCTGCTTCAGCCAGACATTGACCTTCTCGAAATCGTCATAGGCTGCATTCATCGCGGCGCTTGAGCGCTGCTCGGCATAGACGCGCGAATATTCCGAGCGAAGCGCCACCTGCGCCGGCGCCGTCAGCACGAATTTGCCACCGGCCCGCGCCACGCGGCCCCGACTTTCTGCCTCGGCCAACAGCGACGCTACCCTCTCGGCATCCATGCCGACGATCTCGGCAATGTCCTTCGGACTCGCATGCTTCTTTATGGCCAGCCCATGGAGGGCGAGATGCATGTCGCTCATTTCAGGAAATCACCTCTTTACGTATTTCTGTGCCGGCCTTCCCGGCCGCAATGACCCTGTCGCGGACGGTTCGCCTGAGAATCTTGTTGGCTGAACTCTTCGGCAGTTCAGACCATATCTCGATGCCCTTGGGGCATTTGTAATTGGCGAGGCTCGCCCGCGCATGATCCAGCAGGGCGGCGGCGGCGAGGCCCGGCCGGCCTGAAACGACGGCATGAACCCGATCGCCCCAGCGCTCGTCGGGAAGGCCGATCACCGCCGCCTCGACGACACCCGGAAAAGCCAGAAGTACATCTTCCACTTCGCCCGGATAGACATTGTACCCACCCGAGATCAGCATGTCGTTCTTGCGATCGAGGATGTAGAAGAAGCCATCACGGTCCATCCAGCCGATGTCGCCCGTATGGAGCCAGCCGTTGCGGAAGACCTCTGCGGTTTGCTCCGGGCGGTTCCAATAATGGGCCATGGTCTGCGGGCCACGGCAGACGATCTCGCCCTTCTCGCCGGGCTGCAGCGGCTTGTCGTCATCGTCGAATATGGCCACGTCGACCATCGTGAACGGTCGCCCGCATGAGCCGATGCGATCATGATCTTCGGGCTTGAGGCAGGTGATGACCATCGGGCTTTCGGCCTGACCATAGCTTTGGGCAAAGACGCGGCCGAAGCGTTTTTCCGCGCGCTGAAGAAGAGTGGGCGAAATCGGAGACGCGCCATAGGCGATACGCCGAAAATTGAGTTTTGACTTCTCCAATTCCGGTTCTTCCATGATCATGGCGAGCATCGTCGGTACAAGGAAGGTCAGGCTCGCCTTCTCGCTCTCGGCAAGAGTAAGGAATTCGGCCGGGTTAAATTTGCCCATGATTAACGAGCGTGCGCCACGTGCGAGCGCGGGCAAAAAAAACGCGCCGGATGCATGCGCAACGGGCGCGGCATGAAGGAACGCGTCGCCCTGCCCTATGTCGGGTATGAGGTCGGTGAGAAACGCCGTCAGTTCCGCCAGCTCGCCGCGCGTCGTCAGCGTCACCGCCTTCGACTTGCCGGTCGTGCCGCCAGTGTAGCCGAGGCGGAGCGGCGCATCGAGCGCACGGTCGATCGCGCAGGCTGCGGCACGTCCGTCGCGGGTCATCGCGACGAGCGCGTCGGGGCCGATCTCGATCTCAACGCCGAGATCGGAAACGCCGTTGTGGATGACTCCGCGCGACCCACTGTCCTCGATCTTGTAGCGATGGTTCTCGATCGTCTCGCGCGTGTTCATGGAGACGCGCACGAGGCCGGACTTGGCCAGCGCATAATAGGCCACCAAACATTCAATCGAGTTGGGCAGCAGCACACCAACGCGGTCGCCGGGCAGCAAACCTGTGTCGAGAAGCGCATTGCCGAGACGGTCGGTCTCAGCGTCGAATTCGCGGAAGCTGATCGTGCGTCCGCTTTCGCTCAAGCATGGCGCGTCTCCGAAATGCAAGGCTGCGCGCCTGATGAGTGATCCGATTTGCATAGACTTAAATCCGTATGTCAGTGACGCGGTCGGCGACCGGGCGGGTGGCCAACCTGCCCCCGCGCGCGGCAGTATCAGCCGCGCAGTTTTTCGATGTCGGCCCGCTTCAGCATCGAGCCCTTACCCTTCAGCCTGCGGGAATGCGTCTGGTCCGCTTTGTACAGGTCGTCGGCCAGCGGGGTGCCGGCGTGGTATTTGACCCAATTGTCACAGAGATAACGGTACTTCTCGGCCAGCGCCGGCGGCACGATTTCCTGGCTGAGCTTGTTATATTCGGCGAGCGTAATCGTGCCGCGCGTGGTGTTGTAGGCGTCCTTCTTTTCGGGAAGGCAGGTGACACCGGGATAGACAGGTCCGCAGGTTACAGTATAGGGCTCGCCATTGAGCACCGCGTACGGAATGCTGGTGTACATCCTGTTCGGTTTGTTCGAGTGCTGCGCCATGGTGTATTCCATGACCTGCTGGCTCGGATGGGAGACGAGGCCAACCAGTTCGCCAAGCGCGTCGCGGCTGAATTCGTCGTTGAGTAGCGGACGAAAGCGTTCCGCGCGTTCGTCGATCTTCATCCAGTCGTCGACGTCGTAGACGCCGGCGACGTGGGCCAGATCTTTGATGATGGCGAAGTAGGTGATCGCCCCGGCGTCGATCATCTGATCGCGCTTCCATCCGGCGATGCGCTTCCAGAGCTGTGTCGTCGCGTCCTTGATCTTGTCGCTGAGCGATTTGAAAGTTCTGATCAGCTCTTCGCGCGAGTCCATGCCGAGCGGCATGTAGCCATCCGACAGATTATCGGATGTATAGAGCCCGACGCCAACTAGTTGCTCGGCCTTGAATCCGGGCTGCGATTCGAACGAGCCCCAATCGTCGACCAGATAGAAATGACAATCCTTCACCGCCATGGTCACGGTGATGTTGTTGTGCGGGACACCCTTGGCTACGTCGTCGAGCCAAGGAAAATCGCTCTCTGAAAGATCCATGAAGTCGCGGATGAGCAGCTCGCGGTCATCGGCAAGCTTGTACGGGCCTGAATTGTGCAGCGAGATCCGGCTTTCGCAAGAGATCAGAAAGCCATACTGGGAAGCCGAGGCCATGAAGGCCTGGGCGGCTTGATGCAATTCGTCGCCATCCTTGCAGTCGTACATGTCGGCATGGAAGACCTGCAGGCGGCTCTCGGGAAGGATCTGGGCGCGATGGCCGAATTCTTTGTTGGTGATGTGGCCATCGTTGCGGTGCCACGACAGCTGGAAACGCTTCCAGAAGTCCATCACATAGATGACATCCTCGATCGCGTCTGTTGGCTTGAGCAATCCCATGTTGATCAGCCATTCGCGCCCGAGCAGGTAGAAGCCAGGCAGCGCCCATCCCATGGACGGGTTCTGGATCTTCATGCCCATGTTACGAGCGCGGTCGCCGATCTCTTCGGCCCGCATGCGGCTCTCGATCTTTCGCAGCAGCGACGGATAGCGGTAGAAGGCCATCAGATAGCTGAGCATCATGTAAGCGGGAACTGGAAATAGCTTTGATTCCTGCACAGTTCGCGTGACGCAGAGCCAATAGGTTTCGTCCGAACAGGTCTGTATCAGATTGTTGGTTTCCAGAAGCTGCGCATAACTTATGCGGTTCTGCGGCATGGTTGTTCCTCCCGAAGAAACAGAGCTTGTCGTTGGCGTTGCTCTTAATCACGCGCTCTTCAGGCGCCAGATGTTCGCGGTCATTTCGATGCCCTTCTGATAGGCTTCGGCGGTCTTGGCCGCGGCCGTGACCTCAATCTCCACGGTATCGCCATTGCGAATGCCGCTAATCTTGGCGTTCATCAGACACGGCACGCCGTATTCGCGGGTTAAAATGCCCAGATGCGAGCGGGTTGAACCGCCGGCGCAGATGACGCCCTTGAAATGCTCGAGAATCGGTGCTGTCAGCGTGCCGCCGGAATCATCGATTACAGCAATGGCGTCCGCCGGGACGCCGTCGGTCAGGTACTTCAGGACTTGGTCGGGTGAACGGATGTAGTGTGCGATCCCGACGGTGTTCTTCGGGAATTTCGCGACATTGTCGCCGATGCCGCGCAATTCGCGTCCGTTCTTGTCGGCAGGCGCGGTCTTCGCGTCGGCATGCTCGAACGAGAATGTCTTCAGGTCGGCATCCGAGGTGCCGGCTGCCGGCTTGTAGCTATCCGGACGCTCGCGCGGCGAAATCGCCGCCGACCAGTCGAACTTGTGACCAGCACCGAGCAGCAACTTCTCGACGCTACGCATGTCGTCGGCGGTGATCAGGTCGTAGGATTTGTCGAAAACGAAGGAATCCCAGTCGCCGCCGGATTTGGCGAGTTTCGCGCGGACGATGTCCTTGATCGCGCTGTGGAATGCCTCGACGGTCGGCGACGCCGCCTGATAGCCGAATTTATCGGAATCGACGTAAAGCCTTGCCACAGCCTCCTCCCTGGTTTTGCTCTTCTTCCCCGACCGATCTTTGCAGCGGCTTGCCATCAGACTGCAAGGGGACGCAGTCGGTGTCAACCTATGTTCATACAAAATTGTCAAACAATCCTATTTCCCTATAATCGTGCCGGGAAAAAGGGGAAGCAGTCTCGACATGGTTCAGCTTTCAAAACACCGCGTCCTCATCATCAACGATGACGGCATCCACGCGACCGGCATTCTTTTGCTAGAAAAGATCGTCCGCCAGTTCACCGAGAATGTAGTTGTCCCCGACGAGGAGAAATCGGGCGCCTCGCATTCGATTTCCATGAACATCCCGGTTCGCGTGCGCGAAATCGACGGTCGGCATTTCGCGGTCAAGATCACGCCGACCGACTGCGCGCGCTTCTCGCAATCTACGAGATCATGAAAATGCGTCCGACCATTCTTCTGTCGGGCATCAATCGCGGCGCCAATCTCGCCGAAGACATCACGTATTCGGGTACAGCCGCTGCCGGGATGGAAGGAGCGCTGCTGGGCGTGCCGTCGGTGGCATTGAGCCGTCTTGAACTGAGGTCCACTGGGATAGAAATCGGGCGCGCCCCGCTGTAGGTGAGGGGTTTCCGCTCCTGCTCTTTCGATTGCAAGACGGGTTCACAGTCCCACCATGGCTTACGTTTCCCGAAGCCCCCCTATAATCCCGGACGGCCAGATTTCCCGGGTCCGGTTTGAAACCTTGGCTTTCTTCCGAAGGCCTTCCCAAGTTTGGAGAGGTTTAAACGCTGGTCCGTGTACACCCCCGCCATTCTGGTTTGCCTTCAGCCTCGCCTCCAGAGCTGTCGTGGCGTTACGCCGGTTTTATCAAGCCGGCCGCCATACGGCCAAGTAAGCCGCCAAGTGTCCTGAGCCCCTTTGCCCAACTTCGGTGCTACCTCCGTTGGGGAGATGTGAGTGCCATCTCCTCCGAGGGCGTTACCCCTCCGTCATCGCTCCTACGGGCTCATGTGCCACTCCCGTTGGGCTCTCTCCTGCTTCGGCATTTAGCCTCGTTCGAAGAGTCCTGGCAGGTTGTACGCAGTCCCTGCTGCCCCCGGGAGCTTCCCGACGTTATCTCTGAGAATCTTTCCTTGGATGCTGGATCCCGTACCCCGGCGGTACACCGTGTGCTCTCACCTGTTTCTTCCACGATGTCATCGGCCTTCCCCAAGGGAAGAATGGGTCGGCTTCCCGCGTGTTTTGTCCCACGAATTACGACTTCTCGCAGGTCCGTGTTTCGAGGATGCAGATATTCCTTGATGTTCCGGCCTCCAAGTTTGCTCTCCCCCCAGATCGTTCCTACCGCTGCGAATACTGCTGCAGGGCAGCCGGGGATTTTACGTCCGGGCCTATCGTGCTTTGTTGCCTCCACACGCACCGGATATGCTAACCGTCCGAATACAGGTAATTGACGGTACAGGGACTTTCACCCTGTCAGACTCTCAGCCTTGTCGGCTGCTCACTTCCCTCCACCGGCGTTACCCGGCTTCCGCGGTACTACGAACCTCTCCGCCACCCCAGGGCGCCCAGCCTGTCCCTCACGGGCTTCCGGTTGGTCATCGCTGACCACGCCTTGGGGCTTCCCGTGTTTCGTGCGCTTTCCTTGTGTACATGCCGCCGCCACTACCCCGGCGCAGCGTCTGAACGTATCGCTTCGCTCATTTCATCCAGACGTATCAGTCTTCCCCGATAGGGTTGTCGGGTCGACCTGCGCATTGTCCTTTTCGAGG
>Ga0137409_10002314_pt1 | contig 20516 bp, 15 predicted proteins | sample CZODoug1_16funga_FD_122059 | JGI IMG/M metagenome (GOLD analysis project Ga0137409, IMG submission 122059) | Vadose zone soil fungal communities from Angelo Coast Range Reserve, California, USA - CZODoug1_16fungal (Hybrid Assembly) | ecosystem: Environmental > Terrestrial > Soil > Vadose zone... | reverse complement strand
CATTCTTCTGTAAAATTATCGATTCGCATCTACCCAGGAGAACAGACAACCATGTCCACTAAGATCGTCAAAGTCCACGCCCGCCAGATCATCGATTCTCGCGGCAATCCCACCGTCGAAGCCGACGTCATCCTTGATGGCGGAGCGCTTGGCCGCGCCGCCGTCCCCTCCGGCGCTTCGACCGGCGAGCACGAAGCCCTCGAGCTCCGCGACGGTGACAAATCGAAATATCTCGGCAAGGGCGTGCTCAAGGCCGTTGCCAACGCCAACACCGAAATCGCCAAATCCATCGCCGGTCTCGACGCCGCCGACCAGCGCGCCCTCGATCACAGAATGATCGCCCTCGATGGCACGGCCACCAAGTCCCGCCTCGGTGCCAACGCCATCCTCGCCGTGTCCATGGCTGCCGCCCGCGCCGCCGCCATCGCCCTCAAACAACCGCTCTACAAGTATCTTTCCCGCTATTCCACGGATTCGTCCGCGAATCTCCTCCCCTGCCCGATGATGAACATTCTCAACGGCGGTGCGCATGCCGACAGTTCGGTGGACTTCCAGGAGTTCATGGTTATGCCCGTGGGCGCCCCGAGCTTTTCGGAAGCCTTGCGCTGGGGAGTGGAAATCTTCCACGCGCTGAAGACCGCGCTGAAGAAGCATGGCTACTCGACGGCCGTCGGCGACGAAGGCGGCTTCGCGCCGAGCTGCAAATCGAACGAAGAAGCCATTCAGATCGTTCTCGAAGCCATCGCCGCCGCCGGCTACCAGCCCGGCCAGCAAGTGAGCATCGCACTCGACCCCGCCTCCAGCGAGTTCTACGACAAGGCCAACGGCAACTACGTTTTCAAGAAATCGGACAAGTCCACGCACACTTCGGCGCAGATGGCCGCGTATTGGACAAGCTGGGTGGAAAAATATCCCATCGTTTCCATCGAAGACGGCATTGCGGAAGACGATTGGGCCGGTTGGAAATCACTGACGCAGAGCATCGGCAGCAAATCATCCAAAAAGAAAATCCAGCTTGTCGGCGACGACCTCTTTGTCACCAACACCGCGCGCCTCTCCCGCGGCATCAAGGAAGGCATCGCCAACGCCATTCTCATCAAGCTGAACCAGATTGGCAGCGTCACCGAAACCATCGACGCCATCGAACTGGCCCGCAAAGCCGGCTACAACTCCATCATTTCGCATCGTTCCGGCGAAACCGAGGACACTTTCATCGCCGATCTCGCCGTCGCCACCGCCGCTGGCCAGATCAAAACCGGCTCCGCCAGCCGCACCGACCGCATCGCCAAGTACAATCAACTCCTCCGCATCGAAGAGGAACTCGGCTCCGCCGCCCGCTTCAACGGCAAAGTCGCCCTCAGCCAGTGAGGGCTCTCGGTCAAGAACTTCTTTATCGAACTTGCCGCTGGCCAGAAGGAGATGCGAGCATCGATGGCGATGGCGGTCCGAAATACCTGTAGTGGCCCGTAATTTTCCAGCCGAACAACACGTCTTCGATCTTCGGCCCTCGCCCGATGTTATGCACGACCATGTATCGCCCGCTGGCCGGCGATCTTTGATCCGCAACGATACCGATGTGCGGCACGCCGCCGCCAAGATCCCACGTCACGATGTCACCTGGGGAATAGTCTTCGGCGCGTTGCGTGATTCCAATCGTTTCTCCCTTGCGGCCGAAAAAGACCATGAGATTCGGCACACGCCGGTGATCAATGTTGGTGTCCGTATGAGAGGACAACCACTTCCACTTGCGCGGATACGCTGAAAAATCCTTTTCCATGTCTTCGTGAACTTCTTTCTGAAGATCGATCCCCACTGCGCGATACGACCGGATCACTTCATCCGTGCAAACGCCTGTGTCGGCCGGAACGTCGCCGCCTGGATATGGAATCCGCACATACGCGGGGTCGTAACGCACCGCGTGCTGCGCTCTCTCCACGGCGGCTTCAACAAGCTTCTTCAAGAACTCCTGCCGCACCGCAGTCTCTGCTGGTTTCACTTGCGCCGTCGATGCTGCGGACGTCATCACCAGGGCTGCTGAAACCGCAACACGCAGCGTGAACGAATGTTTTTGTTTCATGGAGCTTTCCATTTGCCGGATTCTAGCACCAATATCCATGTGCCATTGAGTGGAATGGGATCCGTTCAACGCTCTAAATAGCCTGCTCTCAAGCTGGAAATCATCGAGGTACGGGTTAGAATGCCAATGCCCAAATGAATGACGCCAAAGCGACTTCTCAAGAGGACACCTTGCGTTTCCGCGTAGCGTCCCTTGCGGACGTGGAAGCCCTGGCTCGACTGATCAACGGCACCTTCCGCGTCGAGCAACCCTTCATCGAAGGCGATCGCACCAACCCTGACGGCGTCCGTGCCTACATGGAGAAAGGGAAATTCTTGTTGGCGGAGGATGCCGCGGGCCTAGCGGGATGCGTCTACGTTGAGCTTCGCGGCGACCATGGCTACCTCGGCCTGCTCGGTGTGGACCCATCGCGCCAGGGCATTGGCTTGGGCCGCAAATTGATGGACGCCGCGGAGAATTTTTTCCGCCAGGCCGGCTGCGTCGCCGTCGACCTTCGCGTCGTCAGTGCGCGCACGCCTCTTCCTTCTTTTTATCGCCACCTCGGCTACCTCGAAACCGGTACCGCTCCTTTCGCTCCGGACGTGCCCGCTAAGGTCCCCTGCCACTACATCCTCATGTCAAAGACCCTGGTTTGAACTCGCACGCAGCAAATGGAACAAGAAAACTCGTGTCGCGGCGCTCCGGAGTGTCATAGGTCTGGACCAGCCATCCTGCATATTCCTATTCGCATCATCCCCGTTTCCAAATTGCTCCCTCTTCAGGCAGAATACCTCCTTCAATTTCCGGGGGAACAATGAATCGATCCGTCGCAATTGCATCCATTCTCTTTGTGGGCATCTCGCTTGCTCCTTTGGGCAAGCACGTCGCCGCCGACGAGCAGCCTCTCTTCGGCTACTCCGCCGAGTCTTCCCGCGCCGAACGCCAATGGGAAGAAAAACTGCGCGCCATTCCCAGCCCGGACAATCTCCGCTCTTACATGCAAAAACTCTCGGCGCACCCGCACCACGTTGGCTCTCCCTACGACAAAGAGAACGCCCAATGGATCGCCGCAAAATTCAAGGAGTTCGGCCTCGATACGCACATCGAGCAGTTTGACGTTCTCTTTCCAACGCCCAAGGAACGCGTAGTTGAGCTTGTCGAAGGCGGTCCGAAGTTTGTCGCCAAGCTCCAGGAACCTGCGCTTCCGCAAGATCCCACATCGAATCAGCAAGCCGAGCAGCTTCCCACCTACAACGCTTACTCCATCGACGGCGACGTGACCGCTCCTCTCGTCTACGTCAACTACGGAATCCCCGAGGACTATGAACAGCTCGAGCGCCTGGGTATTTCCGTGCAAGGGAAGATTGTCATCGCGCGCTACTACCACTCCTGGCGTGGCATCAAGCCCAAGGTTGCTGCCGAACACGGCGCTATCGGATGCCTGATTTACTCCGACCCCCATGAGGACGGATTTGTCCAGGGCGAGACATTCCCTGCCGGAGCCTATCGCCCGCCGGATGGAGTGCAGCGCGGCAGCGTCGCAGACATGCCGTTTTATCCCGGTGACCCGCTCACGCCGGGAGTTGGCGCCACGAAAGACGCCAAGCGCCTGAAGGTGGAAGAAGCTCCCACGATCACCAAGATTCCTGTGCTGCCGATATCCTATGCCGACGCGCAGCCACTGCTTGCTGCGCTGACCGGCCGAGTCGCTCCGGAAGGATGGCGCGGCGGCCTCGGCATCACCTATCACGTCGGCCCCGGCGCCGCGAAGGTTCACCTCAAAGTGAAATCGAACTGGGACATCAAGCCTCTGTACGACGTGATCGGGAAAATTCCGGGTTCTGTTTTTCCCGATGAGTGGGTGATTCGCGGCAACCACCACGATGGATGGGTGAACGGCGCGGAGGATCCCATCTCCGGACAAGTCGCCATGCTGGAAGAAGCGCGGTCTCTGGGCGAGTTGGTCAAGTCCGGCTGGAAACCCAAGCGCACCATCATTTATTGCGCATGGGACGGAGAAGAGCCCGGACTGCTGGGCTCGACTGAGTGGGCCGAGCAGCACTACGACGAATTGCGCGCGCACGGCGTCGCGTATATCAATTCTGACGGCAACGGCCGCGGCTATCTCGGCGTCGAAGGGTCGCAAACGCTTGAAAAATTCAGCAACGATATCGCCCACGAGATATTCGACCCGGAAACAAAACTAACAGCTTGGAAACGCCAGCAACTTCGAGAAATTTCCAAAGCCAAAACACCGGAGCAGCGCGAGGAAATTCGTAAGCGCTCTGATCTGCGCATTCCCGCGCTCGGCTCCGGCTCGGACTACACCGCGTTTCTCCAGCACGACGGCGTAGCCTCGCTCAATATCGGATTCGGCGGGGAAGACGACGGCGGCATCTACCATTCCATCTACGACGATTTCTACTGGTACACACACTTCAGCGATACTGATTTTGTCTACGGGCGCGCGCTCGCGCAGACCGGCGGCACGGCCATGATGCGTTTGGCGGACGCGGACTTGCTTCCTTTCGAGTTCGGAGATTTCGCGGACACCGTGCAGACCTACCTGAAGGAGCTGAAAACTCTTTCGCAAAAAATGCAGGACGACATTCTTGATCGCAACAAAGAAATTGAAGAAGGCGTTTTCAAGGCCACCAACGACCCCAAGCGGCCACTTGTGCCGCCCCCCGCGGAAGCTGTCCCGCCGCACCTGAATTTCGCGCCCTTCGAGAACGCCGTGGATGCGCTCACGCGCAGCGCCGCGGAATACCGCAAGGCGCTGGAACAAGCGAATGCCAACGGCGGAGCAGCTCTAGCTTCCGCGTCGCTCGCCGAAGTCAACAAGATGCTCATCAATAGTGAGCGCAAACTCACGACTGCCGAGGGCCTTCCCAATCGTTCCTGGTTCAAACACCAGCTTTACGCCCCGGGTTTTTATACCGGCTACGCGGCGAAGACCGTGCCCGCCGTTCGCGAAGCCATCGAGCAAAAACAATGGCAGCGGGCTGACGAAGGAATTGTTGTCGTCGCGCGTGTCTTGCAGGATGAAGCCGTGCTGATCTCCTCCGCGGCTGCAAAACTGAAGGCAGCAAGGGCACATTGATTTAGAAAGAGTGGGGCCATCCCTTCTTATAATCTCGCGATCGTTGGTTTTGGCAACGTTGGCAAGGCGTTTCTGCGCTTGCTTATCGCCAAGGAATCCGATCTGCGCCGCCGCTATGACGTGCGCTGGCGGCTGACGGGTGTGGCCACGCGCCGCGCCGGCTGGGTGGCCGACTCCGATGGCCTCAGCCCCCTCGCCATCCTCCATGGCCACTGGCCGACGCCGCCGTCCCAGGCGTGCCGGGACGTTCGCGAGTGGCTCGAAAAAGCGCGCGCGGATGTTTTGTTCGAGGCCAGCTCGCTCGATGCGCAAACCGGCCACCCTGCGATCGAGCACCTGAAGGCCGCGCTCGAAGTCGGAGCACATGCGATTACGGCAAACAAAGGGCCGATCGTCCATGCCTTTCGCGAACTCACGGCGCTCGCTCACGAAAAAAAGAAGAAGTTTCTTTACGAAGCGACGGTCATGGATGGCGTTCCGATTTTTTCGATGTTTCCACTCGGCTTGCCCGCGACCGTCCTGCAGGGATTCTCCGGCGTGCTCAATTCCACGACCAATGTTGTTCTCACGGAAATTGAAAAAGGCCGTTCGTTCGACGAAGCGGTGAAACGCGCGCAGGCCATGGGCGTGGCGGAAACGGATCCGGCGGCGGACCTCGACGGCTGGGACGCAGCGGTGAAAGTCGCGGCGCTGGCAATTGTGCTGATGGGCGTGCCCGTGAAACTGGAGCAGGTGCAGCGCACCGGCATCCGCGATCTTAGCGAAGAAAAAATCCGTTCCGTGCGCGCTGCGGGGATGCGTTACAAGCTCGTTTGCCGCGCGGAACGCCGCGGCGATACCGTGCTTTGCACCGTGCAGCCGGAACTGCTGCTCGCTTCCGATCCGCTTGCGAATCTGGAGGGCACGAGCTCGGCGATTCGGTTTGACCTGGATATATTCAGTTTATCTATTGTCGAACACAATCCAGGCATCGAAGCCACCGCCTACGGCCTACTTGCGGATTTTCTGCGCGCCGTGCAGCAGTAGCGCGTCATCCAGCCCGTGTGCCGGAGCATCGAGCGCTTCGAAGCGAGCGATGAATTCACAGGTGCGGGAGTAAAGTCAGCAATGGTTCACCGCTTGTACTGCGCCGCGTAGGCGGGCGTGGGAATCGAGGGATCACACTTCTCATCGCGGATTGGCGCACCGGGTGCGAGATGGAGGGGGATCACGCCGGCCCAGACCGGCAGCGCGTAGTCCGGTGCGTCGTCTTCGGGAGGCCCCACGCGGATTTTCGCGGATACTTCCGTAAGCGGCAGGCGCAGAATGCTCGTGGCTTTCAATTCTTTTTCGTTGGGCTGGCGCGCATCGTTCCATCGGCCGGTAAGAATTTTTTCGGTGAAGGCATGCAACGCTGCGAGTTTTTCTTCCGCCGCATCAACGAGAATGGCTTTTCCGAGCGCGACGACGGAGCGGTAATTCATGGAGTGATTGAAGACGGAGCGGGCCAGCACGACTCCGTCGGTGAGAGTCACGGTGATGCAGACGGGAATTCCCTGGCTCGAATTGCGGAGCATGCGGCTGGCCGCGGAACCGTGAAAATAAATCGCGTCGCCAATGCGCGCGTAGAGCGTGGGAATCACGTAAGGCTGGCCATCGACGGAAAATCCCACGTGGCAGACGAATCCTTCGTCGAGAATTTTGTCGATGGCTTCGCGGTCGTAGATGCCGCGATGCGATTCACGCACAACGCGCGTGCGCTCGGTCGGCGGAATAGCTTCGGGCACAAAGCACCTCATGGAGAAGCATGGCGCGGAGCCGGCCGCTTCGCGGCCGCCCATTTGATTTGTAGCCGGCGCCAAAGCGGCATGAGTGAGGAACAACTTCAGATATGCTACCACGCCCTGCGGAAACATCGCGTGTCGCGCGCCGCAAGGTCATCAAGAAGTGCTTCCAATTTGGATGCCGCGGTTTTCTTCGGCGAACGAAAGTGCCCTTGTTGGAATCACGCTTGTAATGGCGCAGCATGCTGCGCCATTACAATGGCGGCGAAACGTATGAGAAACTAGCGGCTCGGAGAAATCGGCCGGTTTACGGCCGCAAACAAAAATGAGCACACCAGTCATGCAGGGGACGGGGAACAAAGCATTCGACATCGCGTGGGTGAGGCAACAATTTCCTTCCCTGAAATTGCACGTGAATGGGCAGGCGGCAGCTTTCTTAGATGGACCTGCCGGGACCCAGGTGCCGAAGCAGGTCATGGACGCAGTACAGAATTATTTTCTGACTGCGAATGCGAATACCTACGGCGCATTCCCAACGAGCCGCCGGACCAACGAAACGATCCTGTCGGCGCGGGCGGCGATGGCGGATTTTTTCAACTGCGATTCGAATGAAGTGGCCTTCGGGCAGAACATGACGACAATCACCTTCGCGCTGGCGCGAGCGATCGGAAGGGAACTGAAAGCCGGCGACGAAATTGTAGTGACGACGCTAGACCATGATGCCAACGTCGCGCCGTGGCGCGCTCTGGAAGAAAAGGGCGTGCTGATCCGGCAGGTGGATATTCGTGAGAGTGATTGCACGCTGGATCTGGATGATTTGAAGCGGAAAATTACGGCGAAGACGAAGCTGGTTGCCGTCGGATATGCCTCGAATATGGCGGGAACGATCAATCCGGTCGCGGAGATTACGAAACTGGCGCACGCGACCGGAGCGCTGATGTTCATCGATGCGGTGCACTATGCGCCGCACGGGCTGATTGACGTGAAGGCGCTCGATTGCGATTTTCTGGCGTGCTCCCCCTACAAGTTCTTCGGACCACACATGGGAACGCTGTACGGAAAGCGCCAGCATCTGGAGAGATTCAAGCCGTACAAGGTCCGTCCGGCGGCGGATGTTTCTCCTGAATGCTGGGAGACGGGGACGCAGGTGCAGGAATTGATCGCAGGAATTGCCGCGTCGGTGGATTACATTGCGGAATTGGGGCAGCACTGCGATTCGACAGCGACGAACCGCCGCGAGGCGTTGCGAGTGGCGTACTACGCGACGCATCAATACGAAACCGGATTGCTGACTCGCTTGATCGAAGGATTGCAGACAATTCCGGGGATGCGCATCTTCGGCATTACCGACGCAAAACGATTTGACGAGCGCTGCTCGACATTGTCATTCCGGATAGGCAATCACAACCCAACGGCGATCGCCACCTTCCTGGGCGATCGCGGAATTTTCACCTGGGACGGAAATTTCTACGCTTTGAATTTGTCAGAACGTCTGGGAGTGGAACAGCACGGCGGCGTCTTGCGCGTCGGGCTGGTGCACTACAACACGATGGGAGAAGTGGAGCGACTCCTCGCCGCCCTGCGCGAATTTGCTGCGTGATTCCGCGGCTCGTCGAATCAAGTCCAAAGACTTCAGTTCTTACGATTGCAGAACAAGCTGCCGCTTGCGCTTGGCCTGACACACGAAATAACTGATCCCGAAGGTTAGGGTGCTGTAGGGAAACCAGCCCAGGGTCGATCCGCCGAGCAGATGCGCCGGGACATAAGTGATGAGCATCACCCAGACGTACGATTGCGCTTCGCCGATAAAACCCAGAATGATTCCCGCCAAAGCGTAACAGGCCGCAATCGCCAGCGTGGACGGGCTGATGCCTATGGCCGGAGTTGGACCAAGCCTCACTGCAACTGCCGGCGCAAGCTTCAATATGCCGAACAAAGGAAGCACCGCGCCGATCAGCACGGAGAAAAGAGCAGTCGTGAGCGAGATGCGGTGCGCGAAGGGATTGAAGAAATTGCGAATCCCGCGGTTGAAAGCTTTGTCCGTGATGAGATACGCATCTCCCTGCGGATTCAGCCGCAGGATACCGCGCTGCACCTGGTAAGCGGAAAAGCGATCGTGGTCCATCTGGCCTTCCGCAAAGAGACTCTCGACATCGCGCGGCGGTGAAACCGGAGTTCCCAGGGAAGCGCAGCTCGCGTCATGCTTTTTCTTCAATTGCGCGAGATCCGTGATGTGCGGGCACTCCTGAACGATGCGGTATTCGGGAGTGTCCATCACGGTCTTGAGCTCCATGTTGCGAGTGGTGAGCCATTTTCCGCCCGAAAAGCGCGTCGTGAAATTGACCACGTGGCTGTTTCTCACGCCCTTGACGCCATTGACGTTGGTTTGTACCTCCACGATGGTCAGCGTGCAGGTAGCAGGGTCAGCGAAATTGGAATACTCGCGAATCAAATTCGCTCCGTAATTCGTCACTCGATAGGTGCACATCGGCCGGTAATTCAATGCCTCGAGTTGTGAATCCAACGGCGCAAGATATTTTTTCTGCGCTGCTGACAGGGAAGAGCCGTCGACGACTTCCTTATGGTAACGGACCGGGATGGGGCGCGAGTTCTGCCGCAATTGAGGCTTGCTTCCGAAAACCACCGTTGCGGTGGTCCATAGAAAACCGAAGAGATCACAATCGATGGGAAGAGTCACGTGCACCTCCGCCAGTAGTTCCATTATAGAGGTTGCAAATTTCTCCGCTGTTTGCCCCATGCGAGTGGCGATGAATGACTTAACTGGACCAAAGGACAGGTGCCGATGCGCACCCTCCAGAAAAGCTGCGTGCGGCGAAGTTCCAGAAAAAACCACAAGAACCGGAATGACAGCGGCAAATGATTGCGTGTATTCTGACGCGCTATGACAAAACGACCGAAACCAATTGTGTTGACTGTGCTCGATGGGTGGGGATACCGCGCGGAGACGAAGGGGAATGCGATCGCGCTGGCGCGCAAGCCGGCGTATGACGAACTTATCCAGAGATTTCCCAACACTTTGATCCATACTTCCGGGCCATATGTTGGATTGCCCGAAGGCCAGATGGGCAACAGCGAAGTAGGGCATATGAACATGGGCGCGGGGCGGATCGTGCACATGGACATTACCCGGATCGACCTGCTGATCGCGAACAGGCAACTGCAGAACGTGCCGCTGTTTCAGCAAGCGATGGAGCGCGGGCGGACGCGGCAATTGCATTTTGTGGGATTGCTGAGCGACGGCGGCGTGCACTCGCACATTCAGCATCTATTTGCGCTGCTGGAGATGGCGAAGCAGCAAAAAGTGGAAAAAGTATTTGTGCACTGTTTCATGGACGGACGCGACACGCCGCCGAACAGCGGACGGGACTACGTGCGGCAGTTGCAGCAGAAGATGCGCGAGCTGGGAGTGGGGGAAATTGCGACGCTGGTGGGGCGGTATTACGCGATGGACCGCGACAACCGCTGGGAGCGCGTGGAGCTTGCTTATCGCGCGCTGGTTCATGGCGAAGCGGAAACGCGGACGGATGATCCCATTGCGGCGCTGCAGCGGAGTTATGAAGCGGGCGTGACGGATGAATTCATCAAGCCGATTGTGGTGACGAAGGGAAGCGGAGCTTCTGCCGCGCCTGTGGGGCTGATCCACGACGAGGACGCCGTGATCTTTTTCAACTTCCGCGCGGACCGCGCGCGGCAAATGACGTACGCGCTGGCGGCGCCGGACTTCGATAAGTTCGTTGATCCGAAGCGGCCGAAGAATCTGTTTTACGTGGGGATGACGCAGTACGACAAGAATTGGCCGTGGCTCAAATACGTGATCACTCCGGAGAAACTGGAACACATTCTGGCACAGGTGTTCGCGGAGCTGCAGTACAAGAATTTGCGGACGGCAGAGACGGAGAAGTACGCGCACGTGACATATTTTTTCAACGGCGGCGTGGAGAAGCCCTTCGCTGGAGAAGAGCGGATTCTGGTGCCGTCGCCGAAGGTGGCGACGTACGATTTGAAGCCCGAAATGTCCGCGGCGGGAATTACCGACACGGTCGTGAAAGCGATCGAGAAGGGCGAGTTCGACGCCATCATCATGAATTATGCGAATGCGGACATGGTCGGGCATTCGGGAAAACTGGAAGCAGCGATTCAAGCGGTGGAAGCGGTGGATGCGGGACTGGCGCGGATATATCAGGCTCTGAAGCCGCGCGGAGGAGTGTGGATTATCACCGCGGACCACGGGAATGCGGAGACGATGACCGATCCCGCGACCGGGGGGCCGCACACGTATCACACAACGAATCCGGTGCCGCTTATTCTAGTGAGTGATGATGACAAGCTGCGCTTGAAGCCAGGCGGATCGCTGCGGGACATTGCGCCGACGATGCTGAGCGCATTGGGGCAGCCGCGGCCCGCGGATATGACGGGCACGGATTTGCGCGTCATTTCATAGCCTGACCATGAGCCGTACAACACCTGCAGAAACAAAACTTGTGATTTGTGTGTGGCATCCGTTTACGGAGTGGCGGCCGAAACCGGCGATGGCGGAGGCCATTCGAAAGCGATGGCCGCAGATGCGCGTTTTGCATTTGCCGAATTACGATCGGTTGGCGGCGGAGCTGCCGGATACGGATATTTTTGTGGGTTACTCACTGCGCGCCGAGCAATTGAAGGAGGGGAAGAAGCTGAAGTGGATTCATTCGACGGCAGCGGGCGTGGCGCAATTGATGTACCCGGAGCTGCGGGATTCCGGGATCATGGTGACGAATCCCAGCGGCATTTTTTCCGTGCCGATGGCGGAGCACACGATGGGATTGCTGCTGGCGCTGGCGCGGAATTTTCCCGATTCGGTGCGGGAACAGGACCAGTCGCGATGGGCTCAGCAGCAGATTTGGGACAAGCCGCAGCATTTGACGGAGCTGAATGGGGAAGTGCTGTTGATTGTGGGATACGGCTCGATCGGTCGAGAAGTAGCGAAGCGAGCGAAGGCGTTCGAAATGCGCGTGTGGGGCGTGACGCGATCCGGTGAAGGGGACCGCGCTCATGCGGAAAAAATATTTTCCGCTGCCAAATTACACAAAACATTGCCGGATGCAGATTACGTGTTGATTTGCGCGCCGGAGACGGCCGAAACGAAGCACCTGATCGGCACGCCACAAATCGCAAGGATGAAACCAGGGGCGCGACTAATCAACGTCGGGCGCGGGTCGCTCTTGGACGAGAACGCGCTGGTTCAGGCGTTGAAAAGCGGCGCGCTGGGCGGCGCGGCGCTGGACGTGGCGCAGACGGAGCCGCTGCCGGCGGAGAGTCCGTTATGGAAGGCGCCGAATTTGTTCATCACGCCGCACACCAGCGGGGTGAGCGACCGGCTCTGGGATCGCCAGGCGGCGATTTTGATCGAGCTGCTGGAGAGATGGTTTGACGGACGGGAATTGTTCAACCGGGTCGATTTTGCGCGCGGCTACTGAAGTACCTAGTTTTTAGTATTCAGTTCTTAGTAAAAAATATGGGGCATGGCTTCCACTTGTTGCCAACACGCTTCGATCCAGCAAGAACTTGCAGACTAACAACTGAAAACTGAAAACTGCTTTCAGTCGCCGACGCCGCCTTTGGGGGCCTGATAGCCTTCGCGGGCGTAGACTTGGAATTTCTGCTTCTTGCCTTTTTGGTCGAGCACGGTGAGCGGACCACCATCGGGTGCGACGAGCTCCACCTTAAGTTTGTGAAATTTGCCGTCTTTCGCTCCGGCCGTTGGCGAGTAGGAGAGGCTGTACTGGTGGCGAAGGAAAGCCGCGACGTTGCGAAACACATCCGGCATCTCACCCGCGAACTGAGGAAACCAGGAATAGCCTCCGGTCTCCTGCGAAAAAGTTTTCAGCTGATTTTCCCCCTGCAAATAATTCATGCGAGCCATGCCGCCCATTCCACCGTTCATCTCCGCGTAGTTCTGAAAGGCCCGCCCCAAACCGATGCAAAAGATCGTGACGTCACTCTGGCGGAGCTGCTTCATGGTCTGATCGAGCGTGTGTTTGGAGAAGGTATCCACTCCGCTGGACAGCACGACGATGGATTTCTTGCCTTTTACATCCTTCAAGCGATCCACGGTTTCAAGGATGGCGTCGAACAAGTTCGATTCGCTGAACCCGGGGAAATAGAGACGGTAAAGGCCCTGCATGACTTCGTCCTTGTTCTGCGTGAAGTCCACTTCAATGCGGGTCTTCATATCAAAGGTCTCGAGCGCGATCCAATCTTTCGGCTGCAAACTGGGGAAAAGCGCGGTGGACCAATACTTCCCGACGTAGGCAAAAAAGCCACCATAGCCGCGGCTGCTGAACTCCAGGAGGAGGACCATGGTAATGGGAGCCTCGGTGGGTGAGAAGTTGGTGATGGTTTGCGGCACGCCATCGTCGAGGATGCGGAAGTTTTCTTTCTTGAGACCAGGGATGATGTCGCCGTGCTGCGTGGTGGCGACAACATCGAGGGTAACGATGGGAACGTCGACGGCAATGGTGACGCCAGCCTGCGGCGGCGGCTGCGCCGTAGTCGGTGCCGTAGGCGGAGGCGGATTCTGCTGCGGCGGCGGCGGGGAGCCGCCCTGCGGGCCGGTGGGGGCCTGGGCAAAAGCGGAATTTTCAGCCAGCGGCAAGACCAGAGCGGTCGCCAGAACTGCGAGCAAAATTACGGAAAAAATGGCCTTCATCGTGCACCCCCGATTGCGATCGAACAACTTCAAACTGCCGATAACCTCTACGTGCGGGACAACATGGCGGCCACGAAGCGGTTGAATTTTAGCAACGCAACGCCAACGCCGAGGCCAAGCCCCACACCTGCATGTTAGTATGACGCAGAGTTAAGACAAAACGTTTACTGAGGCGGCCGGGTTGCGGCCGGCCATACCGAGGAGGATGGATTCGTGAACTGGAATCGCATGGTGCAGATGATGGCGGGAGGGGCGGCGTTGGCGATAGCCGCAAGTTTTCCGGTTGCCGCGCAGGTGGCGCCGGCAGGGGCGCCGGGGATCCCGGGGAATCCTTCGCCGATTGGGGATACGTCGGCGATTGCGAAGGAAGCACAAGGCTGGCTCGCGGACCTCATCAAGGTCAACACGACGAACCCGCCGGGAAACGAGCAGCTCGCAGCGATGTACATTGCGGCGGTCCTGGAGAAGGAAGGGATCAAGGCGGAAATTCTTGATTTAACGCCAGGGCGCAGCGCCGTGGTCGCGCGTCTGCGAAGCACGGCGACGCCGGATCCTTCGAAGGCACTGCTGCTGGTGGCGCACATGGATGTGGTCGGGGTGGAGAAGTCGAAGTGGACGGTCGATCCGTTCGCAGCGGTGGAAAAGGACGGATACCTGTACGGCCGCGGCGCGATCGACGACAAGGGAATGCTGGCGGCGAATCTGGCGGCGTTCATCGCGCTGAAGCGCGCGAACCCGCGCTTGAATCGCGACGTGATCTTCCTGGCGACGGCGGACGAAGAACAGTTTGGCGACGCGAGCGTCAAGATTCTGATCGCGAAATACTGGGACAAGTTTGCAGCCGGGTTTGCGCTGAATGAGGGCGGCGAGGTTTTGCTGAAAAACGGCAAGGTGCAGTACGTGGCGGTGCAGGCGAGCGAAAAAGTTCCCGTAAACGTCACGGTGATCGCGCGCGGGATGTCGGGACATGCCTCGATGCCCACGAAGGACAATGCCGTGGTGCATCTGGCGGCGGCGGTGGCGAAAATCGGGAACTACTCCGCACCGGTGCACTTCACGACGATTGTTCGCAGATACTTCGAGCAGCTCGCGGCCATCGAAGACGATGAAATGGCAAAATGGATGCGCTCGCTGGATACACCGGACCGTGGCGAACACGCGCAGAGAGTGATCTCGGACGCGAATCCGCTGTGGAACTCGATGCTGCGGGATTCGATAGCGCCGACGATGCTGACGGCAGGCGTGCGGGCGAACGTCATTCCGGGGGAGGCGCGGGCCAACCTGAACATACGATTGCTGCCGGGAGACACCATCAACGTGCTGCTGGGGGAGCTGACGAAACTGGTGAACGATCCGCAGATCCGTTTCGAGATCCAGCCGGATGCGGGACTGGCGGCGCCGCCGTCTTCGCTGGAAAACGGATTGTATGCCACAATTACAAGGGTTGCGGGGAAAGAGTTTTCCAGTGCGCCGGTGCTGCCGTTTCAGTCCACGGTGGCCACGGATTCCGCGCAATTGAGGCTGCACGACGTCCAGGCCTACGGTTTTCTGCCGTTCCCACTGAGCGCCGAGGATTTGCGGCGGATGCATGGCGACGATGAGCGGATTCCGCTGGCATCTTTCACAAAGGGAGTGGACGTACTGGCGCGGGTCATCGCGGAATTCGCGGTTGCGCGGTAGGAAAGCGAAGAATCGAATCGAGAAGATTGAAAAAAGACAGTCGTTGTGACAAGCCTACCGGTGGACAATAGAAATAGCCGGGAAATATTGCCGCAAGAGAGAGCATGAGCTTTCGTCATTCCAAAATAGTGTGCACGATCGGGCCGGCGAGCAATTCGCCGCGGATGATTGACCGCTTGTTGAGCGCGGGGATGGATGTGGCGCGGCTCAATTTTTCGCACGGCACACACGAGGAGCATGCCAAGAACATTTCCATGCTGCGGGTGGCCGCTGTTGAGCACGAAAAGCCGATCGCGATTCTCGCCGACCTTCAAGGACCGAAAATCCGGACCGGACCTCTGGCGGGCGGCGGACCGGTGCTGCTGCGCACAGGGCAGCGATTCGTGATTACCACTGCAAAGGTGCTGGGCGATTCGACGCGAGTGAACACGACGTTCACTCCACTGCCGCGAGAAGTTCACCGCGGCGACCGCATCCTGCTTTCGGACGGGCTGATCGAGTTGCGGGTGGAAAAGGTCAGCGGCCGGAACGTCATTTGCGAAGTGGTGAACGGCGGGGCGCTTGGCCAGAATAAGGGGATCAACCTGCCCGGAATCAAGCTGCGTGTGCCTGCGCTTACCCCGAAAGACCGCGCCGATCTGATCTTCGCTCTGAAACACGGCGCGGATTACATTGCGGTGAGCTTCGTCCGGCGCCCGGAGGACGTGCTGCTGGCGAAACAGTTGATTCGCCGCGCGGGGAGAGACGCTCCGGTGATTGCGAAACTGGAGAAGCCGGAAGCGATCGAAAACCTGGATGCGATTTTGCGGGCGGCCGATGGCGTCATGGTGGCGCGGGGCGACCTCGGCGTGGAGATGAATCCGGAGCGCGTGCCGGTGGTTCAGAAAATGATTATTGCGCGCGCCAGGGAGTTCCGGCGTCCGGTGATTACGGCGACGCAGATGCTGGAATCGATGACGGAGAACCCGCGGCCGACGCGCGCGGAAGCTTCAGACGTGGCGAACGCGATTTTCGACGGTTCGGACGCGGTGATGCTTTCGGCAGAAACCGCGTCTGGGAAGTATCCCGTCGAGGCGGTTGGCATGATGGCCCGAATCATCGAAGAAGCGGAAGCAAGCATCCGGGAATTTCCGCGGCCGGCGCCCCAGGAGCAATTGAAAGTGGCGGAAACCGTCGCGGAGCTGGTCTGCCACGCCTCACGCGAACTGCACATGAAACTGATCGCGGTGTTCACGCACAGCGGATTCACGGCGCGGCTGGTGTCGCGTTACCGGCCGCTGGTGCCCATTGTGGCGTTCTCACCGGAAGCGGAGACGCGGCGGCGGTTGGCGCTGATCTGGGGCGCACTGCCCAGGAACATTCAGGATGTGCAAAAGGTGGACGGGCTGGCTAAGGTCGCGGAAAAGCGCCTGCTGGAAGAGCGGCTGGTGCGCAAGGGCGACGTGATCGGGATTGTGGCTGGCACGCCGATGGGCATTCGCGGGACGACGAACTTCATGAAGTTTCACGTCATTGGCGGGCCCGCCTAAGGCAGTTATCAGTTTTCAGTGTTCAGTCCTCCCGACTGCCCCCACCCCCGTTTTCTGTAAGTGTCATCTACAGGATTTAGTAATGCAGTAAGTTTTTTTTGGCGACACTTGCAGGGAGATGCATAAGTGTTGCAAACAAAAGACTTAAAGTAATAGTGGGCAGTGAATCAGTGGGCGGGAATCGTCGTTCGCCAAGAAAGATGATGACCCCCTACCCCCATCCATGGTGGATCAATATCAAAGCAAAAGACTTATGGAATTTTAATTTTGTAACTGATTGATTCTAAAGAGGATGTTTGTTGGTCATCAAATCGTTTCGGCTTAGGATTGACAGCCGGGATGTAGGCAAAGCGGCAGCGAGCTGCCGCACTCCAAATGGAGTTTTCTATTGGGTTAATTATAGCAGAGAATAGCAGGAGGTCAAGGGCAACTTTATCGAGAGACTGCCGCCCCTCTAATTGACCCAGTTGTCGGGGCGGGAGGGCGGGTCCTTCTTGTGCTTGTTGATGTAGACCTCGAAGCGCTTGCGATTGCGTTTGTGCTGCCAGTCAGTGACGGTGTTGCGGACGTTGTAGAGGAAAGAACCGCGGCGGAGGTAGAGATAGCCAACAAGCATGCCGCCGAGGTGGCAGACGTGGCTTACGTTGTCTCCGCCGGAGCCTAGCGTGGAGAAGAATTCGATGGCCCCCATCACCGCAACGTACGGACGCATGGGGATGGTAATCGGAAGGGGAATCAACCAGATGCGGCGATCGGGGAAGAGCACTGCGTTGGCCATGAGAATGCCGAAAATAGCGCCTGAGGCACCAATGGTAGGAGTTACCGAAAACATGCTACCAAAGAAAACTGGGACCGTTTTGACGAGCACCTCGATGAGCCCCGCGCCTACCCCGCAGATGCAGAAATAATTCAGAAAACGGCGCTTTCCCCAAACAAGTTCCAGTTCGCGGCCGAACATCCATAGCATGAGCATGTTGATGAGCAAGTGGAAAAGCCCGCCGTGGAGAAAAATGTAAGTAAAAGGCTGCCAAATGCGCGGAGGGATGTGGTGCGTTACAGCCTCGGGGATCAGTGCAAACCATTTGAGGAGCCATATGGTCGCCGAGGGAGGAGCGAGCAGGCTCAGAAGCGTCTGAAAAAGAAAAACGCCGGAGCAGACCAAGACGAGGAGTTTGACGCCTGGGGTAATGAAGCTGCGCCAGTCGAAGTTATATCGCCGCCCGCCGAACGAAGTCCCCATATTCGCAGTGTACGGCGGCGAGCCAAATCCGTCAAAGCACTCTGTCGTACCCGTTGCGCAAACCTCGCCATGGCCAGTAGCGCGCGTGGCCGCCTGGTTAGTCCAGCTTCTTGCGGGCGAAATAGAAGAGCGAGGCCGCGAGAAGCGCGAACATGAAAATGCCGAGGAGGGACTGCGCCGAGGTTGGCGGCAGGTTATCGAGCCTCGCGGCGATGGAGGGCCAATATTTCGGCCCGAACGAGAAAAGCTTGTCGGACCAGGGAAGGTGCAGCAGAGAAGTGACCCAGTGCGGTACGCGATTGGAGATCTCCGGGTCCTGCAGAAGATTGATGATGATGCCGAGCAGGCCGAAGACACCTCCTGCCGCAATTAAGCCACTGGAATAGAGCGCGCCGGGGCTGGCTTCGCTTTCGTCCTTTTTCTTTGTGGTGGCTTCGACCAGCGCTCGGACGAGGCCGCCGGCAAACATGGCTCCCGTGGTGGCGATGGAAAGATACGACCCGGTGGCAAACGCCAGCGAGCGAACACCGAGAACTTCCACCGCGATCACCAAGGCGACGCCCATGAGCACCAGACGCCAGGGTAAGCGCTGATTGAGGATGCCATTGATGACCGTAGCCATCAGGCGCGCTTGCGGCGCGGGAGCTTTGTCGCTGCCGATGCCCTGGGCCCATTGAAACTCGATTTGGCGGGTGCCCGCGTCGTAGAGATATTCCCCGTCGGGAATTTCATGCGAGCCCAGAGAATTGATCAGAACGTAGCTCTTGTTTTGGTAGGTGAACGAATCGCGCTCGATTTTCACGCCGGATGGCAAAGCCTGGATGCTGACGGGAATGGGCGTGGGGATGTACTTCTCCAAGCCCTTGTTCATCAGATTCAGGGTTGCGCCGATGGCGACAGTGGAAACGGTGACGCCAACGAGAAGACCCATCTGCTGCCAGAATGGCGTGGCGCCGACGAGATAGCCGGTTTTCAAATCCTGCGAGGTGGCGCCCGCGATGGCGGCAGCAATGCACACCACGCCACCAATCATGAGCGCGAGGACGGCGTAGTTCGGCGCGGTCCATCCGGCGAGGAAGAAAATCGCGCAGGTGGCCATCAGAGTTGCGATGCTCATGCCGCTGATGGGATTGGAAGAATTGCCGAGCAGGCCGCTGATGCGCCCCGCGACAGTAACGAAAAGAAAACCGAACACGACAACGAATGAGGCGGCGAACAGGTTTTGATACCAATAGGTGCTGGCTCCTTGCATAGGATGAAACGTCAGCAACACCCACATCATGACGATGATGACGATCGAGCCCGAGATGACCCAGCGCATCGGCACGTCGCGGTCGGTTCTTAACGCGGGGTTTGTAAGGACAAACCCCGCACCCCCGCGGCTGGATGTCGATTGGCCAGCGCCCTCGGCACGCACGTCTTTCAAGCCGGCGCGCAGCGCGGAAATGATGGTAGGCAGAGTGCGAAGCAGCGTGATCAATCCGGCGGCGGCAACCGCTCCTGCGCCCATCGGGCGGATGTAGCTGCGCCAGATATCATCCGGCGTCATTTGCGGAATAGGAATCGTGGACGGATAGATGGGCGTATTGCCAGCAAGCTGCCCGTAAAACTTGATAGCGGGCATCATGACCAGCCACGAGATGATGCCGCCGGCGAAGAGTATGCCGGAGACACGGGGGCCGATGATGTAGCCGACCCCCAGATATTCAGAAGTGATGGCGGCTCGAAAACTCGCTCCGGGGAACCAAGTGGGCCGGCCTTCCGGCTGCGATGTCCACGCTTGAACGGTGTTCATGAGGAAGGTGTAAACGCCGCCGAGACCGAGTCCCCAGAAAACGCGGCCTGCGAAGGAGCCGCCGCGTTCTCCCGCGACGAGCACGTCAGCGCAGGCTGTGCCTTCGGGAAATATCAGGTTTCCGTGTTCCTTGACGATGAGCTGGCGCCGCAGCGGCACCATGAAGAGCACGCCGAGCCACCCGCCGAGGAGAGCCAGCGGAAAGATTCGCCAAAATGTGAATTCGGAGCCGAAGCCGAGAAAAATCAGCGCGGGAATCGTGAACATGACGCCGGCGGCGAGCGATTCGCCGGCTGAGCCGGTGGTCTGGACGATGTTGTTTTCGAGGATGGTGGAACGGCCGAAAGCGCGAAGAATGCTGATGGAGAGCACGGAAATGGGGATCGAAGCGGAAACGGTGAGCCCGGCGCGCAGGCCGACGTAGACAGTCACCGCGCCGAAAAGCAGTCCGAAGAGCGCGCCAAGGATCACCGCGCGAATGGTAAATTCCTTGGGGCTTTCTTCGGCCGGCACGTAAGTGCGGAATTCACCCGGGGGTGCCGTGGAACTCCATGGACGTTCGCTCACTGAATCCTCCCCATTTGCGGATGTCGGATGCCAATGTGGCCTGTGTGCGGGGGGATTATGCCGCAGGTGGGCGA
>Ga0137409_10002313_pt1 | contig 20524 bp, 15 predicted proteins | sample CZODoug1_16funga_FD_122059 | JGI IMG/M metagenome (GOLD analysis project Ga0137409, IMG submission 122059) | Vadose zone soil fungal communities from Angelo Coast Range Reserve, California, USA - CZODoug1_16fungal (Hybrid Assembly) | ecosystem: Environmental > Terrestrial > Soil > Vadose zone... | reverse complement strand
GGATTCTTCCGCATCTCGGGAGCCATTGATGGCCTCGCCCTCCGCTGTGGACAGGCCACAGGGAACGCCGGCTGACCAGTTTGCGGTTCAACCGCCCAGCGTTGCGCTGCCCAAGGGCGGCGGCGCTATCCGGAGTAGGGGCGAGAAGTTCGCCGCGCATCCGGTGACCGGTACGGGATCGATGTCGGTGCCCATTTTCGCCTCGCCAGGGCGGTCGGGATTTGGGCCGCAACTTTCTTTGTCGTACGACTCGGGTGCGGGTGCTCATTCGTGGGCGTGCACTGCAAGCTGACGCTGCGCGACAGCACAATCCGACGCTCTGCGGCCCTGCCGGGTGGGGCGGCGGCGTACACGCGCGAGAGTATGGACGATGAGCGCTTTGATGATTATCGGGGTCTGGTGCAATCGGTGGTGGTCAGCGGCGCGGCCGGGGATACCGGAACAGTCGATGATGGCGATGACGGGGTTCGCAGTGCACCGTTTGAATATTGCGGTGTCGTAAGTGAGTGGGGGATTGAACTGCCGGCGGATCCAAGCAAGGGCGAGCCCACCGCGTTCGACTATGTGTCGATCACTGATGTCGTGCTATCCATTCGCTACAGTGCGCGCGACGGAGGCGAGGAACTCAAGAAGGCCGCGATGGGGTCATTGGTGCAGACGCTGCAGGACGCCAACGCCGTGGGCGCGGCGCGGGGTGTTCTCCATCCGGCAGGATTTCCCAGCGGCCTGGGCACGATTCGAGGCGGCCCCGGCCCCAACTGCCAGTTCCTTCGCGAAAATGGAGATGACACTGACTGACCGACACTTCCCGTTTTGGGCCCGCACGAGAGTGAATACGATCACGAGGTCGATGCTGCTCGCGCCGCAGGGCAGCGCGGTGAAGATTCGCAAGACGCAGGCGGATACCACGAAGGATGACACGATAGCGCATCTCTTTGGGGAGCCGGGCAAGGGTGTCATGGGTACGATGTTGGAAAAGAATCCGGTAGCGTTGCCGGGTAGCGCAAACAGCTGGCTGCTGTCAGACAATTCGATGAGCGATTTGTGGCTGTACGTGGGGTGGCAAGGGTAAGGGATGACGTTGGCGGCATTGCGCTCAGAGTGCACCGGTGCTTACCCCGGGGCAGGAGGACCGTTCTCCAATGTGTCGCAATGTAAAAGATGGTTTTTATGACGTTAGGAGGGGAGGCTATGGAAGGAGCTAGAAGTCCCAGCGAAAGCAGTCTCCAAAAGGAGTACGGGGAAGTCACAAATGGCTTCCGCGCATTAACCGATATTCGATTTCGTCTATTGAGTTTCTTGCCGTTGGTCACGGGAGGAACGTTTGCCGCAATCGTTTTCAATAGGCCTATCGATAATATCCGAACCGTAATCTTGGGTGTGTTTGGCCTTACGGTTACTGCCGGAGTCGCCACATACAATTCACGCAATGCTCAGCTGTACAACGAGCTAGTAGGGCGCGCAGCTGCCATTGAGCCGCTGCCCACCGCCACCCTAACCGCAAATCCGAAAGCAGTCTAGAATAGAGGTGTAACCAAGGACGGATGCGCGTCATTCGCCGTGAATGACGTGTTCGCAGCCGATCAAAGGAGAGCGAGTGTTCCTTAGCTGTCGAAGTTCGAGCATTCTGCCAGCAAGGCGCCTCTCGACCCAAATGACGAATTCCATGGGAACCTCCGTAATTGTGGTTGCCGCTCGCGCCCCCAAGATTGAACCAATCCCCGCGGTGTCGCTTAACCCGGATGTACTAGCGAACACCGGCTATCAGCTACGGGCACACCGCGTTATAGTCGTTGCTCGCGTAACCGGCGAGTAGACTGTAAACGCTGCCGAGAGAAACTGCTGCAAGGGACGCATGTACGACTTTCTCATCAAGCTTGCATCGAGTCTTGGGATTGCCGGCCTGAGCATCGGGATCCTCTTCTTAATATATCGCCAGCTCCTAAATCTCAAGATTTTTCCAAGATTAACTCAAATGCAAGGATTTGCTCTCTTGCTCAGCGTCACCGTTCTGGTTTCAGTGGCGGTCTTTCTGGCAATCAGCCGCGGTGCTTCTGGAATGCTGTCCAATCATCTTGTCTCAATTCCGCTTGGCCACTATACCTGCACGGTAGATGGTGTGACCGTGCCCTGCGAAGTGACCATTGGTGATCTTGGTGTTAAAGAGCTAGCCTTTAACGCACCTCACAACAAAGCGGGTGAGCTGGTCGATAGTTACCGAGGGGCCGTCCTGACTTCAGGTGACGGATACAGGGTCTCGCTAACCAACTATTTCAACCCCAACCCAGCTAACGACGCAAATGTTGCCAATCAACAATCCAGCATCGCACTGCACGGAACCGATGAAGGGTTCGCGGGCATGTGGACGTTTCGAGAAGGTAACTCAATGCCATTCGAAATGAGGAGGAAAAAGTAATGTACCTTTGCAATCGGCACATCAACTTGGCTTTCCTTTGCGTCTTGTGTGCGACGAATTTATTTGCGCAGCAACGGTCTGTTGAACAACTTGACGGTGCCGATCCCTCGCTCGAAGTTACACGCAAGTTTGCGCTTGAAGTGTTCCTAGGTGCTCCGAACTTCGATTCCGCAAATCAACCCATAAGCGACTTCTACGCGGAGCGCCGCTTTTCAAGCGAATGCCGATCGGTACCGGATATTCGTAAGGAGGTATCGGAGATCTTGTCGCCGGAAAAATTCACGGATCTAGGGGGGATAGAACGGGTTCCCCGTTATACATTCGAAGCTGTGCGGGACGTTCAGACAAAAGCGGGCAAGGACACGCCATCATCCCGCGATGTCGCCATATTTTTCTTCAATGTTGCTAAATCTACCGGATTCGACTGCGCCTTTATTTTTGGAGTATTCGCGCGACGAGAGATGGGGGGTCACACCGCGAGCCTTTCGGAGGCAAAAGACTTGCATCTGAACATCGATGCGATTCTGCAAAGCATTGAAACTCGTATCAAGAGGCCGGTGCAGGCTTGTTCAGGGGGAGGGTCGATTGACCCAGCTGTGAGTGCGTTTCTCGCGTCTAGATCCACGAAGGATCCAATGTATCAATCGACGCTAGCAAAGGCCCACGTTGTCCTCACCGGGGCCACCCCCGCCCGAGGTGCGGCAGCGTCCGGATTTGAGTTTTTGATACTGGATCTTTCCGCGCCGCCACCCAAAGAGCTCTATCGCTTCAACATTCCCACTTGTGCTGTGACTACGAAGGGGGTACGCCGGGCCACTATCTTCTGTCGAGAGGACTTCATTCGCGAGATAGAGACGGTAGTTCGTTCGTTCGAGAATCCACCGGCCGAGCGGTTCACAACTCAAGGCCAGTTCGAATTTGCGCGCCAAATGCGGGACCACCCACAACAATTATTTGACCATTTCCGAGGGAGTCAATTCTCCCAAGATGAGAGAGGCCAATCTGATGAACACATTAGCAAGCACCTGCTGCTAGCACTAGTATTCCTCGGCGGTCATGAGCTTGGCCATATCAATCATTGTGACGAGGGTTACGCCTTCTCCACGCCGGCTGTCGCGGATATAAATGGAGAGCAGGAGGCAGTTGTTAAGATGTGCCGGCACTTCGAAAGCTTTAGCAACATGAGTTTCCATCTCAACGGGGCCGACGCCGTGGCTGATCAGGGCGGTCCAGCGGCCGAAGTGGCCGAAGCTCTTCGATTTAAAAATCACGAATGGGAGGACGCGATTAAAGAGCGCTTCCGAGCCGAACAGGTGGCAGACGACTACGCAGTTGAATCGGTTCTCGGCTTCCTAAGGGGGCTTCCACGCGCAGACGGCGACTACGACCTATCAAAGCATATGATGGTAGAGACTCTTACGACTCTGGGCATTTACTTTTGGCACAAGGAGCTCGGTGCTTTCCTATCTCAGACGTGCCTCAGCAACGAACTTTCGGCACTGACCATATGCCTGGGGGCCTCCGCAACGAACTATCTCAAGGCGGAGTCGATGTTTGGCCGAGACCATCGAAACATTCTTCTGCGATCCTTCAGTGTCAATCGCGCCATAGTCGGGGAACTGAGTGGTTACTACGATCTTCCAGAGGGTAAACGGACTATCTGGACAACTGCTGATGAGTTGAGGAGAATTCCTGATAGCGAGGCGCTGAAGCGCTTTTGGTATTCTGCCGATCTGCAGCGCTTTTTTCTCCAATCCGGGCTCATGGACACGCCAATCAAAATTGCACTTGGCGGATGTGCAGCGGGTTGGATTAAAAGGGTGAGAAAGACTCCCTTGGTGTATATCAATACTTATTACGGGATTGAAGACGAGATGCAGCGACTGACCCGGATCCCGTGATTCTTAGACCACAAAGTCAACACGCTCCCGTGCGCACTTGTGTAATGAGGGTGGCCACGAATGTTTTCATCCTGCGACGCAAATCGGGAGATCATCGTTCCGGTGCTGGTCTTCGATGGACTAAATTGAGGTGCGCCCAGAAAAATGTGGCGCCCTGTGCCAGAGCGCCATTTCCAATATCACACTTCGGACAAATGCAAAGCCGGGAGTGGAACGTATGTGGGGGCGTAGGCGTAGAATGCTGTCTCTAGTGGCCTGTAATAACTGATTTTGTAACGATGTGGCGCGATGGATCTGAGTATTTCCACTCACGGTGCGTGGTGATTCATTGTACTGGCGGATGTAGCGCATGAGCTTTCTCTTTAGATCGGAGACAGAACTGAACACGCCTCGAGCGATTACGTCGCGCTCGATCTTGCCGAACCACAGCTCAACCTGGTTGAGCCACGAGGAGTATGTCGGAGTGAAGTGCAGATGAACCTTCGGGTGCGTTTCAAGGAACTCTTTGACCGGCGCGCTCTTGTGGGCCGAAAGATTGTCGGCGATGACGTGGACTCTTTGCCGCGCGGCTGGTTGATCACGATGTCGGTGAGAAAGGCGACGAACTCTGCCGAGGTGTGCAGTTCGGCGGTCTTGCCCATGACTTCGCCAGTTTTCGTATTGAAGGCGGCGTACAGAGACAAGGTGCCATGCCGGTAGTACTCAAATCCGTGGCGTTCGGCGCGCGCCGGAGAGAGCGGCAGCACCGGACCTGCGCGCCGCCGGCGCTCGATATTCGCGGACCCACGCTGTGCGCGCCGCGCTGTGGAGACCAGGGGTAGTGAGTGTCCGTGATGCTCGCGGTGAGCTTGCCACCGACATACCAATCGACATCTGCATGGGCAGCGCCTCCACCTCCGCCGGTATTCGCGCGTCGCCTGCCACTTTCGGTTTGCTCATTGCGCCGGCGATCCCAGTCGCCGTGTTTTTCGAACAGCGAGGTTCTGCGGTTGACTCGCCACCAGAATCAGCTGGCTGATGAATTCCGCGATTCTCGGGTTCGAGAGATCGTTGTGGTTCCGAATAAGCGTTTTGTCGACCTTGATAATGAGATAGGGATTGCGGCCCGCGGATGCATTGCCGGGACCGCATCATGCAGAGAGAGATTGATCGTCTGTCGTCCGTGGACTCTGTCGATGAGCGCTCCATCGCGTTGCGGGCGTTTGCCCCGCATATTTCGGATGCCCTGCTGGGCCGAGCAGTCGCGACGGCATGCACCATTTCAGATAGCGGGTATCTGTATGAAAGTCGCCGAGCAACTGCGCTTGCCGCACTCTTCGGGCGGTTACGGACGATGCCTTCAGCCGACCTGCAACGTGTCTGGCGTGATGCTCTCCATGCACTGGCAGGTCATCCGCGTGGCGACCTCTTCTGGGATCTGGCCGCACTGGCGCCGATTCCTCTACGATTGGGTGGTGCGGAGGCGGTGACGGAGATGATCTGCACTCTCGTTCGTGTGCAACGCTGGTGGCCTTGAACGCAAGCGCTCCGAGCGCGGTGACCTCGGGGTCCTCTCGTTTTCCGTGCAATAACATACGGTAGCAGGAGGGTGTATTTCCCGAGATACCGTTTGACGAGCCTCTAAAAGAAAGCTCGCGCATAGTTGATAGGGGCATGATCTGCAAAGCTGCGAAGGAGTACGTTGCGCCAAAACTTCCACGCGTACCGGCGCATGTATTCGACCCCCGCGACCCGCCGCTCGGCGCAGACGAAGTCCGGATCGGGGTTCTCGATGACATCGGCTCTGCGAGTCAGATAAGTGCAACCCTTGACGTGCTCGTAGCCGTGAACGGGAGGCGGAAGTCGGGTCACAATGTCACTGCAATCGACGAGACGCACCATCTTCGTCGCCGCCACAGTAGTCGTGAACTCCGCGTTGCCAACCCGCGGTGAACCCAGCGTGAACAGCCATTCCGCTTGCCAAATTGTGGCTGCCAACGTACCCATCGCGGCCCCTAAACTGTGGCCGGTTACTATCAGTTTCCACGGATCGGGCTGTGCCTTCTCGAACCATTCGTCAATCTGTGTCTTCAGCGCCCGCACATCTCCAGCGAAACCTTCGTGAACCTGGCCAGCCGACTCGCCCCAAGGCACTAGCTTGGCGCTCGCATCAGCCAGCAGATCCTTGATGTCGTCCGGTTGCGTTCCCCGAAAGGCCAGCAGTGCCACTCCATCCGCACTCCGGCGGGCCCCAAACCCGGCCGCGCCGGTCTTTGAATTCGAAAACAGCCCCAAATCAGCAAATCCCACTCGGCCCAAGGCCTCGGCCAAGCGCGCTTGTTCCGCATCCGATTTTTCCGCACGAAAATACGCCAGCCGCGCCGCCTCCACCGCCAGCTGCAGTGGTGAGTAAGCCTTGCCGCGCTCGAAAATCGTCTCTCGCCGCTCCGGCCTATAGAGCGCGTCTCGGGTGGGGTCGTACGCTATCGTTGACATGTCGGTGATACCTCAGCCGCAGGCCCGCACGCGCCGCCAGCCGCACCAACCGATCCATGCTGAATCGGTCGACCCTGCGGCATTTGCCGTCAGAAATCCGCGCCTGGTTGATGCCCAGAAGCGACGCCGCCTTCGCCTGAGTCATCCCGGACTCCGCCAGCCACCCCGCCAGTCCCCCCAGCAACCTCGCCCAAATTTACAACCCCTCCGCCTCGCGCACCCCGCGCGCCGCGGTCGGAGCGGAAAGGATGTCGGGCGTGGAGTCTTGTAGGGACAGAGCAATCCATCGCTTCATTATTCTTCCTTGTGTCTAACGTTGTAGAATTTATTACTCCTTTGATAATCCAATTGGTAACAACAGTCAAGTCGAGATGGGCCAGTTAATGATTAAAGGATGTCTTCGACAACGGGGGTACCCACATGCGGCATCGCGAGCCATGTTGCTGGAAGTGACATTCATCCAGGCTCCACAGTTCGACGTCGGCGCGGCGAGCGAGGCGACGGAGTTTTTTTTACTGCCGCGACTTTCAGCGGATCGGATTCGGCGACTTGGGGACGCGGCTTGCGCAGCCGGAACTGTATTTGCCGAAACAGCCGCTGACATTGCCGCACCCCTAGGTCTACGGCGTATCGCCGGCGCAGATGTTCCGCCAAGACCGGCCCGTCCCACAGAGTGGCCGCCAGGCCGAAGTCGCGCGGAGTCTTGCGTAGATCGCCCTGCAGCGCGCGCCATTGCTTCGCATCGAGCGTCCGCGGTCGTCCCGATCGTTCCCCTTCACGCAGGGCCTCTAGCCCGCCATCCTCAAAGCGACGCACCCAGCGTTGCACCGTGGTCCCGTCCTCACCGAATAGTTCAGCGACTTCGCGGCACGATTGACCCGCGGTCACCAGCAGCAACCCGTGCAGCCGATGGTCGTAACGCGACTCCTCGCTACGCCCGATCTCCTGCTGAATGGCTATCCGCATTATCTCGGCGTCCTCGATCTGAAACTTGCGCATCGTCCTTCTCCCAGAGAATAGAACGATGCAATCATACCACTATGCTGCATTACTTATGTCGCCATGTTTAGTTCTGGCGGAAAGATCAGAGTGGGATAAACCTACGCCCGAATCTGCGAGATCATTCTGTATTCCCCTCCTTCCAGCATCTTCAGGACCCGAACGCATCCACCTGTTAACCGCCCCTTGAGTGGGCTATACGCTTCATCAACGATTTCCTTTGCGTCGTTTGCCTCTTTGGGACTGCGGTGCCCCACCCACTCTATAGCTTTAGACAATAGCGATGCTGACGCCGTGACCATTGCCGCAAGTACCGGTGCTTCGAGTAACATGGCCGCTGCTTGGTGTGTTCCTTGTTATACGCCGCACTTGTTGTGGCATCGAAGTGCCACCGTTAGATCGAAAAAGTACCGCTAATTGCTGACCAACACAATAGCTGTCGAGCATGCCAAAACCTGTATTTCTTTTGCGCTCCACAGCAAGCCTTACCCAATTAAATTTAGAAGGGTTGGTGTTACGCCGTTTCGGCACAGCGTGAGCGGCGACGCGAGCCATCTCATGAGAGCCAAACGACTCGATGATTCTTGCGTTCCCGCGCCCTATAGCTCAGTCTGCCAAATCGCAAACTTGATATCGTCCTACCCACCAGAAGACACCTACCCGTTATAGGGTGGAAAGCAGTCTCGACGGCGAAATCATCACCTTCGTCCACAGGAATAAGCACATTCGAAGAAAGTGACGTCGTCGATTAGCTTGTCCTTTGCGAGACTCATGTACCGGCGGATCTTCCAATCGAGTGCACTCGGCCGACTTTTCCTCTAGCTGGTTCCGAAATCCGCGAGGCATTGACGCAGCGAGTCGGACCATTGTCTCTGATTTCAAAGACCATTTGTATTCGGATCAAAGGCTCTGGCCACAGATTCCTGAAATATTGGCCAAAAATGTTGACGTCGACAAATGGTCCTGCGAATAGTGAGGATTCTTGCTGGCGAAATCGACTGCGAAGGCGATCGAGGCAGCACTGGCAGTAACGACGAAGTAGATGAGCTTCTGCTTGGACTCGAGCAACTTCTCCACTTGCTCATCGACCTTGAGTTCGTAATCTGCCAGCGAGATGGATTTGTCAGGATCCAAAGCGACCCCACTTCACACCAGTACCTGGGCTGCATCGTCGTCATCATTATCGAGACCAAGAAAGTGGATGATGCTCGCCAGTAGGTTCCCGGACCCCGCCGCGGCGCCGGAGCCGTTGAGGATAACTGCGGTGGGCGGTGCTGCGGTCCCGATGTCAAGAGTCCGGGTGATCGCTCCGACGGCCGTGGGAGCAAACTGCACCGTGATGACACGAACCTCTCCTGGAGCTAACGGCATCGGGTGAGCCGCATCCACCACGGGAACCCCTACAAGTGAGAAGGCAGCGTTTCCCGCGGCGAGTTGCAGTTGCGTCAGGTTCAACGTGTCAAGACCGGTGTTGGCGACCTCCAACGGCACTGTCACCGTGTCACCCACCGCGACAAAACCAAAGTCCACCCGCGCCCGCACACTGAGGCGCGGAATACCGGCCGTGACGCCGACGCCGGACGCCATCAACTGAAGCAACGGATGATCCGGATCGTTCGATTCTACCTGCAGGAGAACTTTGCGCAGGCCTTCTGATGAAGGACGGAGCAGCACATTGAAGGGCTGCCGGCCTCCTGGGTCGATGTCGAGCGAAAGCGCAGGCACCGGATCAAAGCTGAAATCCCCCACCGGATCCATTTTCGTGATGGTCACCTTCGCATCCCCTACGTTGTGCAGCACCACCGGCAGACGAGCATCCTGTCCCACGCGTCGCTCTCCGAAGCCGAGTTGTGCCCGTGCGATGAGGCGAGGCCCCGTGGGACGTGTCCATTCCCATGCGCTCCGACCGTAAGTGCCCACACGAATTACCGGCGGATTTACCGTGCTGTCGATACGGAGTGCCTGGCAGGAGGCGTTGGGCAAGTTAGGCCCGACCCGTTCCCAGGCGTTTCCGTTCAAACGCAGAACGCCTGCTTCCGATGCCACCAGCAATGTCGAGGGATCTGTGCTGTTATCCCATGCGACCGAGAGCACGGGGAAATCCGGCAGGTTGCCGTTGGGAGCGTCGAAGGCGCCACCCACTTCAGTCCAGGCGCGACCGCCGGCTACCGTACAGCCACCTGTGGTGGTAAGGAAGCAATGCCGGGTACGACGGCGCACGCTGGTCTCACTGAATCCGGAGGTTACCACTGCAACCCGCAGGTTGTTGCGGGGATCGACCGCAACGGCAGAAATCGTGCCACGCGCGCCGACATCGCGCACAAAGTTGTCGGCAGGTCCAAAGAAGTGTGCGGGACTACCACCGCGGAACAACACATTCCCTGGACGAAAGGGCGTTCCCGCACGGGCCGCGGTGCCCACCCAGAGCTGGTTGGTATCCGGTGAAGCGATCGCGGTGATGTTGCCAATGCCCGCGGGCAAACCGGTAACCGCTGTGAAGGTGCGGCCTCCATTGGCACTGCTGAACAGGCGAGTGCCCCGGGAGACAAATGCGGTGGTGGCGGGTTGGGCACCGTTTGGAACAAAGCTCACCCGCTGGATCCAGAAGGGGTCTGGTGCTCCTAAACCTCGCCCTACAGATCCGGCGAGCGCTCCCGACGCCCGCGGGCCTACTTCCACAGGGCCATGGCCCGCCGACCCGCGCAGGATGACACTGTTCGCATCGATGACCGTGATCACCCATGAACCGGGATTGGGCGGTCCGGTGTTGGCGTTATTCGTCCCAGTCACGGTGACTGCATCACCATTGACGAAACCGTGTCCAAAAACTGTGACGACGATTGGAGCGGTATTAATGACGAGCTGAATGGGAACCGCTTCCACGCGGCGCGGGCCCCGCACTCGGCCCGTGCCCAATAAATAAGGAGGTGCGACGGTCGCGTCCGTGCCATCGAGGGAAAATTGGGTGTCGCTAATGCGCGTGATTGTCCAGAAAGGCGTGGTGTCTGAGTTGTTCGCCACGGTCCTGCCCAAGACTCCGTCAATCCGCACCTGATCCCCGGTGGCGAATCCATGTGCCCCGGAGGTTGTGATTTGTATAGGTGCCGTGCCGCCTACCCCGGTGATGCGGCGGGACGGAAGACAGCGCCCGCCTGTAATGCGAGGCCCGGGATTGAAGGCAGCCACGGCCGTTCCGTTCTTTCCGTTCAGTTGAAGAACGAAATTGTCGACGCGTGTGACCGTAGCGGCTCCATTGGCGATTCCACCTCCTCCGGTCACACCTTGCACCGTCACTGTATCGCCCGTCTGGAAAGGATGGCCGGTGGTGGCGACTCCCACCGGGTTCGTGTTCCGGACCTCGGTAATGACGGGTCGCGCCGGGAAGCCCTCCACAAACCAGGATTCGCCTCCGTTTGGCGTCCACATCAATTTGTTTGCGTTAAAGCCGAGAACGGTCTTTCCGTCAGCAGGATCGACAGCGGTATAGTTCCCATCACTGTCGATTCCGGCAACCCAGGTTCCGTCTGCGTCATCCGAGCGATGACCGGCAGTGCCCAGGTCCTGCATGCCCCCATAGGTCACCGCATTGTTCGCACCCCTGCCTATGTCCATGTCATCCAGAAGGGCGGTAGCGAGGCCCTCATTCAGGGACACGTAGGTCGCGCCGCCATCGTCGCTCCGCGCGATACCTCCGTCGGTTCCGAAGTAGGCAGTACTGATGGGGCGGTCAGGATCTGCCGGCGGCGGCCACTGCGTGGGAGGTGAGAACACCAGCTCGTGATGATCCCAATGCAGCAGGCAGGTGCTGGGAGAGTGGCCACGAGCGGTGAAGGCGCCCGGTAAGAGAGCGTCGGCCTGATTGCCCCCCAAGGTGGCCGCGGTCACCGTATTCCAGGTAGCGCCGCTATCGGTAGAGCGCCATAGTTGTTGTAGAGCGGCAAACACGCGCGTGCTGTCCTGTGGATCAACACCGATGGTCAGGTCGAATGCACTTTGACCGCCGCCGTCGGTGGCCACACGAGTGGCCAACTGATTTCGCGGAGTCCAACTCGCTCCGAAGTTGTCGGAGCGAAATAGTCCCACGAACGTTTGCCCCCGTTGCACGGAGATGTAGAGCGTTCGCGATCTGGGTAGCAGGGATTGAGCAACTGCGATGCGGCCGAATGTCCCCGGTGCCCCCCGGTGCGTCATCAGGTTATCCGAGAGCACGACGCCACCGTCAGAACAGAGCGCCAGACGATACAATCCGCGGTCGGGTTCCGTCGGGCCGGCACTCGCGAAATAGGCGGTGCTCCAGGCGTCCGCGGGTCCGGCAACCGTGCCGCCTCCCGCATAGGCTGCGTTCAAGGTCATACCGCCGACCCGAAAATTATTGTCGTCGACACGGATCGCGAAGCCCACATTCTTTGGGGCGTTGATGCCGGGAAGTCCATTCAACGTGACCTGGTCGCCATTCGCGAAGCCATGCCCGTTCACGGTAAGCACCACACCACCCTGGTTCACCGCGGCTGTGATGGCGAGCGGCGCGCGATGCCGCGGTCCGTCCACAATCCCGTTACCGGTATACGCTGCATTGCCGTGCGAACCCACCAATTCAAAGTGGTCGGCATCGCGAACGCGTATCTGCCAGGAGCCGTTGGCGGCGGTATTCCCTTCCACCCCGTGGATTGCAACGATGTCGCCCGTTATGAAACCGTGCCCGTTCGCCTGGATTACGACCAGATTGCCGGGAGCCACACGATCCGCGGCCTGCACGGTGAGGGTATTGGGATGGCCGGGTCCTATGACGAATCCCCGCGTGGCGCCGGCACCCATGCCGAGCGAATTGCGCAGTGTTAAGGTGTCAGCGTTCCCTGCATCCACGTCCACCAGCCACGAACCGTTCGCACTGCGCGTGGGCTCCACTTGGCCGACATACACGCGATCGCCGGTCTTGAAGCCATGGTCTTGGGCGGTAAGGATGATCGGTGTAGACGTCGCATCGGTGATGCGGCGTACCGTCGTGGCTCCACTGTCGCCAATCAGGGCGGAGATAAATCCCCGGCGAATGGGTCTGCCATCGTTGTAGTCGGGATGATTCGCGCCGAAGGTCAACCCTCCGTTCTTCGAGAAAAACAGGCCGGCATCGCTTCCCACCAGCAGGGCGCCAGGCGCCGGGCACACAATGCGATTGATCCCGCGATTGGCGAAGATCGAAGCGTGCAGGCCGCCGTCGAGATGGGCCCATGTCGTCCCACCGTCGTTCGAGCGGAACAATCCCACGGACTTCGGCATCCCGAAACCACCTTCAATGAATAGACCGCCACTGCCGGCATAGATAATGTTGGGGTCACCGGGATCAATGGCGACAGCGCCAATCGCACTGCTGGGCAGAAAATCTGTGAGCGGAAGCCATGAGGCTCCGCCATTGACCGACTTCCAAACGCCACCGTTGCTGGTCGCGATGTATAAGGTGACGCTGTCGCCACCGGTGGAATCGATGGCGATGTCGACCACCTCACCGGAATTTGGCCCGATCCCCTGGAAAATCTGGTCGTTCTGGATCAGAAGCGGAGCCGGTCCAATGGGACTCCACAGACCCGCGCCTGCGAACGGCAGGCGTTCCAGGTCCTCAATTCCGAAGCGCCACAAGGTGGGGTTTGTCGCGCCGGTGGTGTCGAATTGCTTGAAGGCGAGCGCCTCGGGCGGTGATTCGCGTTCGGTTTCGCCGTTCTTAGGATCTTCGTCTGCCATGTTCTTACGCCCCTGTCTTGTCCTCAGGGATGGGAGTGATCTTCAGCCAGCCCTCCTGTCCTTTTGAGGGATCGGGCGGAAGTTGCGCGTCCGCGGTTGAGTTCACGACCGGATCGTCAGCCCAGGTTGTCGCATCCACTCGATGGCTCCAGCTCCATGTGCCGCGAATATCGCTTGCTACAGGCATGCGCACGCGCTTTGGGTCGACTATCACGGGGCCGAAGCGGAAAACGGGCGCCAGTTTTGCCAGCCCGGGAGCAATCCAATTGCGCCGCATACCGATATCTTTTCGCGGAAGCACACCGGAGGTCAGGTGCACGGCACTGTGCGGCTCCACCAGCAATGTCAGAAAGAGTTCCTGGCCTGGTTGCAGGTGGACGGTCCCCGACGGATCGACAAAGGGGTGCTCCACAGGGGAATCGCCCCTCGTCGCCGAAACGCCCAAGTCCTGGGCGAAGTTCAGGTAGTAGTTGGAGGTGTCGGTGGCCTGCTGCAGAAAACCCTGACCCGGGCCGATCGGCCGAGCGAAGGATGCGCACGCGGGATCAGGAACGAAAAGGGTACGGTAGTCATCGTTGACGAAATAGGCCAGCAAACCATCCTGCCAATGGGCGAGGGACCCAATGCGCAGCGGAATGCGAATGCCAGCGGCGACTTCCGGAGCGATGGGCTCCTTCAGTTCGAGACGCAGCTTGGCACGGAGCACGGCCACGGGATGGCCGATTAGAAGGGCCAGGTGCTCGTCGCCCGCGTGCGCGAACGGATCCACCGACCAGAGCGTCGCATCGATGATGCGCAACAACGAAGAGAGCGCAGTGTCTTCCCCGGGTCCGTGCGGCGTGGCATCGGCGGCGCTCCAATCCACCAGACCCTGCGCGATCCCCGCAAGATGAGGGTTGTCAATCGCCCGCAGTGGGGAACGTCCAACAGTCGTGGGCCTCCCCGGCGCGTCTTCCCACACGATACCGGCGTCCGGCCGAGGAAGCACGGCGCCCAGTCCGGTGCCGTCCGCTGCGAAGAACTGAAGATCTCCGTCGAGATGGTTTGGCAGAACGAATCCGCAGAGTGTACTCTCGTTGTCATCTGCATCGGTTGCATCGTCCGATGCGGACACGAAACGGAACCAGGAGCGCAGGGGTGCAGTGAAGCGGGGCGCGAGTTCGATCAGGTCCGGCCGGTCTTTCACCGTGAGCGGCTCCGACTTCACGATGCTGGACATGTCAACGGTCGTTGTCTCGTTCGAACCAGCCAAATCGAGTACCTGGCCGTAGCAATCCACCACGCGTAAGCGACGAATGCGCAGGAAACCTGCGCGCAGTGATACGAAGTTTGCCGGAATCGGGTCGTCTTTTTTGGGAGCGGAACGCCCGTCGGCAACAAAGCCGCCGCGCAGCTTGGTGTGGAAGCGGTCCAGAGCACCGGCCAGCACATCCATCCTCTCTAACTCGCTGGCGAGATGGTCAAAGTCACTGTCGGCAGGAGCTGCATTTGCACTGGTTGTTTTCATCGTCTGCAGTGTGGTGAGCAAGGCCTGCGCAACCACGGAGTTGAACGCCATGGTGACTCCTGGCGTTAACGATGTCGATCCACCCGTTTTGTGCGCCCGCTCCAGCGCTTGTCGCACCGCGGCACTGGCCATCTTGGCGGCGCCACCGGTCAGCAGCGCGCGTCCTTTATGGTTCTGAGCTGGGGCGGTTCCGTCCGTCGGCGGCAGATGGTCGGGATCCGCATCGAAGTCGACCTCCTGTAGAGTCCAATCGTCTGCTCCTCCGGGAGAAGGAAGGTAGTCAATGTCCCAATCGATGTGCAGCGGAATCCAGGGCGCGACGGGTGGCGCGAAGGAGGCAGCCGGCGGCAATGTGCCAGTGATCCCACTGATCGTCGTCAACGGTACGACGTCACGACGGGGATCGCGAGCCACGAATGTCATCATCTGCTCGACCGCGTAAGCCTGCGCGAACTGTCCAGTACCGGTCGCAGTTGGAGGCACCGCGGCCCCGCGAGAAGCCGCTGCCACCGCCACATCGGCCGAACCCGGATCCAGAAGCGCTAACTCCGCGAGCAAGCTCTCGCATTCGGGTGGAACACTGCCATTGTGAACGCCTGTTTCCAAGATGTCGGCACCTGTGACCTCGCCGCCATTCGGCAGGTTGGCCGTCATCCTGGGAGCAATGCTCGAAACCGGACTGCCCGTGACGCGGCAAGGCAGATTTCCACTCTCCGAATATAAGTGGTCCGCGCCGTGCTTGAAGGATCGTTGCCCCCCCTGAATGAGAAGCACTGGATCTGGCGGGACAAAGAAGCGTGGCAGCGATCGTTTGACTGTAGTATCGATGGGGGCTGGATCAGGATTTACTGCGGTTGGAGTCACTCGCTCGGCTATGTTATTTCTCGTGCTCGCCCATGTAAGTGCCGAGTCGATTTTGCCACTAAGGAGTGTCGGAGGAACGGTTTTCCTCACCGGTCCGCTACTTGATGCATTGACCAAGCCCACGACCTGGTCCTTGCTTACGAGCACATTTGGCTCTACGACCTTGTTGGGCTGAAGCGGCCGGAACACTCCGGGATCAGTCTGCTTGGGATCGGGTACGTGAGGTTGAGCGGTTACGGACTGCGTTTGCGGAATCGTAGTCGTCACTTCCCCGCCGGGCAGCGCTCCGAATCCGGCGGCGTGCAGACGGGTGTCGATGCGGGCTGCGCCATCCGGTTGATCCAAATCCTGCATGGCATCCAGCAGCACCGCTTCGAGCAATCGTGACTCCTGGTCCGAGCCATTGTTGGCTGCCAGCATCGCAGCCAAGGCTTCGGCCATCGTGTTTCCCACGCTGATCTTGATATTGGATGCCGCGGGAGGCCCTCCCACTTGTCCACCCAGCAATCCGTTGGGGGCGACGCCCAATCCAAATCCGGGCCATCCAATGCCCACCACCGCGCCGTGATAGAGAGTGAATTCCGGCCAGCCTGCGGGGTGGATTTGATAACGGTCGGCGGTACCAAACTTGTTGACGAAGGCCGGCTGCGATCCGGAAGTTCCTTGAAAACTCACGAGCCGCTGGGCGAAGAATGACTGGCTGACGAGAGGCACAGCCGCCACCTGACTCACGGTCGCGAAGCGTGCTTCGCGAGTATCCACCCCTGAGAGTGCCGCGGCGTGGATTGTGTCGGAAGAAGTCTGGAAGGCTCTCTCCAGATCCGCCGCAGGTACTTCCCATCCGAGTTCCGACATGCGCTGTTCGAACTGATGAAACGAGCCGAGGCCTTCGCCGATTGGATCGTCGGCGTGGCGGCTGTACCATCCGCTGACCAAATATGCGATCGGCCCCGTTATGTTGGTCAGAGGGTCATGGAACCCAAGACGATTCTCGACATTGTCGAAATAGGCCGACCAGAATGGATCGCCGTGACCGAGTGCGGTCAGAGGCTTCTTCACGTCGCTCGGTGGCGGGTCGTCGGGATTCACCGGTTCGATCCAGCTCTCGAGAGGCGTGACAATCGGTTGCTGACCTCCCGTTGCAAGCACCCAACCTGTGACCGCACGGCGTGACGGATCCTGCCCGGACGACAACCGAACAATCAGCCAGCGATCGGGAATAGCCGGAAATTTCACATTTGGGTCGGACGCGGAAACGGAGGCCCTTGTCAATGCGTCGGGCAATGCCCAATGCAAATAAATGCCGGGATCGCGCGGAGCTGCCAGGTTCGTGAAGGGCGCGGGCAGCAGATCTACCGAGGACGTGGTTTCGCCTTCGCCGACCTTGTCAGGCGAAGCCATTTTGCAGTCCGCCCACACTCCGCCCACGGTCCGTACGGCCAGCGCTGTGACCTCGATCGGCACCAGCACGCGTGGCGTCCGCGCAATATTGGGATTCCACGTATTTAGCGCGTTGACGGTAAAGCCGTTGGCCAAAGCCGCTGCGAAGACTTCTGTGGGGATCGCCATTGCTTCAATTCCCTCCCAAGACTGTGGCGATCGCCACCTTCAATTGTGCCTGTTGCACTATCTGTGAAATGCCCAGGAACTTGCCGGGCGGAGGAGGAGGATCGCCCGCGAAATCCGCCGTCCCTTCGAAGCGCTGCCGCCAGGGCGGATCCAACACCGAGATGGCAAAGGCGGCGCTGCCGGTCTGGGAAATCGCGGGCGCGTGCGTTGCTCCGGGATGCGAGTTCTTCTGCGCTTCCAACTGGTTGCGTAGCGCCGTCACGCGCACGATCCGGCTGTGATTCAAACGCACGGGAAGCGGGATGGTGACACCACGATTGTTCTCAACGAGCTGATTGCCAGTGGCGTCGCGTAACGGCGCCGAAAGCTGCGCTCCATCCGCTCGTACACCGAACTGGATTCCGTGGTGAGGCTCTTCCAGGATCACCAGCTTGGGCTCGCCATCGAACAGCGCAAAGAGAACTGCAGGGGCGAGCCGTTCGATGCGGAGCGGCTTCAACTGCTGCGCGATGCTATCGGGAAGACTCGTGTCCAGCGGTTCCTGAATATCGGTCGCATAGGCGCGCACATCCATGTGCGGCCAGCCGCTGACGACAGCGGAACGCAGCACAAAACCGGTGACCACACCCGCCGCCGGTCCTCCGGCGACATTCCTCTTGGCTGTATCAAAGTCAGTCTTGCGCTGGAGTTGACGAACCATGCGCTCACTTAGATCGAGCTGCTGCGATACGTTCGGGGCATGCGCGTGATAGTGGGCCTGTTCCCGTGAACCAATCTGGCCGACTACATTGGCACCATCCACCAACCGGTCCGCCCAGGAACGATCCAGATAGAAAAATCGGATCGACTCGTCCGGAAGCAGATCGGGATGAGGGATCAAGTATTCGAAGGGCACACCCACCAGGATTCGCAGGTGTGCCAGGAAGGACTCCATATAAGGTGGTAAGCCTGCCGCTGGACTGTCTTCCGGAATCTGCTGCTTCGCCGTAATGCGCTGCTTCAACAAGTCCGAGCCGGTGATCAGAGGATTTCTCATAGGATCTTCCCTCCTCCAGGAACGATGCCACTCAAGTGGGCATTGACATTGTCAATCACGCGACTGCGCGAAGTAGTGAGCGCAAAGAGTCCAGCTTTGTCAGCCAGGACCGCCTCGAGCGTGTCCGCTGTTGCCACGGCGACAGGCTGCACAGCAAGCGGTGTGTTGAGCGCGCCCTGGCGGCCGAGCAACTGCGTGGCATCCGCAACAGTCGCGAGGCCAAACGCTCGCTGAATGACTTCTGGTTGCAGCAGCGGACTCGCTTCGATGGTCTGTAGCGCGTAAGGATCAAGGAGCGGTCCTGCTCCGCTCGCGACTCGCGCGAGCGCACTGGTTGCATACACGCTGGTGAGAGGTCCGAGCGTCTGCACCGCGACGACCAAGGGCATGCGTAGCGTGACGGCCGTGAGCACGGCCGCGCGCGACGATTCGGTGTAGGCGCCGCGCCGCCAGCGCATCAGCTCCTGCGCCAGCCGCGCATCGGCGGCCGCCAGCAGTCGGCCCGCTTCGAACGCGCACGCATAGGAGACGTCCTCGGCACCCGTATCAGCAGCAATGCGACGCGCCTGATCCGCGCTGTGATACGGACCGTTGGGATCGCGAGAGAGGGGCTGTGGAACCAAAGGTCCGCGATACCAGGCGCGCTCCTGGGCGCCCAGCCGGTTCGTGACATCCACCGCGATGTGCCCCGTATCGCTGACCTGCAAACGGCTGTCGACACTGACCTCGCTGATCATGCGTACGTCGAGGTGTTGCATCAGTTCACGGAAAGTTCCTGTCCCTGCGCAGGTAAAGGTCCAGCTGTGTAGCAGCACCAGGCGGGCTTTTGGATGAATTCGAATGATGGCGTCAGGATCAAGCGTCGTTGTAATCGGACCTTTCACCAGGCTCGAGTCGCCAAAGTTCAGGAGGTTCGCCTCCTGGGCGAGAATCGAACCGCCCGCTTGCAGCCGGTCAGCGATTTCGAATGCATGCGGAGTCACCGCTGGAGCCGGGGGCGGGGCCACTGCGGGGCCGGCAGCAGGCGCGAGCGCGAGGGCGCCGACAGCAACCTCGCTGGCCAGTCCAAAGGTCGCGCCGAAAACCATGTCCACAGTCGGCAGCAAGTCGGTGCGCTCCTCCACCGAGACCAGACATGCACGATGTTTGGCGCCCGGCGTCGGGATGCGGTTTGACATCACGACTGCAAAGAAGCCGTCAGAGTCGCCTGCTGAGAGTTCCCGATCATCCACGTTCACTTGCCGCACGTGAGTCAACAGCTGCAACTCCGAGGGCATGGGGAGAATGTCTCGGAGCAATTGCTCATCGGCTTCAATCGCGTCGCAGTGCACGTTCTGCGGCTGCCCCAGACGGTTGAATACATCTTGCGGGACGACGTCCTCGAGCAACTGGTTGCGCTTGATCTCGTATTCGCCCTCTTCGAACACCACCAACGCCAGCCAAGGAAACGGAGTTCCATCTGTGGATGCTACGAATGCCTGCCCCAGCTCCCGTTCCCATGGCAGCGTGCGCCGGCCAAGCGCCACATGGGCCAACGCGGAATCGAATGCCCCATGCCCGTTGCGCGGTGGAAACACGCTGGCGACTTCCGAGGGAGACATTGCGAACCTTGGTCCTTCCACATCGAAGAAGGCGTCTCTCGACTCCAGAGGCTGTGGCGAGCCCGCAATCGTGACATCGGTCTCGACATGCATCTGGTCAATCTGTGCGAGGCGTGCTTCCGCGAGGACACGGGCTCGGACGACGCCCAGGAGGCGACCCGGCCCGAAGGCGACTCGCACGCGCGCTACGGCAACAACCTGCTGCCGGTCGACGACGACTACGACCGGCCGACCTCGCCGGTGTTCAACTATCCCTACGACCGCACCCGCGAGGCGCTCGAGCAGATGCGCAAGCGCGACGCCTGGAGCCCGTGGCACGGCCTCAAGCTGAAATACGCCAACCCGAAGACCGGCGACTTCGCCATCCCGACCATGGCGACGTTCATCCAGCTCTTCCCCAAGGGCTTTTCGTCCCAGCCCTAC
>Ga0137409_10002312_pt1 | contig 20524 bp, 20 predicted proteins | sample CZODoug1_16funga_FD_122059 | JGI IMG/M metagenome (GOLD analysis project Ga0137409, IMG submission 122059) | Vadose zone soil fungal communities from Angelo Coast Range Reserve, California, USA - CZODoug1_16fungal (Hybrid Assembly) | ecosystem: Environmental > Terrestrial > Soil > Vadose zone... | reverse complement strand
TGCGGATCAGGTGATTGTCGGTGGCGGCCACGTCGAGCAGATCATCGACGACGGCCATGCCCTGGGGATGGCCGAACGAGGCTTCCTCCGCGGGGCCATCGTCGGCGCCGGGCCGACCGGAGCCGATGACGTCGGTCACGCGCCCATCCATCGTGGCCACCAGCAGGCGGTGATGGTTGGTGTCGGCGATCAGCACGCGAGCGGAGGGCTCGTCCACCACGACCTTGCCCGGATACGCGAGCGCGCTGCCGGCCGGCGCGCCCGCGGCCGCCGCGTGCGTCCGCGGCCGCGTGTCGAGGCGGCCGCGCGTGCGCGCGTCGTCGATCAGCTCGCTGATGACCTCGTCGAGCACGTCGTAGTGGCCCTCGCCCGACACGCCGCCGATCACGTAGCCCTCGGTGTCGATCACCATCAGCGTCGGCCACGCGCGCACCGCGTAGGCGTGCCAGATGGCGAAGCCGCGGTCGTTGACGACGGGATGCTCGATCTCGTAGCGGCCGATCGCCGCGCGGATGTGCGCGGTCTCGCCCTCGTTGGTGAACTTGGCCGAGTGCACGCCGATCACCACCAGCGCGTCGCCGTGCTTGCGCTCGAGGCGCTTGAGGTCGGGCAGGACGTGCATGCAGTTGATGCAGCAGTACGTCCAGAAGTCGAGGAGGACGACCTTGCCGCGCAGCTCGCGGATCGACAGCGGCCGATCCGTGTTCAGCCAGCCTTCCCCGCCGTCGAGCTCGGGCGCGCGCACGCGCGGCTGGGGAAGCTCGGTCGCCATGCGGCGTCCACTATAATCGATTCCATGAAGATCGGCCTGGTAGGGCTCCCCAAGAGCGGCAAGACGACGCTGTTCAATTTACTCACCGGCTCCAGCGTGGCGACGTCGAAGTACGACGCCGGCCGCGCCGAGCTGCACACCGGCGTGGCGCGCGTGCCGGATCCGCGCGTGGACCGCCTGAGTGGGCTGTTCAAGCCGAAGAAGACGACGTACGCGACCTTCGAGGTGGTGGACCTGGCCGGCATCGAGAAGGGCGAGCGGGGCGCGCTCGACGCCAAGGAGTTCCGCAACGCGGACGCGCTGCTGCACGTGGTGCGCGCCTTCACCGACGAGGCGCGCGGCGCCGCCGATCCCCGGCGCGACATCCTCGACCTCGAGATGGAGCTGATCCTCGCCGACCTGGACGTCGTGGAGCGGCGGCTGGAGCGGCTGGAGGCCTCGATCAAGAAGCAGCGCAAGGAGGCCGAGGTCAAGGAGCAGGAAGTGCTCGCCAGGCTCAAGACCGCGCTGGAGAGCGAGACCGCCCTGCGGACGATGACGCTGACGCCGGACGACGCGCGGCTGATCCGCGGCTTCACGTTCCTGTCGCAGAAGCCGATCCTCCACCTGGTCAACGTCGAGGAGAAGGCCATCGCGGACGGCGAGCGGGTGGCCGAGCGCTACAACCTGGCGGAGATCGCCGGGCGCCCGCACACGCGCGTGGGCTGGGTGTCGGCCGTCATCGAGGCGGAGATCGCCGCGCTCGAGGGCGCCGAGCAGCAGGCCTTCCTGACCGATCTGGGCCTGGCCGAGCCGGCCATCAACCGGGTGCTCCGCGAGTGCTTCGCGCTGCTCGGCCTGGTGTCGTTCTTCACGGTAGGTGAAGACGAGGTGCGAGCGTGGCCGATCCCGTCCGGCACCCGCGCCCAGGACGCTGCCGGCGCCGTCCACTCCGACATCGCCCGCGGCTTCATCCGCGCCGAGGTCAACGGCTACGACGAGCTGGTCGCCGCCGAGGGGTCGTTCGACACCCTCAAGAAGGCCGGCCGCCTGCGGCTGGAGGGCAAGGACTACCTCGTCGAGGACGGCGAGGTCTGCCACTTCCGGTTCAACGTCGCGAAGTAAATCCCTGGCACGCCGCGTGCTGTAGCAGTGGGCATGGTTGATTGGATGGCCATTGCAGCGGCGTGCGCACTCACCGCCGTGGTCGGTCTGGGCTTCGTCCTGTGGGAGAACTTCGAGACGCGCCGCGCGATCCGTGAGCGCATGCGCCGCCGCATGGCCGATCCCGTCCTGGTCCACCTGCCGGCGAACCGCCGCCGCCGCCTCGACGTCCGCCGGCGCGACCGCGCGGCCTAGCCGGAGCGCTCGAACCTGATCCCGGGGACGGGCTTGAGCGGGCCGCCGAGGGTCCGTATGACGGCGGAGACGTTCTCGTCGGGCGTGTTCATGGTGAGCACGCAGCCCGGTCCCACGATGACGCCGGTGCCGCCCGTCTGGGCGACCGCGTCCTTGGCCTCGGCCGCCGCGGCGTCCGGGGTGCCGTCCCGCAGCGTCGCCCACTGATCGAGCCCCCCGATCACCGCGCCCGGCACTTTCGCGCGTCCCTCGCCGAGCGTGGGAGCGGTGCGCCTGTCGTCCCAGTTCCAGGCGTGGCCGGGCAGGCGCGCCAGCCGGTCGAACATCAGGGCGTCGCCGTGGCAGTGGACGATGGTGAGGATCGAGCGTCCGGCGACCGATTCGAGGATGCGCCGGTCGTGCGGCTCGCCGAGCTCCGCGTACACCTCCTCGGCGTGGGCGCTCCGGCTGGCCGCCTGGATCGAGTAGAAAATGCCCGACATGCCTTCCGTGAGGGCGGCGTCGCAGAACTTCACGATCGTCTCGGTGATGGCCTCCAGCGCATCCCGGACGAGCCCCGGGTGCTCCTTGATGTCGGCCGAGAGCCGGCTGCCCGACAGCTTCTTGGCGATCGACATCGGCGAGAAGATCGTCGGCAGCACGGGCGCGTCGCCGATGCGGCGGTCGAAGCCCATGCGCACGATCGTCTCGATCTGCTGGCTGTAGCCCTCGGCGCTCATGGGATCGAGCGGACGGATGCGCTTCCAGTCGTCCGCCGTCTTCACCGCGCACGAGGCGCACGCGCGGTGGCCGTCGGGCAGGACCTCCTCGGCCTCCACGCAGCCCCACGCTTCCACGGCGTAGCCGCCGTGCGGGGTGATCTTCAGGAAGTCCGAGCCGTAGTGATCGTGAAAGCGCAGCGTGGCCTGGGCCAGCCCCGCGGGCGAGCGGTCCACGGCGGGGAAGTGCCGCCACACCGCGTACGGCACGCGGTCCACCGGCTGGCGATTGATCGCGGCCTGGATGCGCTCGCGCCGGCTCATCTGCTTCATGTCGTCAGGGCTCCTTGGCTCAAGATGGGCGCGCCGTCGCCCCCGACCGCGTCGAATGCGATGCCGTCGGCGGTCCCTCGCGCACGCACGGTGAAGACGGACGGCATCGGGACCATGCCGCTGAAGCGCACGCGAATCGTCTTCACGCGCCCGGCGTCACCCGCGTAGGCGTGCGCGACGATGCGCGACACGGCGAAGGCTAGCGTGGCCGTTCCGTGGAGAATCGGCGCGCTCAGTCCCGCGCGCGTTGCGACCGCGACGTCGGTGTGAATCGGGTTCCAGATCCGGGCGCACTCCGTGTACACCCACGCCGCGTTCGCTGGAACGTCGACGCGCGCCTCCCAGTCGACGGCGGCGGCGCCGGGGGCCACCACCGCCTTCGGTTGGCGGTGAGCGATGTCGGCCCCGGCCAGCGCGACATCTCTGTACACGGAGCCGTAGTCGGTGGTGGAAACCGGTTCGCCACGAGCGTCCACCGTTTCGAAGCGGGAGACGACGAGCGTGCCTGAGCGTCGCGGGGCGATTTCGATGACGCGTGCGCTCGTATGCAGCGTGTCGCCCGCGCGGGGCGCGCGGTGGATTACCAGATGGTGGGTTGCGTGCACGCTCTGCGGCTGGAGGTCAGCGGCGATCGTCTTGTCGCGCAGCGCGACGGCGACCGGCCACTCGTAGCAGACGGAGAAGAGCGGGTGGGCGAGGGGTCCGGCGGCGGTCAGCGTGTCGAAGTAGCGCGTGTCCGTCTCGCCGAGGCCGGCGGCGTAGGCCATCAGCCAGCGGGCGTCGATCTCGTGGGTGATCGGCCCGACGGTGGCGCCGAGCATGGCCGCGTCGAGCGTTCCACGGATCCCGGCCGTCATCGGCGCCACGCGCGGGGGGCGATCATTGGCGGGGGAAGTTCATGCAGTCGACGAAGATCTGCTCGAAGTCGGGATGGGCGGCCAGCGAGACGTGCTCGATGCGCGAGGCGATGGTCTCGGCGCGCGCCCGCTCGGCCTCGGACAGCAGGCAGAGCTGGGCCCCGAGCGACGCCGCGTTGCCGACGTAGCGCACGCGGCCGACGGGCAGGGCGGGGATGAGGCCGATCCGGATCGCGCTGAGGATCGACAGGTAGTTGCCGAAGCCGCCGGCCAGCAGCAGCTCCTCGACGCGCTCGAGCGGCACCGCCGCGACGTGCAGCAGCATCGCGATGCCGGAGGCGATGGCGCCCTTGGCGAGCTGGACCTGCCGCACGTCGTCCTGGGTGAGCACCATCTCGGCGCGCGCACCCGCCTCGCCCGGTCGCAACACGACGAACACGCGCTCCTCGCCCCGCATCGCCACGCGGCCACGCAGCGCGGGCGGCAGGCTGTCGCGCGCCTCGACCTGGATGAGACCGGTCCAGTCGATGACGCCGGCGTCCAGCAGCCCGGCAAGCAGATCGATGAGCCCGGAGCCGCAGATGCCGAGCGCGGGTGTCTCGCCGATCGTGTGGATGTGGACGTCGTGATCGATCGTGACCTTGTCGATCGCGCCCTGAGCCCCGCGCATGCCGTGGCGGATCTGCGCGCCTTCCAGCGCGGGGCCGGCGGGCGCCGAGCAGGCGAGCAGGCGCTCGCGCGAGCCGAGCAAGACCTCCCCGTTGGTGCCGATGTCGACGGCCACGCGTAGCGCGGGCGAGTCGGCCAGCCGCGTCGCGAGCGCGACCGCGACGGCGTCGGCGCCGACGAACCCGGCGACGAGGGGGAGCAGGCAGACGCGCGCCTCGGGGGCGATCTTCAGGGGCAGGTCGCGCGCGGGCAGGACCGCGGCGTGCCGCATCACCGGTGCATACGGTGCCAGGCCGACGTGGGAGGGATCGATGCCGAGCAGGAGATGGTGCATGCAGGTGTTGCCGACCACGACCGCCTTGTAGATCCACTTCGGCAGCACCCCCGACGTGCGGCACACCTCGGCCACGTGCTGGTTCAGCAGGCCGACGATCCGCGTTTGCAGCTTGCGGAGGTTGGTCGGGTTGAACTGCGCGAACGCGATGCGGGACATGAGATCGCCACCGAAGATCGCCTGCGGATTCAGGCTCGACACCGACGCCAGCTGCTCACCGGACTCGAGCTCGATCAGCGTGGTGACCACGCTCGTGGTGCCGATGTCGATGGCGAGGCCGAACTTCATGGCCGTCGTGTCGCCGCGCTCGACGGCGACGACCGTTCGCGCGGCGCCGCCGGGGCCGCTGCCCGAGATGCTGCCGGAGACGAAGGTCGTGACGGTGACGCCGGCCGGATCGTCGCGCAGCGCCTGTGGCAGCCCCGCCAGGACGCTCGGCCCCACGCTCTCGGGTGCCACGCCGACGGCGGCCGCGAGCTGCTCGAGGTCGGACGTCTGGTGGTGCTCCTCCCGTGGCAGCGAGACCTTCACCAGCTCCTTGGCGATTCCGGCATCGATGCGCACGCCGAGTCCACCGACCCCGGGCCCCGCGCCGAGGATCTGGAACGCGTGCTCCTCGAGCGGCGGCGCGACCTGGACGGTGATGGGCTCGGTGACCGTGCACTGGCAGGAGAGCCGGTAGCCCTCACGCACGAGGTCGTCGCCGAGCTGGATCTCGTCCATGATCGTGGGCGGCGGGATCGTGCCCTCGATGAACTTGACGCGGCAGGAGGTGCAGCGGCCCCGGCCGCCGCAGGTGGCGGTGACGTCCACGCCGCCGTCGTGCGCCGCCGTGAGGATGCTGGTGCCGGCCGCGACGGTCAGCTCGCGGCGCGGCCGGGCGTCGCCCGGCTGCGTCAGGATGACGAGCGAGACGGGCATTCGACGTTATTGTACGCGCGCCCGCGCTACGGGGTGATCTCGAACTCGACGCGACCCGTGCCCTCGCCCTCGACGGCGGGTGGCGCCGTCTGCGCGGTGAGGCGGCCGGCGTCGACGCCGTGCGCGACGAGCGCGTCGCGCACCGCCGCGACCCGCCGCTCGGCCAGCACCGCCTCGGCGGCGGCCGGCGCGCGGTCTTCGGCGGCCAGGGCCGCGAGCAGGTCGTCGAGGGCCGCCGGCGGCTCGCGCTTGGGGAACCGGCGCGTGAACAGCCGCAGCGCCTGCTCGCGCAGCGCCGCCTCGCCGCCGTCCTTCGCCCTGGCCTGCAACCGCTCGCGCAGCGCCTCGCGCTTGAGCGGCTCGACGTCGGCGACGGTCAGCACGGGGCGGAGCCGCAGACGGATCGCCGGCTTGTCGCGCAGGAACGTGGCGAGGCGGTCGAGGTGCTCGGTCATGCCGGGGGCCGGCGTGGCGGCGCCGCTCACGAAGGTGACGGGATTCACGCTGAGCGACTCGATCCGGGAGTCCTCGGTGACGAAGAGCTTGCCGATGAGCGCGAAGGGCAGGCCGACGGTCTTGAAGGCAAGCCCGCGCAGCGCGCTCCAGATCGCGTCGCCGAGGTCGAACTGGGGCGACGACAGGCGACCGTGGACGGGCAGCGAGAGCTCGACGTGGCCGTGGCTGTCCTTGAGCAGCGAGACGAAGGTGTCCAGCGGCAGGCCGATCGGCCATTTCGGCGGCTTGGCGCGCGTCTCGGGATGCCGGACCTCGAGGCCCTCGACACCGACGTCGTTGCTGGCATCCAGCTCGTCGCCCTCGATCCGGTAGTGCGCGGCGAGCGTCAGCCGCCCCTGACGCGCGGTCCAGCCGAAGAGTGTCTCGAGATACGCGTTGGCGCGCGGCGCCGCGTAGCCACCGAGCGTGAAGAGGACGTCCACCCCCAGCGGCGCGCCGACGGTGCCGAGCTCGCCACTGATGGAAAGCGGGGCGCTCGGCCCGAGCGTGGCGCGGAGCGCGGTGCGCGCCTTGTCGGTCGGCGTGTTGCCCACGCCCATCATCGTGAGGTTCACCGCCGACAGCTCCTCGGCGAAATCGGGATCGGTCGCGCGATCCACGAACCGGCCGAAGCCGTCCGTGAGCGCGAGCGTGCCGAGCGAGAAGCGCAGCGGCTCGGTCGGCTCGCGCGGCCCCGGGTCGCGGGCGGCGACCGGCGTCGGCGCCGCCGCCCGCGCGCGCGGCGTGAGCAGGTCGACGAGCGGAAAACGCCCCGACCCCTCGCGCTCGAAGAGCAGCCACGGCTTCTCGATCTCCATGCGCGCCACGCGCACGCCGCCGGGCCACTGCACGTCCACGCCCTCGGCACGCGCGCGGCCCGCGGTGAGCAGCTGCCGGTTGGCGTCGCCGACGCCGAGCTCTTTGACGGTGGCGGCGCCGCGCACCGAGAGCGTGAAGGGATCGAAGCGCGCGCTGATCTGCGCCTCGCCGTCGACGCTGCCGCTCACCCGCGCGCCGATGGGCAGGTAGGGTTGCGCGGGTGAGAGCGCCACGTCGGCGAGCGTCACACGCACGTCCATGCGCGAAGGATCGACCTGAACGGTGCCGCGGCCCTCGAGCCGGCCCCCCCGCGGCATCGGCGTGGCCAGCACGACCTCGGCGGGAATCTTCACGGGCCACGTGAAGTCGCGGACCTCGAGCCGCGAGCCGCGAATCTGAAAGCGCGCGGCCGGCTCGACGGAGTCGTCCACGATATTGGTGCCGCCGTCCTCGACGAGCGCGTGGCGGACCACGACCTCGGGGCTGGGCGCCGCCTCGGCCGGGGGCGACGCGGCGTCCTGCGCGGCGCCCGCCGCGGGCGTGGCGCGCGGCTTGGCGGCGAGCGCGGCGCGCAGCGAAAGTTGGCCCCGCTCGTCGCGATCCACCAGCGCCCACGGTTTGCTCACGCGCAGGTCGTCGACCGAGAGCCGTGCCGGCGCCCGATAGTCCACGCCGATCGCGTCGACGCGCGCCACGGTCAGGAGCTGGCGATCGCCGTCGACGAGCGCGGCGTCGGCGACGCCGACGGTGCCCCGCACCCGCATGCGCGGCGGATCGAGCCGTCCGCGCACGTCGAGGTCGGCGGCGACGCGTCCCTGGACGCGGCCCCGGAACGGCAGGTATGGCTGCGCCTGCGCAACGTCCAGGTTCTTGGCGCTGACCTTCACGCGCACCACGCGCTGGTCCAGCTCGCCGTTGCCGGCCGCCGTGACCGTGCCACCACCGGGCAGCGTGGCCTCGAGCGCGATCTGCGCGGGGCCGCGCGCCGGCCACCCGGCGTTCTTCACGCTGAGGCCGATCGCGCTGACCCCGATGCGCGCCGCCGGCGTGACCGTGCCGTCGAGCAGCGTCAGCGCGCCGTCCTGGACGCGCAGCTCGCCGATCGTCACGTCCGCCGTCGGCTTCGGTTGGCCCGCGGCGCGAGTCGGCTCTCCGGCAGCGGCCTGTCGCGTGAAGAGGCTCGGCAGCGTGAGCGCGCCCGCGGCGTCGCGCTCGACGGTGGCCCACGGGCTTCGGAGATTGAGGAAGCCGACGGTCAGGCGTGCCGGCCACTCGTAGTCGATGCCGCCGGCGTCCAGGCGCTCGACGCCCAGCGGCGGTTGGCCGGGGCGCGCCGGGTCCGTGACGACCAGACGCGTGGCGCCGGCCGAGCCGGTGATCCCGAGCCGCAGCCGCTTGTTCTCGAGCGATGCGACGACGCGCGCGTCGACGTCGGCGATGCCGCCCAGCGCGCCGGCCAGCCGCGCGTAGCGGTTCGCGAGATCGGCGGGTAGGCGGAGCGCGCGCACGGCCAGGTCGGCGCGCGGGGGGGTGCTGGTGATGGTCCCGCGCACGTCGAGGCTGGCGCCGCCGGGCAGCCCACCGCTGAAGAGCACGCGCCCGGGACGCCGTGACGGCCACGTGAGGTCCTCGGTCACGAGCCGCGTGTTGGTAAACGCGTAGCGGAGCGGCGGATCGTAGAGCGCCTCGACGACGGCGAGGTCTCCCTCGACCTCGGCGCGGGCGACGGAGAAATCGCCGCCTTTGACGGCGAGGTCGTTGAGCGTGATCGTGATCTCCGGCGAGGTCGCGAAGGCTCCGTCCTGACCGCGGCGGTGCAGGACGACGTCGCGCACGCGTGCGCCGGCGCTGACCAGGGTGCCCTCGGCCGAGTCGTGCACGACAGTGAGGCCGGCGGCGAGGACGCCGCGCTCGGGCAGCACGGCCGCGTCGCCGGGCAGATAGAGGCGCAGCAATCCCAAATCCACGTTGGCGGCGCTGACGTGGGCGCGCAGGTGGAGCGGCGCCAGCCGAAAGTCTTCGACGTGCACGTGCAGCGGCGCGCCCGCGACGACGCTCTGGAACTCGAGACCGCCCCCGGCGTTCGTGGTCGAGAGCGCGCGGCCCTCCACGCCGATCCGCTCGACGCCCCACGTGCGCGCGGGCGAGAGGGTGCGGTCCTCGAAGAACAGCGCGCTGTCGGCGATATGGAGCCGGTCGATGGTGACGGGCGTGCGCCCAGGCGGCTGGGCCGGCCGCTCGAGCAGATCCGAGATATTGAAGCGCGTCGGCGACAGGCGGATCACGCGGATCTGCGTGCCCGCGATGGCCAGGTCCTGGATCCAGACGTGCAGTCGCCACAGGGAACGCCGGTGGATGCGGCCCTCGATTCGGGCGATCTTCGCGAGGGTGCCGGACCCCTCCTGCTCGGCCACGCGCACGCTGTGGAACGCCACGCGGCCGGTCAGCAGGCTGAGCTCGACACGATCGATCGAGACGCGGCGCCGGGTGAGGCTCTCCAGCCGCGCGATGGCGGCGTGGCGGACGATCTCGGGCGCGAAGGACAGGACCGCCACGCTCACCGACGCGAGCGTGACGGAGACGATCAGAATGATCAGCCAGACGGTGCGGCGTCGGATCACGAGCGCGGCCTTTCGATCCCCAGCATACCGCGTTAGACTGCGCGCCATGGACGACGTATTCGACCTCGACACGCTACGCGCGGCCGCGCGCCTCGCCGGCTTCGCGTGGAGCGACGCGGAGCTGGAGGCTCTCCGGCCCGCGATCCAGACGTCGCTGAGGCTGCTCGCCACGCTCGAGACGGTCCCGCTCGGTGCCGTCGAGCCCACCACGCAGTACCGGATCCTGTGAGCGCCGGGCTCGCCTTCACCCCGGTCATCGACCTGGCGCGCATGATCGCGTCGAAGGCCGTGTCGCCCGTCGAGGTGGTACGCGCGCACCTGGAGCGGATCACCGCACTCGATGGGACGCTGCGAGCGTACCTCACCGTGTGCGACGAGGCTGCGCTGGTTGCCGCGCGCGCCGCGGAGAGTGCGCTCGTCGCGGGCCGGTCCGCGGGGCCGTTGCACGGTGTGCCGATCGCGCTCAAGGATCTCTACGACACGGCGGGCGTGCGGACCACGGGCGGTTCGACGATCCTTGCCGACCGCGTGCCCGAGGCCGACGCCACCGTCGTGCGCCGGCTGCGCGAGGCGGGGGCGATCGTGCTCGGCAAGCTGCACATGGTGGAGTTCGCCTACGGCCCGGAGGGGCTCAACGCGCACCACGGCTCGCCGCGCAACCCGTGGGATGCCGCGGCCGAGCGCATGCCGGGTGGCTCATCGTCGGGCTCGGGCGTGGCGGTGGCGGCGGGACTGGCGCCGGCCGCGCTCGGCTCCGACACCGGCGGCTCGATCCGCATTCCCGCGTCGCTCTGCGGAATCACCGGGCTCAAGCCCACGTATGGCCGTGTCAGCCGTGCGGGCGTGCTGCCGCTGGCGTGGTCGATGGACCACGTGGGGCCGATGACGCGGACCGTCGCCGACGCGGCGCTCCTGCTCCGCGTGATGGCGGGTTACGACCCCGCCGACGCCTCGACGAGCGTGTTGCCCGTGCCGGACTATCTCGGCGCGCTCAGCGGCGAGGTGAAGGGCCTGCGCGTGGGGCTGCTGCGCCGATTCTTTCTGGAGTCCGCGACACCGGAGGTCCGCGCGGCGGTGGAGACGGCGGCCCGCGCGCTCGAGAAGGCGGGTGCGATCGTCGACGAGGTCGCGCTCCCCGCCGTCGTGCACGTCGGCGCGGCATCGTATGCGGTGGTGGCGTCCGAGGCGCTCGCGTATCACACGGGCTGGCTGAAATCGCGGCCCGGCGACTACGATCCGGAGGTCCGCACGCGCCTGCAGCTGGGCGCCTTCGTCACCGGCGCGCACTACGTGCGGGGCCAGCAGGTGCGCGCGCTCGTGCGCGGCGAGGTCGACGCCGCCCTCGCGCGGCGCGACGTGTTGCTGGCGCCCGCCACGCCGCTGACCGCCCCGCGGCTCGACGAGCGGCAGACGACGCTCGGTGACGGGCCGAGCGATGTGCGCGGCGCGCTGATCCGGCTGACGCGGCCGTTCAACTTCTCCGGGCATCCCGCGTGCGCCGTGCCGTGCGGCTTCGACACGGGCGGGCTGCCGATCGGCATGCAGATCGTCGGCCGGCCGTTCGACGAAGCGACCGTCCTGCGCGCGGCCGACGCCTACCAGCGCCTCACGGATTGGCACACCCGACGCCCTGTGCTAGCGTGACCCGCCGGGAGGAGTGCCTGATGACGGATCCGAATCTCGATCGACGGCTCGCGGCGCTGGAGTCTCGCCTCGGACGGCTCGAACAGCTGCTCGGCACGCTCAACGATCGCCTCGAGATCGCGCCGGCCGCCGGGCACACGAAGGCCTCCATCCAGGCGTGGGTCACCGACTACGTGTCGATGCGGCTGCAGCAGCTGGTGCCGGAGACCTGCGAGCACCCGGAGGGCGAGGCGCCGGCGGTGGCCGAGGGGCCCGTGCTGCCGGGCACGCGCGTCCGCTGCACCGAGGAAGTCCTGCACCGCCTCGGCCGGATCCCCATTCCGTTCGTCCGCCAGATGGTGACGCAGAAGGTGGCCGAGAGCGCGCGCGCCGAGAGCGTCGGCGTCGTCGACGTTCCCTTCTTCGAGCGGGCCGCCACGTTCTGACAGTGCAAGCTTGCAGGAGAGGATCTCCTGAGCTACCAGTACTGGCAGCAGCACGTGATGGCCGGTCCCGCCCTCTAGCCTGAGCGACGACGAGCCCGTCCGCCTCCCGATCGAAGACGCGCTGGACCTGCATTCGTTCCTGCCGCGCGACGTGCCGTCGGTGGTCGACGAATACCTGCGGGCGGCGCACGCGCGCGGCTTTCGCGAGGTGCGACTGATCCACGGGCGTGGGATCGGGGTACAGCGGGCGATCGTGCAGTCGTTTCTGCGCGAGCACCCGCTGGTGGCGCACTTCGCCGACGCGCCGGACGACCGCGGCGGCCGCGGGGCGACGGTCGTGACGCTGCGCTAGCTACTTCGCTTTCGTCCGCTCGGCGAGGTGGCGGAAGAGGAAGTCCTCGTCCGCCGGCGAGAGGTCGAAGCGCCGCGACGCCTCGTCGATCAGCTTCACCCGGTCCACCTTGGGGTTGTCGTGCAGCTGGTCGTCGATCCACTTGACGGCCTGCTTGATCGGCGCCTCGCCCGCGCTCATGGGCCGCCTCCTATTTCTGCTCGCGCTCGAAGGTCGTCTTCCATTCCTTGTTTCGGTCCTCGATGTCGGGGATGTACTTGATGGTCGACCAGGCGGCGCGCGCGCGTCCGCGCATCGCGTACATCAGAGTCTCGCTGATCTCGTCCTCGGTGGCGCCGGCTTGCTTCGCAGCCGCGAAGCGTCCGGGCACTCAGGAGGTGCAGCCGGCGGCGGCCATCGCGGCCAGGGCCACCAGCTGCATCGTCTTGGGATCGAGCGCGCCTTCGCGGTAGTACAGCCCGGCGAACTCCTTCATTTCCTTGGCCATGGGTCCCTCCTGGTTGCGGGTGCGCCCATTATACGGGCCGCGTATACGGGGCGCGGAATTGGCCGATTCCGGGCCCCGCCAATTGGCCCTTGACGGGGCCTTTAACTTGCAGAAAATGGCCTAGTAAGGAGGCCGCGTGCAGATTCCCCTCGATCGTGAGAAGCCGGTGCCTCTGGCGCGCCAGATCCAGGCGCACCTGGAGCGGTTGATCTCCGGGCGTCTCCTCGCGCCCGGTGTGAAGCTGCCGGCCACGCGCGAGCTGGCGCACTCGCTCGGCGTGAACCGTGCGACGGTGGCGCTCGCGTACGAGGAACTGGTCGCCGCGGGGTGGGCGCGCGCCCACGTGGGGCAGGGGACGTTCGTGGCGGGGCCGCCCGACGGCGCCGGTGCCACGATCGCCGAGGCGGCGGCCCAGCCGTTGAACTGGTCGGCGCTGCTCTCGCGCAGCGCGCGGATCGTGGAGAGCGATGGCGAGCGCGCCCGCGCCGCCGCGCCCGGGACCGTCCGCGACGGCGTGATCTCGTTCGCGGGCGGCATGCCGGACAGCGGGCTCTTCCCGACCGACGCGTTCCGCCGCGCGCTCAACGAAGTCGTGCGCGAGGAGGGCGAGTCGCTGCTGCAGTACTACCCGGTCGGCGGCTACCCGCCCCTGCGCCGGTATCTCGCCACGTATTTGCTCCGGTTCGGGCTCGAGGCCCGCGCCGAGGACATCCTCATCGTCAATGGCTCGCAGCAGGGGTTCGACCTCATCGCGCGCACGCTGCTCGATCCGGGCGACGCGGTCGCCATCGAGCAGCCGACGTACCCCCGCGCGATGCAGGTGTTCCGCTCGTTCGGGGCGTCGCTGCTGGCCGTGGACCGCGACGACGCCGGCCCGCGCGTGGACGCCTTCGAGCGGCTGCTCGAGCGGCAGGCGCCGAAGCTCTTCTACTGCCAGCCCTGCGCGCACAACCCGACGGGCCTCACCATCCGGCGCGACGTGGCGATGGGGCTGTTGGCCGCGGCGGCGCGGCACCAGGTGCCGGTCATGGAGGACGGCTTCGACGGGAGCCTGTATTACGGCGAGCGGCCGCCCGCGCCGCTCAAGGCGCTCGACCGCCACGGTGTCGTCGTCTACATCGGCACCTTCTCGAAGGTGCTGTTTCCCGGGCTGCGCCTCGGCTGGCTCGTGGCGCCCGCGCCGCTGGCCGAGCGGCTGCGCGCAGCCAAGCAGCTCGCGGACCTGCACACGAGCGCACTCATCCAGGCGGCGGTGCACCGCTTCTGCGAGCGGCGGCTGCTCGATCGTCACGTGGCCCGCATCGCCGCCGAGTACCGCCGGCGCCGCGACACGCTGGTGGCGTCGCTCAAGCGGCGCATGCCCGAGGACGTGACGTGGACCGAGCCGGAGGGCGGCTTCTCGCTGCTGGTGACCCTGCCGGCCGGACTGGACGCAGGCGCGCTGCTCGCGCGGGCGCACGAGCGCGGTGTGGCCTACACGCCGGGCGCGGCGTTCTGGGTGGACGGCAGCGGGGAGCGCACGCTGCGGCTGTCGTTCTCGTCGGTGCCCGGCGGCAAGATCGATGAGGGCGTGCGGCGACTCGGCGAGGTGGTGCGCGCGGCGCGGCGGCGGCCGAGCGCGCGTCCGATCGAGCGCGTGGCCGCGCCATTGGTATGAACTCAACTCGCGCGCTCGACGCCCGACCGTCGAGCGCCGGAGCGGTGTGAACTCGCGCGCTCGACGCCCGACCGTCGAGCGCCGGAGCCCTGCGAAGGCGCTCCGACGGCAAATATAAAGGGGGCTCTCATGGCTGACGTGAACGGACTCAGGATCGCGGATCGCAAGCACATCGGACTGGCCGAGATGCTCAAGGGTGGCGTCATCATGGACGTGACCAACGCCGAGCAGGCCAAGATCGCCGAGGACGCCGGCGCCGCGTCGGTGATGGCGCTCGAGCGTGTGCCGTCGGACATCCGCAAGGACGGCGGGGTGGCGCGCATGTCGCCCGTGAAGAAGATCCAGGAGATCCAGAAGGCGGTGACCATCCCGGTCATGGCCAAGGCGCGCATCGGACACTTCGTCGAGGCGCAGATCCTCGAGGCGCTCGGGATCGACTTCATCGACGAGTCGGAGGTGCTGACGCCTGCCGACGAGCACTTCCACATCGACAAGTTCGCATTCCGCGTGCCATTCGTCTGCGGCTGCCGCGATCTCGGCGAGGCGCTACGGCGTATCGGCGAGGGCGCGGCCATGATTCGCACCAAGGGCGAGGCCGGCTCCGGCAACATCGTCGAAGCCGTGCGGCACATGCGCGCCATCGTCTCCGGTATCCGGCGCCTCACCGTGCTCTCGCCCGAGGAGCTGATGACCGAGGCCAAGAATCTCGGCGCGCCCTACGACCTGGTGCGCTGGGTGGCCCAGGCCGGCAAGCTTCCGGTGCCGAACTTCTCGGCGGGCGGCATCGCCACCCCGGCCGATGCCGCGCTGATGATGCAGCTCGGCGCCGAGGCCGTGTTCGTGGGCTCCGGCATCTTCAAGTCGTCGGATCCGGCCCAGCGCGCGAAGGCCATCGTGCAGGCGACCACGCACTTCAAGGATCCCGCCGTGCTCGTGCGCGTCAGCGAGGATCTCGGCGAGGCGATGGCCGGCATCGAGACCTCCAAGCTCGCCGAAAAGGACCTGATGCAGACGCGCGGCTGGTAGTCCATGGCAACGGACGTCCACACGCTGCCCTCCGACCTGCCGGTGCCGAAGGATGACGGCGCCGCGGACCACCTCCGCGGCGCCGCCGTGCCGTCGCTCGTGCTGGCGTCGACGTCCGGCGCGTCCGTCGACCTGGCTCGGCTGGCGACCGCGCCGGCCGTGCTGTTCTTCTATCCGCGCACCGGCGGGCGCGGGAAGTCGTCGGGGCCGGAGTGGGACCTGATCCCCGGAGCGCGCGGCTGCACGCCGCAGAGCTGTGGCTTTCGCGATCTCCACGCCGAGTTCCGCGTCCTTGGCGTGACGGTGGCCGGGATCAGCACGCAGACCACGGCTTACCAGCGGGAGTTCGTCGAGCGTAACCACATGCCGTTCGACCTGCTGAGCGACGCCGACCTTGCGCTCACGCGCGCGCTGCGGCTGCCGACGTTCGAGTGGGCCGCGACCGAGTGGGCGGCGACCAAGGGCGGGCCCACGACGCTCATCAAGCGGATGGCGTGGTACGTCGACGGCGGGCGGGTCGGTCACGTCTGGTACCCGGTGTTCCCGCCCGACGAGAACGCGGCGACGGTGCTGACGTGGCTGCGGGCGCGGTCGTGAAGATCGGCGTGCTCGCGCTGCAGGGGGATTTCTCGCTGCACGCCACGGCCCTCGCGCGCTGTGGCAGTGCGAGCCGAAGCGGTTCGACCGGCGAGGCAAGCGGTGAAATGGCTCTGAAAGTGCAGGCCGTGGAAGTCCGCAAGCCCGAGCAGCTCGCGGACGTCGACGGCCTCGTCATCCCCGGGGGCGAGAGCACGACGCTGCTCAAGCTCATGCACGAGTGGGGGTTCGTCGGCGCGCTCCAACAATTCCACGCGGAGGGCCGGCCGCTCTTCGGCACCTGCGCCGGGCTCATTCTTCTCGCGCGCGACGTGGAGAATCCCCGGCAATTCTCGCTCGGCCTCATCGACGTCGGCGTCGAGCGCAACGCGTACGGCCGCCAGCGCGAGTCGTTCGAGGCACAGGGCAGCGCAATCCTCGACGGCCGCGCCGCGCCGGTCGAGATGGTCTTCATCCGGGCGCCGCGCATCCGCCGGGTCGGCGCCAGCGTCGAGACGCTGGCGCGTCACGGTGACGAGCCGGTCATGGCGCGGCAGGGGAGCGTCCTGGTGGCCACCTTCCATCCCGAGCTCACCGATGATCCGACGGTGCACCAGTATTTCTGCTCAATGGTCATGCGAGCCGCCGCACGTCGTCGCGGCGCTGGGGCTCCGCCGTGCGAGGCGAGCCTGTGAACAGATGATCTTCCACGACGTCTACGCGAGCGTTCCGTCCGCGGAGATCGAGCGGTTCGTCCGCTCGCAGGAGCTCGGACGGCTGGTGACGGTGACTGCCGACGGCGCGCCGCACATCGGCCTCTACCCGTTCACGTACGACGGCGCCGCGTTCGAGATCCACCTCGTGCGCAGCGACGAGCAGATCGCGGATCTCCGTGCCCGGCCCCGCTGCATGTTCGAGGTCGACGAGGTGCTGGCGACGATCCCGTCGTACTGGGTGGATCCCGAGAACGCGATCATGGCCACGGCGTACCATCGGACGGTGATGTTCGACTGCGAGGCGACGGTCTCGGGCGACGCCGTGGAGCTGGCCGCGCAGCAGATGCGGCTGCTGGCGCGCTATCAGCCCGAGGGCGGCTTTCGACCGGTGACCGCGGAGGATCCGATGTACCGTGGGGCCATCCACCACATCGCCGCCGTGCGTCTGGACGTGCGGTCGCGCCGGGCGAAGTTCAAGCTGGCGCAGAACCGCCCGCCCGAGGTGCGCGCGAAGATCGTGGAGGCGCTGCGCACACGTGGACGCCCGAACGACGAGCGCGCCGCCGAGGCGCTCCACTGGACGATCGATCAGGAGGCGAAGCGATGAAGATCAGCGCGAACGGCATCCAGGTGAACTACACGCTCGAAGGGCCGGCCGACGGTCCGATGGTCACGATGAGCCACTCGCTGGCCACCGACCTCTCGATGTGGGATCCGCAGGCGAAGGCGCTCGCCGGGCGTTACCGCGTTCTGCGGTACGACACGCGCGGCCACGGCGGCACGGACGCGCCGGCCGGCGCGTACACCCTGAGCCAGCTCGCGGACGACGCCCGCGCCTTGTTGAAGGCGCTCGGCGTCGCGCGGACACACTGGATCGGGCTGTCCATGGGCGGCATGATCGGTCAGACGCTGGCGCTCTCGTCGCCCGAAATCCTCCGGTCCCTGAGCCTCTGCGACACCTCGAGCCGGATCCCCGCCGACATGAAGCACCTGTGGGACGAGCGCATCGCCACCGTCGAGGCCAAGGGCATGGAGCCCATGGTCGAGCCGACGGTCGCGCGCTGGTTCACGCCGAAGTTCATCGAGACGCGCAAGGACGTGGTCGAGCCGGTCCGCACGATGATCCGTCGCACACCCGCGAAGGGCTACGTCGGCTGCTGCCACGCCATCAAGCCGCTCGACCTGACCGACCGGCTGAAGGCGATCACGCTGCCGACGCTGATCATCGTCGGCGCCCAGGACATGGGCACCCCGCTCGCTGCCTCGCAGGCCATCAACCAGCAGATCAAGGGCTCCGAGCTCGTCGTGCTCGACCCGGCCTCCCATCTGTCGAACCTGGAGCAGCCGGTGGCCTTCACACAGGCCCTCGAGGTATTTCTCAAGCGTGTTGCGTAACTCACGGCCAAATAGGCCGCGCTGACAACAACTTGACAGGGGGGAGGGAGCCGGGCGTACTCTCTGGTCGGACCAGCCGACCAGTCCCTACCGTTCAGGAGGCCGTATGTCAGCGCTGATCTGCGAAGTCGTCTATCGGGGCATTTTCCAAAAAAATCTCGCGGCGCGGATCGTGCGGGGCATCGTGTTGTCGGCGCGGAAGTCGGAGCGCTGGGGCATCGCGTTCGGCCGCTACGGCGACAGCCCGCAGCGCAACGGGATCCCCGCCAAGGACTTCGCGATCGTCGCCGATACGAAGGAAGAGCTCGAGCAGAACATGGCGCGCTACGAGCCCAAGCACGTGGACGTCACCATCTGCGTGGACGACACGCTGTCCAAGGGCGTCGAGTCGTGGGCGTGGTACGGGCTGCAGCCGATCAACCGGCTGACCGTGCCGAACGGCACCGTGCTCATGACGTCCCTGCAGCCGTTCGACGCACTGCTGAAGGACATCCACAAGAAGGATGCGCCGTACAAGCTTTCGCTCATTCGCGCCAAAGCCAGCTTCTCCGGGCTGTGGGTCTATAAAGAGGATCACACAGAGGTCCGCATCCTGGGCGCGCTCGCCAAGATCGCGCCGTCCTTCCTGACGCTCGACGCCGTCGCGGAGGCGATCAAGGAGATGGAGTGGGGCTCGGAGCTCAAGGTGGCCTCCGCGCGCAAGGCGTTCGACCGCATCGAGACGCGCGAGGTGAAGATCACCGAGGGCAATGCCGACGTCCCGTACGCGTTCGAGATGCCCAAGTGGTGGGAGATGCGCGAGGGCGTCACCATCCCGGCTATTCCCATCGGCAAGCCGAAAGAAGGCGGGCAGGGTTACGTGCCCGAGCGCAACCCGTACTTCAAGAAGTTCTCGACGCGCACGATGCGTCCGGTGATCGACTTCGACACCTGCGTGAAGTGCAACCTGTGCTGGATCGCGTGCCCCGACTCGGTCTTCGACGTGATGCCCGACGGCACCTTCGACGCCAACATGGAGGCCTGCTGCGGCTGCGGCGTGTGCGAGGCCGTCTGCCCCGTCGAGAACTGCATCACGATGGTCAACGAGTCCGCCTTCGACGACAACGCAAGCCAGTGGGAGATGTGGCGCAAGGACAAAACGGCGTACAAGACCTGGCTCGGCGCCAAGATCGGCGACAAGAAGACCACGGTGCGGTCGCACGGCTTCCGCTTCCGCGGCCAGTACGACGAGGAGATCAAGCACGATCTCGACAGCGGCGGCGTGGAAATCACGGCGGGCATCCCGGGCGAGAACGCTGACCGGAAGACGACGGCGTAGGAGACGATATGGCGACCGTGACTGAGACGACGAAGGCCGCGAGCGAAGACAAGGAGCTCCTGATCTCGGGCAGCGAGGCAGTGGCCGAGTCCCTGACGCTGGCCGACATCGATGTCGTCACCGCGTATCCGATCCGGCCGTACGACACCGTCATGCAGGCGATCGCGAAGAAGATCGCCAACGGCCAGCTGATCGCCGAGTACATCGTGGCCGAGGGCGAGCACAGCCAGTTCGAGATCGTGAAGCATGCCTCCACCGTCGGCGCCCGCATCGAGCTCCCCGACAACCACGGCGAGCTCTGGGCATTTCACACCGTGATGTTCCCCGAGTTCCCCGCCTTGGGCACCGGCCCGTTTCTCTTTTTCTGCGTCCAGCCGCCAACCTGCGAATGGAACGCTGTGCGGACCGTCGATCTCCAGGCCGACCCCGAAATCTCCCGCCTGCTCCCAACCCTCAAGTTCATGCAGCAGGAATTCCAGCGCGGCCCGACGCTCAACGAAATCGCCGCCAAGGGCGATGAAGAGTTCAAAAGGAAAAATCCGGAACTGGCAATGTGGCGCACGATTAAGACCGAGCTCACCGGGCCTAATGGCGATGCGTACTTCGGCGACAAAATGAAGGACGCCGAAATTCCCATGAATTTCAAAGGCAAGCTGATTTCGACAAAGCCCGCGGTCAAGCCCAAGGAGTTGGTAGTCTCGGTGGGCGACGGCACCACGCCGGATGCCACTCTGAAGTTCGACGAAGCGCTTCCGGGGAAAGCCGATCCCGGCATTGAAATCGAATTCAGGGGCGTTGCCAAGGAATTTTCCAAGGAGCCCTTCATGCTCACCTTCGATGTCGACAAGGCAAAGTTGACCGGATGGCCCGTCAAGGAAACTGCTCCCAGACCCGCGCCTAAGAAAGCTCCCGCAAAGGGTGCTGCTGCAGCCAAGAAAAAGCCGGCGTCTTAGCGCAGGGCTACAGATGGCGGGGGGATTCTGGCCGCGTTGCAGTCTGCTCGGCGTTCGCCAGCACGAGGCTGAAAATCACCCGCTCCACCGGGTTCACGACGGTTTCGGCCGCGCCTAA
>Ga0137409_10002311_pt1 | contig 20530 bp, 16 predicted proteins | sample CZODoug1_16funga_FD_122059 | JGI IMG/M metagenome (GOLD analysis project Ga0137409, IMG submission 122059) | Vadose zone soil fungal communities from Angelo Coast Range Reserve, California, USA - CZODoug1_16fungal (Hybrid Assembly) | ecosystem: Environmental > Terrestrial > Soil > Vadose zone... | reverse complement strand
TACTCCGCGCCGGTCTGCGGTTTGGTAACTTTCATCTGGCCGATGTTTTCCGGCCGCCGCGCGAAGGCCGCGCGGTCATCGCCGCCGTTCGTTTTCACTTTATCTGCTGTTGCGCCGGCCGTTTTTCCTCCCGCCGCCTTGGTCGTTCTTGCCATCGTGACCTCCCAATCGCCTGGATAACCACATAGGTTTGTTCGATATGCGAACCTTTGTGCGGAAAGCGAACCGAACGATAGGATTTTCGGCGCGCCCTGACAAGCTAAGCCGACGCAGATGCAATCTTCTTTACTTAGATCGGCTGGGGCGCTTGCGAAATCCGCTGCGCGATGGCTCTGAGCTCGGGCAGGAATTTCTCGCGCATCTCGTTGCGCGTTGTACGCGTGCTGTGCGCCGAGAGATTGATGGCGCCGACCGCCTGGCCGGTGCGGTCGAGAACCGGGACGGCAATCGAGCGGAGGCCCTGCTCGAGTTCCTCGTCCACGATGGAAAATCCCTGCTCGCGGTCAGCGCGGACGCGATCGAACAGCGCCTGCATGTCGGTGATCGTATAAGGCGTGTAGGGCTCGATGGGGACCGACCGCAGGCGGCGCCAGATTTCCGCGCCGTCAAGATAGCCGAGCTGGGCGCGGCCGAGCGACGTATGAAACGCCGGCAACCGGCTGCCCACCGCCAACGCGGTGGACATGATGCGCCGGGCGGGCACGCGCGCGACGTAGACGATTTCGACGCCTTGCAGGATCGAACCAGAGCAGGACTCGCCGAGTTGCTCGCTCACTTCCTTCATCATCGGCAGCGCGCGGTCGATCCAGTCCTGCCCGGAGAGATAGGCAAAGCCAAGCTCGAGAACGCGCGGAGTCAACGAGAACGCGCGGCCGTCCTGAACGACATAGCCGAGCCGGGCAAGCGTGCGCAGGACGCGACGCGCGGTTGCCCGCGACAGGTTGGCGACTGCGGCCGCGTCGGACAAGGTCATCGCGGGCCGCTGTTTGCCGAACGCGCTGAGGACGGCGAGTCCCTTGGCCAGCGTGTTCATGAACTCCTTATCGTGACCATCGTCTGGCCGCGGTCCGGAAGGCATCATCATGCACACCGTGCCCTAGCGAGTTGTTGACACCGTCAAGGCGGTCATTGAAACTCATCGAAAAGCGAACGCAAGTTCGAATATCGAACAATTTCAGCGGCGCGGTCAAGGTTTCACCCGCTTAGCGGAATTCTTCAGGGAGGGAGGCATCATGACAAGGATCGTGCCCACAGGGATTGATCGTCGCACATTGCTCAAATCGTCGGCCGCGGCCGGTGCGGCGCTTGCCACCGGCATCGCAATGCCGGCTATCGCACAGACGCGCCCGATAAAGCTCGGCTACGTCAGCCCGCAGACCGGCCCGCTCGCGGCGTTCGCCGAAGCCGACAACTTCATCATTGCGAATTTCAAGGAAGCCTCCAAGGGCGGCATTAAGCTTGGCAGCGCTACCGTTCCAGTGGAAGTCGTTGTCAAGGACAGCCAGTCGAATCCCAACCGCGCCGCTCAGGTCGCAAAGGATTTGATAGTCCAGGACAAGATCGAACTGATGCTTGTCGCCTCGACGCCCGAGACCACAAATCCGGTTTCAACGCAATGCGAGATCGAAGAGGTGCCATGCATCTCGACGGTGGCGCCGTGGCAACCTTGGTTCATCGGGCGCCAGGCCGATCCGGCCGGCGGGCCGCCGGCATGGAAGAATTTCAATTACACCTACCACTTCTTCTGGGGGCTCGAAGACGTCATCGCGGTTTTTACCAACATGTGGAGCCAGGTGCCGACCAACAAATCGGTTGGCGGTCTGTTTCCGAACGACGGCGACGGCAATGCCTGGGGCGACAAGCAGGTCGGATTCCCGCCGGTGCTGGAGAAAGCCGGCTACAAGCTCACCGACCCCGGCCGCTACCAGAATCTCACCGACAATTTCTCGGCACAGATCAGCGCGTTCAAGAGTGCCAACGCCGAGATCATCACCGGCGTCGTATTGCCGCCCGACTTCACCACGTTCTGGAAACAGGCGCTGCAGCAAGGCTTCAGGCCGAAGGTCGCCTCGATCGGAAAGGCGATCCTTTTCCCGGTCGCGGTCGAGGCGCTCGGCAAGGACGGCAACAACCTTTCGTCGGAAGTGTGGTGGTCGCCGAACCATCCATTCAAATCGTCGCTCACCGGCATGAGTGCGAGAGATCTCGCCGCCAGCTATGAGGCCGCGACCAGGAAGCAATGGACGCAGCCGATCGGCTTCGTGCATGCGCTATTCGAGGTCGCCGTCGATGCGCTCAAGCGTGCGCCGCAGCGCGATGCCAAAGCCATGGTCGCTGCGATCGCCGCGACCGATCTCGATACCGTGGTCGGCAAGGTACAGTGGAACGGAGCGAACCTGCCGCCGTTCGCCGCCAAAAACGTCGCCAAGACGCCGCTGGTCGGCGGGCAATGGCGCGTCAAGGACGGCAACAAGTACGATATCGTCATCACTGACAACAGGACTGCGCCGAACATTCCGGCCGGCGGTAAAATGGAGGCGGTCGGTTGACGGCAAAGCGAGGCGGGCGGCGGGCGTCCGGCGCAGGTTTGCGATTTCGTTCCGCTTGGTCCGTCTTGTTGTTAAACTCAAGCGCATGCTGAAGATCAAAGGCCTGCGCAAGACGTTCGGTTCGGTAATCGCGGCGGACGATATCGATTTGTCGGTCGCGCCGGGCGAGGCGCTCGGGATTATTGGTCCAAACGGCGCCGGCAAGACAACGCTCTTCAACCTGATTGCCGGCGGGCTTGCACCCGATGCCGGCGAAATCCGGCTGAACGGCCGCAATATTACCGCGGCCAAGCCGCACCAGCGCTGCATCGCCGGAATCGGACGCTCATATCAGATCCCTCGGCCGTTCGAGAATCTCACCGTGTTCGAGAATCTGCTGGTTGCCGCGGTGCATGGCGGGGGTTTGGCGGAGCGCGCCGCCGCCGCACCCTGCGCGGAAATTCTCGAGCGGTTGCATCTGCTCAGACGCGCCAACACTCTTGCCGGCGCGCTGACATTGCTCGAACGCAAGCGGCTGGAGATGGCGCGCGCGCTCGCAACCAACCCCCATTTGTTGCTGCTCGACGAAATCGCCGGGGGACTGACCGAGGGGGAGTGTCTCGAACTGATCGAGACCATCAAACAAGTCCATGCCGCGGGAATGACCATTATCTGGATCGAGCATATCGTGCACGCGCTGGTGGCGGTGGTCGGGAAGCTGAGCGTATTGAATTTCGGGAAGAAAGTTGCCGAGGGTGATCCGCAGGAGGTGATGGCTTCCGCGGACGTTCGGCAATTCTATATCGGTCTGTTGGCGTGAGACCTCCGATGCTCGAGACCCGTGGCCTTACCGCTCACTACGGAGACTTCCAGGCGCTGTACGGGATCGACACTGTGATTGGCCCAGGCGAAACGATTGCGATCATCGGCGCCAACGGGGCGGGCAAGTCCTCCTACCTCAAGGCCATCACCGGCCTGATCCGCGCTGAGTCCGATAGCGTGCGGTTCGAGGACAGGCCCATCGGCGCACTAGGCGCGGCGAGTATTCTCAAGCTCGGGATCGCGATGGTACCGGAGGGGCGGCGGCTCTTCTCCTCACTGACGGTCGAGGAAAACCTGCTGATCGGGAGCTATGGTCGAAATGTCGCCGGGATATGGTCGCTCGACAGCATCTACGGGCTGTTTCCGCCGCTGAAAGAGCGCCGCACCGCGCCGAGCCATACCCTATCCGGCGGAGAGCAGCAGATGACCGCGATCGGGCGCGCGTTGATGTCGAACCCGCGCGTGCTGCTATGCGATGAGATCAGCCTTGGCCTGGCGCCGATTGTAATCCGAAATATCTACGATGCGATGCCGCGCATCAAACAGACCGGGACCAGCATCGTGCTCGTCGAGCAGGACATCGCGCAGGCGATGAAAGTCGCCGATCGGGTTTATTGCTTTCAGGAGGGCAGGGTATCGCTGTCGGGCAGGCCAGAAGAACTTACCCGCGAACAGGTTCACCTCGCCTATTTCGGACACTGAGCATGCTCGATTGGCTCGGCACGATCATCCAGGGCGTTCTGCTCGGAGGCCTGTATGCGCTGTTCGCCGCCGGCCTGTCGCTGATCTTCGGCATCATGCGGCTGGTCAATCTCGCCCATGGCGACCTGATCGTGCTGGCGGCGTTCGCAATTCTCTCGCTGGCGACGTGGCTTGGTTTCGACCCTTTTCTTGCGACTCTGTTGGCAATGCCGGCGATGTTCGCCGCCGGATTTGCCTTGCAGCACGTGTTGCTGAATCGAGCCTTGGGACGCGATCTGTTGCCGCCGTTGCTGGTCACATTCGGCTTGTCCATTATCATTCAAAACGGCTTGCTCGAGGCGTTTACCGCCGACAGCCGACGGCTGCGGCTCGGCGCGATCGAGACTGCTTCAATTGAGCTCGGCGGCAACCTGGCGATCGGAGTCATGCCGCTGCTCACGCTTGGCTCTGCCATCGCGGTGGTGCTGCTGCTCAATCTGTTGTTTTACCGCACCGCGTTGGGCCGGGCGTTTCGCGCGACGTCCGACGATCTCGAAATCGCGCAGTTGATGGGCATCGACCATCACCGGATCTACTCGATCGCCATGGGGATCGCGATGGTGGTGGCAACCATCGCCGCGCTCTACCTTGGCATCCGCGCCAATTTCGATCCGACCATCGGTCCGGCGCGGTTGATCTACGCGTTCGAGGCGGTGATCATCGGCGGCCTCGGGAGCCTGTGGGGTACGCTTGCGGGCGGCGTCATTATCGGCCTCGCGCAGACCTTCGGCGCCAAGCTGAATCCCGAATGGCAGATACTCGCGGGTCACATCGCCTTTCTGGTTGTGGTGGTGTTGCGGCCACGCGGCCTGTTTCCGCGTGCAGTGGATTGAACAACGGTGCCTAATGGCGACGAGAACCAATTGATAGAGCTGGCACAATATCGGATCGAAACGAAAACCCGTGCGTCGGCGATCCTGGCGCTTGCGGGTGTTGCCCTTGTCTTGATCTTTGCGGTTCTTCCGGTCTTTGCAGGTCGTGGGCTGATTCAGGATTTGATTTTCGTTTTCTATATGCTTGCGCTGGCGCAGTGCTGGAACCTGCTTGCGGGCTATGCCGGTCTCGTCTCGGTCGGGCAGCAGGCGTTTGTCGGCCTCGGCGGCTATCTGCTGTTTGCGCTGACGATCGGCGCCGGCATCGATCCAATTGCAGCGGTGGTGCTGTCGGGACTGATCGCCGCGGTATTCGCAGTGCCGACGGCGTTTGTGCTATTCCGGCTTCGCGGCCCTTATTTTGCGATTGGAAGTTGGGTCGTTGCGGAGGTGTATCGGCTTGTGTTCGCCCAATTCAAACAGCTCGGCGGTGGCACCGGCACGTCGCTGCCACCGTCGGCTACCAACGAGATTTTCGGCATCGAATGGGTAAAGGCAATGTTCGAGGTGCGGTCACCGGCCGCGCGCGACATCATTACCTACTGGATCGCGCTGGCGCTGGCGGCCGGAGCACCGTTGCTGGTCTATCTCGTGTTGCGATCGCGCTACGGCCTTGCGCTTTTCGCCATCCGCGATTCGGAAGCGACCGCCGAAAGCGCGGGCGTCGATAGCTTCCACGCCAAGCTTGGGGTTTATGTGCTGGTCGCGGCCGCGACCGGGATGATCGGTGCGCTCATCTATTTGCAGAAGGCCCGTATCTCGCCGGATGCTGCGTTTTCGGTGCTGGATTGGAGCGCTTACGTGATTTTCATCGTCATCATCGGCGGGGTCGGCACGATCGAAGGTCCAATCGTCGGCGTGATCGTGTTCTACACGATGCAGCACTACCTTGCGGACTTCGGCACCTGGTACCTGATTTTGCTCGGTGCACTTGCGATTGTCATCATGTTGTTCGCTCCGAAAGGCATTTGGGGATATGTCGCGCAGCGGTACCGCGTCGCGCTATTTCCGGTGCGAAGAATGTTGGTGCGGCCGCACGAGTGAAATGAGGCGAGAGGCAGCATGTATCTCGGTATCGATCTCGGCACATCAGCCGTCAAAACCATTCTCGTTGATCATGAGCAGCGTGTGGTGGCAAGCCGAAGCCAGTCGCTGACGGTGGCTTCTCCACATCCCGGCTATTCCGAACAAGACCCAGGGCAGTGGATTGATGCCACGTTTGCAACGCTGGACGCCTTGAAGGCGGATCACCCTCGCGAATTGGCGGCGGTTGACGGCATCGGCCTGTCGGGCCAGATGCACGGCGCAACTCTGCTCGATGCGAACTTCAAGCCGTTGCGGCCCTGCATTCTTTGGAATGACGGACGGTCCGCTGCGGAATGCCGTATGCTGGAACAGCGCTGGCCCGCATTGCGTGCGACGACAGGCAACAAGGCCATGCCTGGATTCACCGCTCCCAAACTGGTGTGGGTTGCGAGGCACGAGCCGGAGATCTTCGCGGCCACCAAACTCGTTTTGCTCCCGAAAGCATATCTACGCCTGATTCTGAGCGGTGAAGCGATCGAGGATGTCTCGGACGCATCGGGATCGTTGTGGCTCGATGTCGCGCGCCGGGACTGGTCGGATGAAGGATTGTCAGCAACCGGCTTGTCGCGCAGCCAGATGCCGCGTCTTATCGAGGGCTGCGCGCCTGCGGCGCGGCTGCGTAGCGAGATGGCGCTTCGCTGGGGAATGACCAAACGACCTGTCATCGCCGGAGGCGCCGGCGACAATCCGGCGGGCGCCATCGGCATTGGTGCGATACGGCGCGGCGCCGCATTTGTTTCGCTCGGAACCTCCGGAGCACTGCTGGCACCGACCAATGCAATTGCCGCCAACCCGCAGCGGGCCGTGCATACGTTCTGTCACGCCATTCCCGCAATGTGGATTCAGGCCGGTGCGATTCTCTCGGCGGCATCGAGTCTCGCCTGGATCGCGCGACTGCTTGGGGCCTCTGAGGCCGACTTGCTGGAGCCGCTCGGTTTGCGCCCGAAGGCGCCGTCGCATGTAAACTTTCTGCCCTATCTGTCCGGCGAACGAACGCCGCACGATGACCCGGAGGCGCGCGGAATGCTCGACGGGCTGAGCCACGGCACCGATCGTGCCGCAATCGTGCAAGCCGTGCTTGAGGGCGTTGCCTTCGCGATCGCAGATTGTCGGGACGCGCTTGCCGACACCGGGATCGTGATCTCGGAGGCTGATGCGATCGGTGGCGGTTCACGTTCGCGGTTCTGGCTGTCTGTGCTGGCAAATGTTCTGAATATTCCGATTCATCGATTTGCCGACGGTGAAACGGGAGCGGCGTTTGGTGCGGCGAGATTGGGGCGCCTGGCTGTCACTGGCGAGGCGGTCGAAGCCGTCTGCACACCCCCTAAACGCATCGAGACATTCGAACCTGAGCACGCACTCGCAGAGGCTTACGCCGAACGGCTGCCCAAATGGCGCAAGCTGTACCGGCCGCGGCGCTAACGCCGCCCCCGACACCAGTGCCGCCGATGCTTTCGCAGTTCGTGTCAGAAGCTGCCGCGATGTACAACGAACTTCGGAAGCAGGGCACCAGGCCGGTTCCGGAAAAGCGATGTCCCGGTTTGTGGCATCGGCGAGCCGCCTGAGGTGTCCTCGATATTGCCCTGCGCCGCCGACTTTTGTTTAATGAGCAAACCCGCGCTGCCCTACAAACGAGACGCGGATGAGAAACGCATTGGCGCCGTCGGCGCGCCGGGGGAGGAGGCACGATGAGCGACCCGATCCTCGAAATGCGCCGGGTCTCCAAGTCCTTCTTTAGCATCAAGGCGTTGCGCAATGTCGACCTGACCGTCTATCCCGGCGAAATCCACGCTTTGATGGGCGAGAACGGCGCCGGCAAATCGACGCTCATGAAGATCTTGTCGGGCGCGTACAGGCCCGATCCGGGTGGCGAGATCCGCATCGAGGGCAAGCCGGTGCGCATCGATGGTCCCCTCGGCGGTCGCGCAGCCGGCATCTCCATCATCTACCAGGAGCTCTCCCTTGCCCCCAATCTGAGCGTCGCGGAGAATATCTATCTGGGCCGCGAAATCTCACATTCTGGGTTGCTGGCGCGAGGCGCCATGCGAGCCGGCGTCGGCCCGATGCTCGAGCGACTCGGCGCGGATTTCGCGCCGTCGACTCTGGTGGCCCATCTGTCCATGGGCCAGCGCCAACTGGTCGAGATTGCCCGCGCGCTGCACGCCAGATCGAAGATTCTGATTATGGACGAGCCGACCACCGCGCTTTCGGCCGGTGAGAGCGAGAGGCTGTTCGCCCTGATCCGCCAGCTGCGCGCTGAGGGTCTCGCTATCATCTATATCTCGCATCGCATGGATGAAGTATATGCTCTCGGCGACCGGGTTACGGTGCTGCGCGACGGCGCGCTGGTGGGCTCGCTCGACAAGCCGCAGATCCGGGCCGACACCATCGTTCGGCTGATGGTGGGGCGCGAAGTCTCGTCCTTCTACAAGAAAGAGCATGACCCGCAGGCGAGGTTAGGGCCCCCCGTCCTCGCGGCCGTCGACATCACCGATGGGCGGCGCGTCAAGGGTTGCTCCTTGACCGTGCATGCAGGCGAGGTCGTCGGGCTTGCCGGCCTTATCGGCGCGGGCCGCACCGAGCTTGCGCATCTCATTATCGGGGCTTCGCCCAAGACCTCCGGCCATGTCGAACTCGAAGGCCGTGCGGTCACCATACGCACGCCTGGCGAGGCTCTCGATGCGGGCATTGCCTATCTTACCGAAGACAGGAAGGCGCTCGGCTTGTTCCTGGACATGTCCTGTCTGGACAACATCAACCTCGCAATGCTGGGCAGGGACGCGAAGCTCGGCTGCATGCTTGACAGGGACAAGGCCCGCGACCGTGCCAACAAGGCCTTCGCGGCGCTGGGCATTCGCGCCGCGGATGTCGGCGTCACGGCCGGTGGACTCTCTGGCGGCAACCAGCAGAAGGTGCTGCTGTCGCGCCTGCTTGCAACCACGCCCAAGGTCCTGATTCTCGACGAGCCGACGCGTGGCGTCGATGTCGGGGCCAAGTCCGAGATCTATTCGATCATCGACAATCTCGCAAAATCCGGCACCGCGATTCTCGTCATCTCATCCGACCTGCCCGAGGTCATCGGCATCTGCGACCGCGTCATTGTCATGCGTGCCGGACGTATCGCCGGCGAGATGAGGCGAGCTGCGACGTCGCCGCTTAGCCAGGAGGATATCATGGCACTCGCCACCGGAATGGAGCAGCTCGATGCCTCATGACAATCCTTCGCCGGCGGAGGCCGCCTCCGCCGCTGCTCCCCGCTTCGCGGCCGCGCAGGAGACGAAGCGTCAGCGCACCCGGCTGATCATACGCGCAGCCGGCATGCTGCCGGTGCTGCTTCTGTTGTGCATCGGCTTTCATTTGCTGTCGGACGGTCGTTTCTTCACCGGCCAGAATCTCGGCATCGTGCTGCAGCAAGCCGCGGTCAACACCGTGCTGGCCGCGGGCATGACCTTCGTCATTCTCACCGGCGGCATCGACCTCTCGGTCGGTTCCATCCTGGCCGCCGCCGCGATGGCCGGGCTAATTGTCTCCAAGTTTCCTGATCTTGGGCCGCTCTGGCTGCCGGCCGCGGTGCTCACAGGCCTCGTCATCGGCGTCATCAATGGCGCCTTGATTGCGCTGCTGCGCCTGCCGCCCTTCATCGTCACACTCGGTTCGCTGACCGCCGTCCGCGGTCTGGCCCGCCTCCTGGGCGCCGACACCACTGTCTTCAACCCCTCCATTCCCTATGCCTTTATCGGCAACGGTTCCCTGACGCTCCTTCCCGGCGTCGTTTCGATTCCCTGGCTCTCTGTGATCGCATTGCTCGTCATCCTCGGCTCGTGGCTGGTACTGCGTCGCACCGTGCTCGGGGTGCATATCTATGCGGTCGGCGGTAACGAGAGTGCGGCACGTTTGGCCGGCATCAAGGTCTGGGCTGTGCTGATCTTCGTCTATGGGGTGTCGGGGCTGCTGGCCGGGCTTGGCGGGGCCATGCAAGCGGCGCGCCTCTATGCTGCCAATGGGCTGCAGCTCGGCCAGTCCTACGAGCTCGACGCGATCACCGCTGTTATCCTGGGTGGCACCTCCTTCGTCGGCGGTATCGGTTCGATCTGGGGAACGCTGGTCGGGGCTCTGATCATTGCCGTTTTGTCGAATGGCCTCATCCTCACCGGTGTTTCCGACGTATGGCAATATGTGATCAAGGGTCTGGTGATCATCGGCGCCGTGGCGCTCGACCGCTATCGGCTGCAGGGCTCGGCCCGCACTTGAAAGATAGGAGTGCGCAAGGTTCTATGTCGCCATGTCCGGTTCCGTTACGGCAGCTGGTCCGCCGTCCGGGAATTCAAAGAGACCAGGGAGGAAGCCAATGTTGAAGACGATCTCGTTTGCTGGCGCCGCCGTTGCGCTCGTCCTGAGCTGCGCACCGTCCTTCGCCAAAGAGCTTAAATCGATCGGCATCTCGCTGGGCTCGCTGGGCAACCCGTTTTTCGTCGCTCTGTCGAAGGGTGCCGAATTCGAAGCCAGAAAGACCAATCCCAATGTGAAGATCACGACGGTCGGCTTTGAATACGACCTCGGCAAGCAGGTGACCCAGATCGACAACTTCATCGCCGCCGGCGTCGACCTAATCCTCTTGAACCCCGGCGATCCGAAGGCCGTCGGGCCAGCGATCAAGAAAGCACAGGCGGCAGGCATCATCGTCGTCGCCGTGGATACCGCAGCCGAAGGCGCCGACGCCACGGTGACCACAAACAATGTCCAGGCTGGCGAGATCTCCTGCCAGTACATCGTCGACAAGCTCGGCGGCAAAGGCGATGTGATCATCGAGAACGGGCCGCAGGTCTCCGCGGTGATCGACCGGGTGGTCGGCTGCAAGAATGTGTTCTCCAAGAATCCCGGCCTCAAGGTCCTGTCCAGCGACCAGGACGCCAAGGGGTCGCGCGAGGGTGGCCTGACCGTGACGCAAGGCTATCTGACCCGCTTTGCCAAGATCGACGCCATCTTCGCCATCAACGACCCGCAGGCCATCGGCACCGACCTCGCGGCGCGCCAGCAGCAGCGCAGCGGCATCATCATCACCGCGGTCGATGGCGCACCCGATATCGAGGCCGCGCTCAAGGATCCGGGGGCGCAGCAGATCCAAGCCTCAGCCTCGCAGGACCCTTTCTTCATGGCGCGCCGCGCCGTGCAGATAGGCGTCAGCATTCTCAATGGGCAGAAGCCTGCTTCGACCGTTGAGCTTTTGCCGTCGAAGCTCGTGACCCGGGACAATATCGCTGAGTACAAGGGGTGGACCTCGGACCGATCGCAGTAGTCGCGCCGGCCATGCGTTTGCGGAACGCCGCCTCTCGCAATGCATCAGGTAACGGTCGCTCCAACGCCTCCGCTTCGTCCCAAGGAGCACGCATCCAGACCTCGTGCTCTTCGGGCGCGGTCAGGACCTCGGCGTGACATTGGCGTTGACCTCGCCTTCCTTCGCCTTCCTGCGAAGCAGAGCAGGGGGCGGCTCTCGTCCAGAGCGAACCAGACCGGCACCTTTGACATGAACGGGACCAGGCAGCGATCCGGCCCCAGCCACCGCTTCCAATGCGCGCTGTTAAGGTTGCGGATAGCCGTGGTCCCCGCCGTCCGGCCCTCGCAGTTGGGTCGCAGCGGCGGCGGTGGCCGATTGCTCCGGCTCTTCAGCCGCGGGCTGAACGCCGTCATCGATGCCTGGCTTGGGTCCATTCGCGCCGGACGGCTGCGGATCCGCCAGGCTGAACGTTTCGGCGATTTTCCGGAACGGACTCGTTGCGGTGGGCACAGAGTGCCCTATGAGCAAGTTCTCCAGGTCATGCGGGTCGCGCTCCGTACCCCGCCACAGCACGACCGGACGCCAACCTAGGGCGGTTAGGCGAGTCGCAACATCAGCGACCGTCTCGTCTCCGGGCGATATGGCTATGGGCTCCCTGATCAGGGCTACTGATCTCCCGTCTTTTTCAAGCACTGTTCCGTCGATGGCCGCGCGCGAAATGAGCCACCCGAGCGACTCCGCAGACTTAATGTCCGGCTCTGGACCCGTGTCTTGATTGGCCGGCGGCGACCGCCGATTGCTGCGGCAAAGAACGGCGATGCCTTGACGGGCTTTTTCTGCAAATGCAGAGACATCGGCGTCTTGCAGTTCGTCAACAGACGCTACGATCACGTCGGCCTCTTGCCCCGCGGACGCTGGTGCTACGTTGCATCCGCTGTTGCGCAACTCCGAGATAAGACGATCTTCGGCCGATGATAGTTGTGTCGATTCCAGCCTCGGGTCGGTCCGAACAACAATGCCAAAGCTGGCTGAGGCCCCGAGCCATCGGTTTGGCCGTCCAGACACGGCTGCGGCAATTTCTGCATCTGACTGTCTGTGCGGCATCTCCAACACGATGGCAGTATCATGATGGATCACACCGATCCGGTGCACCGTTGCTCCGGAAGTCTCCAAGGCACGGACCAGATCCAGCGGATAGTCGGACACATCGTCGATAACAACGACATCAAATCGCACAGGGCCGCTGATCCCATCAAAGGCCTCCTGAGCCGTCCTGGCGCGCCTTACGGATGCGGGCCATTCGGCGGCTTCGTGCTGTTCGATGAACGTCGTGAGTTCCATCAGCAGATCGAGCACTTCAGGATTGTACGGTTGACGAAGCAACGCCGCAGCCTCCGGCGGCGCTGCCGATGCCGATGCCCGCTCAACCTTTTCGACAAAATCTCCGTCGGCACCGAGCAGATCACCGAACCCGGTGCTTGCGAACAGTTCTCGAAGCTGTCTCATCTCGGTGGCGGCCTTCACCCGAGGGTCCAGGGGCCCGCTTTCAGGGATTGAGGATGCTTCCTCTATAGCCGCTTTGAAGATGCGTTCGAATTGGGCCTTGGGAAGAGATGCACGGAGTGGTCCGAGATGAGCAGGGAAGTGCCGCGCGGCATATCGGGCTTCCCGCAGCCTCTGGATCAGAGTCCCGATCTCCTGCTGAGACTGGCCTTCCCTTGTCGGCACCAAACTGAAGCTTCCAAGCACTCTGTGCCCGTGCTCTGCTAGAAGCGGAGCGAGCACGGCGCTGTCGTGGCGATAATCCTGCAGTGCCGCTTCGAATGTTCGGACCGATGCGCCTGCACCCTGTTCGGGCCTCATACGTATGAAGTATTCGATTGCTTTTGCCGCGTCGGTACCGCTGCCGGCAGTCAGGGCCGCTTTCAAGCTCCCATATTTCTTGATGAGGGCAATTGCGCTACCAATCGTCCGAGCCATGAAGGAAGCATGCTTGTGGTATTCCGACAGGGTCCTGTCCGAAGACCTCGGGCGTAGCAGGCCCGCTACTGACTTCGAAATCGAATGCTCCTCTTTCGACTCCTTATGGCTCGATACGATTTTCGCGAGCGAGGCTTCGTACTCCTGGTCACTCGACAGTATCAGGCTGAGCGCATCTTCCTTGGGCGGCACCTCGACGGGGCGGCCAGCGACCACTTCGTCGACGTCCTTGAGAGTGCGGCCCGCGCGTCCATTACCCGACCAAAGGACGTCGGCGATCCGAGACCCGTCTTGGACCGCCAAGGACAGAAAATTCGCGGCCTCAGGACCTAACGGCCGATCGACGGCCAAACTTTCCTCGATTTCGCTCGGCTCGAGATCATGCCTGGCCGCGAGCTCGCGAGCTCTCTGAAGCGTGCTCACAGCCACTCGAGCTCTCGCTGGATTCGCCCGGGCGCGGGCCTCGATGGGATCCCATTGAAGGACTCCCGAATGCTGGACTTTGCTGGATCTCAAGCTGGGCGAATGGTCCAATTGGGCGCGATCGGCCACAGCCCGATGTATTTCGCCGAGCATCCTGTACCCGGCGGCTCGGTCCAGTATCGCACTGGTTCCGATGAGCAGGCACGTTTTTCCGCACCGAATCGATTGTGAGGCGATAGCGTTCGCGAGGGTAGACTTACCCGTTCCGCTCAAGCCCGCGATCTCGACGGGCTCGACGGCGGACTTGCGTAGAGCGAGCGCCTGCACAGGGTCGAGGGTGATCATCGCAGACTAGCAACCCTGAACGCATATCGATCGAATCATGTTTGCCCCTCTGGGTAGCTTGCATTTTCAATTTGGATTTTCGTGCGGCGCCATTGTGACGCAGGAAAAATTGGTGCGTAGTGTTGCAATCATCTGACAGTTGGAACGAAAATGGAGTCGTTCGTGGGATCTTCACGAAGGAGGACGAACCGGTCGGCACCCGGCGAGAGGCCGGGGGCGGCCTCTTTCAGTCAAGACAATGGAATGACCGCTCCTGGCAAAGCGATCGGCGGGCATAATGCCGCTTGTCAGGATGCAGGTGTTTGAGAACAAGGGACCAAAGCCGTCCATGCTGCTAAGGCCCGGCCTCCCGGCCGGGTTCGCAACTACTTGTCAACCATAGTGGGCTATTCTGGCCTCCATGGGGATCCGACCTGACGATTCCAAAAAAACAGCGGAGCGAGCGCTTCGAGGGCGCCACGCTCTTCTTAACGCGTACATCGACATCCTGAACCGGCTCGATGGCCCGAGCCGCCGGCTACCCGAAATTCGGGCCAGATCCGCCATCCCAACGAGAGAGCCCCATTCGGCGCGAACCCCGCGGCGCCTAGCATACCCCCATGAGGGCCAAGTGGCCGCCCTTACCGCCAGGCTTCGGAATTTTAGTCCGCTCTGATCCGAAACTGTCGGATTCTCAAAGGGGGCGAGCGGCGGCTACAGGTGGTTGCAGGTCCATGCCGTCGGGTAACGAGCTCAAAAACCTGCCAAGCCTCAAAAGCTCTCTAGAGAGCGATCTGTTACCCGGTCCTTAAACCGCGAAACGTTCTCACCTCGCAACAGCAGCAAGAGCAGCAGCTCGGTGCTGGACCGATCATCGGGCCGACGATGAGATCACGATCGGTCAGTCGCGTTGCGAGTAGCCGCTGATACGCACCACACCAGGCGACCCATGACCCGCCGCGCCCTCGGGACGCGCATTTGTTCGCACTTTCAAGTACCAGCGCCGATCGCGGCGCGCATACAGCGAACACAGGTCCCATTCCCTGGCCAGGCGCACGCCATCGGGCGTCAGGGATGACAAGCCGGCTTCGTGGAATGCGAGGCCGGCGCTTACCAGGTCGCAACGGCCAGCCTTACTCGTGATGTTGTCGTCCGACGTTGGGCCCTCGACGAACAACTGACCGAGGACGCTGACGGCGCAGGGCGACAGCTCAAGCTTGTTCGCGATCATTGGTTGGCCGTCGCATTGTTGCCGCACCTTTCGGGAACAGGTGATCGGTCGCCATCATGGCTGATTCGTCGACACCAAAGAAAACCGGAGAAGTACGGTGTCGGTGGCTGTCCTCAAGTTTTTCGGATCTTGACGACGGACCCAATTGCGAACCGCACTGCCGATGGCAAGTCAAGCAGTCGCCGGACTTTTCCCATACTGGGGCCCCGCGCGGGCGGCTATCTCCGGGCGATCGCTGGCATCGACGATGCTGGAGCAAATCGGCCAGATGCTCACCTTCGCCTTCGCAAACCGCCTCCTGGCCGCGGCCGAGGAGCCGCCGACGGCGCAATGACGTCGGCGGGCGCGTCATCATCGGCAACATCAGGGGAGAGCCGCTCGCCAATGATGTCGGCGGCGAGCAAACGCTCAATATCGGCAAAGCCGGCCAGATCGCGCAGAAAGTAGCGCCCTCTCCGGGCTCTGCGTTCTCTTCGGTTACGAGCGCGCATGACGTCACCCGCTAAGGATCAGCCCCCAACCCGCGCCTATTATTTTAAGCTTAAAATTATGACGTGCAAAATACAAAGCGACAGCTCGCCTGCCTCATTGTGCGCCATTATGAAGCCAATCGGCGGGCATCTGCCGCTCCTCGGCCGATGCTGCCGAGGTCGACAATGGCCGTTGCGAGCCTCGCGAAAACGGCCACGAACTGCGCGATGAGTCACAGATAGAAGTTGTTGCGAGATGCCCGCCGATAACAAGGATAGTACTCATTCTCCAGGTCGAACCGTGGCTATAAAACCGATGAGCAGGGGAGCCGGTTAATGGCGGGAAGGCTGTTTGCCATTCTGCTAGTTTTGGTTGGGACCAGCGAGATCGCCGCAGAATGCTTCGCATGGGGCGCCACCGGCCACGAATGGGTGAGCGGCATCGCTATCGAGAAACTGGGCTCGGGACCCACGACGTTGCCGATGCCTCCCAGCCGCTGCAGGTGTGGCCCCGAGTAGAAAATCTGCTCGCTCGACGATTTCAAAATAGAGCGAAGTGATTGATTTGACTGGCTCCCCGGGCTGGATTCGAACCAGCGACCATTCGATTAACAGTCGAATGCTCTACCGCTGAGCTACCGAGGAACAGGCGAAACCCCATCGGGGCCGCAACGGGCTGCGTATAACAAAGCCCCACAGCCTTGCAAAGCGGGAAATAGGCCGCTCGCACGCAACCTCAATAGGCGATGCAAACTGCCTGTGCGGCAAGGACTTGTTGCCATTCCTGACGATGCAAAAAATGCGATCTGGCGCGCTGCCGGGCGATCCCGCACCACTGCGGCACCGGGAACCGAGCCGCAAAAAGACGCATTCGCACCGCACATTTGATGGCGCCGGGGTTCGCCAAGAGGTGATTCGATGCCAGACGTCCGGACCTTCCCGATGAGACCAGCGCGGTCGACCTTCCCAGACACCCCCGAGATGAGCGATGACGAATGCCTCGTTCGGCTTGCACAAGCCGTCGCGGAGCACGATTCCGACCATTTGGACGAAGTGGCGAGGTTGATCGGGCGGCTCGTCGTGCCGATCGAATAGACCCGCATTCCCCGCCAATCGGGGGCCAGCGCGGATAGCCGGTATTCTGCTTCTCCAGGGCTTGTCTTGAGGGCTTGTCTTGAGGGCTTGTCTTGGGCTTCGGCTTGCACGATCGGCGTGTTGCGTTTTGGCTGACCTTGTACCAAAGATGCCGCGGTTTCACGCTTCTGCCGCGGCAACGCCGGCTCGATCCCTGCAGGTCCGCCCAAAGGTCAATCCAAAGGTCCGTCCATGTCCGGTTTTTCGATCGCGCGTCAGAAAATGGTCGACGGCCAGGTGCGTCCCAGCGATGTCACCGATCTCAGAATCATCGACGCGATGCTCGCAGTGCCGCGCGAGGCATTTGTGCCGCAGAACAAGCAGGCGCTGGCCTATCTGGATATCGATCTCGACGTCAGCGAGGGCGGCTCGGAGAGACGCTTCCTGATCAAGCCCGTGGTAACGGCGAAAATGCTGCAGGCCGCCGATATCAAGGACACCGACAATGTTCTGGTGGTCGGTTGCGCGACCGGATATGCGGCGGCCGTCGTGGCCGGGCTGGCCGGGCAGGTGACGGCGACCGAGGTGGACCCGACCATGGTCGCCAGGGCAAAAGACGTTCTGGCCCAGCTCGGAATTGCAAATGTGACGGTCCGGGCCGCCGATCCGTCCGAGGGGGACGCGGCAAACGCGCCCTATGATGTGATCGTGCTCAATGGCGCCACCGAGGTCACGCCTGACCGGCTTTACCGGCAGCTCAAGGATGGCGGCCGGCTGGTTGGGGTCTTTGCCATGACGCAGCCGCAGCGGGCCATGATCGTGACACACTCCCATGCCGACTTTGGAACACGGGCGCTGTTCGATGCGGCGGTCCCGGTTTTGCCCGGACTTGGACGGGTTCCCGCCTTCGTTTTTTAACTCAAACGGCACTACTTGCTGTTCTAAATCAGAAGTGTGGCCCGGATGCCCCACGTGAAGAGTTTCGACCGCGTTTTGCCGCCGGGGGTTCCGTCCCGCTTGCGCGCGGAATAAGGTGCGAAGGGATTTTACTCGGAATCAGCCGGTTCAGATGCGTTTGAACCGGAGAATGTGATGGATGGATTGCCAGGGATGGGTGGTGTGAAGTTCGTTACCGGAGCTGCGGTTGCAGTCCTCCTGATGATGTCTATCGGTCCGTCGCCGGTCCTGGCCGACACGATCGAGGCTGCGCTGGTGCGCGCCTATCAGATCAACCCGCAGCTCAACGCGCAGCGCGCCTCGGTCCGCGCCACCGATGAGAACGTACCGCAGGCGCTGTCGGGCTATCGTCCGCGCGTCGCGATCACCGGCAGCGCCGGTTATCAATATACCGACACCAACACCACCTCGGGCGGCTCTCCCACCGCGATCGTGCGAACCGAAATTCACGGCACCAACGCGCCGCGCAGCATCGGCGCCACGGTGACGCAGACGCTTTTCAACGGCCAGCAAACCGCCAACAGAACCCGTGCGGCGGAAAGCCAGGTCTCGGGCGCGCGTGAAGCGCTGCGGGTCCTCGAACAGGGTGTGCTGCTCTCGGCGGCCACCATTTACATGGATTATCTGCGCGATGCCGCCATCGTCGAGGTTCAGCGCAGCAACGTCCGCGTTCTCGAGCAGACGCTGAAGCAGACCCGCGATCGGTTCAATGTGGGCGAGGTGACCCGCACCGACGTCGCGCAGTCGGAAGCGCAGCTTGCCGCCGGCAGGACGCAACTACTGACCGCTGAAGCCAATCTGGTCACGACGCGATCGAATTTCCGCCGCATCATCGGCAACGAACCGGAGCAGCTCGCGCCGGGCTCTCCGGTGGACCGCTATTTGCCGGGAACGCTGCCCGGCGCGGTCGAACTCGGTCTGACGGAAAATCCGAACGTGACCGCCGCGATGTTCGGCATCGATGTCAATTATCTCCAGGTCAAGGTGAACGAAGGCGCGCTGCTGCCCACGGTGACGTTGCAGGCCTCGGTGCAGCAATCCTACGAACAGCAGATGACGGTCTTCAGGTCGTTCGGCGCCGCGGCGGTCGCGCAGGTTTCGGTCCCGGTGTTTCAGGGCGGCGCCGAATATGCGCTGATCCGCCAATCAAAGGAAACATTGGCGCAGCAGCGCCTCAACCTCGAACAGGTTCGCGACCAGACCCGTGCCAACGTTGCTACGGCTTGGGGGCAGTTAGTGGCAGGCAAGGCGCAGGTCGCATCGGCGCAATCGCAGGTGGCCGCATCCGAGATCGCGCTCAACGGCGTGCGCGAAGAGGCCAAGGCCGGACAGCGAACCACGCTCGACGTGCTGAACGCCCAGCAGGCGCTGGTCAACGCCCGCGTCGCGCTCGTCACCGCGCAGCACGATCGGGTGGTCGCGTCATATTCCGTCTTGAATACCATCGGCCGGTTGTCGCCGCAGGTGCTCAATCTGGCCACCACCGTGTACGATCCGAGCGTGCATTATCAGCAGGTTCGCGACAGCTGGATGGGCGTTCGCACTCCCGACGGCCGCTGATCGCCGCCGCCGGCGTCGAAGCACGGACGCCGTTCATAGCGCGCGATCAGCAAGAGTGGGGCCCGGTTTCGCGGCCAAACTTGGTCGCTGGTCCGCAGATCGCGCTCTGGGTTAATGCAGTGAGCGCATGGTGTTTTCGCCGGACCGCCCACACCTTCGGGGCACGCCCAAGGGTGTGCGTTGGCGGCTCAAGCGCTGGCGCGTTGCTTGCAATCAATTGTGGCCATGACGTACCTTTCTCGGGGGCAGCAGAGCGATTCGCGTCGAATTCACATCCTAAGGCGCGCGGCGCTTCGGTGTCTGGGCAGGGGCGAAAATCGGGCGCGAGCCATCGAGCGGCGCTTGATCTGGGGACAAGTAGGCTGCTGCGATGGAAATCCCGGCCTGCCTATCCGGAATCGGCAAATCCTGTCTTGCTTGGTGTAAAACGCATACGAGGGCGTTGATGATGTGGGGTCGGAGATGACGCAGCCTGCAAAGGTCCAAGAGCCCTCGATGGAGGAGATTCTGGCGTCGATCCGGCGCATCATTGCCGACGATGAAGCAAGACCTGCGGGCGCCGAGAAGGCCCCCGGCCCGACGGCAGCGAAGCTGGAGAAGCCCGCCGCAGTGGCGCCGGCGGTCAAGGCGCCCGTGATGACTAACATTCCGCCGTCGGCGATTCCCGCCGCGCAAGCGGCTGCTGCAAAGGCGCCGCCGGCGCCCGCCAAGCCCGCGCCACCCCCAGTCGCGCCACCGCCTGCCGCGGCCGCCCCCGTGTCCAACAGCCAGGACGACATCGACGCGATGCTGGCCGGCCTCGATGAAGCGACGTCCGAGGCCGAGATAAGGCCGGCCGCGCCGGAGGTCGAGGTGTTCGAACTCACCGACGAGATGGCGGTGCCGGAGCCACCGCAGCCTGCGTTCCACAAGGTCGAACCGCAGGACGATCTCGAATTCACCGAAACCGCCGCTGCCAGAGCCGTGCACCGGCGGCCGGCGTTCGAACCGCCGCCTTTTGAAAGTTCGGCGCCGCCGGCTCAGCAGATATTGTCCCGCTCAACCGTCTCCGCCGTCGAATCGGCCTTCAACAGCCTGGCCAATACAGTGTTGAGTAACAACGCGCGCACACTGGAAGATCTGGTCAAGGAAATGCTGCGCCCGATGCTGAAATCCTGGCTCGACGATAATCTGCCCGGGCTGGTGGA
>Ga0137409_10002310_pt1 | contig 20544 bp, 12 predicted proteins | sample CZODoug1_16funga_FD_122059 | JGI IMG/M metagenome (GOLD analysis project Ga0137409, IMG submission 122059) | Vadose zone soil fungal communities from Angelo Coast Range Reserve, California, USA - CZODoug1_16fungal (Hybrid Assembly) | ecosystem: Environmental > Terrestrial > Soil > Vadose zone... | reverse complement strand
TGTCCCGTCCCCCAGTCCTTGTAGTAAATCTGCGTTCCGTCTTTCGTTGTGATAGTACTCATGACACTCTCCTTTTTGTGGTTCTCGTAACTCAAGTTTTTCTTCAATGTGCTCCGGCATTATTGCGGCGGCGCTTCGCTCCGACTGCGTTCGAGCATCACGCGACCTGCGAGGCCTTCTTTGCGGTCTGACTTGTTGACGAATTAAGCCAGTCTTCGAACCGCGTCTCGCCGAGTTGCGCCTCACCGACCGGAACCAGCGAATCCTCGCTCATTTCCGCACCGAAGTAGCGCGCGTGCGGATCGGCGATGACCTCGCGTGAATCATTCAGGCCGCTAAGTCGTTGCCGGATGAGTTCGTCGAAACGGAATTGTTCGGGTCCAGCGATTTCAATTGAGCCGTTCAGTGGTGAACTTATCGCCACTTTAGCGACCGCACTAACAACATCGTCTGCGGCAATTGGCTGGAATAACACCGGCGGCACGCGAACGCTATTCCCTGTAGTTGCCTCATCGGCAATACGCTTGGCGAACTCAAAGAATTGAGTTGAATGAATGATCGAGTAAGGGATCGGACCTTCCTTGATTAGCTTCTCCTGAGCAACTTTCGCTCGCATGTAACCGCTGTCAGAAATGCGCTCACTTCCAACTATCGAGAGCGCGACGTGATGACCGACGCCGGCAGCCGCCTCGTAAGCCAGGAGATTGCCTGTCGACGTCTGAAAGAAATTCATGACCGCCGCATCTTCAAAAGACGGTGAATTCGAGACATCGACAACAACCTGGGCCTTCTTAAGCACCTCCGCCAGTCCTTCGCCCGTCAGGGTGTTGACACCTGTGTTAGGTGCCGCTGCCACAGCCTCATGTCCGAGAGCTTTCAGTTTTGTCACCAGCCCCGATCCAATTAGACCCGTGCCACCGATAACCACGATCTTCATGTCGACTCCTCTCTGTTTTGCGGCGGAAGCCTTCGCAACCACCAGTTACTGTTTCCCGTACTCGCTAAGACTGAACAGCTTTCTCATTTGTGACATCATTCTTTAGCAATGAATTTGTGACGGCGATCAGCCGGTGCCGCGGATACGACCATCTTCATGCCGCGCTCCTCATTCTATTGGGACTCCCGCGGCGTCTGAATCCTGGGGAAGTATCGGGCCACGAAGAACAAGTACACGAGCCAGAAGGCGAGCCAGACAGATGCGACGATAGGAAGCCCAATCAAGAAGAGGACCAGACTTGGCGCGAGGAACATCGTGGTATAACCGAGAAGCCAGAAGCGATCGGCTCGCCGGGCGTGCAACGCCCTGTCGGTGTCGCTCATCCCTCCGCCAAGTGAGCACCGGTAGTAGTGCAACGTCGCGAACACGAGTGAGAAGGTCGCGACACCCATCGCAATCAGTGTGGCCTGGAACAACACGGGATTGATCCTGCCGCTCTCAAATCTCGGGTACAGAAAGAACAGCATGAAGGTGAAGATCGCGATGTTCGATGCGGCAAGCGTATACGTTCGGGTGACGTTGAGTGCGGCAAGATCTTCTCGCATCAAATTCCTCCACTTCGACGCGCGCGCCTGATCAATGGTAGGCAGCAGCGGCACGAACTAGTTCAAGAGTGAAAACCTCATCGAGATCCCGGCTTGGCTGATCGCGAGATCGCTCCGAGCTTGCTGGGTCTCATCATTAAGAGGATTCTGAAGATACCTTCTTCCGACGCTTCTATCGTCACCAGGCCAATCGCTGCTTCATTCCGCAGCACCAGCGCGCTTGTCTGTCCGTTTGTTTCGATCCATTGAATCGTTACACCTGCAGCCAGGAACGACCCTACTGAGGCAAAGTAGTTCGCCACGCGATCGCGACCTGAAACTGGAAGCCGGGCTACGTGCAACGCCCCACCACCGTCGGCGTAGGAAACGACGTCAGAGGCGAAGAGTCTTTCAAGCGCCGGAAGATCGCCTTTTTGTGAGGCCACGATGAAAGCATTGAGAAGACGTTTTTGTTCGCTGGCCTCAACGGCCCTGCGACGCCCGTCCCTGATATGTTTGCGGGCGCGAGTAACAAGTTGGCGAGCATTCGCTTCGCTCGATCGGATGGTGTGAGCAATCTGATCGTACGAATAGTCGAATGCTTCTCTCAGAATATATGCGGCGCGTTCTGTGGGAGAGAGTTTTTCCAGCAACAGCAGGACGGCAAACTCCAGCGCTTCGGCGCGTTCAGCGCCGAGGCGGGGATCGCCCGATGTGTCTATCGGCTCAGGCAACCAAGGCCCGATGTAGGTTTCACGTCGAGATCGTGCGGACTGGGCGAAGGTAATCGCCAATCGCGTCGTTGCTGTCGCGAGGAACGCCAGTGGATCTACAACTGCTGTGCGATCGGTGCCCTGCCAACGCAACCATGCATCCTGGACGATGTCCTCAGCCTCGGCTGCACTTCCGAGCATGCGATAGGCTATCCCAAACAAACGCGGCCGAACACTTTCAAATACGGACACGCCATCGTCATTTACCATTGCTTGCACGCGGGAAATATTACTGACAATGACCTGATATGTGAAGGCTGGTTGGTCGCATTTAACCCCCAGTCAACATACTGGGCGGCTTAATCGAAGTCGATTCGAAAACACAGCTAGATCTGAGACACCCCCCACCCTGCCAAGATGACGCTAAGATGACGACATTTTGTCGCGAGACGTAACCGGATGTAGCAGGACTTTGACGGCTGCAAGTCCGGTAAATATTGGTTCATCTCGTTTCGTAAGATCAGGTAAGATGCCTTCGAATGGACTTAAAATCCGTGCCGAGCGTCATCCTTAGAGACTGACATTCACGCAAAGAGAATTTGCGGAATGTTGGTAGCTGACTACAGCGGCGGTCGTGCTATCTGGCTCCACAACTGGACACTCATCGCGACTTTTTCCTGTTGCCAACGAGGGAAAGGCTCAGCGTCGTTCAAACGATGCTGAACCTAGCGTTGTAGAAAGTGATTGGATCTTGGGGTTATGAATTCTCGTTCGGCCGTGGCAAACGCTTTCAGCTGCACCCGAGCCACGCGAGAGCTTAGGCCAGCCAACTCGTTGGGCGGCCTAAGCCACGCGTGGTGCGGCAAAGGTCGGAGCTGCGATTAGCGCAGCGGCTCCGCGCAGCCGCGGATAGTCCTGACTCGAAGTTACTCTTAGTGGAGTGTGCGCCGCAGCTTGAGTCAAAGTGCGTTCGGACATTGCGTCGCGCACTGAACTTTCCATCAAGTCCCACGCAGTCGTAATCTCGCCGGTCAGATAGATACAATCAGGATTGATAGCGTTCACGATCCCTGCCAATCCGAGACCCAGAAAGCGAGCGGTGGATTCTACGGCGGCAACAGCTTTGGCATCGCCGGCACGCGCTCGCGCAACCAGATCCAAAACAGTAAACGATGCCGCTTTCTTATCCCTCAAAGCTTTAGGACTAAGTTTGGACAAATTCCAGCCAAAATAACGCGATAGGATCGCGAGATTGGAAGTGTAGGCTTCCCAACAACCTGTGGCGCTGCACATGCAACGCGGTCCGTCAACGTTCAGGGGCGTATGACCGAATTCGCCCGCAATGTGATCTCGACCACGAAGCAGTTCTCCATTTACTACAATACCGACACCAACGCCGTCCGAAACGCTGATATACACAAAGCTGTGAGCGTCCGATGTTTCGTCCCGTTCGAACCACAATTGTGCCAGCGCGCAGGCACGTCCGGAGTTCTCAATGTGCACAGGCAGCCCGGTGGCCGCCGCCAGCTGTGCCCGAATCTCGACGTCTCGCCAGCCCAACGTCGGCGCGTTCAAAATGTTTCCGGTGCGATAGTCCACCATCCCCGGAACGACAATGCCAACGCCCTCGCAGGTGCCAGTTAGATTCTGGCGTTCTAGTATTCGTCGAATGCGGCCGGCCAAATCCTTTACGAACTCAGGCACCGAAAAGACTGTGTCGCAAGTCTCAATCGCGAGTTGTCGTCCGGAAAGATCGCACAACATCAAGTAAGTTTTGCTAAACCTCACGTCAACCCCGATCACCAAACGATCACGTGTGCGAATGTGAAGAAAGGTTGGCTTGCGCCCGCGCGATGGTTCGCCGGTGGCGCCTTCACAAATAACGCCCTGGGCAATGAGATCCTGCACGAGCACGCCAGCCATGCCGCGACTCACGTTCATGCAGCGGGCCAGGTCCGCGCGCGAGATTGGCTGCCGCTCACGAATAAGGTTGAGTACAATCCGACGGTTGATCTCCCGCGAGGTGGTGCGCGTAGCGACACTGAAGTCTCGAGTGTTTATCTTACGCATCGGCAAACCGCGGTTGTTGTCAGTGCGGATCACATCTCCCATCGAATCTAACTACTTACTTCAACGTAAATGCCGAGATCGTCACTCAGGATGTCGGTCAGAATACGATGATTATCATGGGCCGGAACGCCGTTGATATCACCAGAGTTGACCATCACCGCGTACGCCTGGACCCCGAGTTGTGACCATCTTTGGTTGGCGCCTGTTAGCGGTGTTCCAAACAATGCGTGGCGTCGTGTTGTAGAAAATCAATGATTCGACATTAGGCTTAAGCAGACCAGAAAACCCAAGCGCCACGACCAGCCGACTACCGGCGTGATCTGACGGGTAGTCAGAAGCACTTTCAAAGTTGAGCTGCCGGCGCCGCCTGGAATTAACAACTGAGGGTGGCTGCCATCTCTGACGTAGGTGCTCGCCAGTATGTGAGCCAATCAGTAAGTTGAGGAGGCTTCAACCGAGATGCGCAGCCGAACCGAAGTCGGGCTTATGTAAACATGGAGCATCTTCCCATCCTCGTCCCACACTGTTCCTCCGCCCGCTGTAACTGCGTCGCCCTCGGACTTGAATGTCGGTAATCTTCTTCCGTTAATTGCCATACCAATCAATCCGGAAAGCCCATGAAAAACAAGCTCGTATGATCGTCTGCCCGGAGCATTCTTGTATGTTCCTATTTCTGGACTGATTGTCAGGCTCATGCTCGCCTGCCGAAACTTGAGTAGCGTTAGCGTGAACTCTCTTCCCAGCCGGTATTGTTCCGTAATGCCGTCGTCATCGTACAAGCGAAATTCTGCGTCCGCGCCGCTGTAGACATGGATTACAAGCTTGTCCTTTTCGATCGCTGAAGTCGTTAAAGCAGGATGAGCCATCGTTACGATTGAACCTGCCTTAACGAACAGAGGCAGATTGCCTATCGAAGCGTTGTAATTAATGACTCGATCACCCGAGTACTTCGTATCATTCCAAAAATCGTACCAGGTCCCTTTAGGTAGCCAGACAGGTACAACTCCGCCATCAGACGCATTGGGAGCAACCAGAAGCTCTCGTCCCCACATGTACTGTAAGTCGCTTTTCCACGCCAGAGGGTTGGTTTCGTGATCGATAACCATGGCTCGCGCGATGGGTAAGCCGGTCTCACTGGCTTGACGCGCGTAAGTATATGTATACGGCATCAGCGCATACCTTAAACGACCATACTTCCGGGCGTCGTTCTGTGCATCGACAGAGCGATCAAGAGGCCACCGCGACCCTCCAGGTCCATGTGGCTTCCAGAAGGGAGTAAAACTGCCAAATGCCATGGACCACTGCCGATACATATTATCATCCGGTCCGATCTTCTTGTCCCCGTCATAGAATCCACCCGCATCGTGCCCCCAAAAGGGGAAACCTGACAAACCGGCCAGCTGCATGCCTCGAATCTGTTTTTTCATTTCGTCGTAATTGGGTTTGATGTCGCCGCTCCAAAGAGTCGCGTATCGCTGAGCACCCGCTGTCATTCCTCTCACCCAGACAAATGGTCTTTTCGCGGGGCCGATGTCTCGATCCCATCCATCCTGAACCAACGCCTTCGCGATCAAAAAGAACCAATAGTTCCTCATCTCGGCCCAACGGCTGCCATTGCCGAGAGTCATGTCCACCGGGGCCGGACCGTACTGGTCAAACTCGTCTATCCACAAAGCGTCTCCCGGGTAACCCAAGCCTGGGTCAAGGGACTTTCGCCAGAAGATTTTCCAGAACCAGTCACGCACTTCCCTTCTGGTGAGGTCAGGAGTGCTGGCAGCAAAGTCAATGCCCCGGGTGTTTGGAATATTGTAAGACGGCTGGTATCCATCGCTACGCTGCGCTATGCAGCGATTAAAGTCGATCGTCACCATGAGTCCATGCGCCTTGATCCACCTTTCGAATTCGGCCGGATCAGGGAATCGAGTTTTGTCCCAGTCAAAGTAGGACTCGCATCGTTTGCCACCGCCTGCCCTCCACCGATTGTCGTTAACAAAATGATCCAAAGGAAATCCGGCCTGCCAATGTGCAACGGCTTTCCGTTTCCACCAATTCTCATCCGAAGGATCCTTCGTAGTCTCATCGTTTGATTTATCGGAAAGTGCCAAACCGAACATGGCAAGAGCAGGAAGCCGCGGCCTGCCCGTAAGCTTCGTATAGCGGTCAAGAATGCTAGCGATTTTCGGACCGAGGATGAAGAAGAAGTCTAACCGGCCGCCATAGCCGCTATCGTCCAGAGAGAATTCGTACTGCCCGTCTTTGCCAAAGTTGAAAGAATTCGCAAACGTGCTGTTGAGAAATAATCCGTAGCCTTTGCTGGAGACATAGAAAGGCACTATCAGCGGAGATTGCTGGTTGTGCGCGGTCGCGTAGTTCCGTTGGGTTACCTGCCCTTTCAGGTCGAGGCTATCTGACCTGCCGAAGTAATCATGCCCCAGGCCTGTAAAGTGTTCCGCGTCGTCAAAGCTAAGTCTCTCGATGATTCTGGATCCTTCCCATACCGCACCCTCGCTCTCCTTAAGCAGGGCCGTTGGTTGGCCCAGCTGATAGAAACTGATGCGCAGTGGACTCTTACTGAGTCTGAGGGTAATGCCAGCGGTTGTAATCTGGAACGAAGACTCTTGCTGGACGATGCGTAAGGCGCCGGGCCAGTTGTGGGTTTCGACCATCTCGTAATGGTCGTCTGGAAAGAACGCCTCACCCCGTCGCACGACCTGCACTCTGATCACATAGTTACCATACGGAGTAAGACGCAGTTGCTGACCCATGGAAGTCGTGAAGACAATGCTACGTCCGTCTCGGTTATAGCTCGCGTAGTCGGTAAGATTTTCAGCCGCGAACGCAACAGAAGAAATAAGTATCATCTGAAGCGTAAACAAGAGACGAAGGACTCGTCTGCTGCCAGGTCTTGAACGGGTCATTTGTGCTGCTTCGAAAAAGCATTCTCGCCAGCCGTGCTTTCTCCTTCGGCCCATGGCGTTTGAGCGTTAAAAAGAAATCCGCATCCCAAAGCGCACCAGGCGCGGCGAGCTGGCTGTGCTGTTAATCTGTCCAAACGTGGTACCGCCAAACGTAGTGTTCGGGTTGTTGAAGTTCGGATGGTTTAGCGCATTGAAGAGATCAACCCGAATCTCCGCCCTAACCCGTTCGGTGAAACTGAAGCGCTTAAAGATCGCACTATCCAGATTCAGAAAACCCGGGCCTGTAATACCAGAAGCATTTCGCGTCAAACTGCCGAACGGAGCGTATGCGACTCCGTTTGGCCCCGTTAGATTCGCGGCTGGCGCAGAGAAGACTGAGGTATCGAAATACAGTTGTCCCGGCCCGATGTTTCCGAAGACTTGGGGTACGGCGCTCTCGTTCGGTCGCTGCGTGTTGCCCGGCGCGTGCAGGTTGACGGCGCTCATCGTGATGTCGAGCGGCGTGCCGGTTTGGGCCACAAAGATCCCAGTCACCTGCCAGCCGTCCAGCGCCCACTTCGTCAAACCATGAGTCTTGCGAGCGAAGGGAATGGCCCAGACGACGCTCTCGGCGAGAGAGTGGGTCCGATTGAAGCCAGCCACACCGCGGTCTATCGAAATATTCGCGGGCGCGTCGATCGTCGCGGTGGCGGCCGCGTCATCGCCATAATTGATTGCTCGCGAAAGGGTGTAACTGGTGTTGATAAGAAGGCCATTGCTGAAGCGGCGATCGAGCTTGACCTGCAGTGAGTGGAAACTGGTATTGACGCCAATCTTGGTTGTAATCGCTGCGGTCCTCCCAAAATTCCCGAAGAATGGCCGGCCCGCATTATCATTACCCGGCAATCCCGCGCCCAGGGCGGTGGCGGCGTTCAGGTCTAGATTCTGGATAATGCCGCGGCCGACATTGCCCACATACGCCGCTTCACCCGTGAAGCCCCACCACAACTCGCGTTGGAAGGCCACATTCCAGGAGTGAACCTTCGCTTCCTTAAGATCAGGCGGAATGTAGAAGAGCGCCGCAGTCTTCAGTACCGGTAGGCTTGCATCGACGATTCCATTTGCAGGAATGCTGAAGACAATTGGCGCAGGCAAGCCTGCGGTCATCGACCCTGCGGCAACGAATGAGTTAGCCGCGCTGAAAACATTAGTTTGCTTCACGGGAAAGTTGAAAGCATAGGTGTTGTCCGGAAAAGGCACGATGCTTGTCCCAAACCCGGCGCGGATTACTGTCTTATCGTTGACCCGATAGGCAAAGCCGAGACGTGGCGCGAAGTTCTTCCACTTTTTCGTCACACCCGCCGCCTGATCAATACTGCCGTAGCCAGAGACACGCACAGTATTGTCAGCCGGGTTGTAGTTGGCGAGCCCCCCCTGGTTCACGATCCCCACCAATGGAGTATAGAACTCGTGGCGCAGCCCGATGTTTAAGGTGAGTTTCTTGGATACCTGCCACCTATCCTGGACAAAGGTGAAGAAAGCTTTGTGCCGCGTACCAGGCGTGTCAAGAACTTTGAGGTCACGCCGGACGGTGCCGGGCAAGTCCAAAAGGAATGCCGCGAAGGCATTGGCCGGACCGTTAATCGCCGCGCTATCGCTCGGTATCGCTGTTCGAGAACCTTGGAACGCGAATTCACCACGCACGCCGCCCTGGTCTTGGATCTGAAGGAGGAAGTCGCGGTTCTTGCGTATCTCCTCGCCTACTTTGAAAGTGTGGTTGCCGTGAGTCTTCGTGATGATTCCAGAGCCGATATAGGTAGTCTCTCCGCGATTCCAGGGTAGGCTCGCTGAAAAGCCAAGCACCGGAGCGGTGAAGCCGCTGATATTGATCATCGTGAGGCCACTCGAAAAGTCGTCCACGTTTATGTTCTTGATGCCGACGTCCGATGAGGTGTTCTGACCGGCCGCGAGTGTGCTCGCAACATTGTGATACCAACTCACGCCGAACCGCGCTTCCAGGACGAAGCTATTGCTGAAAGTGTGCGTGTAGTTGGCCGCTGTGCTGATCGTGTTCTGTGTGCCACTGCCGTCAAAGCCCGTGCTGGAGTTCGGACCACCGTACACGCCCCAGGCGCCGGGATCAAAGACGTTTGGGCGCTGAAAACTAAACCGGTAGGAGATGTTGTTGTTCTTGTTGATTTGATGATTCACCTTAACGTCGAACGCCTGAGTCTTCTTTATGCGCACCTCGCTAAAAAGGTAATTGGGTTGAGCAAACGCGGCCCCAGCGATGTTGGGCGCGCCGAGGAAACTGAGCAGCTTTTGGGAAATGGGGCTGATGCGATTGGCGCAGATCACGTTCAGGACACCATTGCAACTAATTTGCTGCCGGCCCGTGCCATCCGGATTTCCGGTTGCGGGATCATAAATTTTAGTCGGAGCGTTCCGGAAGTCTCCACTAAACCACGCCGGATATGGAATTGTGAGCCGATTGACAATTCCCAACTCGTCCCTGGTGTACTGGTAGTCACCGAAGTAGAAAAGCTTATTCTTTTTAATTGGTCCGCCAATCGTGGCGCCGAATTGGCGATAGTGCGTCGGTGCCTTCGTCCCGCTAAAATAATCGGTGGCCTGCGTGTTGTCATTATTGCCGAAGCCAAAAACGCTGCCGTGAATATCATTCGCTCCCGATTTGAGCGTCACGTTTGAGACGGCCCCGCCGGCCCGGCCAAGTTCTGCGTCGAAGTTGCTTGTAGAAATGCTTACGGCCTGAATGGCATCGGCCGAAGGAATCAGCACCTGGAGGAGGCCGGTCCTCTGATTGTCATCCACACCCTCGATCTCGACACTACTGAAGATCCGCGATTGGCCGTTGACCCTTGAGGATAGACTGTCCTGAGAGTTAAAGAATTGCGAGTGAAAACGTTGCGGCTGGGTCGCGCCGGGCACAATGATTAATAAGCCCTGGAAGTTTCGGTTAAAGCCCAGGGGCAGCTCGGCGACCTGTCTGCCCTCAATGATTCTGCCTGTGTCCGCGCGGTCCGTCTGCAGTGCCGGCTCTTGCGTCGTTACTGTTACATTCTCTGAAACAGAACCCGGTTCGAGTTGTATGTCAGAGCGGGTTGTGGTGTTGACGGGCACTTCCACTGCCGGTCGAGCAACCCTCTTAAAACCAGCCATCTCAACCTCAACCCGGTAGGTGCCCTGCGGAAGATTAGCAAAGACGTAGTTTCCACTCTCATTCGTTTTGGCTGAACGCTTGATGTTGGTGTTGACGTCGATAACGGTTACGTTTGCCTCCGGCACCACGGCGTTCTTAATGTCGGTTACAGTGCCTAGCAAGGTGCCATTGACCGCCTGGCCATAGACTAAACAAGTCGCAGCGACATGGGCCAGAGCAGTTGCTAAAAAAAGTGTGAGTACCAATCTCGGGAGACGGTTTGCTAGGTCCTTTATCATTTGCTCTCCTTTGGTGATCTTTTGGGTTTGTGGTTTTCCAAGACTCGCGAAGGCGAGTCCCTAACCTGCGTGACCCTTTTTAGGGATTAAGACGCAACGAGATTCACAGTTCACGGAGCGAACAGAGCGGACGTTAGCGTCCGATCACCGAGCCCCTCTTGACTAACAGTCTTGGATTTGCTCGGGTTCGGAGTGCGCTTCAGATTCCAACAGCCTCGATTTCTCCAAGCTGGTCCTAATGATTCCCGCTCGGATGCTAGCATAGGGGAAATTTCGCCTAAAAGTCTTTCCGAAGACTTGGAAAGTTGCGGGTGAGATATATGGCAACGTCTTGGCAGAGTTCTGGTATTTTCTTTCCGGCTCCCGCGCGCCACGTCTTTGTTAACGGCCCACCGGAGAGTTAAAGGTTTGGCTCGGATTGCGCGCCGCCCGCCCTAACAGAGGCCTGCACCGTTCTATCAGAATAACTCTCAAAACGATATTGCTATTGAGCGCGAGGAAGACCGGTTCGGGCGAGTTCGATGTCAATCTGATGAGCGCTGCCATCATCCACTATTCGCACGGCCACACTGCCATCGCTGGTGTACCACCCATTCTTCTTTTCACTCGCAGCAGTAACAGCGAGAAGCTTCCCATCCAATCGTACCCGCCACGCAGCAGAAACTGATTTCACGACAAATACAAAATTTCGCGGTCCGGGGTTGTAAGAACCATCGGGTTCGCTCAGCTCGATCTTAATCACACCGTTAACTCGTAACGCTGCTATTCGCGTTCGACGATATACTCCATGTTTGTACGTTGGACTCACTCCGTCGTCTTCATAAAGCGCAGTCGCAGATTCGCCATTCTCATTGGGATAGATCATAAAACTCAGCGGGTCAGATGGCTTCTCGCCGACGTAATTCATCTCTGGTCCCATCGGAATGACTGCCCCGGCCCGAACAAACATTGGCACACTCTCAAGGGGAGCTTCTACGCGAATCATCGAGCCGCCCTGCATCCTCTTTCCCGTCCAGTAGTCTATCCAGACGCCATTCGGTAAGTAGACCATCCGGCTCGTCAGATCTCGCCGGAGAACCGGAGCGACAAGCAGGTCACTCCCTACCATGAACTCATCGTCCAGATTTAGTGTGTTGGGGTCTTGCTGATAGTTGAGCAGCAAGGGGCGGAACACCGGAACTCCGGTGCGGCTACCTTCCTCAAGCGAAGAGTAAAGAAACGGCAGAAGCCGATAACGGAGCTTAAGGTATTTGCGAATTATATCTTCATAGTACTTTCCAAATCGCCAAGGTTCGTGATCGTAACTGTCGAGTTGTTTGTGGTTCCGGCAGAAAGGCGTCAGGAATGCGATCTGATACCATCGGGTCAGCATCTCTCCGTCTGACCTTCCGATAAATCCACCGACATCGGCGCCGACAAATATCTCACCGGACAGACCCAGCGTTTGAAACATTGGAATGCTGAGCGCCATCGCTTCCCACGTGCTGGTATTGTCCCCGGTCCAAGTAGTTGAGTATCTTTGAATGCCCGCATAGGCGGCGCGCGTAATGACGAATGGTCTTTTGTTGGGTTCAAGGCGCTCGAGACCTTCATAAGTTGCCCGGGCCATGAGGAGCGCAAACACGTTGCGATTCTTGGCGTTCGTCGAATACTCCCCTTCGTCATAGCTTGTGACATCCGTCTGCAATTTGCCGCTCCGATCGTTAAAGTCGGCGGGTTCGTTCATATCGTTCCAAATACCCGCAACGCCATTCTCCGTATAAGCGCGGTGCAAGTCTCCCCACCATCGCCGCGATCGCTCCAATGTGAAATCGGTGAGTACGCTTGCACCGGGCCAAACTTTACCAATGTAAAGATCTCCGTTCTGGCGCTTCATGAAAAAATTCTCTTCAGCTCCCTGCTTGTAGACGTAGTAGATCTTATCTTGAGCCGAGAGCTCGGGAGTCTTCGAAGCATCGTTGGCCGCTAAGATCGGCGGCTGATATTTCACGCCGGGGTCGACTATGGTGACCACCCTCACCCCCTGCTGTTTCAATTTGTCGGTTAGGGCCTTGGGATTGGGAAAGCGGGCTGGGTCCCAGGTAAAGACGCGATAGCCATTCATGTAGTGAATATCGAGATGGAGCACATCAAGCGGCAGATCCTCTTCTCTATAGCGGCGCACGACCTCCTCGACAAGCATGTCCGGGTAATAACTGTAACGACTCTGTTGATTGCCGAGCGCCCATAACGGGGGCAGTGGCATGTGCCCGGTTAGGTCCGCGTATCGGCCTAATATTTTTTTGATCGACGGGCCCCAGAAAAAATAGTAGTTCATCTCGCCGCCATCAGCGGAAAACGAGGCGAACTCCTGCGACACGTGGCCAAAATCAAAATGCGTCCGGTAGCTGTTATCAAAGAAGATGCCATAAGCGGCACCGCCTTCGAGTCCTATATAGAAGGGGATGCTTTGATATATCGGATCGGTGCCCTCGGAATAACCCGGAGTATCAGAGTTCCACATCGTGAACTGTCCGCGCCTTTTGTCCAGCCGGGCCGCCTTCTCTCCCAAGCCATAAAAGTGCTCGTCGAATCCAAGCTTCTTCGCGGCGGCAACAGTAGATCCGTTAGGGTCGAAGGCCATCGGGCGTGCGTCCGCGTTGATCGTACGACCAGTCTTGGCGTCACGAAACTCGATGACTAATGGAGATCGATTTACTATGACTTGCAATTCGCTGGTGATTACGATGAACGAATCAAAGGTTTCGTTAAGCTGCCACATGGCGTGCTCCCAGTTGACTTTGGCGATGGCCCAGGAATGATCACGCTGCGGAAGTGGCTTTCCGTATGTTGCTCTTACCCTCACAAGATCAGGCGCGAGCACTGTTATTTGTACCTGAGAGTTATCGCGACAGTTGAAGACGATGTCCGATGAAGTAGTGCTGTGGTTTACAACAGCGCCGATGCTCTCCAAGCCCTCGAAATCTGTGGCGTAGATCTCGGCGCAGGGAACAACAGAACAAGCAAGCAAGAGAAGTAGCCTCTTCATTAAGATCTCCGTTGTCTGGTTTGCAGAGTAACGGACGATCGAGAGTTTGAGCGCCCGGGCGATGAATCCGGAAGAACCTACTCGACCCGGGCGCTCCGATTCATGAGCGACTAGATACTAGACATCTCACAGCTTCAGACTAGCCGCGCCATTGTGACGATCGCCGTTACTGGGCCGCTTTTCGTTCGTTTTCTCGCCATTGCTCGGGCCTATCTTTTTTGTGATAATGCGGTCCACTGGCTTCAGGCCTGCAACTCGACCCTTCGAGGATTTCCGCTGGCTAGAGAGTAGTTTAAGGATGGGCTGGACGTCTTTCCGAAGTCTTGGAAACCTCTTGGGAAATTGCTGGCAAAGTTTTAGCCTGGTTGTGGCGAGGTCTTTCCGTTCCTTATGAACCAGACAGCCAAATGCCTCTATGAGTTTGGGCCCTTCCTTTTGGACCCTGAGCAACACCTCCTGTTTCGCGATGGAGTTCATGTCCCGCTAAGTCCAAAGGCTTTCGACACTCTGCGCGTCCTCGTTGAGAACGGTGGGCGTGTGACTGAGAAGGACGAGCTGCTCAAGAGAGTGTGGCCGGATACTTTCGTGGAAGAAGTTAATCTCGCCAAAAACGTTTCCTTCTTGCGGAAGGCTCTGGGTGGAGAGCAATCAGATCAATATATCGAAACTATTCCAAAGCGAGGCTATCGATTCGTTCCCAGCGTCAAAGAGATCTCGGAAGAAGACGCGGCTTCAATGATGGTGGCCGCGGTCAATCAAGAGCCCCAAAGAATGACAGGTTTACCCCACGACGGAACCCATCCCGGTTCCCGTCTGCAAACAAGCCCAGGCGTCCCTCCAGGTTTGGCTGAATCTCGTTTCAGGAGCCTGAAATGGCCGGCAGTCTTCGTTGTTCTCGGACTTATCGTTGTGGTTGCGGCCTGGTTGATATTGGGTTCTGCCCTGAAAACGAGGTCCGTCGCTCCTCATTTAACAATCGTCCCTTTCACGAGCTTTCCGGGACGCGAGACCCATGCGGCATTCTCGCCGAATGGAGAACAGATCGCCTTCGTGTGGGACGGCGAAAAGGGCGACAACCAGGACATCTACGTTAAGCTGATCGGAGCCGAAAAGCCCCTGCGGCTGACCAATGATCCGGCGGCCGACACGCGTCCGACCTGGTCGCCTAACGGACGCTTCATCGCGTTCTTCCGGGAATCGCCTGACCGTAGCGGGTACTATCTGATCCCTGCTTTGGGCGGTCCTGAGCGGAAGGTGACCGATGTCTTCTATCATCAGAATCGCACCTTGGGAAGCAGCCAATATTACTCGCCCGATGGAAAGTTCTTAGCTGTGTCAGACAAGAATTCCCAGGAAGAGCCTTTCAGTCTTTTTTTGGTTTCGATCGAAACAGGCCAAAAGCGAAAGATAACTTCGCCTCCGGCAGGGACCGAAGGAGATTCGCTGCCGGGTTTCTCTCCAGACGGAAAGACTATCGCGTTTATTCGATCATCGAGCCAGACAACGGACGATCTCTATCTGGCGCCGCTCGCCGGTGGTGAACCTCGGCGACTTACTTTTGACAATACATCGATCACTGGATTGGCCTGGACTTCAGATGGGCGGGACATGGTGTTTGCGTCCAGACGCGAGAGCAGCATCCATAGCCTCTGGCGAATCTCCACGGCTGGGGGAACGCCGGAGCGCTTACCCACTATCGGACGAAATATCGTCAGCCCTGCCATCTCCAGACAGGGAGACCGCCTCGCATATACGCAGACCTTGGATGACGAAAACATCTGGCGACTAGAGATAGATTCGACAGGCCACGGCCTGACAGCAACGAGTTTGATTGCCTCGACGCTCACAGACGATGCGCCGGATTACTCACCGGATGGCCAGAAAATTGTCTTCGCGTCGAACCGCTCCGGAGGCTATGGAATCTGGGTCTGTGATCGTGACGGAACAAATCCACGGGAGTTGATTAACCGAGGTCCGTCTCTTACTGGCACTCCGCGTTGGTCGCCCGACGGGCACTGGATCGCTTTTGATTCCCGTTCGAATGACTCTGGGCAGGAAGGCAACGCTGACATCTATGTCATTAGGGCCGAAGGTGGGCAACCACGCCGCATTACTTCTGGAACTTTTGAAAATATCGTTCCTAGTTGGTCGCGAGATGGTAAATGGATTTACTTTGGTTCTATGCGTAGCGGTGCAATGCAAATTTGGAAGGTCGCGGCCGAAAGCGGCCAGCCAATACAGGTGACCCAACACGGAGGCTTTGAAGGTTTTGAATCAACCGACGGCAAGATTTTTTATTATTCCAAAGGCAGAGCGGTGCCCGGTATTTGGCAGGTTCCTCCCGGTGGCGGCGAAGAAACACTGCTGCTGGACAATCACAAAGCGGGTTATTGGAGATTCTGGGCGCTGACAGAGAAAGGAATTTACTTTGCAACAGCTAATGTGCTCTCACATCCAGTCATCGAATTCTTCAGCTTTGCAACGCATAATGTGACGTCGATTGCGGCGCTGGACAAACCAATCTCTCGGTCAGATTCGGGCCTCGCAATTTCACCGGATCGACGGTGGCTGCTTTTCTCTCAGATGGATCAGAGCGGTAGCGATATTATGTTAGGGGAAAACTTTCGCTGAACAATTACGTAATTGGCTTTTTAGGTCACCGCGACGGTCACCGCCTACGAATACTTGAAGCCTTAGCTGCGAAGCAGACGGAAAGAGTTGATGAGTGAAATAAGTGTAGGTTGGCCAACAGTGATCCTAAAATTGCTCTAGAAACCCTGGCAGTTAGTGTTACTTCAAATAGGCGGCGTCTTAAGTATTTCTGCTCGACGTGATTCGTCTGCGTACGAAATCTGAGAGTGCAAAAACGGAGCAGACCAATACTCACGTAGGCAATAAAAAGTAAGTGGGAACGGTTATTTTGAGATTACAACTGTTACTTCCTCCCTCGGAATAGTTTCGTCAGCCGGTCGGACCTGGCAGATGGAGCACGGTCGATCCGAAAGCACTGTCTGTCCTGATTGAGAGATGACAGCCGGCCGTGAGCCGTACCCGATCAGGATCCGAGGCAGTACCACGAGAATCGCATTCAGACAAAGCGCACGGCTCGACCGCGATCTGCATGTTCGCGCGGCTGAATCCTTGATCATTTCACACCGTCGGGATCGTACCACCATCGATGACGTACTCACTTCCCGTGATCGACGAAGCACGGTCTGATGCCAGGAACGCGACGAGTTCCGCTACCTCATCAGGTCGATTCGGCCGGCCGAGCGGAATACCACCGAGTGAGTCCATGATACGTTGCCTCGCTTCATCCCTGCCGATGCCCGTGCGTTCCGCGATCTCTTTGACCATCCCGACCGCAGCGTCGGTCTCGGTGTATCCAGGCGCTACCGAGTTGACACGAATACCCTTGGGACTAACTTCTTTGGAAAGACCTTTGCTGTAGTTGGTCAACGCTGCCTTTGCGGCTGCATAGGCCAGAGTTGCGTCGTAGAGTGGCAGCGTTCTTTGGATCGACGAGATGTGGATGATCACGCCGGAGCCTTGCTGCAACATCGACGGAAGGAAAGCGCGATCCAGCCGGACAGCGGCGAACAGGTTCATGTCGAACGCTTTCTGCCAGTCATCGTCTGACAAAGCCAGGGCGCCACCGCCGCGCGCCGCGGAACCGCCGACGTTATGAATCAAAATGTCGAGGCCGGCGAGGCGGTCCATTACTGCACTGACCACGTCGTTGACACCGTTAGCGGTACTGATGTCCGCCTTAACGAAACCGTCGCGTGAAGTACCGGAGGGCAAGGATCGACCAATGGTCAGAACTTTGCCGCCTCCACTGCCCAGGCGATGGACAATGGCTGCGCCGATTCCACGAGTTCCACCGGTTACCAATATTCGCTTGCCGTCGAATTCATGTCGGCCGTCTAGATTTCTGAACGCCCGCTCTTCGCTCATCGGTCTTCCTCCGTCGATCTTTGAACCGTCGCTTAGGGGATGATTTCCAACGATTTGATCTTGTCGCCTTCCAATTCGAAAAAGTATCGAAGATTCACTGGGCTTCCGGGAAAGTTGCCGGTTAGATGGCTGGTTACCACCGTCTTACCTTGCTCTTGATCGACGGCGAAGGGTTTGCTCGTGTACTGATATTTTTCCGCAGCGTCGGCCTTCCATTGTTTAATTGCGGCGCGGCCTCGGTAGGTCTGCCCCTCATCCTTTACGACCGCATTTTCGGTGAAACACTGAGATACGGCTTCGGCGTTGCCCTTGTCGGCGTTGAAATAGTTAGCGATCGGTACCGGCAGATTCAGAGACTTATTTGTGCGATATGGAATTTCAGCCGACTTCACGAAAGTAAGGGCAGCCATCGCCTTGATGTGTTCCGGCGGTGAAGACATCGCGTCCCGATCTGCGAACGAATCCTCAAGGAGTTTGATCAGTGCGGCGTTTCCCTCGATTGGCATGAAGGAGATCATGCAAACCTCTTCCACTGACACCTTCTCCGCCTCTTCTATTAGCTGCTGCTTTAAGTCTTCCCTTGTATAAGTAACGACGAAACAATAATCATGATCCACCACTTCGAGCTTCCGCCGGTCCATAGCAAGCCCTTCGTTTAATAGGCCGGGCAGCGCGGACGAATCCCCCTTCCATAGAAATTTCGCCGGACCACTAAATACTGGACCGCCGAGGACCAGCTGCTTAGAAATTAAGTGATCGAGGATGTTCAGGCCTTGCGGCCGGATTTCAGCACTAATAAGAACTTGATAGTATTGCACGTTCGACTCCTTCCTTGTTTTTGATTTGTCCGCAATTATGGTGTGATTGGGAATTACAGACAATACGGATAACACAGGCCAGACGGGATAATTTTGTCCCTATGGCATGAGTTGGCCCAATTTCGTATTCTTCGTTTTCGCGAGAACTATATGTACAAGAGAAAGAACCCAATAGAACTGAACTGCGGCCTCGATCTGGTCAGGGAAGTCCTGTATGGGAAATGGAAAATTCATCTCCTCTATTTCATTTCTGAAGGGGTGAAACGTCCGGGTGATCTGCAGAGAAAGATTCCACGAGCCACCCGTAGAGTGCTGAATGTTCAACTGAACCAGTTAGAACAGCACGGGCTGGTCTCCAGGAAAATTTATGCGGAGTTGCCGCCTCGAGTTGAATACAAGCTAACGCCTTTTGGACGTACCGTCATGCCGGTAATAGCGTCGCTGGGAAAATGGGGCGACGATCATCAGGAGCGTTTGCATCGCGTGATTACTCAATCGCCTCCACCTAAGAAGGACTGAAGTGATAATGAAGATAGCCATCGAATTTTAGCTCGTGCAACCACTCGTCTCCAGATGGGGTTTTCTTACAAGAGTGGTGTGTGACTTGAACCATAAGTTTGCCGCAACGGAAGGCTTATGGTCCCAATTCATGAACGGCAAACTTATGGTTCCACTTTCGGTTCAGCACATCGAAGCAAGTCCGTCGAGCTAATCCTACATACCAACGTTAGTCAGGCCCCATTCCTTCTTCCCTAAAAACTCTCTGAAAATAGGCGCGAAAACGAGGGCTTTAGAAACTTTCAACTTATGCCCGAAAACTGTAGGAAATTCTCACGTTATGCCCGACTTTATTTTCACCTAATGACAGAATCACGCCTGTAAGTTATTGATTCCAGGTGCGAGCGATTTCACTTAATCACCGAACCCACAACTTTCGAAATGAGTTGCCTTCAAGTTTCCGCCCAGTGCGATTCCGCCAACGCCGCGAGAGGTGTCGAGGTCATCAACTCCTGCCAGGTTGCGGATTGGGGTTGCCGATTTGGAAAAAGCAAACTAGAGTTTGATGGATTCGACACTTTTTGATGGACTCGACCCTTGCGGCCCGCGAGAGGTGTCATCTGGCTAAGAGAGAAAGAGATGCGAAGATCGAGACTCGCCGTCGCTGCCCTGGCTCTTACGTTGGTAGGAGCGAATGGAGAAGCGCAATCTGAAACCGCGGCCAAGCCGCGTGCCGCCGATCAGTCCGGCGAACACGAGCGTCTCGCTCGTGCTGAGCGCGCCGCGCACGAGCGGTCGCCAGCGCGTGCGGCGCATGAGCGCGTCGATCTTGCGCTCCACCAGGCAATTGATCGCGGCCGCGGCGCCCGCGACGAGCGCGATGCCGAGCGTCGCCGCGGCGAGCAGGCCCGGCGGCACCATTCCCGGCGTCGCGAGGAACATGCCGATCACCGCGGTGAGCAGGATGAGCGACACGACGCGCGGCTTGGTGAGCGCGTAGAACGCGCGCAGGCGCTGCGCTAGGCCGGCCGAAAGGGCGTGGGTGCTCAAGGGGAAAAGCGTAAGCCGCTGAACGCGAAAAAGTTTAGCACGATGAGCGAGAGGAGAACGAGCGCCGCGCCCGCGTTATGCGCAGCCGCGAGCGGCAGCGGCAAGCTGAAGGCGACATTGGCGACGCCGAGCGCGAATTGCAATGTAACCAATAGGGCGACGGTAAGTGCGAGCGGCCGCCAATAGCGCCAGGCGCGGGCCGCACTCAGCAGCACGGCGCTGAGCGCAACCAGCGCGAACAGACGGTGCGTCCAGTGAATCGCCGTCAGCGCCGCGAGCGGCAGCAGCTCGCCCTCGCTCGTGCGGCCGAGCTCGCGCACGACGTGAAAAGCGTTGCCGAAATCCATCGCCTGCCCGCGGCAGAGCGGCAGGTCGGGACAGGCGAGCGCCGCGTAGTTGGCGCTGACCCAGCCCCCAAGCGCAATCTGCACCGCGACGGCGAGCAGCGCCACGAGGGCCGGCAGCCGCAGCGTGCGCGTTTGCGGCGCGTTCGGGTGCGTGCCGAGCGAAAGGAACAGCCACAGCAGCAGCGC
>Ga0137409_10002308_pt1 | contig 20545 bp, 23 predicted proteins | sample CZODoug1_16funga_FD_122059 | JGI IMG/M metagenome (GOLD analysis project Ga0137409, IMG submission 122059) | Vadose zone soil fungal communities from Angelo Coast Range Reserve, California, USA - CZODoug1_16fungal (Hybrid Assembly) | ecosystem: Environmental > Terrestrial > Soil > Vadose zone... | reverse complement strand
CGATGCACTGCCGCACTTCGAGGCCTTCGCATCGCTGTCGGTCGCCGATGCGCTGCCGCAGCCCGAGGCCCTTGCGCCGCTGCCGGCCGCCGATGCACTGCCGCACTCCGAGGCCTTCGCATCGCTGCCGGTCGCCGATGCGCTGCCGTACTCCGAGGCCTTCGCACCGCTGCCTGTCGACGCGGCGTCGCCGCCGCCCGAAGTCTTTGCGCCGCCGCCTGTGGCCGCTGCGCTCCCAGAGCCCGAAATCTTTGCGCCGCCGCCCGTCACCGCTGCGCTGCCGCAGCGCGAGGCCGTTGCGCCGCCGCCATTTGTCACCGCTGCACTGCAGCACGAGGTCATCATGCCGTCAAAAACAGTCGCCGCTCCGCCGCCGCTCGAGCCCGCGGCGCCGCACTCGGCTCCGCCGCCACAACAGCCTGCTGTCGTGTTGCCGATCTTGCGCAGCCCGATCCGATCCGAACAGCCGGCGCCGTTGGTGTCGGACCAAACGCTCTCCGATCTGGAACGCCTGCTGCGCGTGTCCTCGGCGCGGGGCGCCTCGACGTTGTACCTCTCCTCCGACTCGCGTCCATCAGTGCGAGTGGATGGCGAGCTGCAGATCCTGGAAGGCGAACGGGTCCATCTCGCGCGCGACGTCGAGTCGTTGCTCCTGACGCTCATGCCCGAGCGCAGCCACGAAGCGCTCCGCAATGGAGGCGCCACCGAGTGGATTTCCGATCTCGAGGGCGTGGGACGCGTCCGCTGCATGAGCTTCCGCGACCATCACGGCCCGGGCGGCGTGTTCCGCCTGATGCCGACGCGCTCGGTGTCGGTCGAGCAGCTCGGCTTGCCGCGGCAGGTGCAGTCGCTGGCGATCGAACTGGAAGGCATCGTGCTCGTCGCCGGTCCGCGGTCGAGCGGCAAGCGCACGATGGTGTCCGCTCTGGTCGACGTGATGAACAGGACGCGCCGCGACCACATCATCACGATCGAGCGCGAGATCAACATCGTGCACGAACGCGGCAACTCGTTCATCAGCCAGCGCGAAGTCCGGGGGAACGACGATGAGATGCTGGCGGCGGCGCGAGCGGCGATGCGCGAGGATCCGGACGTGCTCGTCATCGAAGACCTGCGGACTGGTCCGCTCATGAATGTCGCGCTCGAAGCGGCGGCCGCCGGGCACCTCGTCCTCGGCGGGTTCTCCGCGCACACGGCGACCGGCGCCATCGATCGCATCATCGATTTTTATGCGCCGGAGTACCGCCGCCAGGTCCAGTTCGCGCTGGCCGGCGCGCTACGCGGCGTCATCGTGCAGGTGCTGCTGCGCAAGACCGGCGGCGGACGCCTGCCGGCGCGCGAGGTGCTGCTGAACACGCCGGCCGTCTCCAGCATCATCGCCGAGGGCAAGACGTCGCAGCTGTCGATCGCCATCGAGGGCGGGCGCCGCTATGGGATGTTGCCGCTCAACGACGCGCTCGTCGGCCTGGTGGAGAGCGGCGCGGTCGAGGCGCGCGAAGCCTACCGCAAGGCACCGGATCGCCCCGGCTTCCTCGCCGCGCTCAACCGCAACGGCATCGACACCTCATTCGTCGAACGGCTCGCATAGATCGCCTTCAACCGCAGAGCGCGCCGGGGAACGCGCAGAAAGCCGTTCCCGGCGAGCTCCGCGATCCCCGCGGTTAAACGGAATCGTCAGCGCTCGACGAACGCTTCCAGCTCCTTCAACAGAAACTCGAGAACATCGCTCTCAGTCAGCGTAGCGGGATCGCCGATCGGGCGCTCCGCGTCGATCACGCGGTTGCCGCGGCCGCGGCTGGTGTGCCCGATGACCCGGGGGATGTCGCCGCTGGTATCGAGCGAGATCTCGATGTAGTCCTCGGCGGCGCGATCCGACATCAGCCGGACGCTCCCTGACGGCGTGAAGACGGCGAACAGGTAGTTTTCCGCCCGCAGGACATTCGCAACCTGCCGGAACATCGGCACGGCGATGGCGGCGAGCCACGTGGTGAATGCGCGCGACGCCTCGTCGCTGCGGGCGCGGCGGTCGGCCGCCCGGCGCTTCGCGCGCTCGATGGTCTGCAGCAGGCGTTTGCGCACGTCGGAGACTTCCATGACACTAAATGACCTGTTCCTGCCGCAAGGCGGCGATCGCGTCGGCGCTGAACCCGAGGTCGTGCGCAAGCACCGCGTCGGTATGCTGGCCGAGCGTGGGCGGCGGCGTTCTGACCGCACCAGGGGTGTCGGACAACTTCACCGGCACCCCAAGCGTGCGGAGCTGGCCGATCGTCGCATGCTCGACGCGCGCGATCATCTCACGCGCCTGCAGCTGGGGATCGTCGAACAGCTCCTGCAGGTTCCGGACCGATCCGCACGGCACGCCCGCGGCCGTGAGCCGATCGATCCAGAACTGACGCGGCTCGGTCCGCAGCCGCTCGGCCACGAAGGGCCGGAGCGCGTCATACGCCGTGACACGCTGACGGTTCGTCGCGAACCGGCCCTCGTCGGGCAGGCCGGCGACCGCGCAGAAGCGGCGCCATTGCTCGTCGTTGCCGATCGCGAGCACGAATTCTCCGTCCGATGCCGCGAACGTCTCGTACGGCACGATGCTCGGATGGCGGTTGCCGAGGCGGGCCGGAATTGTGCCGCTCGCGAAATAGTTGCCCGCCTGATAGGTGAGCAGCGCCGCCACCGCGTCGAGCATCGCGACGTCGACTTCCTGCCCGTTGCCGGTTCGTTCCCGCGCGAACAGCGCCATCGACACCCCGTAGGCCGCGAACATCCCCGACACGATGTCTGCGATCGCCACGCCGAGGCGGTACGGCGGACCGTCCGCCGATCCGGTGATGCTCATCAGCCCGCCCTCCGCCTGCATCACGGCATCGTAGCCGGGCTCCTTCGAGCGCGGCCCCGTCTGCCCGAATCCGGACACCGAGCAGTAGATCAGCCGCGGGTATCGTGCGGCCAGCGCCCGGTAGTCGAGCCCCGCCCTGGTCAGCGTTCCCGGCCGGAAATTTTCGACCAAGACGTCGCTCTTCTCGAGCAGACGATCGAGGACCGCGCGGCCGTGCGGATGCTTGAAATCGAGCGTGACGCTCTCCTTGTTGCGGTTGATGCTGAGGAAGTACGCGCTCTCGCCCTCGAGAAACGGCGGTCCCCAGGCGCGCGTGTCGTCGCCTTTGCGCGGCTGTTCGATCTTGATGACGCGCGCGCCCATGTCGGCGAGCAGCATCGTGCAATACGGGCCCGACAGCACGCGCGTCAGGTCCAGGACGGTGATCCCGCCGAGTGGCGCCATAATGAAGGCATGATTATCGTCTACGCGGGCAGCGCCTGACGAAGCTGCGAGCAGGTGAAGGAGTTTCTTTCACAGGCAGGCGTGCCGTTCACGGCATACAACGTCGACGAGGACGATCGCGCCTACGACGATCTGATCGCGCGCGGGTGGCGGACCGTTCCGGTCACCCTCATCGGCGATCGCGTCGTGAAGGGGTTCGACGTCGCGGCGCTGACGTCGGCGCTCGTCGAGTGGCGGGGGCGCGCGTGACGTCGCGCGCGATGGTCATCAGATCCGACAGCAGCGCGTAGGCCGTCTGCGTCAGACTGCCGCTCCGCTGCACGACAGCGATCTCCTCGAGCAGATCCGTCTGCAGGATGATCGCGTTCTGCTGCCCCTCGAGCATCGCCAGCAGATCATCGTCGGCCAGCGCTTCGGGCGCGACCCGGGCCGTGATGCGGTCGCCCTCCCGTCCTGCCCGCGCGACGAGCTTCACGCGCCGCCCCATGGTGCGCGCGTCGATCGCGGCTCGGCCCGTCTCGGGCGTGATGCCGCGCCGCTCCACCATCTCCGGCGTGATGTCGGCGCCGAGGAGCACATTGGCCAGCGCTGCCGTCTTCGCCGCGGCATCCCAGCCCTCCACGTCGAGCGACGGGTCCGCCTCGGCGACCCCCATCGCCTGCATTTCCGCGAGGGCCTCGCCGAAGGGTTGGCCTTGTTCCATCGCGGTCAGGATGTAGTTGGTCGTACTGTTCACCACGCCGCGCAATCCGATGATGGCGACCGCGGGCAGCGTCTCACGAACCAGGTTGAAGACAGGGACGCCGTCCATCACGGCGCCCTCGAACAGGAACCGGCGATTCGCGCGGTCCGCGGCCTCTGCGAGCGCCCGATAGGCGAACGCCGCCGGACCCTTGTTGGCGGTGACGACGTGCGCGCCGCCCGCCAGCGCCGCACGGACATGGCTGGTCGCCGGCTCGCCGCGCTCGATGTCGAGCGTCGTCGTCTCGATCACGATGAGCCGCCGCTGCCGCGCGGCTGCGGCGCTCAGTCTCGTCGCGCGGCGAATGAAGTCAACGATCGGCGTCACGGTCCGGCTGACGCCCTGTCGGGGCGGCCAGGAGCCCGTCGAGGGAGCAGATACCACGTACGACTCGAGCGCACGCGCGCTCAGACCACGGCCGTCATACACCTGGCCGCGGCGGCGAGTTGCAATGCCGACGACGCGTGTGCGGACGCCGTGGTCGTGCGCGAGCCGCGATCGCTGCTCGGTCAGCAGCGCGACGAATCGTTGCGCGACGTGGCCGTAGCCGACCAGCAGGAGGTCGAACGTCGTCATTGCGGATTGCGGATTGCGGACCGCGGATTGATGGCGGATGGGAGTGTCACGGCTCCGCAATCCGCATTCCGAGATCCGCAACGTCGACGAGCATCTCGTGCAGGCGATTCAGCCCCTCGCGCAGGTACCCAGGCTCGTCTCCAAAGCCCACCCGCAGGTATCCGTCCATGCCGAAATGATCGCCCGGCACAATCAGGACGCTTTTCTCCTCGCGCAGCCGGGTGACCAGTTCGGTGGAATTGATCGCGTGGTGGTACCGCGTGTACACGATGGCGCCCGCATCCGGCGGCGCGTAGGTGAAGAGGCCGCCGTGTCCATCGAGCCACTGCGCGATCACTGGAAAATTCTCGTTCAGGATGCCGCGCGTCCGCGCGAGGATCCGCGCGCGACGCGCGGGCTCCAGGGCGCGGCGGGCCAGCGCGTCGCTCAATGCGCCCGGCGCGATCGTGGTGTAATCGTGATAGGACCACAGCGACGCGATCACCGCCGGCGGACCGACGATCCATCCGATTCGCAGTCCCGGCAGTCCGTAGGCCTTCGACAGGCCGCTGGTGACCAGGACGCGATCGTAGCGCCCCCAGATCGTAGGCGTCTCGCGGCCGTCGCGTTCCGCGCCCCGATAGATCTCGTCCGACAGGATCCAGCTGCCATGCCGCGCCGCGGCCGCGCCAATGCGATCGAGATCGTCGGCGCCGATCCGCGCGCCGGTAGGGTTGTTCGGATTGCAGATGACGATCAGCTTGGTGCGCGCCGACATGACGCGCTCGAGCCCTTCCGCGTCGACCGACCAGCGCGTCCCGCCATTGACGAGCGGCCACTCGCGGACCGTCGCGCCGAACGCGCGCGCAAGGCCCCACGTCTGCATGTAGTTCGGCACCATCATCACGACTTCGTCGCCCGGTTCCACGAGCTTCCAGGTGGTGATGTAGTTCGCCTCCGATCCGCCGTTGGTCACCTGCACGTGATCGCGCGTTGCGCCGGGATACAGGGCCGCGATCGACTCGCGCAGCGGCACCGTGCCGTTCGATTGCGTGTAGCGCAGCGCTTCGGCGAGCAGCGCGTCGCGCGACGCTACGTCATCGACCAGCTCGCCGAGCCGCAGCGGGTGAACGCCGCTCTCGGAAAGGTTGAAGCGCACAAGGTTCTCATAGCTGGACTGCATCCGCTCCATCGCAAACGGTTCGAGTTGCATGCGGGGCACTTTAACGTGTTTTTGCGCGAAAGTCGGTGTGCGATCCTGAACTATACTGGCCTCTTTTGTGACAAATGCTGACAAAACGGGTGGCTCCGGGCTTCGTGCCCCGGTAACCATGACGCCGGGCACGTCGCCAAATCTCGCGCGAATTCCGGCCGGCGACTTCCTTATGGGAGCGGCCGACGCGGAGGGAGACGAGCGCCCCGTCCATCGGGTCTTCGTCAGCGAATTCTTCATCGGGCGGTTTCCCGTCACCCACGACGAGTATGCGCGGTTCGTCCGGGCGACCAGCCATCGGGCCCCCGCGGTTCGCGACCTTCCGCTGATCGCCATCGGCGCACGCGATTCCCTGTTCCGCGAGTTCGCCTCGCCGTACGTCTGGGAGAACGACCAGCCTCCAGCCGGACGCGGCAGTCATCCGGTCGTGCTCGTCAGTTTCGAGGACGCGCTGGCGTACTGCCAATGGCTGTCGGACGAGCTCGAGCGAACGGTGCGACTGCCGACCGAGGCGGAATGGGAAAAGGCGGCGCGCGGCGGCACCGACGGCCACCGCTATCCGTGGGGGAACGACATCGACTCGTCACGCGGCAACTTTCTGACCGATCCTGCGACGAAGCCTCAGCGTGGCACGCGCCCCACGGGCACATATCCGCCCAACGCGTACGGCCTGTATGACGTCTGCGGCAATGTCTGGGAATGGGTCGCGGACTGGTACGGCCCCGACTACTACGGCGTGGGCGACATGCGCGATCCTCGCGGACCCGAATCGGGCAGCATGCGGATCGTTCGCGGCGGGTCGTGGGTGAATGACGACGTGGCGATGCTGCGGTGCGCGTACCGTCACAGGGTGCCGATCGACACCTACGCCTACAGCGTCGGGTTCAGAATCGTATGCGCACCGTGACGGCGTCCGCCCCCAGCCCTCAGCCATCAGTCCTGACGCCGGAGGGTTACGAGCGAGCCCGACGCGCCCTGATGCGCCGCGATCCGATCCTCGCAACCGTCATCAAGCGCATCGGTCCGTGCGGCATGGCCGATCGTCAGCGCAAGGATCATCTGAGCGCGCTCGTCGGCTCGATCGTCAGTCAACAATTGTCCACGAAGGCGGCGGCGACGATCTTCGGCCGATTGGTCGCTCTGTTCCCCGAGGGTCACATTCCCCACGCTGCGGCCATCGCGGCACAGAGCGATGCCGGGCTGCGATCGGTCGGTCTGAGTAGACAAAAGGTCGGCTACCTGCGGGATCTCTCTGCGCGGATCCTGGACGGCCGGCTCGACCTCGACGAGCTCGAGACGCTGCCGGACGAGGACGTCATCGAACGGCTCACCGCGGTCAGGGGCTTCGGGCGCTGGACCGCCGAAATGTTCCTGATGTTCCGCCTTCATCGTCCCGACGTGCTGCCGGCGGGCGACCTCGGGATCGTCAACGCGATTCAGCAGCTGTATCGACTGCGCAAGCGTCCCGATGCGAAACGCATTCTGAAGATGGGCGACGCGTGGCGCCCGTATCGATCGGTCGCGTCCTGGTATTTGTGGCAGACGCTTCGCGAACCAAAGCCTGGAACCGAGGACTGAGAAGTGGTTCTGAGTTCCAGGCCCTAAGTTCTGAGTTTGAGCCATAGAAGCGTGTAACCGGCCGCTATGGCGATTAAAGTCCCGCGCTCGCTGAACAGCGTCTCCCGCCATGAAAACGCATCACCTGTAACCGCGGAGGCCGCTGAGGTCTCAGAGGAATCGCTTTCAAAGAGACCAATATTTCTGAGCTCCTTGCAGTCTCTGCGCTTGAACGTAGGTACCCAGCGCGGGACGCGGGCGGCATAGGCGCGATAGCCGTCGCCCAAACGCGACTCCAGCAGCCCTTCTTCCCATCTCACGATCGCGTGGTACTCGAGGCCGAGCAGCACGAGGATGACGGGCGCCAGCCATACCAGTCGCGCGGCGAGCGCGAAGCCGACCCACAGCGCGATATTGCCGAGGTAGAGCGGGTTTCGAAGCAGGCCGAACGGACCGCTCGCCACGAGCCGGCCGAGCCGGTCGCTTCGCGTGCGCGAAATCGCCCCGATGTGGTGCACCCCCCACACGCGCAGCAACTCGCCAAACGCGGTCATCGCGACGCCTGCTGCCACAAGCGCGGCCGAGGGAGGCGCCTCGCCGACCCGGAGGGCCAGAATGGCCGCCGCGACGGGAAGGGGCAGCGCCGTCCGATGCCGAAAGAGCCAGCCGCCGAGCCGGGTCGTGGTGTCGGTTTGCGTCTGCACGAATTGCGGTCAGTTTGACAGGGTTGGTGAGGTTGATAAAATCAGGACTCATTCGGTCGTATATCGGTATGTCTTCATCCGACACCACATCCGTCCTGGAGCGCTCCCCAGGATCCTCTGTTCTCGACATGATCGGGAGGACGCCGCTGGTTCGGCTGCACCAGTTCGAGCGTGAAACCCCGGGCGTAGAGCTCTACGCCAAAGCCGAGTGGCAGAACCCGGGCGGATCGGTGAAGGATCGGGCCGCCGCGCGCATGATTCTCGACGGCGAGGCGTCCGGAAAGCTCACCGTCGGCCGGACAATCCTCGACGCAACGTCCGGCAACACCGGGATCGCCTACGCGATGGTCGGTGCGGCGCGCGGCTACAGCGTAAAGCTGTGCGTCCCCGAAAACGCGAGCCCCGAGCGCAAGCTGATCCTGCGCGCGCTGGGCGCGGAGATCGTGCTGACCAACCCGCTCGAGAGCACCGACGGCGCCATTCGCGAAGCGCGGCGACTCTTCGCCGCCGATCCGGATCGCTATTTCTACCCGGACCAGTACAACAACGAGGCGAACTGGCGCGCGCACTACGACACCACGGCGCCTGAGATCATCGAGCAGACCAGCGGCCGCCTGACGCACTTCGTCGCCGGCCTCGGCACGAGCGGAACCTTCGTCGGGACGGGTCGGCGGCTGCGGCAGTTCAGCCCGAGCATCCGGCTGATCTCGTTTCAGCCCGACTCGCCGTTCCACGGCCTCGAAGGCCTGAAGCACATGGCGTCGGCGATTGTCCCTGGCATATACGATCCAACGCTCGCCGACGAAGATCTGCGGATTGAAACGGAGCGCGCGTACCGGATGGTGCGTCGACTGGCGCGCGAGGAAGGCTTGCTCGCGGGCATCTCGTCGGGCGCGGCGGTCGCCGCGATGCTCGACGTCGCCCGGCGGCTCGAGAGCGGCGTCGTCGTCACCGTGTTTCCGGACGGCGCGGAGAAGTATTTGAACGAGAGCTTCTGGAGCGCCAATGACTGAGCGCCGGCTGACGCTCGGCTCGGGAGTGGAGGCGGCCATCCGAACGCACGGACAGCAGACCTATCCGCACGAGTGTTGCGGCGCGCTCGTGGGCCGCGGCAATCACGTTTCGACCGCCGTCGCGTTGGAGAACACGACCGAAGAAGGACCGCGGCGTCGGTTCCTCGTGCGGGCCTCTGACTATCGCGAGGCGGAGCGCCGGGCCGTCGAGCTCGGCGGCGAGCTGCTCGGGTTCTATCACTCACATCCGGATCACCCGGCGCGGCCATCGCAGTACGACCTCGATCACGCGTGGCCGACCTTCGCGTACATCATCGTCGCGGTCGCGACCGGCGCGGCCGGCGACATGACCCTGTGGTATCTGAATGACGATCGATCGAGTTTCGAAGAGGGCAGTCTTCATCATGGCGAAAATTCTCATCCCGACACCGCTCAGGCCGTTCACCGATAAGCAGGACGCGGTCGACGCGGCCGGCACGACCGTCGGCGAGCTGCTCGCCGATCTGACGCGGAAGCATTCCGGTCTCAAGGCGCATCTCTACAACGAGCAGGGCAAGCTGCGCAGCTTCGTCAACGTCTACGTCAACGACGAGGACATCCGGTATCTGCAAAAAGAGCAGACGCCGGTGACGGCGAGCGACACGGTGAGCATCATTCCGTCGGTGGCCGGCGGCGCCGACGGCGAAAAGGGGTACGGCCCCCTTTCCACGACGGCCGTCGCGGAAAAAGGGCCGTACGCCTTTTCCGACCGCGAATTGCCGACCCTCACCAACGACGATGTCAGACGCTACTCGCGGCATCTGATCATGCCGGAGGTCGGCGTCGAAGGGCAGCGCAAGCTGAAAGCAGCGAAGGTGCTGTGCATCGGCGCCGGCGGGCTTGGATCACCGGTCGCGATGTACCTCGCTGCCGCTGGTGTTGGCACCATCGGCCTCGTCGACTTCGACGTCGTCGACTTCAGCAACCTGCAGCGGCAGATTCTGCACGGCACGCCGGACGTCGGTCGCTCCAAGCTCGCGTCGGCGAAGGATCGCCTGACCGCGCTCAACCCCGAGATCGAGATTCGGACTCACGAGGTGGCGCTGTCGTCGCAGAACGCGCTGCAGCTCTTCGCGCCGTACGACATCGTGGTCGATGGCACCGACAATTTTCCGACGCGGTACCTGGTCAACGACGCGTGCGTGCTGCTCGGCAAGCCGAATGCGTACGGTAGCATCTTCCGGTTCGAGGGCCAGGCGTCGGTGTTCGCCACCAAGGACGGACCGTGCTACCGCTGCCTGTATCCGGAGCCGCCACCGCCCGGGCTCGTGCCGAGCTGCGCGGAGGGCGGGGTGCTGGGCGTGCTGCCCGGCATGATCGGGATGGTGCAGGCGACCGAGACCGTGAAGCTGATCATGGGGATCGGGGAGCCGCTCATCGGCCGGTTCCTGATCTACGACGCGTTGCGGATGAGATTCCGCGAATTGAAGCTCCGGAAGGATCCCGATTGCCCGGTATGCGGAACGCATCCCACCGTTACAACGCTCATCGATTACGAGCAGTTCTGCGGCGTCGTTCCCGCCGCGCCGGGGCCGGTCACCGTGAACAACGCGACTGAAATCACAGCGTCCGAGCTGAAGCAGCGGCTGGACCGCGGCGACTCGTTGAAGATTGTCGACGTCCGCGAGCCGAACGAGTACCAGATCAACCGGATTCCGGGATCGACCCTGATCCCCCTCGGTGACGTGCCCAAGCGCTACAGTGAGCTCGACTCGGAGGACGAAATCGTCGTCCACTGCAAGATGGGCGGCCGCAGCGCGAAAGCGGCTGATTTCCTGCGGTCGGTGGGGTTCAAGAAGGTCCTCAATCTGAAGGGGGGAATCCTGGACTGGATTGACAAAGTGGACCCGACCCAGCCCAAGTACTGAGGGTGTGCTAATATACGACTCACAAGGTCGGATATGTTGAGGCTATCAAAGAAGGTGGATTACGCGCTGATCGCCATGAAGCACCTGGCGCTCCGGGGGGACTGCGGGTCGTCGAGCGCGCGCGAAATCGCGAGCCTGTACGACATCCCGATCGAGCTGATGGCGAAGGTGCTCCAGCGGCTCGTCCGCCGCGGGCTCCTGGCGTCGCATCAGGGAACGCGCGGCGGGTATCAGCTGGCGCGCGTGCCGACGCAGATTTCGGTAGCGGACGTGATTCAGGCGATCGAGGGTCCGGTCACGGTAACGGCCTGCTCGACCGAAGATGGTCAGTGCGAGCAGTTCTCGAAATGCAACGTGCGCGACCCGCTGTGGCGCGTGCGCGAGCGGATTCTGTCGGCGCTCGGTGAATGCACGATTGCGGAGCTGGCCGCGGACCTCCCGCCGCCGGCACCTGTGCGAACCGCGGTGTTACACACGCATTTGTGACGGTCGTTCGGCCAACGTTCGCGCAACATCGGACGCGTAGCGCGAAGCCTCTAGGCGAGCAGCCCGATTCGAAAGAGAAGACGATGGCGATCAAACTTCCGATCTACATGGACTATCACGCTACGACGCCGGTCGATCCGCGCGTGCTCGAAGCGATGATGCCGTACTTCACGCAGCTCTTCGGCAACGCCGCCAGCCGCAACCATCCGTTCGGCTGGGAGGCGGAAGAAGCGGTCGAGAAGGCGCGCAAACAGGTGGCCGATCTCGTCGGTGCCAACGCGAAGGAAATCGTCTTCACGAGCGGCGCGACCGAGTCGGACAACCTCGCGATCAAGGGCGTCGCCGAGATGTACCGCGAGAAGGGCAACCACATCATCACGGCGGTGACCGAGCACAAGGCGATTATCGACACGTGCAAGCGGCTCGAGAAGGACGGCTACCGCGTCACCTATCTGGCGGTACAGAAGGACGGCCGGATCAGCCTCGACGAGCTGAAGACCGCGATCAGCGACAAGACGATTCTCATCACGATCATGGCGGCCAACAACGAGATCGGCGTCATCCAGCCGATCGCGGAGATTGGCGCGATCGCGAAGGAGAAGGGTGTCCTCTTCCACACCGACGCGGTGCAGATGGTCGGCAAGGTTCCGTTCAACGTGAACGACCTGAAGGTGGACATGGCGTCGATCAGCGCGCACAAGATGTACGGGCCGAAGGGCGTCGGCGCGCTCTACGTCCGGCGCCGCAACCCGCGCGTGCTGCTCTCGCCGATCATCGACGGCGGTGGGCACGAACGCGGTATGCGCTCGGGTACGCTCAACGTCACGGGTATCGTCGGTTTCGGGAAGGCCGCGGAGCTCTGCAAGCAGGAGATGGCGGCCGAAAGCGAGCGGCTGCGAAAGCTGCGGGATTACCTGAACGACAAGCTGCACAAGCAGCTCGACGAGCTCTACATCAACGGGTCGATGGAGCACCGGCTGCCGCACAATCTGAACATCAGCTTTGCCTATGTCGAAGGCGAATCGCTGCTGATGGGGATCAACGACGTGGCGGTCTCCTCGGGGTCCGCCTGCACGTCGGCAAGCCTCGAGCCGTCCTACGTGCTCAAGGCGCTCGGCGCGGGCGACGACCTCGCGCACTCCTCGATCCGGTTCGGCCTCGGCCGGTGGTCGACGAAAGAGGAAGTGGATTACGTCGCCGACAAGCTGACGACGGTCGTCACCAGGCTGCGCGACATGTCACCGTTGTACGAGCTCGCCAAAGAGGGCGTCGATCTTTCCACGATGGTGTGGCAGACAGAAGGACACTAGAATCGGCGATGCCGATCGGCCACGGCCGATTCGCATCCCGGTCTGAGAGGACAAGATGGCTTACTCGACGAAAGTTATCGATCACTACGAGAACCCGCGTAACGTCGGCTCGCTGCCGAAAAGCGACGTCAACGTCGGCACCGGGCTCGTCGGCGCGCCGGAGTGCGGCGACGTGATGAAGCTGCAGGTCAAGGTGAACCCCGCGACCGGCGTCATCGACGACGCGAAGTTCAAGACGTTCGGGTGCGGGTCCGCGATTGCCAGCTCGAGCCTGGCGACGGAATGGCTGAAGGGCAAGACCGTCGACGAGGCGCTCGCGATCAAGAACACCGACATCGTCAACGAGCTGAGCCTGCCGCCGGTGAAGATTCACTGCTCGGTGCTGGCCGAGGACGCTATCAAGGCGGCCATCGCCGACTACAAGAAAAAGCAGAGCGCGACGAGCGCGTCGGCGTCAAAAGAGGTCCAGCCGACGGTTTGACGAATCTAAGGAACTGAGGATCTTAGGATCTGAGGGTTTGAAATCCTCAAATCAGATCCTCAAATCCTTAGATCCTTAGATCCTTAGATTTTATGATTCAGATCACCGAAGGCGCGGCGCGCAAGATCCGCACGTTGATGGCCAAGCAGGGCATCGACGAGGGCGGACTGCGCGTGGGCGTGAAAGGCGGCGGATGCTCCGGCCTGAGCTACACGTTCGCGTGGGAGCGGCAGCCCCGGCTGGGCGATGAAGTGTTCGAGGGGCCCGACGGCGCGAAGATTTACGTCGACAGGAAGAGTCTGTTGTACCTGAATGGCACGGTGCTCGATTACGACACGAATCTGGTCAGTAAAGGCTTCGTGTTCAACAATCCGAACGCGAAATCGTCCTGCGGCTGCGGCAGCTCCTTCGGAGCCTAGGAAGGCTCAACGCTCAACTCTCACGGTCGCAGCGTCGAGCGTTGAGAGTTGACACTCGAGAGTTGAGACTTGCCTGGTATGTCATCCCCTTCGACACTTCAGGTCTGTCGCGAGTGCGGCGGAGGCGCTCCCGTGGACGCGCATTTCTGCCCGCAGTGCACGAAGATCCTGTCGCTCGGCCGGCCGGGCGACTACTTCGCGTTCATCGGCCTGCCGCGCCGCCTGAAGATCGACCTCGCGGATCTCGAGCAGCGGTTCCGCGCGCTCAGCCGGCAGTTTCATCCGGATTTCTTCTACAACGCGGCGCCTGGCGAGCGGCGCGCGAGCCTGGAGCGATCGTCGTACTTGAACGATGCGTACCGCACGCTGCGGGACCCGATCGCGCGGCTGGAGTACCTCCTGCGGATCGAGGGCTTCGCACGCGACGCCGGGGACAGGTCTCCGAACGTTGCGCACGGAGACCCGCCCCCGATGTCGAACGCGGTGCCGCCGGCGCTCCTCGAGGAGGTGTTCGCCCTGAACGAGGAGCTCGACGAGGTGCGAGAGGCGCGCGCGGGAGGCGTTCCCCCGGAGGTCTGGCGGGGACGTCTGGAGCGCGCGCGAGTCCCGATCGAGGCCAAACGGCTCGAGCACGAAGCGCAGCTCGAGGAGCTGTCCGCCCGATGGGATGCGGTCGCCGGCGCCGACGCCGGCGACGCCAGGCGGCGGGCCGTGCTCGAGGCGCTGCGCAATCGCGTGCTCGAGCGGAACTACATCAACAACCTGCTGGCGGGCATCGAGAAGGAAATCGGGGCGGACACATAGGTCCGCCTCTAGGTTGCGGCCGACCCACGTGTCGGCCCGTCACTTTATGAGCAGAGTCGTAGGGATCGATCTCGGCACCACGAACTCCCTCGTCGCGTACGTGAAGGACGGCGTGCCGCTCGTGATCCGCGACAGCAGCGGCGACGGGCTCGTGCCGTCGGTCGTGTCCGTCGCGGAGGACGGGACGGTTTACGTCGGCCGGGATGCGCAGCGCCGCCTGCTGACCGACGCGGGGCGCACGGCGTACTCGGTCAAGCGCTTCATGGGTAAGGGCCGCGAGGACGTCCAGCACGAGGCCGAACACTTCCCGTTCCGTGTCAGCGGCGAGACCGGCGGCGTCGTCCGCATCGGGCTCGGCGATCGCGAGTTCACGCCGCCGGAGATCTCGGCGCTGGTGCTCCGCGAGCTGAAGGCGCGCGCCGAGGCGTTCTTCACAGAGCTGGGGGAGTTCGACAACGAGGTGGACCGCGCCGTGATCACCGTGCCGGCGTACTTCAACGACGCGCAGCGGACCGCCACGCGCGACGCAGGCCGCATCGCGGGCCTCGAGGTGCTGCGGATCATCAACGAGCCGACGGCGGCGTCGCTCGCATACGGTCTCGACAAACGGCACACCGGCCTCATCGCCGTGTTCGACCTCGGCGGCGGCACGTTCGACATCTCGATTCTCCGCGTCGAGGACGGCGTCTTCCAGGTCCTCTCGACCAACGGCGACACCCATCTCGGCGGCGACGACATCGACGTGCTGCTGATGGACCTCGTGCTCGCTGAGATCTCTTCATCGTCGTACGGAGGTCCCCGCGTCAGCGGGGCCGCCGAGGCGATGCAGGAGATCCGGAGGGCGGTCATTCAGGCGAAATGGGATCTCTCCGAACGCGAAGAGACCGACATCGTGATCGGCCGCGCCGGCACCGCTGAAGCGGTGCCCGACGAGACGGGTTACGCGCGACACATCACGCGCGCGGAGTTCGAGGCGCTGATTCTGCCGATCGTCGAGCGGACGCTCGGCCCGTGCCGTCAGGCGCTGGCCGACGCGGGCCTCGAGCCGTCCGCGATCGACGAGGTCGTGCTCGTCGGCGGGTCGACGCGCATCCCGCTCGTGCGCCGCAGTGTCGAGGCGTTGTTCGGTAAGACGCCGCACAGCGAGCTCAACCCTGACGAAGTGGTCGCGCTCGGGGCCGCCATCCAGGCCGACATCCTCATCACCGGGAACCGCGACATGCTCCTCCTGGACGTCACCCCGCTGTCGCTCGGCATCGAGACGATGGGCGGCGTGGTCTCCAAGATCATCATGCGCAATTCGACGATCCCGGCGACCGGCAGCGAGATGTTCACGACGGCGGTGGACAACCAGACGGCGGTGGACGTCCACGTGCTGCAGGGCGAGCGCGAGCTGGTCGCCGACAACCGCTCGCTCGCGCGCTTCAAGCTGCGCGGCATTCCCGCGATGCCCGCCGGCATGCCGCGGGTCCAGGTGCAATTCCAGATCGATGCGAACGGCATTCTCAGCGTCACGGCGCGCGAGCTGCGCACCGACATCGAGCAGACCATCGAGGTCAAGCCGTCGTACGGCCTGACCGATGAAGAGGTCGAGCGGATGCTGCTCGACTCGTTCGAGCACGCCGACGCCGATTTTGCGGCGCGGCTCCTGATCGAGGCGCGCAATGAGGCCGACGCGGTGATGCAGGCGACCGAGAAGTCGCTGCGCAATCCTGACTTCGCCGAGATCGAGAGGGCAGAGCTGAAAGGCGGCGAGCGCCAGAAGATCGAGTCGGTCCTGGCGGGTCTCAAGATGGTGCTCAACTCGAAGGATCGCGAGACGATCCAGAAATGGACTCAGGCGCTGAACGACGCCACGCAGCATCTGGCCGAGGTCATGATGAACCGCTCCGTCAAAGCGGCGCTGGCTGGCAAGAACATAGAAGACGTGTGAGGGATTCGGCATTGGGGATTGGGGATTCGAATCCCCATCCGAATCCTGAATCCCGAATCCCGAATCCCGAATCCCTAATCCCGAGGCGGATATGCCCAAAGTCACCTTCATCATCGACGGCGAGCCCACGATCGTCGAGTTCGAGCACGGCAAGCTCCCGTACTCACATCACGGCAAGCCGGAGTCGTTTCTCGACGTAGCCAAGAACCTGCAGATCCCGCTCGAGCACGCGTGCGGCGGAAGCTGCGCGTGCACGACGTGCCACGTCATCATCCGCGAGGGCGAGGAGAACCTGAGCGAGATGCAGGACGACGAAGCCGATCGTCTGGATACCGCCTGGGGGCTGACGTCGCGATCGCGGCTCGGTTGTCAGGCCGTCATCTCGGGCGACGTCGTCTGCGAGCTGCCGATGTACACGCGCAACTACGTGCAGGAAGGCGGCGGTATCCAGCTGGGGAAATCGGACAAGAAGGCGAAAGCGCAGGAGGTGACGCCGTGAAATGGATCCAGTCCGAGGATATTGCCATCGCGCTGGCTGACAAGTTCCCCGGGGTCGATCCACTGACCGTGCGCTTCACGGACCTGCGGGACAAAGTGGTCGCGCTCGACGGATTCGACGACGATCCGAAATCGTCGAACGAGTCCAAGCTCGAAGCGATCCAGATGGCGTGGTACGAGGAATGGAAGGACACGCAATGAGCGCGGGCGGAATCTTCCGCCCCGGCATGCGCGCCTACTTCATCCCGCTGGTGGCCGGCGCCGTCCTGGCCTCGAGCGCGTTTCTTCCCTGGATCATCGTCGGCGGCGTGAAGATGAGCGGCGTGCCGGACGTCGCCGCCCTGTGGGTGGCGGGCCTCGGCACGTTGGCCGTCGTCCTCGCCGCGCTCAGCCTCGTGACGCGCAAGAACTCGCGGCACCCGCTCCTCATCATCGGTCTCTTCGCGCTCGGCATCATGTTTCTGTCGTGGCGCATCATGCCGCGCACGGCCGGCGAGCGCGCGCTCACGATTTCGCAGGCATTCGCGATTGTCGAGAACACGCCGATGACCTCCGCGCCGGCGGCCCATGTCGGCATCGGCATCTACCTGGGCCTCGGCGCGTCGGCCGTGCTCGTGGCGTTCGGCCTGACGATCGTCGTCAGGCGCGTCGCGCAGCCGTACGTCGTGCCCGATCCTGACGACGACGTCTAGACGAACTGACCGTTCGAGGTGCGACGCTCGGCGGTCTTCGCTCCGTGCCGGTCGCGCCGCACACTGAGCGACGAATCGTGAACGCCGAACGCCGAACGCCGAACGAAGCACGACGAACGACCAACGACGAACGATGCGCATTCTGATCGTCGCCGCGACCGCGATGGAGCTCGCGCCACTTGCGGCGACGCTCGATTCCGTGCCGCCGACTGGGCGCGGGGCGCGGCTGCCCCGTTACACACACGCCTGGCATGATATCGACATGCTGATCACCGGCGTCGGCATGGTGGCGACCGCCGCGTGGTGCTCGCGCGCGCTGGCCGACACGCGATATGACCTTGCGCTGAACGTCGGTGTGTGCGGGAGCTTCGATCCCGGGCTCGCGCCCGGGACCGCCGTCCACGTGGTGTCGGACCGCATCGCCGAGCTGGGCGCCGAGGACGATGACAGGTTTCTCACGATTCAGGATCTGAACCTCGTCGGCGAGGATCTGTTCGTGAATGCCGAGCCGCCGCGCAATACGGCGCTGAGCCTTCTGCCGGCCGTCAGCGGCATCACGGTGAACACCGTCCACGGCAACGAAAAATCGATTGCAGCCGTGGTGCATCGCTTCAAGCCGCAGGTCGAAAGCATGGAGGGCGCAGGCTTCATGTGCGCCTGCCTGCTTGACGGGTTGCCCTTCGCCCAGGTGCGGGCGGTTTCCAATGTCGTAGAGAAGCGAAACCGCGACGCGTGGAAAGTGACCGACGCCATCGCCAGCCTCGGACGCGCTGCGCGGGACATACTCGAGACCGCATGGAGCTGACATTTGGCTTTTCGCCCTGCCCGAACGACTGCTTCATGTTCGACGCGATCGTCAACCGGCGCATCGACCTGGAAGGGTTGCAACTGTCGGTGCGCATGGCGGATGTGGAGGCGCTGAACAAAGCGGCGTTTGCGCGCGAGATTGACGTCACCAAGCTGAGCTATCACGCATACGCGTACTGCGCCGCCAGCTACGTGCTGCTCGACGCCGGCAGCGCACTGGGAAGGGGCTGCGGACCGCTGCTCATTTCCAAACGCACGATCGCCAGCGAAGACGTGGCCGCGGGCAATCTCAGCATCGCCATTCCCGGGAAATATACGACCGCGAACTTCCTCCTCGGTCTTGCGTTCCCTGCCGCGCGGAACAAGACGGAGCTGGTCTTTTCATCGATCGAACCGGCGTTGCAGGACGAGCTGTACGACGCCGGGCTCATCATCCACGAGAACCGCTTCACCTACGAAGCGAACGGGCTGAAGAAGGTCATCGACCTCGGCGAATTCTGGGAGCGTGAGACAGGCGCGCCGATTCCGCTTGGCGGGATCGCCATCAACCGTTCGCTGCCGGACGAGGCGAAGCACTCCGTGAATCGCGTGGTGCGCCGCAGCGTGGAGTATGCGTTCGCCCATCGCGCAGCCAGCCTGCCGTTTGTCCGCGAACACGCCCAGGAGATGAGCGAAGACGTCATGTACCGGCACATCGACCTGTACGTGAACGAGTATTCCGTTGATCTCGGCAAAGATGGAAGGCGCGCGGTGGAAATCCTTTTCGAGAAGGCCAGAGCGACCGGGATGATCCCCGAGGTGAAGGACGACCTGTTTCTACGGCGACCCTGAAGCGTCGCCCTGCATATGTGCTGCGGCAGGCGGGCGAGCGTTCAGCCTCGCCTGGTGTCCGCCAGGATCGCGTGAAGCTGCCGCACGCCCTCCGTCAGGCTGGCGGGACCGGGCTGCAGGATGTACGTCGACTTGATTTCGTAGATGCGATCGTCGCGGACCGCGCTGACCGTGTCCCATCCCGGCCGCGACCGAATCGTCGCCTTCTTCATCTTCTTTCCGCACCACGACGCAAAGATCACCTGCGGGTCGCGCCGCGCCACCTCGGCGGGATCGACGATGCGGTCTTTCGCCAACCCGGCATCGGCCAGCTCCGGAAAGATTGGTGCGCCACCGGCGACCTCGACCAGCTCCTCGACCCACCGGATGCCGGAGATGAGCGGCGCGTCCCACTCCTCGAAGAAGACGCGCGGGCGCCGAGGAAACATTGCCGCCGATTCGCGAATGCGATCGAGATCGGCGGACAGGCGATCCGCCAGCTGCTCGGCCTCGCGCTGGCAGCCGACGAGGCCCCCCAGCATCCGAATCATCCGCAGGATTTCGGCGACCGTCCGCTGATTGAAGGCAACGACGTTCATGCCGCGCCGGACGAGCTCGGCGACCAGATCCGCCTGCAAATCGGAGAATGCCAGGACCAGATCAGGCTCGAGCGCCGCGATCTTGTCGAACTTCGCGTTGATGAATGCTGACACCTTCGGCTTCCGCCGCGCCTCCAACGGACGGACGGTATAGCCCGAGACGCCGACGATGCGCTCGCCCTGCCCAAGCAGATAGAGCGTCTCGGTCGTCTCCTCGGTCAGGCAAACTATACGTTCCGGGTATGGGGTCATCGGGTGATCTGGTCGTCGGCCGGTTGTTTGCGGATTGCCAGATCGGTGAATACATAGCCATCACGCTCGACAGTGATCCCGGTTTCGATCGGGACCGGTCGGTCGAACATGGGGCCCGCGTACGCGCACGTGTGGAATTCACCGCGCTCGCCGCACGGGTCGATCGGACGAGGGAGATCGGCCAGGAGCGCCGCATCGAACTCGCGGCCGGCGAACGACCGGTCGAGAACCTTCGGGTTCAGACACGTGATCCGCGCGCGCAGGCCGGCGGCGACCATCTCGCGCGCGAGCGCCGCGGTGTCGGCGCCGAACAACGGAAAGAGTGGCGTCAGTCCCGTGCCGGCGAGCCGCTCCTCGCGGTAGCGCCGGACGTCCTCGAGAAACAGATCGCCGAACGCGACGTGCGTGAACCCTTTGCCGACCGCGCGCGCAACCGCCTCGCGCATGGCGCGCTCGTACACTTCGTTCGGGCACGGCGATGGAATC
>Ga0137409_10002307_pt1 | contig 20546 bp, 20 predicted proteins | sample CZODoug1_16funga_FD_122059 | JGI IMG/M metagenome (GOLD analysis project Ga0137409, IMG submission 122059) | Vadose zone soil fungal communities from Angelo Coast Range Reserve, California, USA - CZODoug1_16fungal (Hybrid Assembly) | ecosystem: Environmental > Terrestrial > Soil > Vadose zone... | reverse complement strand
CGGCAACACCGAGGAGGCGCGACGACGCCCCCGCGGCCTGGACGAGCTGGATCGCGTGGGGAAGCCCCGACGCGGCGATCCCGCTGGGCAGCGAGATCGCGGGAACGCCCGCGTTGCTCCAGGGCGCGCAGAGGGAGCCGTCGCCGGTCGAGCCGAGCCCGGCCGGCGCCGGCGCCGGCGCGGTGGGAGACAAGAGCGCGTCGTGCGCCTCCAGGAGCGGCATCACGTCCTCCCGGAACGCGAGGCGAGCGCGGTTCGCGTTGACGTACGCCGTCGCGGGGTGACGCAATCCCGTCTCGATGAGACTCCGCATGTCCTTGCTGTAGTCGTCGGCGTGCCTGGCGAACGCGGGGGCGTGATAGGCCGCGGCCTCGACCTCGAGGACGGTCAGCCCCGCCGCGTGGGTCCCCCGAAACGACGCGGGAAGCTCGACCTTCGACACCGTCGCGCCCGCGCGGACGAAGGCGTCGGCGACGGACTGGACGTGAGCCGCCACGTCCGGCGACGCGCGCTCCAGAAGCTCGGGGGCGAGCGCGATCCGCGGGGCGCTCACGGGTTGCGGGTCGAGAGCCCGGCCGGCGAGCACGGACATCGCGAGGGCCGCGTCGCCGACCGACCGGGTGAGCACGCCGACGTGGTCGAGCGACCACGCGAGCGGAATAACCCCCGCGACCGGCACGAGGCCGTGCGTGCCCTTGAAGCCGACGACGCCGCAGTACGCGGCCGGCCGCAGCACCGAGCCGACCGTCTGGGAGCCGATCGCCAGCGGCGCCATCCGCACCGCCAGCGCGGCGGCCGAGCCGGCCGAGGAGCCGCCGGGCGTGTGACCTTGATTCCACGGGTTCCGCGTCGGCGCCGGATCGCGATAGGCGAACTCCGTCGTCACGGTCTTGCCGAGGATGATCGCGCCCGCCGCGCGCAGGCGCCAGACCGCGGGCGCGTCGACGGCCGGGCGCGTGTGGGCGAACGGCTTTGCGCCGCCGGTCGTCGGCATTCCCGCGACGTCGACGATGTCCTTCACGCCCACGGGTACTCCGTGCAGAGGCCCGCGGAGCCGCCCGGCGCGAACCTCCGCCAGACGCTCGCGCGCGGTGGCGAGCGCGCCGTCCTGGTCGAGATGAGCCCACGCCCGGATGGCTCCGTCGAGCGCCCGGATGCGCGCGAGACATGCCTCGGTGAGCTCGACCGGGCTCACCGACCCGGAGCGGACCGCGTCCGCCGCCTCACGAAGGCCGAGCGCGAAGAGGTCAGCGGATGGCATCGAGGACCTCGGCCACGACCTCGAAGCGTCCGAACGAGGGCATCAGGTAGGCGCCGGCGTAGCGCTGGCGCACGGCCCGGACCAGCTCCTGCGCCATCTCGATCCCGGCGCGGAGCGCGCCGTCGCCGGCCTCGCGCAGACGCCGGCGGATGGGCTCGGGGATCGTGATGCCCGGGACCTCGTTGTGGAGGAAGTCAGCGTGACGCGCGCTGTGGAGCGGGAGGATACCGACCAGGACCGGCACGGGCGAGCCGCCGGCCTGCTCGAGGAAGCGGTCGAGCTCGGCGAGGTCGTACACCGGCTGGGTCTGCACCCAGCGGGCTCCCGCCTGCACCTTGCGGTGGAAGCGGTCGATCTCCCGGGCGACGTCCTCGGCCGCCGGGTTCAGGGCGGCGCCCACGTAGAACGAGGTCGGCTCGCCGATGCTGCTCCCGGTCGCGTCCTGTCCCTCGTTCATCCGGCGAAGGATCTCGATGAGACCGACGCCGTCGACGTCGAAGACGGCGGTGGCGTTGGAATAGTCGCCCGCGCGCGGCGGATCGCCGGTCATCGCCAGGATGTTGCGCACGTCGAGGGCGTGGGCGCCCAGCAGGTCTCCCTGGATGCCCATGAGGTTCCGGTCGCGACAGGTGAAGTGCATGTTGATGTCGAGTCCGGTCGCGTCCCGAACGAGGAGCGCGGTCGGCAGCACCGCCATGCGGACGCGCCCGAGCGAGCCGTCGTTGATGTCGACGATGTCCACGCCCCGCTCGCGCAGCAGCTTGGCGCCCTGGACGAGCTTCTCGACGGTGTGCCCGCGCGGCGGGTCGAGCTCCACGGTGACCAGGAACTCGCGGGCCGCGAGCTTGCGGCCGAGCACCGTTGGCGGACGGGCGACGCGAAGCCCGGGCTCCGCACCCGCCGCCACGGGGGTGACCGTCAGCGTCGGGCGCTTGGTCTCCGGACGCGCCGGCCGCCGCCGGTCGAGCACCACGCGCATCGCCGCGATGTGCTGGGGCGTCGTGCCGCAGCAGCCCCCGATGAGCCGGGCGCCCGCGTCGACCATCCGTCCGGCGTAGTCCGCCATGTAGGACGGCGACGACAGATAGATGAGACGCTCGCCGATGCGGCTCGGCAGCCCGGCGTTCGGCTGGATGCACAGCGGCAAATTCGCTGCTTCGGCTTGCATTTGCACGAGCACCTCGTAGAGAGTGCTCGAGCCGACCGAGCAGTTCGCCCCGAACGCCTGGATGGGGAGGGCGCGCATGGCTCGCGCGACCTCGGCGGCGGGGCGGCCGGTGAAGGTCGCGCCGTCGTCCGTGAACGCCATCTGTGCGACGATCGGCACGTCGGTGATGCCGCGGATGGCGCCGACCGCGAGCGCCAGCTCCTCGAGGTCGGAGAACGTCTCGATGATGAACGCGTCGACGCCGCCCTCGAGCAGCGCCTCGGCCTGCTCCTGAAACGCCGTCCGGGCCTCGTCGGCGGTCACGGTGCCGAGGGGCGCCAGGTACTTCCCGAGCGGGCCGATGGAGCCGAGGACGAAGACATCGCGTCCGGCGCTCTCACGCACGTCGCGGGCCAGGGCGACGCCGCGGCGGTTGATCTCGCGCACCTGCCCGTCCAGCCCGTGCGCCGCCAGCTTGAACCGGTTCGCGCCGAAGGTGTTCGTCTCGATGCAGTCGGCGCCGGCGGCGATGTAGTCGGCGTGGATCGACTGGATCACCCGCGGATTGTTCAGGTTGAGGACGTCGAAGCAGGCGTCGACGGAGACGCCGCGCGCGTAGAGCAGGGTCCCCATGGCGCCGTCGCACAGCAGGGGGCCCGCACCGAGACGGCGGCTAAGCTCGTACGGCATGCGCGTCCCGCAGGGCGGCCAGGACGAGCGAGACGACCTGGTCGGCGCTGCGTCCCGTCGTGTCGATCGTGATGTGCGCCTGCCCGTAGTAGGGCCGGCGCGACCGATAGAGCTCCTCGATCTCGTCGCCGGACCGCCCGTCCAGCATGGGCCGGTTGCCGACCCGGAGGGCGCGCGCGAGCAGCTCGCGCACGTCGCCGTCGAGCCAGACCACGGTGCCGAGCTCGCGCAGGCGCTCCATCCGGCCCTCGCGGCACGGCAGGCCTCCTCCGGTCGCGATGACGTCGCCCGACTTCAGCGCCAGCGCGTCGAGCATTTCGGCCTCGAGCTGGCGGAATCGCTCCTCGCCCGCCTCGCGGAAGATCTCGGGGATCGAGCGGCCCTCGCTCGCGACGATCATGTCGTCGGTCTCGACGAAGCAGCGCCCGAGCCGGCGCGCCAGGAGCCGCCCGCACACCGACTTGCCGGCGCCCATGAATCCAACAATCACGACGTTGTCGCGCCGCATCCCCGCATCGTATCAGATCGTGGCGCGCGGCAAAACGCTACCGCGGGCCTGGAATGCTAGCGATGCACGGTCTTGTGGGCGGCCGTCCGGCGGTAGGCGCACTCGCGCATCCAGCATCGCGCGCACTGGCTGAAGTAGTGGTCGACCCGCGCGCCGGCACCGGCCGCGGCGAGGAGGGAGATCGACTTGACCGGGGTCATGAAGCACGCCTCGTTCAGCCTGACGCCGATCGCGTCGCCCGGGCACACGCCGAACAGCGCTCGCTGCTGGGCTACGTCCCAGCTGCCGTAGCCGGGGCTCACGCGGTTCGTGACCGGCAGCCCGAGGGGAATCGCCTCCTGGCACAGCAGATCGTTGACGTACTCGGCCAGGCTCTCGACGGCCCCCGACCCGACGCTGTCGAGCATGGAGGCGAGTGGCAGCTCGCGCGCCTCCCACAGCTCGGCGGCGCGCCGCTCGAGCTCGTCGCCGATCGTACACACGGCGGCCGCGATCCACTCGACCGGTCCCCACAGGCGGCCGACGTCGGGGATGGCCAGCGTGGCGTCGCCGGCCTCGATCGCGCCGGCGCTCTGGCGCCTCACCGGGAGCCAGCGCACGACGGCGCGCGGCGCCATGAGGCTTCGCCCCAGCGCGAGCGCCTCGTCGAAGAGCGCCCGCACCTCCGGGCCCGGAACGTCGGCCGATTTCTTGTAGCCCTGGAAGCGGAGCACCTCGGCCGGGTCGATGGCGAGCGGGAGCGCGGTGAGAACGCGCGGCGCCGTGGAAAGCAGCGCGCTCACCGCTTCGGGCGCCGGCCTCGGACGATCGCCGCGATACGGCGGATGTGCTCGGGGTTGGACCCGCAGCACGCGCCCACGATGTTGCATCCGGCCTCGAGGAGCGCCGGATACTCGCGCGCCATCTCGTCCGGACCGAGCTCGTACGTGACGGTGTCGCCCGTGGTGACCGGCAGGCCGGCGTTCGGATAGGCGACGAGCGGGGCGTCGGTGGCCCCGCGCATCTCGCGGATGATCACGATGGCGCGGTCGGGGCCGCGGCCGCAGTTCATGCCGACCACGTCGGCGCCGGCGGCCACGAGATTCTTCGCGACCTCCGCCGGGCTCTCTCCCCACATCGTCCGGTCGCGGTCGTGGATCTCCTCGTACTGGAAGAACATGGTGGCCATCACCGGAAGGTCCGCCACCGCCTTGCACGCGCGGATCGCCGCCGTGCACTCCTGCGGGAACATCATGGTCTCGACCGCGAACAGGTCGACCCCGCCCTCGGCCAGCGCGGCCGCCTGCTCCTGGAACGTCTCGATGTACTGTTCGTCGGTGACGCCCTCGTCGAGGGCGTAGTCGAGAGGTAGACGGCTGGTCGGGCCGATCGATCCCGCCACGTACCCCGACGGCGGCGCCGCCGCCCGCGCCAGCCGGGCGCCCTTCTCGTTCAGCTCGCGCGTGCGGTCTCCGATCTTGTACTCGTTGAGCTTGAGCCGGGTGCCGCCGAACGTGTTCGTCTCGACGATCTGGCTCCCGGCGCCGAAGTAGCCCGCGTGGATGCCCCGTACGACGTCGGCGTGCGTGTCGTTCCACAGCTCGGGGCAGGCGCCGTTGTCGAGCCCCGCCGCGAACAGCATGGTTCCGTAGCCGCCGTCGAACACGAGCGTCTCGCCGCCGCGGATCCGGTCGACGACCTCCCAGCCGCGCGCCCTCACGAGGCGACTTCCGCGGTGGCCCCGACCAGGGCCTTGGCCTTCACGACTGCCAGCGTGGAGTCCCTGGCGTACCCGTCGGCGCCGATCTCGTCGGCGAACGCCTGGCTGACCGGCGCGCCGCCCACCATGACCTTGACCCGCTCGCGAAGGCCGGCCTTGATCAAGGCGTCGATCGTGCGCTTCATGGCGGGCATGGTGGTGGTCATCAACGCCGAGATGCCGACGATGTTCGCGTTGTGCTCGCCGACGGCGTTGACGAACACCTCGGGCGCGACGTCGCGGCCGAGGTTCACGACCTTGAAGCCGGCTCCCTCGAGCATCATCGCGACCAGGTTCTTGCCGATGTCGTGCAGGTCGCCCTGCGCGGTGCCGATGACCACGATGCCGAGGTACTCACCGCCGCTCGCGGAGGCGGTGATGAGCGGCTTCAAGAGATCGAGCCCGGCATACATGGCGCGCGCCGACAGGAGCACCTGAGGGACGTAGTACTCGTTGCGGCGGAACTTCTCGCCGACGACGTCCATGCCCGGGATGAGGCCCTTGAAGATGAGCGCCTTCGGGTCGAGCGACAGATCGAGGCCCTCGCGCGTCTTGCGGGCGACGGTGTCCTTGTCGCCCAGAATCAACGCGCGCGCCATCGTCGGGTAGTCGAACGTCTCGTCGCCCATGCGCTCCACGCCATCTTACAACGGCGTGTGCTAGTATCGCGACAGCATGAAGATTCGCGTGCTCGGCGCCTTCGGCGGCGAAGGTCTCGGGCATCGCCCGTCGGCCTTTCTCGTCAACGACAAGGTTCTCCTCGACGGCGGTAGCGTGAGCGGCGCGCTCACCATTCCGGACCAGCTTGCCGTCGAGCACGCGATCGTCTCGCACGCCCACCTGGACCACATTACCGGCCTCGTGTACCTCACCGAGACGCTCGCGTTCTGCGAGGTCGGGGCCGCGGTCACGATCGCCAGCATCGATCCGGTCATCACCACGCTCCGCGCCGGGGTCTTCAACGACACGCTCTGGCCCGACTTCAGCAGGATCCCCCACCCCGACATGCCCGTCGTGAAGTACCGGACGTTGATCGAGAACGCCGAGCAGCGGGTCGGCGATCTCTGGGTGACGCCGGTCGCCGTCAACCACACGGTGCCGGCCGCCGGGTTCATCGTGCACGACGGAACGGCCGGCGTCGTCTATTCCGGTGACACCGGGCCAACGGAGGCCCTCTGGCAGGCAGCCCGCGACGTCCGGGGTATTCGCGCCGTCATCCTCGAATGCGCGTTCCCGAACCGGCTCGGACCGCTCGGGCAGGTCGCCAAGCACATGACGCCCGCGCTCATCCGGCGCGAGGTCGACAAGCTGCCGCCGGACATTCCGGTGTGGATCTTTCACGTGAAGCCGCAGTTTCACGAGGAGATTGCCGAGGAGCTGGCGCGCATCGACAACTCTCGCGTTTCGATTCTCGAGCAGGATCGCATCTACTCTATCTAGCGTCTGCTGCGGCGCGCATCGGGCGGGCGCGGGCACGACGGGGGCGCGTGGGGGTCGAAGGGACCCGTTCCCGAAACGCGGCAGCGGGCGCGACGCGCCGGGATGGAGCCCAGCCGCCCAGGAGCAGCGAACGCGTGCCGCGTGGTCGTCTCGAACCCCACGCGCCCCCGTCGTGCCCGCGCCCGCCCGATGCTCAACGCCGTCGTCCGAGCGTTTCCCTTCTCGCCACGCGCATGCGTACCGAGGCGTCGGAGGAGAACCGCCGTTTTCGGTGGGAGTTGCTCAGGCGTCGGGGACCAGCAGCCGAATTGGGCTGAGTCAGGCGTCGGGGACTAGGACTACGGTTTCGCTGGAGATTTCTACGCGGACCCGGTCGCCGAGGCGGAAGACGCGCTCCTCGCCTGCCGAGGGGAGCTCGACGCGTATCGGGACCCTCGTGCCGATCTCGATCTCGTAGAGGTGGCGGGAGCCCTCGAAGACGCGCAGCGCGACCCGGCCGGGAATACCCGGGCCCCTCGCCATCGCCGCCTCGGTCATGGACAGGGTCTCGGGCCGCAGTACCAAGAGCCCGCGATCGCCGAGACGATAGGCGCCGCGGCCGGCGACGGGCACGCGGTCACCGTGCTCGGTCTCGACGACGACGCCGAGATCGCGGACCTCGACCACGCGCACCGGCAGAAAGCTCGCGGGTCCGAGCGCCTCGGCGGCCGCTCGGGTCTGCGGCTGATGGTAGAGCTCGGCGGGGTCGCCGACCTGAAGCACTCGACCGCCGTCGATGACCGCGAGGCGATCGGAGAGGGCCAGGGCGTCGGCCGCGTTACGAGTCGCGTGAATCGTCGTCACCGCCAGGTCGCGGTGCAGCTTCGCCAGCTCCAGGCGAAACGCCTTGCGCGCCGTCGGGTCGAGGTTGGCGAGCGGCTCGTCCAGGAGCAGGACGCGCGGCTCGATCGCGAGCGCGCGCGCCAGCGCCAGGCGGCGACGCTGCTCGAGGCTCAGGGCGCCGGGCTTGAGCGCCGTCGCGTCCGCGAGCCCGAGCCGCCCCAGTACCATCCCCACGCGGCGCTCGATCTCGTCCTTCGGCAGGCCCTGCTGGCGAAGGCCGTACGCGACGTGATCCCGCGCGCGCATGTGCGGCCAGAGCGCGCCATCCTGAAAGACGTAGCCGACGCCGCGCAGACGTGGCGGCACCGCGGAGATGTCCTGGCCGTCGACCAGGACGCGCCCGTGGGTGACGGGCCGAAAGCCGGCGATCGCGCGCAGGACGTCGGACTTGCCCGATTTCGGCGGCCCCAGGAAGGTGAAGAACTCGCCGTAGCGGACGTGCACCGAGACTCCGTGCACGCCGGGAGCCGCGCCGCCTCGGGTGTCGAGCCCCTCGAGGCGAATGTCGACCAGCGGCCGCGAGACGGTGCTCATGGGGCCGTCCGGACCTCGCGCAGCCTCACGAGCGGCACACACGCCAGACCGATCGCCGCCAGGAGGACGTACACGGCCCCCGGCGAGGACCACGTGAGCAGCGTGGTCGCCACCACCGGCCCGAGAAAGCCGGCGCCGATGCGCGCGGAGTTAATGACGCCGATCGCGGCGCCTCCGGCGTGCTGGGCCACGCGCGCGACCACGAGCGGAAACACCGGCGCGATCGACAGGACCTGAAGGAAGCGCAGGCCGCCGTAGAGCCACACCGAGCTCGACGCGGCGAAGGCCGCCAGGCAGATCGACGAGGTGACCAGGAGCGCGGCCACGAGCCTCCGCTCGGGGAAGAGATCGGCCAGACGCGGCACGGCCATCGCTCCGAGCGCGGCGGCCACACCCGACACGAAGATCAGCATGCCGCCGACCTCGAGGTGGCGGCTCGTCTCGACGTCGAACCCCGTCAGCACGTGCGGCAGGATCGAGGTGAAGAAGAAGATCTGGATCGAACCGCCGAGGACGATCAGGGTGACCGCGGCGACCTCGCGACGCCGGACCGGCCGCGCCGCCGCGATCGCCGTCACGGGCCCCGGCGGGCGCGGAACGCCCCAGTGGACGATCGCGGCGCAGCCGAGCAGGACCGCACCGCCCAGCACGAAGGAGGCGCGAATACCCAGGCGGGCCGCCGCGATCGCGCCGACGAGCGGCCCGATGACCTGCCCGACCGTCATCGACGACTGCAAGGCGGCGATCCGCCGCCGCACCGCGTCGGTGTCCGGGAGGCGCCCGGCCATGATGAAGGCGAGGGTCGACGCCGCGCCCATCGCGCCGAGGATCAAGCGCGCGAAGAAGAGCTCGGGCAAGGTGGTCGCGAGCGCCATCACGAAGAAGCCGACGCCCTGGAGCGCCTCGACCGCCACGTAGCAGGCCTTCGGGTCGCCGCGGGCGGCGTATCGGCCCCAGACCGGCGCCGTCACCACCGTCACCAGCGAGGTGATGCCGAGGATCCAGCCCGTCCACCGGAGCGTGGCGGCCGGATCCAGCGGGCTGATGCGCTGGATGTGAAACGGCAGGCTCACGAAGACGAACGACCAGGCGAACGAGCCGAAGAACATCGTCACGGAGAGGAGGTGAGGCCCGGCCAGCCTCAACGCGGACTCACGCCTGACTCGGACGCCTCATCTCGGCGATTTGAGCACGCAGAAGCCCTGCGCTTCGATGCCGAGGGCGACGTTGAACTTCGAGCGGAAGTTCTCGAGGGCCACGGCGGCCGTCAGCTCGACCACCTGGGCCTCGCTGAAGTGCGACCGCACCCGGGCGAAGAGCTCGTCGCTCACTCGCCGATCGCTGAAGGTCATCGCCTCGGCGAACTCGATCGCCGCGCGCTCGCCCTCGCTGAAGAGCTCGCTCGACGCGGCGTTGGTGACCTCGGCGATCTTCGTCTCCGACGCGCCCGCCTGCATCCCCCGGGATGCATTGATGTCGATTCAGAACGGACACCCGTTGATCAGCGCCACGCGCAGGTAGATCAGGGCGAGCAGCTGCGGCGGCAGCAGCCCGGAGCGCTCGACGGCGGCGCCGAGCTGCTTGGCGGCCTTCATGATGCCGGGCGTGTGGGCCTGGATCCGCGTCGTGTTCAGCACGAACCCGAAGGTGTCCGTCTCCTTCGCGAAGGTCTCCTTGAGGATCGGATCCGGGCCGGGGTCGTTGACCTCGCTGACGCGTGGCATGCCGCGATTATACCCTCGGCGCGCTCACGGCCGCGCAGCCGGCGAGCGCGCGAGCGCTTCCTCGATCGCCGGCAGCGCGTCGAGCAGGACGCTGCCCACGATCTCGAGGCTTCGCGCCGACACCTTGTCGAGCGTGTCCTCGGCGGTGTGCCAGGGCGGGTAGTCGAAGTCGATCAGCAGTGCCGCCGGCACGCCCACGCGCATGAACGGCGCGTGGTCGTCCTCGACCGGCAGCACATCGTTCAGGAAGCTCGCCTGGTAGCCGAGTCGTGCGGCGCTGGCCCAGAGGATGTCGGTCAGCCACGGCGTGGACGCGGCCTCGCGGCGGATGCCGAGCTCCCGGTCGCCGATCATGTCGGCCACGATCATGGCGCGCGGCAGTCGTCGTGCCTTGTCGAGATCGGCCGCCATGCGTCGAGACCCGTAGAGGCTGTCGAGGGGCGTCCACGACTCACGCGCCTCCTCGCCGTCGAACCACGCGATCCAGTACGTGTACTCGTGCGGCCGCTCGCGAAGGCGACGGGCCAGCTCGATCAGGAGCGCGGCGCTCGAGCCGCCGTCGTTGGCGCCCACGAACTTGAACTCGCGGAACCACTTGGTGTCGTAGTGCCCGGCGATGAGGATCACGTCCGGGCGGCGTCCCGGCAAAACGGCGACGATGTTGGCCATCGGCAGGCGGCCGTGGGGCGTGTCGGCGTCGAACGGCTCCACGCGCACGGTCACGCCGGCCGTCCGGAGCGCGTCGACGATGTACTGGCGCGCCCGGACGCCGCCCGCCGATCCGGCCGCGCGCGGGCCGATGGTCACGAGCCGCTCCACGTGGCGCAGCGCCGCCGCGCCGTCGAACGTCGCCGCGGCTCGTCGCTCCTGCGCGGCGAGCGGCGCGAGCCCGGCCAGGAGCATCGCGGCCAGCGCCAGCCCCGCGCCCTTCAGCTTCATTCGGGCTTCGTTCCGACGGCGCCGTAGTAGTTCAGCGTCATGACGAAGGCACCCTCCGCGACGACCTCGGTGAACCCGTCGAGCCAGCGCGTGGCCGCCGGCGCATCGACGATGCCGAAGCGCAGGGCGCGCTCGGCGCGGCGCTCGAGGAAGGTCTTGGTCCACGGCTCGAGCGTGGTGTCCTGGTAAACGTCGGTCAGCAGGCGCACGCCGTCGAGACCCGCGCGACGCAGGAGGCCCGGGAGGCGGCGGCCACTGTGCGGCTCGGGATAGATGTGCTCGGCCACCCCCTGCATGATCCGATCGGTCAGCTCGCGGTCGGGATGGGTCAGCGCCACCACGCCGAAGTCCTGATCCTGAAGTCCGACGCGCCCGCCCGGCCGCGTCACTCGCGCCATCTCCTGCGCGATCCTGAGCGGGTCGGCGACGTGGAGAATGACCGTGATGGCGAGCGCGGCGTCGAATCGATTGGCGGCGAACGGCAGCTGCGCGCCGTTGCCGAGCCGGAGCAGGACGCGGGACCGGCGCGCGGCCTCGCGGCAGAGCTGACGCGCGCGGGCCAGGAGGAGCCGGCTCGGGTCGATGCCCACGACCTCGCCGCGGCGGCCGACGAGCGCGGCCAGGTCGCGAACGACCACCCCGGTGCCGCAGCCGACCTCCAGCACGCGATCGCCGGGCCCGACCGGGACGAATCTCAGGAAGCGCCGGCGCAGCCGGGCCTGGGTCGGCGTGCGCCCGCGCGCCTCGAGCCCGGCCGCCATCTCCTCCACGTTCGCCTGGGCATCGGCGTCGCGCCAGGGATCGGGAGGACGGCGAGGCGTGCTCGCGCGGCTCGCCGGAGCGGCCGTCCCCGAGCGGTGAGATCTCACGCGGGGAGGATCAGCGGCCCATGTCGAGGCGGGCGCACTGCTCGCTGCAGAAGTAGCGTACGCCGTCGGCGGTCGTGCGGCGGACCGCACGCGATTTCACGATGTACGTCTGGCACACCGGGTCCTTGACGAGCTCGTCACCGACGGTAGTCGGCACGGGCCGCGCGGGCAGGCGAAGCCGACGCAGGGTGGGGAGCAGGATCATGACCGCGACGACCGCGAAGATGAGAAACGGCAGCAGCCGCATGAGACTCAGCGATCGGGCTTGATCGACACCGCCCGGAGAAACTCCCTGTCCTGGGTGGTCAGCTCCGACGAGATGGTGACGCCCTTCTTGCTGCCGGCGAAGAAGATTCCGGTATCGGCGCCGCGCCTGAGAATCTCCTGGACCGCGTCACGCGCCGCATCGGCGGCGGCCAGGGACACTTCGACCGTCTGCAAGAGCTTCTTGAGGAGCGCGTCGATCTGGCGTTCCCGAGCCATCGCGCCTCCTACGATATCATAGGGGCCGTGAACGCAGCCTGGACCCGCCTGTCGTCGTCTGCCCGTTACGCGCGCGGCAAGCTGACGCTGCGCGAGGATGCGTGGCGCCTGCCGGACGGCCAGGAGGTCGTCTATCCGGTTCTCGCCGTAGGCGTCACGGTCGGCGTGCTTGCCTTCGTCGACGCCGCCCGGGTGCTGCTGATCGCGCAATACCGACACCTGCAGGGCGCGGTCTCGTGGGAGCTGCCGGGAGGCGGCGCGCAGGCCGGCGAGGATCCGGTGACGGCGGCCCAGCGCGAGCTGCGCGAGGAGGGCGGCTACCGCGCCGCGCAGCTCGTGTTGCTCACGCGTTTCTGGCCGTCCGCCGCCTACCTCGACGAGGTGGCGTGGTGCTACGTGGCGCGCGGCCTCACGCCCGATCCCCTGCCCGCCGACGACGACGAGTTCTTCGAGCGCTCCGTGGTGCCGGTGGCGGAGGCGATCCGCATGGCGCTGGATGGGGAGATCACGGAATCGGTTTCCAAGGTGACGCTGCTCCAGTACGCGCTCCAGGGATGGCGGCCGGTCTGAGCCGCCCTGGCGACGCGATCGACGCCGTCATCTTCGACATGGACGGCGTGCTGGCGGATTCCGAGCCGCTGCATCAGCACGCCATCCGCGTCTTGCTGGCGGAGTACGGAGTCGACTGGGCTCCCGACGGTCGCGATCCCACCGTCGGGCTGACGTCGCTCGAGTCGTTCGCCGTGATCTGCGCGCGGCACGCCCTGCCGCACGACCCCCGGCGCCTCGACGAGCTCTACACGGCGCGCGTATTGCCGCTCCTGCGCGAGCGCGTGACCCCGCTGCCCGGAGTGCCCGACGTGCCGCGCGCGCTCGTGGCGCGCGGCCTGCGCCTCGGCCTCGCGTCGTCGTCGGGACCCGACGTCATCGAGACGACGCTCGCGACGCTCGGCGTCCGGCCGCTCTTCGAGGTGGTCGTGTCGGGCGTCGAGGTCGCGCGCGGCAAGCCGGCGCCCGACGTGTTCCTCGAAGCGGCCAAGCGGCTCGGCGTGCCGCCCGACGCGTGCGTGGTGGTGGAGGACTCGGAGCGCGGCGTGCGCGCGGCGCGCGCCGCCGGAATGCGCTGCGTGGCCGTGCCCTGCGCCGAAACGCGCCACCACGATTTCACCGACGCCACGCTGGTGCTACCCGACCTGCTGGCTCTCCTAACGTGCGGGGTGTTCGCCTGAGATAGAGGAGCGCCACGGCTTTGCCGGGGCGCTCCGAACGTTGGGGGGTGTGGGGGCCATCTCGGGGCCCCCACCTTCAAGGACCGGCCATATCGGGGCCCCCCACGTCAATAGCTCGCACGGCCGCCTGAGAGATCGTAGACCGCGCCCGTCGAGAACGAGCACTCGTCGGAGGACAGCCACGCGACGAGCGCGGCGACCTCCTCCGGCTTGCCGACGCGTCCCATCGGGATCTTCGCCACGAGCATGTCCACCGTGGAGCGCTCCATCTGCTGGAGCAGCTCGGTGCCGATCACCGCCGGCGCGACGGCGTTGACGAGAATCCCCTGGGTCGCGACCTCCTTGGCGAGCGCCTTGGTGAGCCCGATGACGCCGGCCTTGGCCGTGGAGTACGGCACGAGCGTGGGGTTGCCCTCCTTGCCGGCGATGGAGGCGATGTTGACGATGCGCCCGCTCTGCCGCGGCCGCATGAGCCTCACCGCCGCGCGGCAGACGAGGAAGACGCTCGTCAGATCGACGGCGATCACCTGCTGCCAGTCCGCGTCGGTCAGCTCCCACGTCGGGAACGAGCGGCCGGTGATGCCGGCGTTGTTGACGACGACGTCGAGGCGGCCGTGCCAGTCGTGCGCGGCCTGCACGGCGCCGTCGACGTCGGCCGTGCGCGTGACGTCGGCGACGATCGCGCGCGCGTTGCCGCCGAGGCGCTTGGCGGCGCCCTCCACGGCCGGGGCGTCGCGGTCCAGCATCACCACGCGCGCGCCGTCGGCGAGCAGCCGCTCGCTGATCGCCAGGCCGATGCCCCGGCCCGCGCCGGTGACGAGCGCCGTGCGGCCGTCGAGCCGGCTCATGCGCGTGCTCACGCGAGGGCCTGGCTGAAGTCCTCGATCAGGTCGTCGGGGTGCTCGAGACCGATCGACACGCGCAGCAGGTTGGCCGGCGTGGTGGTCCCGGCGCCCTCGATGGACGCGCGGTGCTCGACGAGACTCTCCGTGCCGCCGAAGCTCGTCGCCCGCGTGAAGACGCGCAGCTTCGCGGCCACGCCCATCGCGGCCTCGGCGCCGCCCTTGACCTGGACCGAGAGCATGCCGCCGAACATCGCCATCTGGCGCTGCGCGACCTCGTGCCCCGGATGCGACGGCAGCCCTGGATAGTGCACGCGCTCCACGCGCGGGTGGCCAGCCAGGAAGGTCGAGACTTTCAGGGCGTGCTCGGACTGCGCGCGCACGCGGTACGGCAACGTGCGGATTCCGCGCAACAGGAGCCAGCAGTCGAACGGCGACGGCACGGCGCCGCCCGCCGTCTGCAGCGTGCGCAGCCGGTCGAAGAGCGGACCGCGCTCGCGCGCGACCACGATGCCGCCCAGCACGTCGGAGTGGCCGCCGAGGTACTTGGTGGTGGCGTGCACGATCAGGTCGGCGCCGAGCTTGAACGGCGACGACAGGATCGGCGTCGCCGTCGTGTTGTCGCACACGAAGCGCGCGCCGGCCGCGTGCGCGATGGCGGCGATCCTGCCGAGGTCGGTCACCTTCCACAGCGGATTGGACGGCGACTCTGCCCACACGAGCGTCGTGGTCGGGCGCACCGCCTTCTCGACGGCGCCGAGGTCGGTCATGTCGACGAACGTCGTCGCGAGCCCCCAGCCGGCGTAGACCTCGCGCAGGAGCTTGCCGGTGCCGAAGTAGGCGTCCAGCGGCGCCACGACGTGATCGCCCGGCGCGAGGGACTGGAAGACGGCGGAGGTCGCCGCCGAGGCCGACGCGAACGCCACGGCGCCCGCGCCGCCCTCGAGCGCGGTCAGGCACGCCTCGAGCGCGGCGCGATTGGGCGCGCTGCTGCGCGAGTAGATGTGGCCATGTGGGAACGAGCCGTCGGGCTCGCGCTCGAACGTCGTGGACGGATGGATGGGCGGCGTCACGGCGCCGGTGGCGGGATCCACCTCGGCGCCCGCGTGCACGGCGACGGTCTCGATCCTCATGGAGCCCTCCTCGCCGGCATGGTAACTCGGCTCACCCCGCCGGCCCCCTCCATGCCTGCGTCCGCCGGGTCACGCCGCGGAGCAGGGCCCAGTAGACGAGCCGCACCACGAGTCCGATGGCGACGATCAGCACCGACATGGCCGCCGCCTGGGCGGTGTCGCCCGCGTCGTCCATGAGGAGCATGGCCACGGCGGCCAGCTCGGTGCCCGGCGCGACCAGGAACACGGCCGCCGACAGCGTCACCATCGCGTTCAGGAAGAAGTACATGCTGATGCCGACGATCGAGGGCAGCGCCATCGGCACCGTCACGCGCCAGAAGGTGCGATAGAACGGCACGCCCATGGACGCGCCCACGTGCTCGAACTCGGCGTCCATCTGCTTGAGCGCCGCGGTGGCGGTGAGAAAGGGCACCGTGAAGTAGTGCACGAGGTTGCTGATCACGAGGATGGTCAGGGTCCCGTACAGCGCGTTGAGCGGACTCCCGGGGGCGTTGAACACGAAGATGTACGCGAGGCCGAGCACCATGCCGGGGATGGAGACCGGAAGCAGCGAGACCATGTAGAGCGGCCCGCTCGCCACCGTGCGGCCCTTCTCCACCAGGTACGCGCCCGCGAAGGCGACCGCGGTGCCGACGAGCGCGGTCAGCGCCGCCGTCTCCAGGCTGTTCACGAGCGCCGTGTAGCCGCCCGCCGTGTCGAACCGGTAGTGCTTGAGTGTCAGCGTCAGGTCGTAGGGCCATCGCGAGACGAGCGAGGTGGCCAGCACCACCACGTAGACCGCCGTGATGGCGGCCGCGGCCAGCGCGCAATAGAGCCAGAGGCCCCACCGCAGCAGGGGTCCGCCCCCCGGCGCCAGCGGGCGCGCGGACGACGAGATGAGCGCGTACTGGCGGCGCTGCACGAGCCGATCCACGACGACGGCGAGCAGCGCGGGGACGAGCAGCACGACGGACACGGTGGCGCCCATCGTGAAGTTCTGCTGGCCGATCACCTGGTTGTAGATCTCCGTCGCCATCACCGAGGTCTTGCCGCCGAGCACCTTGGGGGCGCCGAAGTCGGTGATCACGGTGGTGAAGACGACGAAGCAGGCGCTCATCAGACCGTATTTGACGCCCGGCAATGTGACGGTCAGGAACGTGCGCAGCCGGCCGGCGCCCAGCGCGGCCGCGGCGTCGTAGAGCCGCGCGTCGGCGGCGGCGAGCGCGGCGGTGAGGATCAGGACGGCGTGCGGGAAGCAGTAGAGGACCTCGGCGAGCACGATGCCCTTCACGCCGTAGATGCCGACGTTGAGGCCGGTCTGCCGTGTGACGATCCCGTTGTTGCCGAAGAGGTAGACGAGCGCGAAGCCGTGCACCAGCGAGGGCGCGAACAGCGGCAGCATGGCCGCGACGCGGAAGACGGCGCGCCCCGCCAGCCGTACGCGGGTCAGCGCGTACGCGTACACGAATGCCAGGACGACGGTCAACACCATGGCGGCCGCGGACACGACCAGGCTGTTCGTGATCGAGGCGGCGATGGCCGGCGTGCGGACGTAACGCACGTAGTTGGCGAGGCCGACGACGCGCCCGTCATTGTCGAGCAGGCTGCGCCAGAGCACATGCAGCATCGGGTAGAGCACGAAGACCCAGAGGAAGCCGGCGAACAGCGCGAGGAAGACCCAGCGCACGACGTGCTCGGCGTCCAGGCGCCGGGGCACGACGCGCTCGGGAATCATGCGCGCGAGATCGCGGGCCACCGCCGCCTTCAGGTCGGCTCGGGAAACACGCGCAGCGCCTCCGGCGTGAGCACGAGTGCCAGCTCCGCGCCCTCCTTCGCGCCGGCGTCGGCGAGGGCGTCGCCCGCCAGGTCGCACTCGAGCTCGGGCCCATCGTCGCCGGGCAGCGCCAGCGACAGCCGCGCGAACGCGCCGAGGAACTGGACGGCGACCACGCGCGCCGCCACGCGGTTGTCGACGGCCTCGTGTGTGGGCGCGCCGACCCGGATCTCCTCGGGGCGAATGGCCAGGGCGAGGCGCGTCCCGGCGGGCCGGGCGGCGCCCGCGCGATGCCGCAGCTCGAGCCGGCCCACCCGCGCCCAGCCCGGCCGCTCGCTCGCGACGGCCGCCAGCACGTTCATGCGACCGACGAAGCGCGCGACGAAGAGCGAGGCCGGCTCGGTGTAGGTCTGAAACGGCGTGCCGATCTGCTCGACCACGCCGTGATTCATCACCACGATGCGGTCGGCCATGGTCAGCGCCTCCTCCTGGTCGTGGGTCACCATGATCGTCGTGATGCCGAGCCGCCGCTGCAGCGCCTTGATCTCCGCGCGCAGGGCGACCCGCACGCGCGCGTCGAGCGCCGACAGCGGCTCGTCGAGCAGCAGGAGCGCCGGCGACGGGGCCACCGCGCGGGCCAGCGCCACGCGTTGCTGCTCGCCGCCCGAGAGCTGGGCGGGATAGCGATCGCGGTGGCGGGCGAGCCCGACCAGCGCCAGCAGCTCGTCCACCCGCGCCGCGATGCGCTCGCGCGGGACGTGCCGGGTCGCGAGGCCGTAGCCGACGTTGCGGGCGACGGTGAGGTTGGGAAACAGCGCATAGGACTGGAACACGATGCCGTAGTTGCGCTCGCGCGGAGGCAGCCCGGAGACGTCGCGCCCGGCCATGCGCACGGTCCCGAGGTTCTGACGCTCGAGACCCGCGATGATCCGCAGCAGCGTCGTCTTGCCGCAGCCGCTCGGCCCGAGGAAGCAGACGAACTCGCCGTCGCCGACCTCGAGTGTCACGCGCTCGAGGGCGACGACGGCGCCGAATCGCTTGGCGATGCCGTCGAGGGCGACCGCGGCGGGCCGCCCGCTCGTCACTTCTGGTAGCGCTTGGACCACTCGGCCAGGATCCGATCGCGGTTCTTGGCCGACCAGTCGAAGTCGTTCGGATAGACGACCTTGCTGATGTCCTTGGGCAGCCCCTCGGGCACGGGGAAGCCGGCGACGGAGACGGCGGCGAAGTACTTGGCGTAGAGCGCCATCGCCTCGTCGGAGATCGCCCAGTCCAGGAACTGTTTCGCGGCGGCGTTGCTCTTGCCCTTCTTCGTCAGCCCGTTGGCCTCGATCTCGTATCCGGAGCCCTCCTTCGGCAACACCATCTCGACGGGCGCCCCGTCCTTCTTCATCTTCATGGCCACGTACTCGAACGACACGCCGACGGCGCGCTCGCCGGCCGCGGCGTCCTTGCACGGCTTGCTGCCCGACTTCGTGTACTCGGCCACGTTCTTGTCGAGCGCGTCGAGATACTTCCAGCCCTCCGCCTCCTTCATCCGCTGGAGGATCGACGCGACGGACAGGTACCCCGTGCCCGAGGAGGCGGGGTTCGGCATCACGATCTCGCCCTTGTAGACGGGCTTCGTCAGATCCGCCCACGACTCGGGCTTCGGCAGGTTCTTCTTCTTGGCGACCTCGGTATTGAAGCAGAACGCCGACATGTAGATGTCGATGCCGACCCAGGCCGGCGCCGCCGCCTTGTCACGAAACAGCGGTTGCACGCGCTCGAGGCCCTTGGGCGCGTACGGCTCGAGGAGCCCGGCGTTCTTGAACACCATCATGTTGGTGGCCGCCACGCCCCAGATCACGTCGGCCTGCATGTTGTCCTTCTCGGCCATGAACCGGGCGGAGATGTCGCCGGTGGACAGCCGCAGCATCTTCACCTCGAGATTGGGCAGCGTCTTGTTGGCCGCCTTCATGTAGTCGGTGACCTGTTCCGGCTCGATGGCCGTGTAGATCACGACCGTGTCCTTGGCGGACGACGGGGTCGCCGTCAGCAGCAGCAGCACCAGCGCGAGCAGCCCGAATCGGCGCATGAGCCTGTCTCCTTTCAGAGGAACCACACGGCGGCCGCCGAACGCTCCGGCAGCGCGCGACGGAGCGCCACGACGACGACGACGACGGACAGCGAGGCGGCCAGCGCACACGCGTCCCCGACGCGCCCGGCCGCCGCGTCCGCGACGGCGGCGACGGAGGCGACGCGATCGCGCGATCCGGCGAGCACCGCCACGACGCTCACCGCGACCAGCGCCCGGACGAAGAAGTAGACGAGGAGCGACGCCGCCGCCGGCGCGAGGACCGGCGCCACCACCCGCGAGAAGACGCGGCGCCGTCCGGCGCCGAGGCCGACGGCCGCCGCGGCGGCATCGGCGTCCACCTGCCGCACGGAAGCCATGGCGGCCGCGGCCGCCGCCGGCAGGCGCGCGGCAATGACGGCGGCCACGACGACCCACGGCGTCGTGCCGAGGTTGATCGGCGGCCGCGCGTATGCCAGCAGGTAGCCCAGCCCGAGGACCAGGCCGGGCACCGCCGACGGCAGCAGGGCGACGCGCTCGAGCAGCGCCGCACCCGCGCCGCCGCCGCGGCGCTCCACGAGACCGGCCACGGCGAGGGCGAGCACGGTGCCCATCACGCTCGCGGCCGCCGCGAGCGCGACACTGGCGCCCAGCGGCGTCCAATCGGCGCTCCGCGCGGGCACCAGAGCTTCGACGACCACGATCGTCCACACGGCCGCCAGGACGAGAGTGACGACGGCCGTGACGAGCGTGAGTGGCACGGCCACGCTCGGCGGCGTGGGCCGCCGGGGCCGCCGGCCCGCCGCCGGAATCGTGAAGACGGCGCCGGCGCGCCAGCCTCCGAGCGCGGCGGCCACCAGGCACGGGGCGAGGAGCCAGAGCGCGGTCGCCACGCCCGCACCGAGGTCACCGCTCACCGCGTTCACGTACGTCTCGACGGCAAGCACGGCGTGGTCGCCGCCGATCACCAGCGGATTCGCGAGGTCGGCCGCGCACAGAAGGAAGGTTCCGGTCGTCGCCGTTGCGAGCGCCCGCCGCAGTTGCGGGAGGGTGATCCGCGTGAGGATCGTGAGCCGGCCGGCGCCGAGACTCTCGGCCGCGTCTTCCTCGTCGCCGTTCGCGGCCGCGAGGGCGTGGCCGAGGATCAGGGACGTGAGGGGCAAGAACGCGAGGACCTGTGAGAGCACCAGCGCCGGGAAGCTGATGGCCGGCGCCATCCCGGCGGTCACCACGCGGAGCGCGAGGGCCGGGAGAAAGGGCGGCAGCACGAGCGCCAGCCGAAGGAGTCGCGCCGTGAGCGCGGCGCCGAACACCGTCG